>Ga0114958_10001049_pt1 | contig 22280 bp, 29 predicted proteins | sample C_130208_EF_Meta_FD_89577 | JGI IMG/M metagenome (GOLD analysis project Ga0114958, IMG submission 89577) | Freshwater microbial communities from Lake Croche, Canada to study carbon cycling - C_130208_EF_MetaG | ecosystem: Environmental > Aquatic > Freshwater > Lake | place: Lake Croche, Canada... | reverse complement strand
TACCGCTTGCGACAGAACAGGATGAACGGGTAGAAGGTCTTCTCATATGCAATCTTGTAGGGGCGACGACATTGCTCGGTGATTCGCTTGCCTGCCTTGATGCCTAGTTCAATGGAGGTCGCAAGGTCTTTAGTAGGGAACTTAATGAAGATGGAATCTGTATCACCGTAGACCACACTGGCTCCAAACTCCTCCTCAACAATCTTCTTCGCGAGGTAGAGGGCTTTTCGTCCTGCTGCCGTTGTGCACGCGGCGACACAGAGTTTTCGGATAGGAGAGGTTCGACTGCCGGTCTGTCCGTACACGGAATTCGCAACCACTTTGTACGCCAGTTGGAGGCCGTTGTATACAGATCGCTGAGCTTCGTCATACTTAGGATCCTCCATCATCTGCTTATATTCCTTTCGCTTGGCCAGCAGGATCTCCAGTGTCTTGGGGAGAACGCCCGTCAACATCGGCTGGTCGGCCTTTGGCTGCACGTAGGTACACACCGTCTTTCCACCTGTCTCCTTGTTATCATATTCAACCTCGTCCAGCACGTAGCCAGCGGCCTTGAGCTTCTGCATGGCTGGATACGTCATCCCCTCGCACAGGTCATCAATCTGCTTGTCGTTCGAGTCGAAGACCTGCATACTGACCAGTGTATCAGGTGATATATTGTACGCGATCATGTTGGTCGGGTAGAGCGAGTTGAAGTCCAGAACGGACACAGGCTGATCTAGATACATTCCGATCTTCGGGCTGATCACGACTGCACCTTCGTATCCAGCCTCATCATCACCGATCGCGTGTTGCACTTGGATGATCTGATTGCGCTGGGATGCATAGTAAACCACAGCCGAGAAGATCTTGATTCCCTGACCACGCATGAGGACGAACTGCATCGGGACCTTACACACATCAGCCATACCGCGAGCGTTAACAATCGTATCAAGCTTCGCCATGAGCGTCAGGACCAGATCACAGTCCTGAATACAGTAACGGGCAATTCGCGCACGACCGGCGGAATCACCGTGGCGATGAAGCCGGAACAGCTCATGAGGTTCCACATCGTCCTTCGAGAAGGTCCACTCGAGCGACTTGCGCTCCTTCTCGGACAGATCCGTGAACAAGTCGGCCGGAGCCTCTACTGTAAAGGTGTTCCCGTTGATCGCGATGACCTTGAACTTTTCGCCATCGCGGTATGGATCTGTAGTATTTCCCACGAGATCAAAGCGGGCAAAGTTACCCACACACAGGCCACGAGTACTCTTTGTCGTGACCACATTCTTTGTATAGTCCAGCACTTTGTCGCGCAGGAACACGGACGCCACATTATCAAGCTTGAAGGAGTCCAAGCTGTGTTCGCGCCGCATATTCAGAAGCAGATCCACGGACAGGCGGCCCCGCATCGTTAGAATGCGAAGGTCATACTTGCCCGACGCCAACTCGAACTTCTTGGTTTCTGCGAACTTGATGTCCCACTGATCACCCTTCTTTGTCTTGGCGTGTGGAGCGCGAGATAGGTTAATGTCTTCGCGGATTCCCAGGATGCGACACCTGTCCTCGATGTAGGCGTCATCGAAACCAAAGGTGTTGTATCCGGACATGATATCGGGATTCTCACGGCGGACATTCGCAGCAAACTTGAAGAGCATATCGGCTTCGGTCTTGCAGGAAACGAACTCGGTCAGCGGGTCATCTGCGGGATCACAGCTACCCAACACGAAGACCTTCTTAGACGTCGGCGTCATCATGTCGTTCGACCAGCGGTAGGAGATGCCGATCTGGACAATCGGATCCTTTGCCGCCATTGGGAAGTTATCGCCTACGGTGGGGCACATCTCCAAATCGTAACAAGCTACCTTGAGCGGTATGTCGCCAACCGCCGGCTTGAGCGTTGTCCAGTCGCACTCATAGAAGGCGTCCACTGTGAAGAGCGGCTCCTCCGTATCGGGGTCCACGGGGATATCGACCTCTTCGCCTACGAACTGAATCGGAGAACCGGGACCCAGATGACGCTCGTGAAGAAGACGGAGGAACGGGGGAAGGTTGGACTCGTAGAGGGTATACTTCTTCGCGTTGAACTCACGAACCTTCGCATGATACTCGTTCAGGGATGAACAGGTGACCTTCCACACACCGATGGTCTTGAGAGAGTCAAAGCCAGCCATCGCATCGTATCGTTGAACTTTCTCCCCCTTACCTGGATCCTGTGTACACTTGACGTAGAAGTAAGGCTTGAATCCATTGATTCGCACGCATGCGACAGACTTGTCGCGCAGGCGTCCGAAGACGTCAACAACATACTGTCCACGCACATCGTGTTCGTGCCAATCTGAAGGCTGCATTTGAACCGAGTCTGCCTTTAGTCTTCACTGTCCGTTTTCCATGAAACTTTCTGGGTTTGATGATAAGAGATATGTCGACAAATACGGTTGACTGGTTTTTCGCCAACACACGAGGCAACGTGGATCAGTCCCACGTGATGGAGCATGACTTTGCGAATGAGGCTGCATTCGGTCGTCAGACTTCGCTGTTCGGAGGAGATTGCTCGGGTGCGCTCAGTCCTGCAAATGCTATGGCCGATCAGCCGGGTATGATTGCTCGCGGTGGATATGGTCTTGGTCCTGGATGCGATATCGATACGAATACAGGGATCAAGTTTGGAGAGGTCGATGGTATGCGCGTCAAGGGTCCCAAGCAGCTGTGGATTCGTCCGTTCTCAACCACGCCTGACCTTGGTCGCGGACGACAGGCCGACACTGTAGGCGATGAGTCCAGCCTTCTCCACGCAGCGCTTCAGCGTTCCAAGAAGGAGGCGTCGACGATCATGGACAAGACGATCCCGAACTATTACCAGCCGCTGATCCCGATCAAGCAGTCCGAGTATAACAATCCGAACAACTGGATTCAGGGATGGACTTGGGGCGGTGATTCTACACGCTTAATTAAGAAAACGCGAATCGGAGAGTCTACATAATGCGGGTGTTGTTCTTTGCGAACCGTATGCCCGATCTGTGCGGAGCATTTCTTCATGATATTGATTTAGCAGCTGAACTTCAGAAACGTGGCCATGCGGTCGCATTTCTGACGATTGAAAAGCCGAAGGAGGGATATGACGGTGGATATTGGAGAGGGTATAGGTTTGCGCATTACTCGGCAGCTGGATCAATGCTTGATACAAGCGAGTTATGGATCTGCCCACACGCACCTTGTCTTCCATACGTGCGGAAATTGAATGATCGTGGATATCATCGACCGATCGCGGTAACTGCCCACTTTGATGGTCAATACAAGGTACTCACTCATCTCGCATCGAACAAATGGTCAGAGATGTTACTCTTTATCAATCACGTCATGGAAGGACATTTCCGAAGGGAGGTAAACCCGTTTCCACCAATGATTGTGCGCACTGGAGTCGTACGCCCCCTGATGAACGAAGCCAAGATCAAAATGGATACCCCTCCAGATGGCGACGCAATTACTCTGGTGAATGCGAACGTGAACAAGGGCGTTCATCAGTTCATTGAGATTGCGAAACGTATGCCGAACCGCAAGTTTCTGGCTGTTAAACCCTACTATGGAGAACTCTGGATCCCAGCTGCCCCTCAGAATATTGAGTGGGTTCCGTTTGACGACGATGTTCGCAACATCTTGAAGCGAACTCGTATCCTGCTCTTTCCGTCCAACTACGAGAGTTTCGGACGTATCGCTGTAGAAGCGATGTACAACGGTATCCCAGTGATCTATTCCAAGCCGGCTACCGAGAACGTAGGGATCGTTGGGTCCACGGAGGGCGTTGAGGAATGGATTCTCCCTGCTGGAATCGGATGTAAACGCGATGCACCTGAGGAATGGACTGCTGCGATCGAGGCTCTGGATGACCCCGATACATATACAGCTCGTCAGGCACAGGTAAAGGAGCATATCCAGTCCATGAACATCTTCGATGAGGCGAACCGAATTGCCGGTCTGATGGAGGTGTTTCAGCGCGAACATCCTGTAGTTATTCGTCAGTTTGCCCCTCCACCGACTGCGGCACCTCCGAATCCGACTTCACTGCGCCCCCCGCCAGCGGTTGCCCGGATCGGATTTTCGTCTGGGCGGCTGAGGATACAGCGGTGAGTTTGTCCATGAGCATACGACCCATTGCACAACGCTCCTCCTGCTCGGGGTCGTTATGTGCAACCTTCTGGACCGAAGGGATATACTTCTGACCTGATACGACTGGCTTCGATAACAGCGCATCTACAGCCGCTTCGACTGTGCCGAATTCGTTCAATGAGAGTTGGGCTTGCTCGGCAGTACATCCTGCGAGTGACTGGACCATTTCGACATCCGTCATTTTTTATATGGTTTACAATAAGTACGTGAATATGCGTTTCGTTGAATCGCTCTGCCCACCGGCTCTTTTGTATCTTATTTTTCTAGTGGTCCAGCTGGGACTCGACCTGGCGCTGGGCATGTGGGTCACGTTCGCAATCAAGCTTGTTCTCGGACTTGCCGTGGTGAAGGTGCTCGACACGTTCTGCGGTATCGGCCTGTCGCCGGTGTCGTGGTTTCTCGTTGCCGCGCCGTTCGTGATCACTGCGTTGGCGACGGCCATCTCGATGGGCAGCAACTTCGATGAGATCATCCTGATTCAGTTCCAACAGGGTGAGGCGAAGGAGAAGTTCACGAATGCTCCGAATGGTATCCTCCAGCACAATCCTCCTGAGGCTGGCGGTCCTCCTGAGCCTGGTATCACGCCGGCCACGCAGTCCTGGACGGAGGGCTCGATGGGTAACAAGTGGGGCACCGACTACGATCCGAAGTGGTCGCGCTCAGCTTCCGATGCCCACGGTGTTGCACTGACTGCCGTGAAGCCGACGTCACTTTCCGGACGCCACGCGTAAAACGGATCCGTAGTTGCGTACTGAAACTGAGCTCACTACAAAATGTGCATCTTCCGTCTTCTCACTCTTCTTGACCGCTACATCACTGGACACAAGCCTGACCACGGTAAGATTGTTCGCAAGTATCTTCTATCCGACACTGAAGAGTACGATGAGAACATGAAGACAGTGCCTGAGGACTCCATCTATGTCGAAGAGTGGAAGAAGGGCGAATCAATCCGCCGGCGCATCCTCTACGAGGGTGAGGCAATCACTGAGTTCGCAGGCAACCCGTTCACTCCAGTCAAGAACCCATGGGCGTGGATCGGAGATGCGTCAACTGATGTCGACATTACCCTGGCGATTGACCGGTATCTCATGGTTGGAAACCGAATCCAGCTTGACCTCCTCTTCCGATTCCTCCGTGTCCACGATGAGATTAACATTGTATACACAGATATTACGTCTGGACTAGACGTGGTGTTTCCTAACGAAGGAGTAAGGATCGTGGCGTATGAACCCGTTTAAAGCAGCAGATCGTTTCATTGTCCTGCGGGACATGTGCATACCAAGAACATTCGTGGCCAAATTTCAACGAATCAACGACATGATCGTCATGCCCTTGATTGCGCTGTTCATGTTTTTTACTTCGGGTGACGTATTTATGGCGGCCTCTACGGCAGTGACCGCATTTCGAGCGTGGAAGGAGTGGTTGGAGTATTCGGACTTATCGTTCACAATGCAGCTCATGCGACTACGTATGGCTCAGGTCAAAGGACCGTTCATCGCAACGAATGATCCTAAGTATATGCCTTATGTGTGGGCAGACGCAGTCGTGCGCCATCAGATACCGCGGTTGTAACCGGCAGCATCCGTTTCATGTCCAGACGCTGAAACCGGGGCAATCACGGAGCGACCGACTGCGACTCCACCGACCGGGTCACCGGTGAAGCCATACCCAATCGACATACCACCCGTGCCTCCGCGCATGCGGTAACGGCGACGGCTCTTGCGACCCTTGGACTTGCGGCGGCCACCATATGCAGCATACGTACCTGCCGTGTTCTGAGTATAGCTGCTGGCGTTCGGGTTCGCAGTCGACCCAGACACACCAACTGCACCGAACTGCGCACCGGCCGGCTGACCGTTAGCTCCGAGGACCGCGCCCTGGAAACTAGCCGGTGCAAACCCACCACGGCGAGTGCGACGACGAGACTTCTTTGACTTCTTTGTACGACGGCGACCTGTTCCGCACTGTTCACCCATTTACCTCTTCACGCGAAAAGACTCCAATGCTACCCGGCATGTCGTCATAGTATTCATATCCACGAACCAGTGTCCCAACGGGCGCGTCCGCGAGTGTGAACAATGCCGTTAGGTCCGGCTGATGAAATAGACGCAAACATTCAGCAATCCATTCTTGCCGTTGTGACCATGTCGCAGTAGGATGAACAACTGTACCGTTCATAGCCCATACGTCATTAATCACAAAGACATCCTTTGAGAGTCGCGTCGTGCGAAACACTGTATCGCAACACATCCGCTCATCCATTACGAGAGCCAACTCTTCTTGGTGGCCACCCTTCTCATCAATACTCAGGGCAACGAACTCACTCGAGGGTCTTTGGGTCAACAGCAACCAGCCAGGCAGGCCGTTCAGCTGCGGTACTCGGTGCTTTTCCGAGTTCGGCTCGCCCTTCCTCACTAGGGGGCGCCACGGATACAGGCGGCGCATACGTTGGTACATTGATCTCCTGCTTCATCTGCGGCGGCTCTGTGAAAGGCGCAGGCCGCTCTGGCTCGACAAAGCGAACCTGTGGCTGCACATACGGTGGATACATCCAGCGAATCACTCCGAAGACCGCCACATGAATGACGATCAACATAATCAATGAAGCCATCGCAGTCACAAGCACATCATACGCCTCCATTTGTTTTGCGACGGCCTTTTCTTAGCACGGAATCCTACGCAGTTCCTCGAAGTACTGCGTCCCGTTTGGGGTTTCCTCTTTCCATCTGCGTGGTGTCTTGGAATATTCTGTAACCGTTGCTAGTTCAACTGCGTAAGACCTTGAGATCACGCCGCCCACAAACGGCCGTTCGAACATGGAAAAAGGTTCACTTTGAAAGGTTTGGTAGAGCTTGGCCTGAACGTCAATGCGACCAAACCCGGTATAGATGAATCTCGTCTCGTAGCTTGTTCCGTGTGTTGCCCATGTGGGCGGATGAGAGGTAACCTTAAGCTCCATTCTCCACTGTATTCTTGAAGACCAGATCCTCTAAGCTAGACGCATCTGCGAGGATCTCGCACATCCGGCGAGTTGTAAGACGGAGATTCGCCTCGATGTCTGCCCAGATCTCAGGGTCGTTCTCGAAGACCGTGTTCCGCTTGGTTCCGTTCGGGAACTTCTCAACAAGCTCTGCATCCTTCGCATCCATCATGTGCATGTAGACACGCAGCTGAATCTCATCGTAGACCGGCACCGTCTTCCAGTAGGTCGTGCGGTCCTTCGAGTCCACAACGCGGTTCAGCTCAGCGACGAACCCGTCCGTGCGCCCAACCAGGATGAACTCTTCCTTGTCCATGCGGAGCATCTTGGTGTTGCGCTCCGTGACCACAACCTTCTTGTCTGCCTCGTAGGTGTTGAGAATCTTGTCCTCGTTCTGAAGCCCACGCTTCTTCGCAACCTCGCCGCGAGCATCTGCGAGGAGCTGCGTAGCCATCTCGGGCGTCATGTTGGGCGTGCGCTCGACCACCTTCTTACAGGCGGCCTCGACTCGCGCAAGAGATGCATCTACAGACGGAGCAGCTGCAACCTCAGCGGCGGCCAGTTTCCGTAACTCCGCAGCCTTGACGACCTCTGCGACTGCAAGTGCCTTCTCCTCCTCGGAAACTTCGATACCCGCTGCCTTCTTCATATCCAGCTCATGGCTGCGGCGCTCGGCCTCAACCAGAACCTCCTGGGCAGCCAACTCAGCTGCAACAGCCGTGTCGGCGACCTTACAGTCATCTAGTGCAGTGAAGACACTGCGTTGAATCTCGCGGTCCTTTAGAATCGCTCCCTTGAAGTTCTTCACGGCCTTGCGGTTGTGCGCCTTCTCAATCTCTTCGATAATCTTAGACGCAACACCATCCTTCTTGAAGACCTCATACATAACTTGGTGAGTGGGTTGGTACTTGTGGCGGCCGATTGCACCTGCGACTTGGGTGGCGGAAAAGCATGGACGAAACATTTTGGTTGAACCGTTCCCTTGTGACTCTGCATGTATCCGTTTTACGCAAAGCTCCGCTGCATCTTGACGATTGCGTCAATCCATCCAGGCATTCCGTTGAGCACGTTCGAAACCTGAAGCGTGGGTGCACATGGTGTGGTATCCAGCGTCGCTTCGCACAGCAGGGTCACAGCTGCGATGAGCAACGGTCGCTTGCTCTTATCGGAGGGTGACCACCGGAGGGAGTGAATGCGATACAATACGTCTGTATACTCACGCACGCCTGGAGGGCTGTTCTTACGAATCGCATCCCAGAAGATCCATACGGGATGAGTGCTATCGCTTCCCGATACATACTCGTCTTCGCGCGAGGCAAATAACAAATTGGTCTTCACCTGCTTCTTGTGTTCGCGACAGAACGTGAAAATCCAGGACATCCAATACAGTGCTCGAGTCAGGTCACGCACGTCCGATCGAATGCAGTAACAGAACTCGTTGATTGGAACCGCAGCAGGCATTGGATCGTTTGGCTTGATGACCTGTGATCCGTACAACCGCGACGGTGACTTCAGACTCTCTTGGATGGTCACTGGGTTGAAGTCATGGGTAGGCTTGATGGTTGGAAGGGATTGCAACTTGTTCTTGCGACACAGGGCCAGGGTAGCTGCGACTTCACAGACCATCTTTCTCACGTCAGGGTGGTTGCGAATCTTCGTCATCTGTTGGATGTCGTAGCTTGATTCGATGGGGGCGTAGGTTTCGTATGCCTTCGCCAGATAGAGAAACACATTGGGCTGGGCACGGTTGATGTGAAGCGCAGCAGCCTCGAACAATGCGCCCCATAAACTATGCACAAGACCAGAGCAGAGCAACTCAAGCGTCCAGTAACATGCGTAGTCCGCATGACCTAACTGAATCGTATGAATCAACACTTTCCGCACGTGTGCACGTGGATGTCCGCAAAAGGTTGTTTTTTGAAAGTCCGTTACGGGACGAGGGTCTGTAACCTCCATTACCCAATTCAGTTCTTTTAGACAGCTGGCTTTGACGCGGATTCAGTGATATACTTGGCGAAAGCACCCATAAAGTCGGCTCCGTTGCCTGTGTTGGGAGGTGAAGCCGGATTCGAGGGGAGAGTTGCTCCCTTCATCGCACGACGCCCGACCGTGAACAGCAAATACAAGAGTGCGAGGACGATGAGAACATTAAGGCCAATCCCAAGCCACTTCCCATAGTCGAGCGCCTGCTCATGGGTCTTGCGGTTGATGTTGATTTGGTTGCGAATATCGCTAATCTGCTTGCTAAATGTCCCCACCGAATACTCGAGGTCATCCTTGACGGTTCCGATGTTATCCTTGACGCCGTTCACTAGGTCAAGCGTCTGCTGCTGCTGAAGGACCTGGTTGTTGAGGAACTGATACTCGCTGATGAATCGGTCCGTGTCCTTCTTGATCTGATTCTCATACATCACGTTCAGTGCGTTCGGGTCGTCCGTGAGAGATGAGTATCTCGCATTCGCAGCCTCGTCCGCTCCATTCGCAGCGAGCACGTCACGTGCAGCAGCGTCTACTTGGGCTTTGTGACTGACCTGAGCATCTGCCTTTTCCTTCTCTCTATCGAATCGTTCCTGCTCTGCGACATACCGGTAATACGCATCTGGATTCGAGTCTTTTAGTTCGGAGATTGAGAAGATCTGCCGGTCGTCCATTTTTCTCGCGACTGCGGCTTGGGGGACAAGATGTATAGTTGCATCTGGATCTACCTTGTTCACGCACCGCTGAGAGCCGTCGACCATTCGAAGGTCATATGTAGGAGGACACGCGATCACACACGAAAGAGGCGCAGCGCCGTAAACAGTGTCTGACGGACACTTGAACTGTATGTTACCCATTATTTATTGGAAAGATAGATTGCTAGCGAGAACCCGACACACAATGTGAGGAACGCCACTCCATGAACAATCGATGTCGGTAGAAGGAAGTACTCCAATAGCGCGATGACCACAAAGAACAGACAGATTTGGATGATGCGAAGATTCAGGCCCTCTAGCTTCTTGATATCCAGTTTCGCAGTTTCGATATCGACGTTCGGCTGCGTGGGCGGGCGAAATGGCTTAAGTGTTTCAATGGCTTCGGCATACATACTCGCTACACCATCGTGAGCTTTCACCGTTTCCTCGCGTGTAGGCTCGGACGTCTGCATCCTCTTCGTGAGAGCGATATAGCTCTTAAGAAACCGAGCCTGCTCATCTAAAAACTCGGTAGACGATGCGGCATACGCCACTTCACGGAGCTGGATAAAATATTGATTGTCCGACATAGCCACGCATTTATCAACGCCATCGTCTCGAATCGACTTGAAGTCTGTTGGACACGTAATGATACATACGTCCCGACCAGATGCCTTCTCAAATCCAGATGGACAACTCATTACTTATTCGCAACAAACGGTCTGAGGCCGCCGAAGATTGTGCTAACGAAGCGAGCATCTCGGGTCGCCTCCTGACTTTGTCCATTGCGGGCATACGGCCTGTTGAACGTTGTCCTCGGGTCGATGTACGGCGCAACTGTGGCCGCCATACGGACAAAGCGAGTATATTCGGATGCATCCACACCACGCATGTGGCGGGCCGGGGCAGAGGGTTCGTAGAATGATTGCGCGGTCGGCATTTTATTACTCCTACAAGATAATGGTTGGGTGGCTCACTGCCCTTTTGTTTACGTTGGTTATGCTCGTAACCGTCAAAGCCCGCTCTCAAGAAGGGTTCGACGCAGCAACACCGAGCGGAGAAGCACTTCTCAATTCGGTTTCACTGGACTATCAGAACATGATTGACGCATATTCGCGAGCGTTTATGGCTGCGAAGACTACAGGTGACCAGACAGCGCTGATACAGGTCAGGACTGCGATTACCGAGTACCAGGACCAGATGCGGGAACAAGTTCAGTCAAATCAGTTCGCGATTCAGACGTTTCTCGATGACTACAAGAATATGAATCCTGAGTTGGATAAGCTTCACGAGCAAGCGCAAGTGTTCCGGGATGAGGGACCGAAAGTTGCGGATCAACTCGCAGCGTCAACGGCTGAGCAACCGACTCAGATTGACTATGGAGCGTTGGTGAGCCGAATCGTTGTGCTTGTATTGATTATGGGTGCAACGCTTGCTCTTAATGCGTCCTCACAGTCATGAAAATCAATGTAAGCGACGTCAATGCAAAAAGAAGTCCGAATAGCTTCAACCCAGCCCCCTGAGTAACATCGATCGACTGGTGAATGCGCCGAAGTGTCTCGAGTTTATCCGTCGCCACAAGAAGACCATTGTAATCGTGCTGAATCTCCATGATTCTGCGGATTAGCTCCTCTTGCTGGTCCTCGGTGCCTGAGCGGGCGGATACTTCGAGCATCTTCGATAGTGAATCACCCATTGCACGCTTTGCGGCGGCAATTGCGGTAATCTTTGAGCCGTCATTACGCCTGATCGCATCGTCAACTAGGTTATCGTATATAATCTTTCTCTTTTGGTATTCGGCTTCCAAGTCCGCCATAGTCCCCGCTGATGGATCCATTGTGTCTAGGCAACATTTACGTCAGGCACACAATACCGGTAATAGATACTCTTCCCCACTGTATCGCTGTGGCGCGTAATCTCGATGATGTTGCCCGGCACAGCACCAATCAATCGGGCCTGGATATCCTGCGAATCAATCCAGGGCATCTGGTCTTCCGGCTTCACGATGCGGTTCTTGTCGAGGACATCCTTCGCCTCGTCGGGCGTCAGAATGCGGTGAGGCACGGACATGCGATGTGTCGAGATATCCATCTGAAGTTCGCGCATATGGAAGAACTGAAGGCGCTCCTTGATGAACGTTGACCGAATCAGGTTCATCAGGTTTCCAGACGGTTTGGACTTGGATACGACGACCATTCCATTCTTGAAGTCGTTCTCACTCGCATACTCGAGATACGTATTCACATCGCGTTCAAGCATCTTGTCCTTCTGGGGGAACAGCACTAGGACATCGCCCATCGTATATGCATTGACGTCTTTAAGGCTGGTCTGTACGGGCTTGGTTTCGGTTGGGAGCTTACGACGCTCAAACAGGATGCGAAGAGTTGAAAGAGCCTTGTCTTCCATTGTGCCCTTTTTACCTACGATGGAAAGAGTTCGTTTTTTATTACCCGAGTAAAACAATGCTTCACATCATCGCTCTTCTCGCAGGGGCTGCTGCGCTTTGGTTCGTATGGACTCTCTCGCGTTCCGAGAAGTTCCAGCCTGAGATGTTAGACCGTAGTCAGGCGCAGCGAACGCAGACGGTCGAGCACTCGTCCTACGAGCAGCGGACGAACCATATGCCGCGCAACTCGTTCGTCGAAGCCGCCCAGGGTATGGCGACTCCGTTCCGCGTAAACGCATATACAGCCGTCAGGTAAGTGTAGATAATGATACCTAGAGCACTACGAGAACAACTATGGATCATAAAGGTTGGACGAGTCTTCGAATCAAAGTGCAAAATCACCTGGTGTGGAAATCGTATGACGGTCTTTGACTTTCAGTGCGGTCACAATATCCCTGAATCCAAAGGCGGTCCAACGTCACTGGATAACCTGGTTCCCATCTGTTCGCGCTGTAACTTGAGCATGGGAAACCACTTCACGATTGATGAATGGAATGCGAAATTCGCGTCGACACTACCCTGGTACAGACGTATTTTCACATGGTGGACATGAGTGAACAATGCATGCGTTTTACATAAACTTAGACCGACGCACAGATCGCCGTGCCGAAGTGGAGGATGAGTTCAAACGGATGGGCATTGAGGTCGAGCGGTTCCCAGCGATTGAGTGTACGCCTCCAACGATTGGTTGTAATCTCTCGCACATCGAAGTGCTGCGACTTGCTCGTGAACGAGGATATCCGTCTGTGATGATTTTCGAAGATGACTTTCAGTTTGTGATTTCTAAGGAGGAGTGGAACCAAACGCTTCCCGAGAGCTACGACGTGGTGATGCTTTCCTATAACATGATTCGGTCAACTCCGCACGACGATACATTCGTACGCGTCCAGGAAGCACAAACGACGAGCGGATACATCGTCCACTCTCGATTCTACGACACACTGATCGCAAAGTGGGAGGAAGGAACAGACTTATTTGTTCAGAATCCAACAGTCCATTGGATCTACATTCTCGATCAGTATTGGAAACCGCTTCAGCCTGTATCCGAGTGGTTTGCGTTCAAGAACCGCGTCGGTATTCAACGCCCAAGTTTCAGTGATCTTGCTGGACAATTTGTTGGACACGGTTGCTAATATAACCCTTTTGAAAGTCTGGACTAAAGACTCGCTTCGACAACGCAAGTGCATTGAGTGCGATCATATGTGCCTGATCATCGTTCTCGACCAACCACTGAATCTTCTCAAGAAGATCGGAGAGATCATACTGCACTGGAACATAATTCACCATTGGACATAGCTCACTATCTGCCCACCATCGATTGCCTGGATGGGTAACGATGATAGGAACAGAACCCGTCGCAAATGCCCACTGGCCATTTGACGCAGGTGTATTTCCATCAATGACCAGGATATACTTGAACTGTATCTGCTCCGCTGTGGTCATACGTTCTCCGAAGTGATGATCTGGAATAATATTATCGTTGATTGGCCACCCACCGCGAGTGAACCGAACGTCTGTATGCGGGACTCCGTATAGACGCTCGACGACCTGCATGCGAATCGACGGACGATAAAACCCACTTGATCCTCCGCGCCAGACCACGCTCGGACGTTTCTCAGCCCATGGAAGTTGTGGGAGATTGAGTCCATTCTCAAATACGGTATCGCTCCACGGCATGAGCAATAGACTCTTGCTCTTGAAGCTTCTTGATGAATGCATGCATACGATTGGACGTGTTCCTGGATGGGCCAACTGCGCTATACGAGCATACTCTCGACCCGATGTAGTTACACCGTCTTCGCGGCCCAACGATGCAATCATTCGGTCATACTCTTCATCACCAATGACTCCGTCCGACTTTGGAAAGATGGCCGTACATGCATGCGAGCGAATACAGTCCAATACAAACCGATATAGTGGACCACCGATGTACAGTCCACAATCAGGAGATGCCCATGTGTACGGGATATCGGGCGGCACAACGACTACATTTCGCGGGATGTGTAGAATCGACGGACGATGGTCTGCCGAGTACCAATTGATTGGAAATCCCAATGTCTCGAGATATGCCCATGTATTGACTTCCCATGTGAGCTTGGGAAGACGAGGGTATTCGGTTACATACAAGTCGTAAAACTTGAGAAGTGACTCTCGATCTCCAAGGAAGAAGCCTCCGCAAAAACGCCAGTTCACTGCATCCCACAACACACCCTTGGGCCAGCATCCTGGAAAGAACATACATGTGGGCGGAAGGTATCCGGATGCTATCGCTCGAAGATCGCTGGCCGACTGCGGGTCTTTCAATACGTGATACAGGTTGAAATCAGCCCATGCGTAATGAGTCGAGTCACCTGCATGTATGGCTCGCTTCATAAACTCAATCTTCGCATTCATCAGAATCAGAAAGTTGCGCGTATCGTGCTCTTCTGAACGAATATCAGGTAAGCCTTGCGGCGAGATCGCATAGAAATCAAGCTCTTCAAGGGAGACTGTCTCAATCACACCATTCGTAATAGAAATCTTATCGCGATGCTCTGGGCTCACAAACACGTGGAGGCGAATACCGGTTGCAACCAACTGGTTGAAGTAGTTGATACGAGCTTCATTTGTCTTGTCCTTGGCTCTCGTTTCATGCAGATCCAAGAACGCAGTAACAAACGTTACGGTCATTGATGACTATCGTTTAAACTGTGAAAGTAAAACATTCAGTTTTTCTAATGTGGGAGTTCGTCGATAAGGTTGTCTATATTAATCTAGACAAGCGTACAGACCGGGATAAGAGGACTCGTGAAGTATTAGCTACATTCGGAGATAAGGTGATTCGCATGAGTGCGATCGAAACAAGCCCTGGATACATTGGCTGCCTACAGAGTCACATCGCAGTGCTGAATGCCGCGAAGTATCATGGGTGGAAGAATGTTCTCGTCATGGAAGACGATGTTGAATGGAACAACTTTGAAGCCGGATATCAGTTGGTTGAGAGACTGGCTGCAAAGAATTACGATGTAATCCATTTTGGACCATCTGTTGCGCGAATTGTACCTATTACATACCGCCTCGTTTCGGGACAGACAACCTCATCGTATTTGGTCAACGGTCATTATATCGACATTCTTCTGGATTGCTATAAAACTGCACTACCGCTTTTGATCCAATCCGGTAACGAAGGCGCCTATGGAGCCGATCAATGTTGGAAGCCATTGATGCTGGTTGGAAAATGGTATGCTCCACTTCCTGCATTGATGTATCAGCGACCTGATTTCAGTGATATCCGAGGTGTGCACCAAGACCACCGCGAATTTTGGACACTAAAACTTTCATGAATAAAGGCATGGCCGTTACTGTGTATGTAATGGGTGGTCTTGGAAACCAACTCTTCCAACTAGCAGCACTTCTACACGTAGCAAGAAAGACACATCGCAACCCATATATTCAGAGCCTCGCGAATCCTTCTCCGCATTCAGGGACTCCCTACTTTGATACCATTTTTCGCACGTTTCGGAATCTACATTCGGCTATTAAACCTACTTCTCGAGTGAGTGAGCCGACTATGACGTATGTGAACTGGTCACCGCTGTTATTCCGTTCACTGAACCCCGAGATGTATGGGTATTTCCAAGATTGGCGATATGTTGATCCTGACTTTGTGAGTCGCCTTTGGTTTCCAACCGATGTTCTCAGTCGATACAATGTCTGCGATGGCGTGTTCCTCCACATTCGCGGCGGTGACTATGTTGGAAATGCGTACCATGATATCGGATTGGACAACTATTACACTCGAGCGATTGCGATGTTCCCAAACACCCATTTCTTCCTCGTGACGAATGATGTGAACTATGCAACCTCGAAGCCGTTCTTAAATGACGTCCAGTATACGCTGGTAACAGAGCCAGAGCTTGAAACATTGTATCTCATGAGCCAATGTGCCGGTGGAATCTGCGCAAACTCATCCTTTTCCTGGTGGGGTGCATTTCTCAACGCACATCGAAAAATTGTGATGCCCGATAGGTGGTACGCAGATTCGACTATTTCAACTGAGGGGTATTACTTTCCGGGCGTGATCAAATGTCCAGTGTAGGAAGAGCCTTCGGAGGCAGAGGCGGTGGTAGCGTTCCCGCAGCACGATGAAGAAGAACCTCGTCCCATGTAGCTTGGAGAGCTGCGATATGTCTGGGCAACCAACCAGGGTCCTTCGGAACAAAGGCCTTCTTCGTCGAGGAAAGCAGCCAGTAGATGAACTGTGCTTCGCCGATCTCCATCTGCCACTTGGCGAGATCCATGGTAGCCGGCTTATACTTCACAGTATCATCGTCCAATACAGCGAAGACGCCCTTCTTTGCAGTCGACCGAATCCACTCGGATGAGAACACCTGCTTGAACCTGAACTCGGCATACTCGCACTCGTCGATGCCCGTGCACTCCATCTGCATCTGCATCTGATGGACATATCCCTCAGGGACACCGTCAGACTCGGCGCGCGAGAACGGGCACTTGAACTCAACCAGTCGGCCGCGGCGGCGCACATCGGTCGGATCGGTGGGGAAGATGATCCCGTCAGGAGATGCGCCGAGGAATGGGTAGACCGGGTGCTGAACGCAGGATACATCCGTGATCGTGCAATGGGTATCGTCTTCATACAACTCCTTTGCAATCGGCTCGAAGCGCGTTCCCCAGATCATCGCACCGACTCCATGCCCGCTTGTCGGCTGTGGCGGCACAAGTTTGCGGAGGATGAGGCTGCGCCTGGTTTCCCCGCCCGTAAAGATCTGATAAACCTCAGATGCCGTGATCATCTCACCTCGCTTCGCATGCCATGCTGACGTGCGCTGATCATTCATACCGTAGACGCGAATGGTTCTCCGCACACAACGATCACGCATCCAGATCTGCCCAAGCTCTCCCTTCATCGCTTCCTCCAATGCGGTAAACACAAACCGTCTAGCCTTTGTGTAGCTCACATGCGCGAGTAACGTTATCAACATGATCAGAGGCTTAAGTCGTTTCTTCGGGCGAGTATAAGGTGGTTCGCGCAGCCATTCTGTGATAACCGCTTCCATTGCGTTTGTTTATGCGTCGCATTCGAAAACTCATTTTCAGTGCTGTAACACAGAATCAGTATGGAGACGATTCAGAGCAAAGAGCAATGGGTTCTGCGTCGGTTAGAAGGATTCTACTCAAACCCCGAGCACTTTCAGCGCATTGAGGAGGTCCTTACCGGAAAGTCAAAGCTAAGTCTGCGACTGCTGGACTGGTTTGTGACCAATTACTCGAAGAAGTACAATGTATCGTTTATGACGAAGACGAACCGTCACGTGATCGTGTATCTGGTCTACAAGTCACATCTCAAGGCGTATAACAAAAAGATGTTTGATCCCTTCTGTCGCTGGAAGCGGATTCAGTTCCGTGGTCTGGACACCACGGTGGGTCAGCTAAACTTCTTTGAGTGGGCGATTCAGGATGAGGTGCTTGAGTATCTGGATACCCATTACGACGAGATCCATGCGGATATGGAGGAGTGTTCGCAGGTCATTCAGCCCAAGGACGGTGAGCGCCGTAAGCGTCACGAGCTGAGTCGTTCGGCCACCAAGTCCGTGCGTATCCACGACGTGACGGTAAAGGTTACATTTGATTAAGGGATGTTGTCTGCGATTGATCGCTCGATTGTCTATCCCGTGAGTTCTGATATTACCGAGCATGATCTCAACATTGTGTCGGACTTGTGGTCAGTCGAAGGACGCGAGGTGTTCAGGGGTGCACGTGACCCAAACTACGAGCATGCGAATGTCTATTGGTTGTATGATCCAGAAGACCTGGACCGCGTAGGTGTAGCGGAACATAAGCGCGATAACCCCGGGGATGTAACGGTGTTGTGGCACAAGGATACACCATTCGGAACTCTTCTTCAAGAAGACGGATGGACAGAGAGTGACTCAATTTGGTCGCACATGCCTGAGCATTCCTACGAGCAGTTTCTCGCAGAGGGATGGACAACTCCTACTGCATTCTTAGAGAGGTGTCTGCGTGGTGTGATTCGAATCGTCACACCAGACATGATCACCAAGCGGCCTGATGTCCACTCATGCGAAAAATGTGGCCATGTGTCGCTTCGACCGTTCACATGTGGAGCCGCCCAACCGCTGAGCTTCCCGGAAAAGGAAAAGGTTTGGTTTATTGATGATCGGATGATTGTATACCTGCCGCCTAAAGGCGGCTCTACTGTTTGGTCACTTCTTGGCTTCACGACACCGCAGCTGCCCGACGAGCCTTCTTCGGAGCAGCCGGAGCCGTCGGAGGCGGAGCAGCCGGAGGCGTCACAGCCCTCTCCTCAACCTCAGCCTCATCCTCTTCAGTGACCGGTACCTCGACAGCCGCGGGCTTGTCCTCCTCGACCGGCTCGTCAGGCTCCTTGATGTCTGCGAACGCAGCCTTCGCACCAACGCGCGTCGGCGGGAACACTTTGGCGTGAGCGATGCGCCAGGTCACACCGAAGCCCGTGCCCGTGACGTAGATGCTCGGCGTCAGAACCATGCGGCACTCGACACGCTTCGCAAACACGTGCTCGAGGTTGTTCTCGGTCAGCTCAATCGTTGCACCGTTCGCATCCACCGCGTCCATCCCGACCTGGCCATCCCAGATCGAGATCTTCATGCGGAGCGACGGCGGATACTTGCCGTTCGGCACCCACTCACCGTTGATCTTCTCCACGCTCGGCGTGAGGATCGGCTTCATCGTTTCGCGGAGCACGGCCTCGGACTTCGACTTGCCGAACCACTTGCCGCTGTTCGAGATCGCGTGCTGGACGATCTTCTCAGACAGGTCAGTGAGGAAGTTGTAGAACTGACCGACGTCAGTGCCGTCCGTTGAGCGCTCCTTCGCATAGGGATCGCAGCCCTTCAGCGACGCGAGCATACTGTAGTTGCGCTGACCAGTCTTCTCGTCCTCACGGACGACGACGCCAGCCGGGTAGAAGATACGAGGAATGCGAACCTGAAGGGGCTGTCCATTGTACTTGATGGGAACGGTCTTACCCCCAGCCTTGTTCGAGCGAATCTCGCCGATCATGACGCGGTTGATGTCCAGGTTCTCAGAAGGAATGATTGCAGAGGTAGCCATATTGATTGTTGTGAGATGGACTGGCCTCGCCAACCCCGGATTCGTTTTCCGCGCAGGTTTCCAGTTTTCAAGGCTCAGCACAAGATAAGCAATGCCTCAGTGCGCCTCCGTTCGAAACAAAACATCAACGGATCGATGTTCGTCGGATGCGATGACTGGACATATGTTATGCGGACGTCACGCTCGAGCTAAGTCCCCCAGGTTTTGGGCGGATGTGAATCGTGATAAGATTGATCGATTTGCAAAAGTCCAAGCGTTATATCGAGGATGGTGTGTCCGCCGTCGATTGGTCTGGGCTGGGCCAGGTGTCTTGAAGCGAACTAGGTGTGTGAATGATGAAGACCTCGTGACGATGGAGTCAAAGGAGAAGCAGCATCCTTTTGACTATTTCGGAATCGAAGAGGCTGGGAAGATTTGGTGGTTTGACTTTGGAAGCGCATGGGAGTGGAGTATTCGCACTGTGACTCCGTTGAACCCTTACACGAAGGTCCCGTTTGAACATGCTGACCTTGCGAGGCTCCGTAAGATACATCTCTATCGCAGACGATGGAAGCTGCCTGTTCCCGCACCCTCGAAGGACCTCGTTGAGAATATCCTTCGACGGTGGAATGTCCTGGCTCAGATCTTCCGTAGTTTTGGATTCGAGGAAACACATCCCGAACAGTTCGCAAACCTAACTCACGCAAACCTCCGCATGATGTTCCGCTTCTTTCATGATGACTTGATTGCGATGCCCAAACCTAACCAACGGCTTTTAATGATCTGTTCGAAAGGTGCGCTCAATGCCTACACTACGAACAACGGATATATCATCAATTCGTTGAACCTTCTTACCATCGGACTTACGGATGTTCAGTCGTATGACGTTGTGTTTCTAGCGTTGTCTGCGCTGTGGCGGTGCTAAAACGGATTCTAGCATTGCTCGGAAACATGGTGCAACCATGAACATCTTCTTCTTGTCGTTGGACCCCGACGAAGCGGCTCGTCTTCACTGTGATAAACACGTGGTGAAGATGATCCTCGAAACTGCACAACTATTGTACACCGCACATTGGGTCTACGAGTCACCGCTTCCCGAAGGAGCCTACAAGAAGACACATCCTAATCACCCCTCTGCACGTTGGGTCCGCGAATCATTGGCGAACTACACCTGGCTCTGCCGCCTCGGCTTGGCCTTGTGCGCCGAGTATTCGTTTCGCTATGGAAAGATTCACAAGACTCATGCGCATCTGATCTGGTTGTCCGCACATCCACCGGAGCCGCTCGTCGATGTTGGATGGACCCTACCTAGATTGGCCATGCCCGAAGAATATCATCACCTCGACCCTGTTGTAGCCTATCGCGCCTACTATGTTGGCGCCAAGTCGCGTTTGTTGGCCTACACAAAACGTCTTCCACCAGAGTTTCTGGCGCAAGCGGTTTACATGACCGCCGGAGGTAAGAGTATACCAGTGCGTTAGAAATGTCTGCTTCTTCTGCTTCCGTTAAGTCAAACAAGATGGCCCCGAAGAAGTCCTCCCCTGCTGCCCCCGTCGCCGCCCCTGCACCTGCACCTGCCGCCAAGACCCCGAAGGTCAAGGCCCCCAAGGCTGAGAAGCCTGCCGCCCCGTCGAAGGCCGTTGTGACGGTCCCGACGGTCGAGTCGGCCTCGACCCCGGCCGTCGTTGAGGCGACGGAGAGCTCTGACGTCATCCTCGCCAGCCTCGCCGAGAAGCTCAAGGCGCTCTCGACGGAGCTCACGACCCGTGTCCGCGAGGCCACGAAGAGTGTGTCGGACGCCATCAAGGCGACCAAGCGCGAGGCCCGCGAGATCAAGAAGAAGAAGAAGAAGAACCCGGAGGACATGACCCCGGAGGAGCGCAAGACGTGGGAGGCCCGCCGCGCGAACAACGCCTTCCTCGTCCAGCGCCCGCTGACGGATGAGCTCTGCGCGTTCATGGGCCTGAAGTCGGGCGAGAAGCGCTCGCAGACGGAGGTGACGAAGTTCATCTCGGGCTATGTCAAGCAGCACAACTGCTTCGACCCGGCGTTCAAGCGCCGCATCCTGCCCAACTCGGCGCTCGCGAAGCTGCTCCGCGTCACGGACAAGGAGGAGGTCACCTACCTGAACCTCCAGTCTTTCCTCAAGGTCCACTTCCTCAAGCCGAAGGCGTAAAGAGGAGTCTTTCCGACGACGTAGGTTCACAAGGAACCTCCGGTGACGTAAATATTTTCCAAATGGAAATATAAAATGCCGGAACCAATGCGCGATCCTTTTAGGCCCTCGGGGATGACTCGTTCGCAAACTGCTCGTTACCACGGGCGCCAGCATTTAATGCTTCCTCCCAACTGGGAGGGCCAGGTGCGCAGGTACAAAGGGTCGGTGAAGAAGTTGGCGGCCTACAACAAGGCTCACGGAAAGACCGGCGGTCGCCGTCCCCGCAAGACCCGCCGCCACACTCGTCGCCACTAGACTCCTCACTCCGTCGCCACTAGACTCCTGAACCAAACATAAACAATAAAAATACCCTGGAAACCCAGGTGATTTTTAGTGTCTAGATGTAATGGACGTTGCGTTTAAGGATGTCGATAAGATGCCGCCCAAGGGGTTCATGACTCCGAAGCAGCCTGGATCTCCGGATTACTCGCCTGCTGGAAAGGTTGGGAGCCCAACGGCAGAAGACCTCGAGAAGGTGAAGGAGAACACGCCGTCAAAGGACAAGACTCAACGGGCTCTACTTCCATTGTTTAATACGGCGGGCCGTAGACGCAAGTCGCGGAAGACGAAGCGCAAGTCGAAGAAGTCGCGTCGCACTAGACGGAGGTTGTAATCAGCTCATACGGCATCTCCATGTAGAGAACCGTGCTGAAGAAGGGCGATAGACGTTCATCTAATACTAATGCACGCTGCTTGTCGTTCTCAACCAATGTCTTCGTCAACCTG
>Ga0114958_10001046_pt1 | contig 22298 bp, 21 predicted proteins | sample C_130208_EF_Meta_FD_89577 | JGI IMG/M metagenome (GOLD analysis project Ga0114958, IMG submission 89577) | Freshwater microbial communities from Lake Croche, Canada to study carbon cycling - C_130208_EF_MetaG | ecosystem: Environmental > Aquatic > Freshwater > Lake | place: Lake Croche, Canada... | reverse complement strand
TAAGCTTTATAAAGATACCATTAGAGTCCACCAAACTCCTGCAAAGAATAATGAGGATATTTTGTTTTTAAACAATCGAGGAAAGGCACTTAGTAGAGTCATGATATTTTATATTATCAAAGACTTAATGGTGAAAACAGGCATCAAGAAATCAATATCTCCGCATAGTTTTAGACACTCTTTTGCTACTCATTTGGTAGAAGGCGGTGCCGATTTAAGAGCGGTTCAAGAAATGCTTGGACATGAAAGCATTACCACCACTGAAATATATACCCATATTAACCGAGAATACCTTAGGGATACCCTAGATCGATTTCACCCTGCATTTAAAAAATGATGAAAATTGTCTGTAGATGAGTTAAAATTAATTAGGTTTGTTGTCTAAATTAAATCCAATGAAAAAAATACTCTTTGTGTTAGGCACCTTTTTAAGCATAGCAGTAACTGCTCAAGTAAAAATGCCAGCAGCAAGTCCAACTCAAACTTTAAGCCAAGATTTCGGTTTAGGTAAAATTGAGCTTGTTTATTCAAGACCCAGCTTAAAAGGACGTTCGGTATTTGGAAAAGGAAGCATTTTGGCCCCTACAGGTATTGTATGGAGAACGGGTGCAAATGGAGCTACCAAAGTTACTTTTTCTGATCCCGTAACCATTGGCAACACTACTTTAGCTGCAGGTGCTTATGGTTTATTTACCATTCCTGGTGAAGATGAGTGGACTGTGATTTTTAACAGCAATTCCAAAGGTTGGGGAAGTTTTAGTTATACGGAAGCAGAAGATGTGGTACGTGTAAAAGTTAAACCTGAAACAACTAGCAATAGCACTGAAACATTCACGATTGGTATTGGGAATTTGACTCCAGAAACTGCTACCATTTATTTAAAATGGGCAAATACAATGGTCAATGTGCCTATTAAAACAGATATTAAATCGACAGTTCGCAAACAAATAGAGGCTGCAACAAAAGCTGCTACATCAAATGGTGCTACATTCCAATCTGCTGCAAATTTTTATTATGATTTGGACAAAGATTATGATAAAGCACTTGTTTATGTTGACAAAGCCATTGCTTTAGATGCAAAAGCTTATTGGTTGTATTTATTAAAAGCTAAAACGCAAAAAGAATTAGGAGATAAAAAAGGAGCTAAAACAAGCGCTGAAACCTGCATCAAATTAGCAGAAGCCGCTAAGAATGCAGATTATATTCGTTCTGGAAATGAAGTAATTGCTTCTCTTTAATAATATTAAAATTGAGCGCACCTATTTCTCTAAGAAGCAAATACTAATGGATGTCTTCCCATTATTCGTTGATTGCTGAGTAGCTTTATTCACCGAAATATTTAAAAACAATCCCGATTTATCGGGATTGTTTAGTTTTGTGCGGAAGAGGAGATTCGAACTCCCACGCCCGGGTATGGGCGCTACCACCTCAAGGTAGTGCGTCTACCAATTTCGCCACCTCCGCAGTTAACGCAAACCTACTTAAAATTTCTTTCCTGCTATAATTTTTTGCATCTTTGTAGCACTTCAAATTTTTGTTATGTCAATTTATACTGTTACTTGTCCTAAGTGCCAAAATAACTTCGAACCTACTGATGCTATTAGAGAAGAAGTAGAAAAAGAATTGCGTGGCAAAATGACTGAATGGCAAAAAAAGAAAGAAGATGAAACCACTACTTTATTGGCAGCACAAAAAATATCAATAGAAAATGAATTGGCTGAAAAATTAAAAAAAGAGATGAGTGCTCAATATGACCATAAAATAAAACTCATGCAGCAAAGTGAATTTGCAATGAGTAAGCAAGTGAAAGATTTTCAAGAAAAAGAGTTGGAATTCCTAAAACAAGTACAAGCCATTCAGGCTAAAGAAGCCGAATTAGAATTAGAGTTACAAAGAAAATTGATAAGTGAAAGAGAAAGTTTAAAAGCACAAATTGTAAAAGAAGAACTAGAACGGGGCTCCATAAAAGAACAAGAACACCTTTTAAAAGTTAAAGAATTAGAAAAACAATTGGAAGATCAACGCAAACTGGCTGATGAAATGAAACGCAAAGCCGAACAAGGAAGTATGCAGATGCAAGGAGAAGTGCAAGAACTTTTATTGGAAGAACTTTTAAAAGCTAGTTTCCCATTTGATCAAATAGTAGAGGTAGGTAAAGGGGTCAGAGGTGCAGACTGTATTCAAATTGTTCGAAATAATTTAGGTCAGGAAGCTGGAAAAATGATATACGAGAGTAAAAGAACTACTGCGTTTGCACAAGAGTGGATAGAAAAACTTAAAACGGATATGCGCAGCCAAGGTGCAGATATTGCCATTATTGTAACCCAAGCCTTTCCAAAAGATATGGAAAGATTTGGCGAAAAAGAAGGAGTTTATATTTGTTCTTATCAAGAAGTAAAAAGTGTGGCATTGTTGCTTAGAAATGCAATATTGAAAATTTACGACACGAAAAAAAGTCAAGTAAATAAAGGCGATAAAATGAGTTTTCTATATGATTATCTTATTAGTAATGAATTTAATGAACAATGGAAGGCCATTGGAGAAGGCTTTAGACAAATGCGACAAAGTATTCAGAAAGAAAGAGACGCCATGGAAAAACTTTGGAAATCTCGTGAAAAGCAATTAGAAAAAGTGTTATTAAATGCCATGCACATTAAAGGATCCATAGAAGGAATTGCAGGCGCGGATACCATTAATTTGAATTTATTAGAGGATGAAGATCTTCTTGAAATTGAAGACTAGTATTTTATCTTATACCACACAAGCAGCCCAAACAAATTCAGAAGCAATGTGGTAATGTATCTTTACATCAACAGCAACTGTATCACCAAGTATCGCTGCAGGAATAACACTATCATTTAATTTAGCAACTTGTGTTAATATTAAATTTTCAGCAAAATTTATTCCCAACTTGTCATTCATCTTATACATCGCTTCTTTTGCAGCCCAGAAAAATGTCATTTGTTTTAATTGTTCCTCCTCTTTTAGAAACATAATTTTTTCAAGTTCTGAATGATGTAAAAATTGATGCGCCACTTTCCCTACCCTTTCGTGAATTATTTCAATATCAATGCCCACTGGTGCTAAAGAACTTATAATACAAGCAGCGTAACCTTTACAATGTGACACTGAGAAATGGTGCGGATTATTTTCCAAATAAGGTTTCCCATTGGTAGCATATTTTATTGATGCGGTATCCACGTTGGGTAATAAATATTGTAATAACAATCTTGCAGATAAATGTTGTATTTTTTTTAAAGGATGATTAATTTGAACGTTTGTACTTACCTTTTGTTCAAAAAAATCTAACGGCTCTGTAATGGACCATATCGCCATTTTAGTTGTTGCGTTGATATTTTGTTGATAAAACAAAGGCATAGAAAAAAGTATTGATTTAGATTGCAGCTCAATTGAGAGGTGCAAAATAAACATAAATAAACAAAGATGATTTTATCTGACGCTAGAATAGTAGAAGAAATTGCAAAAGGAACCATCAAAATAGAGCCTTATAATCGCAAAGATTTAGGCAGCAATAGTTATGATGTTCATTTAGGAAAATGGTTGGCCACTTATGACAACCCCACACTAGATGCCAAAGCACACAATAGTATTACTTATTTTGAAATTCCAGAAGATGGTTTCGTTTTAGAACCTAGTGGATTTTATTTAGGGGTTACATTAGAATACACAGAAACCCATGCACATGTTCCATTTTTAGAAGGGAAATCTTCTACTGGAAGATTGGGAATTGACATTCATGCCACAGCAGGAAAAGGGGATGTTGGATTTTGTGGTTATTGGACATTAGAAATTTCTGTAAAACAACCCGTTAAAATATACAAAGGTATGCCGATAGGGCAACTTATCTATTTTCCAGTAGATGGAGAGATTGAAGTGAAATACAATCAAAAATCAAATGCCAAATACAGTGGGCAACCAGAAAAGCCTATAGAAAGTATGATGTGGAAGAATACATTTTAATACAACTAATAATTATTTATCTCTATACGCTATGGCCCATAAAATTACATCGTTATAGCTTTCGATACCTTTGGATTGTTTATTCCATTGTAGAAACTGATTGTATAGAGAAGTAGATGCAGGAATTAATAAATCCTGTCTTTCTAAAAAAAACAGTTTGATTTTTTTTCGATCAGCCAATACGGAAGGAGATAATAAACTTTTATTTCTATTCACCACTTTTTTCCAGTTTTCAAAATTCCCTGTTTTAGCAATAAAAGTTAATTCAGCACTTTGGGCATAAGTAAACAATTGTAACAACATGGAATACTTAAATAAAGGTTGATGACTTTCTGTACCTATTACAAAAGCAATAAAATTGGCTTCTGTTTCAGAAGCGTAACCCAATTGGTGTGCCATTTCATGACAGGTTGTAAAAGGCAAAGTTAAAATAGGCACATCCCCCCTAATAATGGCTTCGCCAGTAATTGGCTGATAATAGGCTAAAAAGCCTATGTAATCTCCTAAACTAGGGAATCTTGCTAGTTTTAAATTAGGTTCCTTTAGTTTTAAAAAAGGATAGGTTAGCGCTTGTTGAGCATATTCTTTTATAGCGGTAGAGAAAACCTGTTGAATGGTTAATTGTTCAATAGTAGCGTCGGAAATTTGAGCCCTAGTGGTGTTTAACTTATCAATTAGCTGTAAAGTAAGCTGCTCTATGGCAACGTCGCTATAATTTTCCCTAACTTCTAAGTTAAATTGTTTGGCAGGACTAGATTGCTGATAATTGAGTCCCCAGAGGAGCATGAATACAACAAAGAGTTGGACAAAATATTTTAAGCCTTTTAAAAGAATAGACTTTAGAATTAGTCCCCTATTTTTATTTTCATTGAATTGCTGTTTAAGTTCATATAGTACCCTTAATAAATTGATTATCAATATAATAACTAAAAATAAATAAACATACTCTCCAATTGCAATCGGGGATAAATTAGTTATTCTCCTAAGGTTTAAACCCAACCATTTAAAAAAGCCATTGGTGTAATACTTTGCAATCCAATTGGGAAATTGTGCAGCGATTAGAATAACTACTGCCAAGCTATACCAACCCCATTGTGCTGTCCCCTTTAAAAACGAAATTAGCTTTAAACGATATTTTGCAGAATTTGACATGTATTATAATAATAAGGTAAAAGTAGGATAAACTTTGTCTTTTGGTTGGTTTTTACTAACTTTGCCACCCTTATAAGTACGGCTATGAACCAAAACAGGGCTTATGAAATAGCGTTTGTGGGTTTAAGACCCGGTTTGCATGAGTTAGCATACTTTATTGAGGATAAGTTCTTTGCCGATTTTGGACCACAAGGGTTTACTAATTGTAACACCACTGTTAAACTTAAACTAGATAAAAAACAAGGTTTTTTACAGTTACATTTTGACATAGATGGTAGCATTGATAGCCTTTGTGACCGATGTGGGAACCCAGTTACTATTCAGCTATGGGACGAGTTCAACTTAATTGTTAAACTAGTTGAAGACCCTGATAGCATGAACAGTCAGGAGGAAGACCCAGATATTTTCTACATCGATAAGAGCGAGAGTCATTTCTCGATCGCGAATTGGATTTTTGAATTCATCAACTTAAGTATTCCTTTACAACACATTTGTAAAGAAAACGAAAAGGGTGAATCTACTTGCAATAAAAAAGTACTGGAAACCCTTAAGAAGTTTAAAACCAACCAAATTGAAGTCAATAACAAGAACATTTGGAAAGGATTAGAACAATTCAAAGGGTTAGATGATTCAAAAGAACCGACCAACAACTAGAAACAACTATTAAATAATAAATTTTAAAACATAAGAGATGCCTAATCCTAAACGCAGACACTCGCAACAACGTAGCGCTAAAAGAAGAACTCATTACGTAGCGCAAGAAGTTACTTTAAGCAAAGATGGTACTACTGGAGAAATTCATGTACGTCATCGTGCGCACGTTCAAGAAGGTAAATTATATTACAAAGGCCTTTTAGTAAGTGAGAAGGCGCCACTAAAAGCTTAATTGCCTTTCAAGATGAATATTGGCATCGATATGATGGGTGGTGATTTTGCTCCACTCGAAGCTGTTAAAGGTGTAAAACAATATCTAGCTCAATCTGAACATCATGTCTATTGTATAGGTGATGAAATCCAACTGACTGAATTTTTTCAACAGCATGAGATTTCCTCACCTTTTTTACATTTGGTACCTGCCAATGAAACAATCGGCTACCACGAACATCCTACTAAAGCATTAAAAGAGAAACCTAATTCATCCATAGCTATTGGCTTTAAACTATTAGCAGCAGGTGAAATAGACGCTTTCTTGAGTGCAGGAAATACTGGAGCCATGTTAGTAGGTGCTATGTTTAGCATTAAACCTATCAAAGGGATTATTAGACCAACCATTGCCTCCTTGTTGCCTAAATTAAATGGTAAAACTGGATTGTTGGTAGATGTAGGTTTTAATGCGGATTGTAAACCTGAACAGTTGAATCAATTTGCCCTATTAGGAAATTTATACGCCAAGCATATTTTAAATATTCCAGTACCAAAAGTGGGTTTATTAAATGTGGGTGAAGAAGAAGGGAAAGGAAATATTTTAGCACTCGCTACCTACCCGCTTCTAAAAGATAATAAAGCTTTTGAATTTATAGGCAATGTAGAAGGTCGAGCTATTTTTAATGACAAAGCAGATGTCATAGTATGTGATGGATTTACTGGTAATGTACTTTTAAAAACTGCCGAGGCCATGTATGATGCAGCAGTGCATCAAAATTTACAAAAGGATGTTTTCTTTAACCGTTTCCATTTTGAAAACTATGGTGGTACTCCTGTATTAGGAATTAATAAGCCAGTAATTATTGGTCATGGTATCAGTAATGCAAAAGCTTTCTTAAATATGCTTTTACTAGCAGACAAAATGATTGAAACAAAATTCTGTGAAATTATTACTAGCAATTTCGAAACTGTTTAATTCGGTATTGGCTGCTCCTATTTTTCTACATGCTACTGAATTACTTTCTTTCCCTTTTTCTATTTATTACCTTAGTTTTACAAAATAATAAATGATACTACGCGCTATGTGGTTAAATAATATTTTAGAAACAATTGGTAATACTCCTTTAATTAAATTGAATAAAATAACAGCTGCTATTCCAGCTACTATTTTAGCTAAAGTAGATTATTTTAATCCAGGAAACTCTATCAAGGATCGTATGGCTTTAAAAATGATTGAAGTTGCAGAAGCTGAAGGAAAGTTAAAACCAGGGGGGACAATCATTGAATGTACAAGTGGTAACACAGGTATGGGACTTGCATTAGCAGCCATTGTAAAAGGGTATAAATGTATTTTCACTACCACCGATAAACAAAGTAAAGAGAAAATAGATATTATGAAAGCGGTGGGTGCTGAGGTAATTGTTTGTCCAACCAATGTAGCCCCCGAAGATGCGCAAAGCTATTATTCAGTAGCTAGAAAATTGGCATCAGAAATCCCCAATTCTTTTTTCTTCAATCAATATGATAATTTAGCCAACCGCCAGGCTCATTATGAAACAACTGGGCCTGAAATTTGGAATCAAACAGAAGGAAAAATAACCCATTTAGTTTGTACAGCTGGTACAGGAGGTACTATTACTGGTACCGCTACTTATTTAAAAGAAAAAAATCCAACCATTAAAGTTTGGGCCATTGATCCAATTGGCTCATTACTCACTCATTACTTTGAAACTGGTATCGAAGATCATGCTTATGTAATGCCCTATATCGCGGAAGGTTTTGGGGAAGATTTTATACCCAAAAATTTTGATATGTCCGTTATTAATCACTTCGAACAAGTTGCAGATAAAGAAGGTGCCTTAATGACCCGCCGTTTAGCTAAAGAAGAAGGCTTATTTTGTGGATATAGTGCAGGAAGTTGTTTACAAGGATTATTTCAGCTGCAAGATCAACTATTGCCTGATGATATTGTAGTTTGTATTTTTCATGATCATGGTAGTAGGTATGTAGGCAAAGTATACAACGACGATTGGATGAAAAGTAAAGGTTTTCTTTAAATATTTATATAGCTTCTAAAATGTGTGTATCCCTCCTTTTTTTGGGGATTATTTCTGTTTACTAAAAACAATAAGGCTAACATTCGTTTGGGGCATAAATTGTATCTTTGAAGCTTAATATTTAAATTATGAGTAAGTACCGTGCAGGCGTTTTATTTGGCAAAGAACTTGAAACATTATACAATGATGCAAAGACCAATAAATTTGCCCTTCCAGCAGTCAATACTACTGGAACTGATACCATTAATGCAGCTATTGAAACAGCTGCCAAAGTAAACTCTCCAATAATTATTCAGTTTTCCAATGGTGGAGCTCAATTTATTGCTGGGAAAGGAATGCCTAATGACAATTTACAAGCCAATATTCAAGGTGCTATTGCTGGTGCCTTACACGTTCATCAGGTAGCTAAATTTTACAATGTTCCTGTAGTATTACACACCGATCACGCTTCAAAAAAATGGTTGCCTTGGATTAGCGCATTAATTGATGCTGGCGAACAATTTAATAAAGAAAAAGGTCAACCTTTATTTAGTTCCCATATGTTGGATTTGTCCGAAGAAAGTATTGAAGAAAATATTCAAACCTCGGTTGAATATTATAAAAGAATGGCGCCATTAGGGATGAGTATTGAAATTGAATTGGGTGTAACTGGTGGTGAAGAAGATGGGGTGGACAATAGCAATGTAGACAATGACAAATTATATACACAACCAGAACATGTTGAATATGCCTATACCGAGTTAAGTAAAGTTGGTAAATTATTTACCGTGGCTGCCGCATTTGGAAATGTACATGGCGTTTACAAACCAGGCAATGTTGAATTAAGACCCGATATTTTAAACAATAGTCAGGTTTACATTCAGCAAAAATTAAACACCGCTGAAAAGCCAGTGTACTTCGTTTTCCATGGTGGTTCTGGTTCACCACAAAATCAAATTAGAGAAGCCATTGGTTATGGTGCTATAAAAATGAATTTAGATACCGATTTACAATGGGCTTTCTGGGAAGGTATTCTAAGTTATTATAAAAAAAATGAAGCCTTTTTACAAGCTCAATTAGGCAATCCTGAAGGAGCAGATAAGCCAAATAAAAAATACTACGACCCTAGAGTTTGGTTAAGAAAAGGGGAAGAATCTTTTATCAAACGTCTAGAAACTGCTTTTGATGACTTAAACTGTATCAACAGAAACGCTTAAACAAAATTTTAACACAGCCCCCCATACTTAAAAAGGGGGGCTGTTTATTTTTTTATAACTTCATGTAAGATTAAACGATTGCTTAACTATGAAAAATAGAGAAGAAGATATTGAAGTAAATTTAACAGGGGAAGAGGCAACAGGAACAGAGGCTGGTAAATCTAGATGGTTTAAAAGAAAAAGAAAAGGGATTACCACTTCAACCGCAGATAAAAAAGAAACCCCAGAAGGTCTTTGGACAAAATGTCCATCTTGCAATTTGATAGGGACAAGCGCTGAATTAAAAGAGAACTTATTTATTTGCAGCAAGTGTAATTTTCATCACCGTATTGGTAGTGATGAATATTTTGATATATTGTTTGATAAAACCAGTTTTACTGAACTTTTTGATACCATAAAAAGTAAAGACGAACTCAACTTTACCGATTTAAAAAGCTACCAAAAACGTTTAGATGAAATTCATTCTAAAACAGATTTAAAAGATTCCATGCGCGTGGCAGTTGGAAAAGTAAATGGAGCGGAAATGGTAGTGGCTTGCATGGACTTTGAATTTATTGGGGGATCATTAGGAAGTGTAATGGGAGAGAAATTTAGCAGAGCAGTAGATTATTGTATACAACATCGTTTACCCTATTTAGTCATAAGTAAAAGTGGGGGTGCTCGTATGATGGAGAGTGCGTTTAGCCTAATGCAATTAGCAAAAACAAGTGGTAAATTATCACAATTAAGTGATGCCAAACTCCCTTTTATCTCCATGCTCACCGACCCTACATTTGGCGGAATATCTGCAAGTTTTGGAATGTTAGGAGATATAAATATAGCAGAACCTGGGGCTTTAATAGGTTTTGCAGGTCCTAGAGTTATTAAAGAAACCATCAAAAAGGACTTACCAGAAGGATTTCAGAGAAGTGAATTTTTATTAGAACATGGCTTCTTAGACTTTATTGTAGATAGAAAAGAGTTAAAAAATAAATTATCAGAAGTGGCCTCTTTCTTTAGAAACTAATCCATTTCGGAAGTCAATATTTAATCCTATTTTTGTATCCCGGTCCCGAGTATTCTGGATCGGGATTTTTTATGGCCAAACCCAAAGCAGTTCAAGTAAAAGAATTAAATAATAGGCAAGCCTATTTTAATTACCACATAGAAGACAAATATGAGGCTGGGATTGTTCTGCTTGGAACAGAAGTGAAATCGATTAGAGAAGGCAAAGTAAGTTTCAATGATTCCTTTTGTATGTTTGATAAAGGAGAACTTTGGGTAAGGGGTTTGTTCATTAATGCCTACTCACATGGCAATGCCAATAACCATATTGAAGTGCACGATCGAAAATTATTATTGCAAAAAAGGGAGCTAGAGAAATTAGAAATTAAAGTAAAAGAAAAAGGCTATTCCATTATACCTTTACGGATTTTCTTCAATGAAAAACGTTTTGCTAAAGTGGAGATTGGTGTAGGCAAAGGGAAAAAAGAATTTGACAAACGCGAAACCATTAAAACCCGCGATGTAGACAAAGAGATTAAGCGTTTACTGAAGCGCTAAAGATGGATCCTAATTTAATAGGCTACTGTCTCTATCTATTGGTACTTTTTCTTAGTCCCTTCCTCCCCTTTTAATTGTTCTGCAATCGCGCTGGGATGTGGGCGATGTGTTGTTGCATAAGCTACACCTAATAGAACTGCAAACACTCCAAATGACCAAGCCAACTCATTTGGTAACAACCAATAGCCCCATAGTTTATAAACAACTGCTTTTTGAGGATGACTAAGTTCATAAATCACCTCAACTCGGGTGCCTAATTTAGACTGGTAATGTTTGGGATCGAGTTTTATTTCGAAGGGTTTTCCAAATTCATTGTACTTAGCAACAATACTATCTCCTGCCTTAACCACCAAGGCTGGGGCAGTTTCACTATCAAAATAATCAGGTTCTCTGCTAAAAGGCAAGTAGAGCAAGAAACAAGAAAAAAATAATATCAAGGCAGCCTTGATCAAAACTAATTACTTAAACTTCTAAAATCTACAGGTACCAATTTGCTTACCCCTGGCTCTTGCATAGTTACCCCATAAATAACATCTACCGCACTCATAGTTTGTTTATTGTGCGTTACAATAATAAATTGAGAGTTGTCGCTAAATTTTTGAATCATTTGGGTAAACTTTCCAACGTTGGCATCATCTAATGGAGCATCGACCTCATCTAAAATACAGAATGGTGCAGGCTTAATTAAATAAATCGCAAACAACATAGCAGTTGCAGTTAAAGTGCGTTCCCCTCCACTTAATTGACTAATGGAGGAAGGTTTTTTACCTTTAGGTCGTGCCACTATTTCTACTGCTGTTTCTGCTAAGTTTTCTGGGTCTACCAATATTAAATCACATGAATCCTCTTCTGTAAATAATGCCTTAAATACTTTTTGGAAGTTTTCTCTTGCTTGATTATAAGTTTCTAAGAATGCTTTATTGGCTGTAGCTTCTACTTCCTGGATAGTTAACATTAAACTTTCCTTGGCGGTTACCAAATCATTTTTTTGATCTAAAATAAAATCATAACGTTTTTTCATCTCTGTATATGCTTCAATCGCTGTAGGATTTACTTCCCCCATGTTTTCTAAACGTTTCTTCATTCTATCTGCACTAGCTTGCAATTCGTCTAAAGTAATTTCTGTAGTTCTACCATCTTCTAAAATATCTTCCAATTCCACTTTAAATTCAACATTCAAACGCTCTTTCATTCCAGACAACTGTAATTTTAAGTTATTCAGCTTGTCTTTGATTTCATTTATAACTTGATCTACTAATTCTTTAGATTTGATTTGTAATCTTAATCCACTTTCTTTCTCTTGTAAATTATTTCTTAAATTGTAATAAGACTGATCGGCCTCATTCAATTTCAATTCTTCCTCCTCTTTATTCTTTATCAAATTAACTAAGGCGCCCGCTAATTCCTCTAATATAGTTTTACTTTCTACAATGGCAGTAGTAACTTCAGTTAATTGAGCACTGTTCACTTGAATTTGAGCATGTAAATCATTCAATTGATTTTCTTTAAATAGCACTTCTTGTTGTAAAGATTCAATTTTACTTTGCTGCTTGGTAAATTGCAAATTCATTTCATTAAACTCACCAGAAGCTAAATGATAAGCTTGTTCTGCAGCTTGATAAGCCAATTCAATATCCCCTAATTGAGCTTGCGTGTTATTTAAAGAAATATTTAATGCATCCAGTGCTACTCTTGTATCTGCAATAGCAGCAAGTTCTTCCTTAATTTTTAAAGTAAACTCATCTAGTTTAGTAATTGCGGAAGTTTGGGCAGTATTTAAATTTTCTATTTTATTTTTATTGGCAAATACTTCATTAATCAATGTATTTACTAATTGCTCTGTTGTTCGAATTTCATTTTCTTTCAACAATTCATTAAAATGTAAAACTGAATTATGTTGATTTTGAATGGTCATTTTCAATTCATTCACAACTTTTTCTTGCGATTGAATGTCTTGGAGTAATTTTTCTAGGTTTTTAGCACGCCCAATTTTCTTACCCTCAAATATTCCAACACTTCCCCCTGTTAAAGTGTATTTTCCTCTAACATATTTACCATTTTTTTCTAAAATAATACCTGAATAGTCTCCTTCCAAAGCCAATTCATTTTCCGCTATATATACATTCCCTAATAAATGATTGGCCAAAGCATTGTATTTACTATCTACTTCAATGACAGATAATGCCGAAATAGTATTTGCAGGCGCCGATTCCGCTCTTGCTCCATGGAGTTGATCTAATAAGAAGAAATTTGCTTTACCTTTTTTATTGTCATCCAATAATTGAATGGCTTGCATACCTTCTTTTAAATTATTGACAACGTAATAATTCAAATAGGGTTCTAATACATTTTCCACAGCAGTACGATAAGCTTCTTGTACATATAAAATATCGGACAAAATGGGTGCTTCATGATTCCAACCCGTATTCTTGTGTAAGAATTTTACACTTTCAGGATAGCCTTCCATATTATCCACCAAACTTTTCAGTAAATCGTATTCATTCTTTTTAGCATCCAACTTTCTTGTTTGTTCGGCCAATTCAGCTCTTAATATTTCTAATTGTTCTTGCGTTTCAAAAATACTCGCTTTTGCTTTTTCATGCTGAACCTGCAAGTCAGCTAAATGTGCTTTGCCATTGGCTAAATCACTTTCCTTAAGCCCTAATTGCTGCGTCAAGTCTTGAATTTGAACTACTCTATGAGATTGCTCTTCTTCAAGTTGATGACGACTTCTTTTAATATTTTCAACGGAAGTATCTGAGACTGCTACCTTTTTCTCCGCATCAAACTGATTGCGTTGTATTTGTTGATATTGTTGACGTAACTGGTCTAATACCAATCTCTGTTCATCAAACTGAGTTCTTTTATTGGTTAACGCTGTTTGTGATTGATCCACTCTTAATTTAAAGTCTTGATATATTTTTTCTTCATCAAGTACTTGCAGTTTAGTGTATTCAATAGAGTCCCCAATGGTTTTTAATTGCCCTTCTGCTCTTAATAAGAACTCTTGTAAATTCGCTTCTTTATCATTTAAATAATCTAACCTTTGTGCAGCTAAATTTTTATCATTTTCTTTGGTTCTTAGTAATTGTAATTGATCATTGAATTCATGTTGCATCGCTTGTAGCTGCTTTTCCTTTTCAATGAATACCAATCGCTCTTGCTCCAAAGAAGCTTCTTCTAATGCAATAGCGGCTTCTAATTGAATCTTTCTATCAGTTTGTTCTTCTTGTTGATCGTTAAGTTCTTTATAGCTAATATTAAAACCGGCTAAAGAAGCTTTAGCTAATTCAATAGCAGTGTCTTTGTAATCTTTTTTAATTTCAAAATACTTTTCTGCTTTTTTAGCTTGATTTTCTAGGGTCTTTACTTGATTGTTAATTTCAAATAATAAATCTTCAATACGCGCTAAATCTTGCTCAGTAGCATCTAATTTATTCTTCGCTTCTTTTTTTCTAGTTTTATAGATGGTAATGCCAGCAGCTTGTTCTAACATTCTGCGACGACTATTGTCTTTATCTTTAATGATATCATCTACCATACCTAATTCAATAATGGCATAGCTATCTGTACTTACTCCGGTATCTAAAAACAAGTTATGGATGTCTTTTAATCGACAAGCCACATCATTTAATCGATATTCACTTTCACCATTTTTATAAAAACGACGTGTGACTGTAATGGTACTAAATTCTGTTGGTAATAAATTTTTGGTATTTTCAAAAGTAAGGCTTACTTCTGCCATACTACTTGCACTTCTAGTTTTACTACCATTGAAAACTAAAGAATCTAAATTTTCACTACGTAAAGCAGAAATCTTCTGCTCTCCAATGACCCATCTAATACTGTCAATGATATTACTTTTACCACATCCGTTTGGCCCTATAATGCCGGTTATTCCTTCGTCAAAGCTTACAATTGTTTTATCAGCAAAGCTCTTGAACCCTTTGATTTCTAATGACTTTAGTCTCACTTTTATTTCTGCTTTTTATGTCTGCGAACATAAGAAAAAGAGCCTAGAATCAAGAAAAAAATGCCAGTTTGTTTACAATTAGTGGAGAAAATTAAACACCCTCTTTTAACCTTCCCCCGGCAGTAGTTAAAGTACGGGAGGGGAACTTACCAACCACCATAAAATCGTGGGTGGCCATTAATATGGCGGTTCCTTCGCTTTTAGCGATCTGAAACAATAATTGCATGATTTCGTCACTGGTTTCAGGGTCTAAATTACCTGTTGGTTCGTCTGCTAATATTAATTTAGGGGAATTTAATAAAGCCCTAGCTATGTCTACTCTTTGTTGCTCACCACCACTCATTTCATAGGTCATTTTAAACCCCTTGTTTTGCAAACCTACCTTGGTGAGCACATCGTCTATCTTCTGCTCTATCTTTTTTTCATCCTCCCAACCAGTTGATTTTAAGACAAATCGAAGGTTTTCATGTACATTTCTATCCGTTAATAGTTGAAAATCTTGAAAAACAATCCCTAAATTTCTTCGTAAATAGGGTAATTTTTTCCAATTCATCTGTTTTAAATCAAAACCAACTACCTCTCCCATCCCTTCTGTAAGGGTTATTTCGCCATAGAGGGTTTTTAAAAGACTACTTTTCCCCGTACCCGTCTTCCCTACCAAATAGACAAATTCTCCCCTTTTAATATTTAAGTGCACATCCTGTAAAATAAGATTACCGCTTTGATAGATATTAACTTGATCTAATTGAATGACTACTTCGCTCATGAGGAAATTTATTTAATTTATTTCAAATTTAGTAAGTGAAAATTTCTTTTCCGAAACTGCCACACAAAACAAGTTCTTTTTGTTCAGCAGCTTCTACCTTACCAATTATTTGCGCTTCAATATTAAAAGTTTTAGCCAAATCAATTAATGAATTGGCAGATTTTTCTTCTGTGAATATTTCTAATCGATGCCCCATATTAAATACCTGATACATTTCTCTCGCATTCGCCCCAGAATTTTCTTGAATTAATTTAAATATAGGAGGCACCGTTAAAAAATTATCTTTTACCAAACGCATAGGACCTGGTAAATATTTCATACACTTTGTTTGTCCACCACCACTACAATGTATCATTCCTTTAATAGCATCAAAATGTTGGGTTAATATTTCTTTAACCAATGGCGCATAAGTTCTTGTAGGACTTAATAATAATTTTCCAATATTAATATTACCAAATCCTTCTATAGCAAGCTCATCTGTCATTTTATTTTTTCCGATATAAACTACTTCCTCTTTTAAGGTTGGCTCAAAAGTTTCTGGATAGAGCGCTGCATATTCATGATGCAATACATCATGCCTTGCACTGGTTAATCCATTGCTGCCTAATCCACTATTGTAAGCCTCCTCGTAAGTAGCTTGGCCATAACTTGAAAAACCTACAATCACTTGCCCAGGTGCAATTAAATCGTTCGTTATTAATTTAGATTTTGGCCATCTTGCCGTCATCGTTCCATTCACTGCAATAGTTCTAACTACATCACCCACATCTGCCGTTTCTCCTCCTAAAAATTCAATATGAATTCCATACTTTTTTAATTGTGTAAAAAAGCTTTGCGTACCTTGTATTACTTCTTGTAAAATAGTTCCGTTAATTAATAATTTATTTCGATCTATGGTTGAAGAAAATAATATTTGATCATAAATACCAACACAAAGCAAATCATCTAAATTCATAGCAATGGCATCTTGAGCAATCCCGCTCCAAATGCTGGCATCACCCGTTTCTTTCCAATACAAATAAGCCAATATACTTTTAGTACCCGCGCCATCTGCATGCATTATATTTATGTAATGCTCATCTTTCCCTAAAAAGTCGGCATAGAGTTTACAAAAAGCATTGGGGTACAAACCCTGATCTAAATGTTGGATAGCTGCGTGAACTTCTTCTTTTTGTGCGGAAACTCCGCGTTGTGCATACAATGACATTTATCTAAATTGGTTTGTGTTACAAAGGTACAATTGTTTTACATTTGTGCCATATTTAGCAGTATTAAATGAAGATTCATTACGATATAAAACAATTGCCCCCATTTAGGAATGCCATTGTTACTACTGGAGCCTTTGATGGTGTTCATATTGGCCATCAAAAAATTATTAGAAGAATGCAGGAAATTGCCCAAGAGGTAAATGGAGAGACCATCTTAGTAACATTTCACCCGCATCCCAGAAAAGTAATCTCCTCTATTCCAGGGGAAATTAAACAATTAACGAGCCTCGAAGACAGGGTTGAATTATTAAACCAATATGGAATAGACCATTTAGTCATTGTCAATTTTGATTACCAATTTTCAAATTTAACTGCCGCTGAATACATTAAAGACTTCTTATTTGATCATTTTCGGCCCCATACTGTAATTGTAGGATACGATCATCGTTTTGGAAATGGCAGGAATGGAAATTATGACTTATTAAAAGAAGCTGGAAATTCCTTAAATTTTAAAGTGGAACAAATCAATGAACAATTAGTAAATAATGAAATTGTTAGCTCTACCCATATTAGAAATTATTTAGCAGATAAAAATATAATCAAAGCCAATGAATTGTTGGGTCATCCTTATTCATTTGAAGGATTTGTAGTAAGAGGCAATCAACTGGGAAGAACGATTGGATTTCCTACTGCAAACTTACACATCAACAATGAAGAAAAATTAATCCCCAACGACGGCGTTTATGCCGTAAAAGTAAAGGGTGCTTGTTGTGAAAATGATGTTTACGGAGGCATGATGAATATAGGTGTAAGACCCACGGTAGATGGACATAAAAAAGTGATTGAAGTACATATCTTTAATTTCGATAAGGATATTTACGAACAAAATTTAACTGTACTAGTTTTCGACTTTATAAGAGGAGAAGTAAAATTTAATGGATTAGAAGCTTTAAAAGAACAATTGAATAAAGACAAAATTTCTGCAATTGCTATTTTACAGAAGTATCCATAATTTTAATAACTAACTCTTTTAATAAGTCTGCATCTGAATTGTCTGCATCATGAATGCCTAAAACTCTTAAGTTGTATTCGTGAATCAATAATAAAATATTTTCTACTTTTTTATACGAGTATTGCCTAAGCGCAGCCAAATATATTTTTACTGCAAAAAAACTAATTCCCACTTCACTCATAATTCTTTTTTCATCATTGGTGCCTAAACCATAAATGGCATAAATTTTACTAAAGAAAGCATATAAGGTGGGTAAAATTAATTGAATCGGTGCAGCTTTATTATTAGACTCAAAATATTGAATCATTCTTATTGCTTTTGCAAAATTTCTTTGAGCAACGGCTTCTTGAAATTCAAATGCATTATATTCTTTACTAATACCAATGTACTTTTCAATATCATCTTCCGTCATTTTTTTTCGATTGCCTAAATTCACTATCAACTTTTCAAGTTCATTTTGAATTCGGCTTAAATCATTCCCGATATGATCTACAATAATTTGAACCGCTTTTGGACTAATTTGATATCCTCTTTCTATTACCCATAAATTAACCCATTCAGGTAACTTATTATCATACATTTTTTTAGTACTCACCATCACTGCCTTAGTTTTCAATGCTTTTGCTAAAACGGATCGACCATCTACATTTTTATCTTTATGGGCGACTATTAAAATAGTAGATTTAAGTGGGTGTTCTATGTAAGACAAAAGTTTATCCAACTGGGTCATGTGTTGTGCCTCCTTAATGATGACTACTTGTTTTTCTGCGAATACTGGATAGCGTTTACACGCATTAATTATTTCTGTCCAATCCGCATCTTTACCATAAAAAATAGTCAAATTAAAAGCCTGCTCTGCTTCAGATAATAAACTTTTTTCGGCATACGCTACCAGCTGATCAATATAAAAAGGCTCTTCCCCTTCAAGCCAATAAACCGCATCGAAGACATTTTTTTTCCAATTGGCTATAATCTTTGTAGTGGGCATATTCAAATATAAAGATTACTAAGATTTATAAGTTAAATAAAAGTAAATTATTGATTAAAAATCAATTAGATCGCTATTTAGATACTAAAAAATTAAAATGTGACAAATTTTAATGTATTTTTACAGCAAATTAAACCGATTTTATGAGTAACGAATCACCCAACAACAGTGGAAAAATTATCATTGGTATCTTAGTAATTGCCTTAATTGGTTCTTGGATTTATTTTAATAGTTCCAAAACAGAAATCATTAATACCTATGACGTTAAAGTAGCTGAAATGGACAGTGCGAAATCAAAAATTCAATCTGAATTTATTGTTATTTCAGCAAAAGCCGATTCATTGAATCAACAAAATACTCAGTTACAAGGCGATTTGTTGGAAAAGTCTACTCAGATTAAAAAATTAAAAATTAAAATTGGTGCCATTCTAACTAAACAAAATGCAACTAATAATGAATTAGCTGAAGCGAAAGCTTTAATTGCAGAATTAAATGGGAAAGTAACAAGTCTATTTGATGAGTTAGCTAAAGCGCAAGCAGAAAATAAAGATTTATCATCCAAAAACGAATTGCTTACCACTACCAATACGACCCTAAATAGCAACCTTACCACCACTCAAAAAGAGAAAGAAAGATTACAAGACCTAGGTTCTACTTTACACGCCTCTTTATTTAATATTCAATCTTTGAGAATTAGAGAAGATGGGAAAGAAAAGAAAACAAGTAATATAAGAAGAGCCAACACCATTCGTTTATCTTTCCAAGTAGACAAAAATAAGATTACCCCCACAGGTGCTCAAGAACTTTATATTTGTGTAACAAGTCCTGATGGTACTTCCCTTTTAGAAGGCGGAAAGTTTACCACCCGTGAAGAGGGTGTCAAAACCTACGCTAACAAAATCGTGGTGCAATATGAGCAAAATAAAGCAGTAGGTGTGAGTTATGATATTAAACCAAATCAACCACTTTTAGAAGGTGATTATAAAATTGAAGTTTACCACAACGGATTTCAAATTGGTGAAGGAATTACCAATTTGAAAAAAGGCTTCTTATTTTAATTTAAAATCTAGTTGACCAATTCATTGCTGTTGCTCAAATCCTGCATCATACCCGAAATAGGTATTTCATTATAGGATAATGCGTAAAACCACAATTGAATAGCCGCAGGAGAAATTGACTCCACAAAGAAATTTACTTTGCTTAGCAAAGGAATTAATTTGTTGGTCAATTCTTGCATTTCAATCCCCTCTTCAGATGAAGTCCATGCATTTAATAAGCTTTTTAATTGTGCTAACTCCTTGTCCAATAAATGATCAAATGCGTGCAATTGTATAAATTCTGAAACTGCTTCATACAACATCGCTTTGTTGGTTGCTTTCATACATTAAATTTTTTAATGAGTTGGATTACTTCATAAAGTTCAATGCTTTGTGTTACCTAATTATTAACAAAACTCAGTTTAAAATAAATGTGGAAAACTTGATAAAAAATGTTCTTCTAACACTTAGATTTCTTTAGACGCGGAAACTAAAGTTGTTTTAAAACGATAGCAGACAAGGCAGGCAGATTCAATAATAGTTTATTCCACCCGCTATTTGCATCCGGCTGCATAGCAATGGGCGCATTGTTTAAATCGCCAACTCCCCCATATTTTTTAGCATCGCTGTTAAAAATTTCTTCCCATTGTTTTTTTCCATACACTTGAATGGGGAAATCATATCTGGGAATAGGGGTCATATTTAGGACAACTAAGATATCCTCCTGCTCCATTTTACCTTTTCTTTTGAACGCGATAACTGCTTCTTCTCGCTTGTTAATTTCAACCCATTCGAAACCTTTTGGATCAAATTGAAATTCATATAAAGAAGGATTCTTTTTATACAATTCATTCAAAGCTTGCACACATAATTTCATTCCTGCATGACTTTGAATACTTAACAAGTCCCATTGTAGTTCCGACTTAAAATTCCATTCTTTGGTTGCTGCAAACTCATTTCCCATAAACAATAGCTTTGCGCCCGGATGCATATACATATAAGTATAAAGCAATCTTAAATTGGCAAATTTTTGCCAATCATCACCTGGCATTTTATAAAGCATCGGACTTTTTCCGTGTACTACTTCATCATGACTTAAAGGCAACATAAATTGTTCATCATAAAAATACATCATTGAAAATGAAAATTTGTCTTGATGAAATGGTCTAAATAAGGGATCTAATTTAAAATAGTCAAGGGTATCGTGCATCCATCCCATCATCCATTTCATGCCAAAACCAAGTCCATCCATAAAAGTGGGTTTGCTAATTCCAGGCCAGTCTGATGCCTCTTCTGCAATAGTTTGTATGTAAGGAAAATCTCGGTATAAGGTTTCATTTAAATCTTTTATAAAGGCAATGGCTTCGATATTTCCATTGCCTCCATATTCATTTGGTTCCCACTGCCCTTCTTGTCTGCTATAATCCAATCTTAACATAGAACTCACTGCATCCACTCTTAACCCATCAATATGAAATTGGTCGCACCAAAATCGAGCACTACTTATTAAAAAAGACTTTACTTCCCCTCTTTTATAATTAAAAATATAAGAGTTCCAATCGGGATGATACCCTTTACGCATGTCTGCATATTCATAGGTATTTGATCCATCATACCTAAATAAACCATGAGCATCATAGGGAAAATGGGAAGGCACCCAATCTAAAATCACTCCAATTTCTGCCATATGAAAGGCTTCCACTAACGCCGCAAATTCTTGTGGATTGCCAAAACGAGATGTGGGTGCAAAAAAACCTATTCCTTGATAGCCCCAACTTCCATCAAAAGGATGTTCCATTATGGGCATAAACTCTACATGTGTGAATCCCATTTCCTTTACATAAGGAATTAATAAAGAGATGAGTTGTATATAGGAATTGTAGGAATTTTCATCGTGTTTGTTTGGGCGCATCCAACTGGCCAAATGAACTTCGTATACTGAATAGGGTTGATCTATTCTGTTTTTAATTTTTCTTTGTTCCATCCATTTTGCATCTTGCCATGCATATTTTGTTTCCCATGTAATAGAAGCCGTCAAGGGTCTTAATTCCCAAAAATGTGCAAAAGGATCTCCTTTATCTAACTTTACACCTTGGTCACCATGGATATGGTACTTGTATACTTCCCCATTTTCTATGGCAGGAATAAAACCTTCCCAAATACCTGAACTATCTTGTCTTACCTTAAGAGGATGGGTTTCATTATTCCAATTATTAAAATTACCCATTACAAAAACAGCAGTCGCATTGGGTGCCCAAACAGCAAAATAGGTACCCTTCTTGCCCAACACTTCTACTTGTTTGTTTCCAAAAAATTCGTACAAGGAATAATGTGTTCCGTTTTGAAAATTACGCACTCCCTCATCTGTAAATAATGAATAATTCCAAACTTTTTGATTGGTGTCAACAAAATGTACTTCCTCGTATTTTAACATAGTTATTTTGTTAATTCAATCAGTTGCATTTTCATAGGAGCAATTGAAAATTGATCCCCAAATTGATTCCCCGTTATGATATCTTTTC
>Ga0114958_10001045_pt1 | contig 22337 bp, 19 predicted proteins | sample C_130208_EF_Meta_FD_89577 | JGI IMG/M metagenome (GOLD analysis project Ga0114958, IMG submission 89577) | Freshwater microbial communities from Lake Croche, Canada to study carbon cycling - C_130208_EF_MetaG | ecosystem: Environmental > Aquatic > Freshwater > Lake | place: Lake Croche, Canada... | reverse complement strand
TACTGCTTTCTTGTATTAAATTTTCTCAAAGACACAATCAATTGTTTTTTTGTAAAAGTAAGTTAAAAAGCGATATTTTTGTTAAGGAATAGATGGTCTTCAAAATTTAAAATTTGTTTTATTTATTCTTGTTTAAACTTCATTTTAAGGTAAATTAATATTTAAGTATTTTATTTCTTGTCTTTTAGAAAAATAAAATAAGGAAAAACAGAAAGTAATAGATCTAAACAACTTTAAAATGGATTATAATTGCTCTTAGATAACACATCCAATCAAAAAGTTTGAAAATATTATGTTAAATATATCTCAAAAATATGTTAAAAACATGAAAACTCAATTTCAATAAGTAGATTAGTACTACATTTGAGAATCACTTTATTACTCGGTTTACTTACAAATAACCCCTATTTATAAGCATTCTAAAACCTACTTATTTTCATAATTAATTAAATTATAATACTAAATAAGTCCATGTTTGTTGTTCCTAATTCAATAATTGATAGTGATCCTTCCTATAATTACGAACTTTTTTTTGAGTTGTCTTTAGATCTTTTTTGCATAGCTGGATTTGAAGATGGCTTTTTTAAAAGAATCAACCCTGCTGTTTCAAAATTATTAGGTTACACTAAGGAAGAACTATTTTCAAGACCAATCAGCGATTTTATCTATATTGACGATAAAAGCACTACCGCTCAAACCCGAAGCGAACTTAACACGAAATCCTTACTCAATTTTGAAAATCGGTATTTGACTAAATCGGGAGAAATAGTATGGTTATCGTGGACTTCGATGTATGTCAGTAGTACTAAGTTAGTTTTTGCGATTGCTAAAAACATTTCCCATAAAAAGAGATTGGAAGAGGAGCGAAACTTTTTGTTATCCAGTTTAACTAAAAAAAACAAAGAACTCCTTCAGCTAACGTATACCGCCTCGCACGATTTAAGAGCTCCCGTAAACAATTTACTTTCTGTTTACGATCTGATGGATTTATCTAAAATAAGTGATGTGGAAACCCTTGAATTAATAGGAATCCTAAAAGGAGAGACAGAGAAATTAAATGAAAGTCTGAATAAGTATATAGATTTATTAAACCAAAAAGATATCATTGATGCCCAGATGGAAGAATTGGATTTACACGCTTCACTCGAAGTCGTTTTAAATTCGATTCGTTTTTTAATTAGCCATTCTAAGGCGACAATAGTATCTGATTTTTCAGAACTAGAAAACATCAATTTTAATAAGACCTATTTGGAAAGTCTTTTTTTGAATTTGATTACTAATTCGATTAAATATGCCAGAACAGGAATCAAACCGATGATAAATATTTATTCTAAAAGAGTAAATGGTTTGAATCAATTGATTGTTAGCGATAATGGACAGGGATTTGACATGAAAAAAGTGAAAGACAAGATTTTTGGGTTAAATCAAACCTTTAACGATGAAACAGATAGCAAAGGAATTGGACTGTATTTAATATACAATCACATGATTAGTTTGGGTGGCCAAATCAGTGTTGAAAGTAAGATCAATGAAGGAGCTACATTTACGATGAGCTTTAGAGATTAGTACTATCCTAGTATCCTGATTAAATCGATTTATTTTCGAAATCTTCAAATTTTAAGCCCCAATTCTTATTCGTATCATAGTTCAGTTTTCCCCGTGAAACCGTCAAAGGACAGTCAAAATTATTAGTATATAAGCCTCCCGTTCCCAATCCTTGAGGCATAGTATTGTGTTGCAGAAAGGTCCATTGTGCTATGGCATTTAAGCCAATATTACTCTCCAAGGCAGAGGTAATCCACCAACCGATTTGATGCTTTTCGGCCAAGGAAATCCATTCGGCTGTTCCTTTAAACCCCCCTAGGAAACTAGGCTTCAAAATGATATATTGGGGTTTAATTTTGATCAATAAAGCTTCTTTATCTGCTGGGCTAAACACCCCTATTAGCTCTTCGTCTAGGGCAATCGGGATTGGAGTGGTTTTACACAGCTCTGCCATCCTGTCAGCATTGTTTTTTTGTATTGGTTGTTCAATACTATGTAATTTAAATTCAGACAATTGAATTAACTTATTTAAAGCATTATCTGAATCAAATGCACCATTAGCATCGACTCTAATTTCAATCTGTTCTACTGGAAATTCGGATCTAATGTACCGCAATAATTGCAATTCCTGATCAAAATTTATAGCTCCGATTTTGAGTTTAACACAGCTAAATCCGGCAGCTAACTTTTCGTCGATTTGTTCCTTCATAAACCCTTCTGTTCCCATCCAAACCAAGCCATTAATCAGCATGCTTTTTCGGCCCTTAGTGAAGTCGGACGGAAAGAGCAGAAAAGGCGTTTCGCTTTGCAAGGATTGAAAGGCCATTTCAAGTCCAAACTGAATAGAAGGAAATTCAATTAAGGCTTCCCAAAGCGCCTCAAGACCTAAATTAATATTAGCACAAGCCCATTCCAATTTGGCTTCATAATCCGGTCGGTCATCCGCACTTAAACCTCTGAGAATTCCGCACTCTCCTATTCCCTTTTTCGCGTCTTGCTCTAGAACGATAAACCAAGTTTCTTTTTCGGTGAGTACACCACGAGAGGTTCCTGATGGTTTTTTGAATTGAAGAAGGTATTTATAATATAGTGCTTTCAATTGATGATTTTTTTAATTTTTGAATACCCTTATAATAGCCCCAAAATCATTCGTATTCAATCCTGCTTTTTCGAAAGCCTCAAAGTCCAATTTAACTTTTTCGACCCATCCCAGACTGTCGTTAATATTCTGATTTTGATAGGTTTTATAAATCGTCTTAGCGGGTTTGTAGTTGTTATTTAATAGATAAGCATGCGCGAGATTTAATTTGGTTTCCAATTCTGATTCATCGAGTTGCTCCCCAATTTTTAGGAACCGAATCGCTTTGCCGTATTGTTTGGTGAAAATATAAGCACGACCCAAGCGGTTGTAATCCGAAACATTGGCTTTTCCTTCATTGACAATCTCTAGTGTTTTATCGATTGCAGGCCCATATTTACCTTGCGAATACAAATTAGTTGCCTCATTTCGCAAAGAAGCATAAATTGCCTTAGAACCGCCCGTTTCATTCAGGCAAGAGGCACCAAAATCTTTAAAGACTTTAATTTTTTCGACTGCTAGTAAGTTTTGGTATTCCTGAAATCGATATTCTTTTTGGATTTTATCCAAAACGCATACACAATAATCATCTGAATTGGGAATTCTTTTGGCTAAATCGGTTGATTTACAAAGCTTAATAATTGCTTTTCTATTTTCTAAAGACCAAGCCCGGCTTAACTTATTATCTACCCAAGGAACGATTTCTAGGACAATCCGCTGGTTCATGATCCAGTTTTTATTTTCAAAACCAAACCAGAGTGTATTTGCTTTCAGGCAAGTTGACTTGTTAATAGAAAGTCGTTTTGCATCTTTATTCAAAGGAACATCCTGAACATAACAGGCATTCTCTGTTTTACCGCTAATTATATACTCTTTGGCCACAGCCTCATTTGAAAAAACTGCATATTTGCATTTATCTTCTCCTGAAATTTTAGACATTAGAAACAAGGCACCCGCTGAACCTTGGCTGATTCCCGTTGGATCCGGAATCGCTTTCAGAACGGAAGCTAAACTATTGGCTAATTGTTGATTTTCATCCAGAAGTGTCATTCTAAAGACTAATTCAGTAGTACCCACAGGTAATTCTTCGCTACTGATTAAAATGCGATTTCTAGCGCCCAAAACTACTTGTTTATTCGTAGCACGCTCTTTATCCCAATAGCCATCTTGCTGAGCAAAAGTGGATACAGAGAGAAAAACCATTAAAATAGTCAAGCTTTTTATAAACATTATCTTTTGGTTGTATTTACTTTAAACTTTAAAATTGAGAAAATTCAATTGTTTTATAAAGTTATTGATTCGCCGATTTCCAAAAGCATTAAGTCTTTTCCTTTGTCAAAAAATTGACGTATTGCCTCTTTTTGATTTATTTCTATAGGCGCAAAAGTATCGTAATGATAACCTAAAACCTTGTCACATTCGACAAAATCAGAAGCCATAATCGCATCTTCTACATCCATAGTAAAATTACTACCTATAGGAAAAATTGCCAGATCCAGTTTGGTCCGCATTGGAATGAGCTTCATATCCATTGTTAAGGCCGTATCCCCTGCGATATAGATATTTTTATGTTCGCCTTCGATCACAAAACCACCAGGGTTACCGCCATAAGAGCCATCTGCGAAGGAACTGGAATGAATAGCGTTGACAAATTTAACGGTACCGAAATCAAACTTCCAGCTTCCACCGTGATTCATAGCATGACAATCAAAGCCTTTGGCACCGTAGTGACCGGCAATCTCCGCATTGCTAACAATAAGTGCATTGGGATTATTTCGCATAATTGCTTCTACATCCAGAGTATGATCTTGATGCGCGTGCGTCAGAAAAACATAATCAGCCTTTAAATCATTTATATTGATGTGACTTGCTTTTGAATTTGCAGAAATAAAAGGATCGACTAGAATGTTTTTCTCACTAATCTGAATTCCCAAAGAAGCATGGCCGTAAAAAGTAATTTTCATAAGATATTTTTTGAGATTAATATATTTGTCTGATTGACTATCCGTTATTGACAATGATATCAGACAGGAAGAAAATCAAACAGAGCGAGAGCAGCACGGATAGCACAAAAGTACTGAGAGCTAATTTTTTTAATTCGGGATCTAAAGCTCTGGAATCTTGATTTTTATAGACGGTAACTAAATGTCTACTTAAAGGGAAATAGGCTAGGATAAAAATATACTGATCAAAATGAAAGTCGTTTAAGGCTGCAAAAATCAGCACCAAAATCATCGCTGAAACTATGAGAAAATAATGATAAAGTTTTGCTTTAGCACCCCCTATTTTTACGACAATGGTGTTTTTTCCTGCTTTCCTATCTGATATTTCATCGCGCATATTATTGAGATTTAATACCCCAACACTCAAAAATCCAATTGCTGTTGCGGGTAAGAATAATAAATAACCCTCTTCAAAAGTTTTAGCAAACATGAAATAAATTCCCATTGTACTTACCAAACCAAAGAAAACAAACACAAAAATATCGCCATAACCGCGATAGCCGTATGCCGAATTTCCAACGGTGTAACGAATAGCCGATGCAATTGCCAATGCACCCAGGATTAGAAAGAAGAGTGAAAACACTAAGTTATCTTCTTTAAACGAATAGTAAATAAGGGCAATAGCGGAAAACATGGTCAATATTGAAGTCAGAATCATGGCCTGCTTCATGGCTTTGGGTGTAATAGCACCACTTTGAATGGCCCTTTTGGGTCCTACTCGATCTTCATTATCGGTCCCCTTCATACCATCGCCATAATCATTGGCGAAATTGGAAAGTATTTGCAATCCCAGCGTTGTTGAAATGGCAAAAATAACAATCTTCCAATTGAACATCGACTGTGACATGGCGTAAAAACTACCTAAAATTATTCCCGATACCGAAAGCGGTAAAGTGCGCAATCGTGCGGCTTCAATCCAATGTTTCATTTTCTATATTTTAAAATATTCCTATTTAATTCCTTTAGATTTAATTCCTCGAAGCTCTGCTTCTTTTTTTGTCTAAGATTAGTTTGCCTTTTCTAACCATCGGGCCACAGATTCAAAGATTAAATAAGATTTTTGAAAATCGGTGAATCTGTGGCTAATACTACGTTAACACTTCTGGGACTCTAGCCAGCGGTAGTTTAATTTACATCCAATTGCTGTCTGAAGTTTCAATTTCATAGAGCCAAAGGTTCATATAATGCTTAATTCTAGTAAAATCACCTAATTGGAAACTCAAGTTCCCACCTGCTGTATGGATGGTAATAGAACCAATATCGGCTGATTTATGCCAAAATAATTGCGAACTTGTAATGGCTTGAATCTTCTCTGGCACAATCATTTCGTTTGCAATATCCCAAGCGCCACTTTGTTTAATTATAAAATCATCATTTACAAATAAGCGGTAATTACGGAAGCCGAAATACGCAATCGAGCCAACAAATATAACATATACCGGCACAAATGGCATGAATTCCAGAATCGATGGCGCGACAAAATATCCAAAACCCAAAAATCCTGATAAAGGTAGTACTATTGATAGAAATAACGCAAAAACAAGTTTACGATAATTGGGCTTCAACATCAATCCTTTGACTGCTAATTTATCAAATAAGAGCATTAATATCGCATTGCTTTCTATTTTATTACAGGCCGGAATATCAATAACCGCTTTGCGTTCTTCCTTTTCTCCACTACTGGCTTGTTTGATTTTCAGCTCCAGAATGTTCATTTTTTTCTGAAAATAATTCTGAGAAACCGTAGTGATTTGGACGCGCTCCGGTTTAATAATCGTACTTTTTGTATTAAATAAGCCAAATGAAAGTAATAGTGATTCGTTTTGTTTGCTGATTTTAAAATTATAGTATTTCAAAATAATTCGAATCACATTGAACACTAGAACCAGCAACAAAAAGAATGCAAGCAGTAAGGCTATCGTAGTCATTGCAAAACTCTGATTCACATAGCTGTCTAATTCTTGTTTATCGAAATCAGATTGCTCCAAGAAATTCATTCCGTTTTCATAAAGTGTTATAAAAAAAGCAAGAATCAAACCAATACTCCGAATATAATTAGATGTTATCCCCACTTTTAGCAGGCTTAATAGGCTTATTTTAATGAATGGACGCTCTTCTTCTGACATTAGATCAGCGGTAATCGCATTCTTATCGTCTGTAATTCCTTTCTTTTCAACCTCCATCAATCTCGCTTTTAATGCCAAGGCCAAAGCATGAGAAATCGCTTTGATCACACCTTCTTTTTTAGTACTTCCAGCGGTATCCACCTCTAATCCATAAACACCTATCATGCGTTGAACCAAGGACTGATTAATATTTACTTGTTGGATTTTGCTTAGTGAAATTGCGGTATTTGTTTTATTAAAAATACCTTCTTGCAGGATCAGTTCCTCATTTTCGGCATCAATATAAAAGGTGAAATTCCGATATTTGAGATAGGCTACCAAAGCAATTCCAAGAAACACCGCAATCGCCCCTGAGAAAAAATAAACTTTATTTAGTTCGTCAAATTTGAAAATCCAAATTACCAAAATAGGCCATAAGGCACGGGCAATTTTTTGTAAAGTATCTGCAAACATCACCAGAACTCCGACTGCCGACTGCCGTTGAGGTTGATTAAAATCAGTTCGCATTACAATTGTTTTTGAATTTTACCCATCAAAAGCTGCTTGATATTTTCGGCTTGTTCTTTGGCGATTCCTGGAATTACAATATCACTGGAACTTCCTCCGGCGGTAAAAATTTCGATAGTTGCCAGTCCAAAATAACGAGAGAGTATCCCTTCATGTAAAGCGAGATGTTGCACTCTATTATACGGAATTACAATTGTGTTTGTCGCTATAATTCCATTTCTAAAAAGCACATCGTGATTTCTAAAGGCGAACCCTTTTTTCTTAAATCCAATATAACTAATTAGACTCATAAAAAGAACCAAGACCGGGAGAACTACCGCTAGAATCATCCAAAGTTGGCTGTCGAAAAGCTCCGGTTTTATTCGGGATAAAACTAGGGGTACTAAAACCAGCAACACAATCCGAACCATTAGATTCGCAAAAACTACCCAAGCATATTTAGCTTGGAGCGATTCGAAAGCGACCGTTTCGAATTGAGGAAGCTGACGGGTATCCATCGTTTCGTTTGTAAAATTATCCATTTATAAAATAAGGAGGTTTTGGGTTTTGGGTTTGAGCGCGGAATAAAGTTCGTAGTCTTCTATTTAAGGCAACCATTTTTTCTCGAAGTTGGGCTTTCTTTTTTCCAAAAAGGCATTTCTACCTTCTTTAGCTTCTTCGGTCATATAGGCCAATCGAGTAGCTTCCCCTGCAAAAACCTGCTGCCCTACCATACCATCATCGGTTAGGTTCATGGCGAATTTCAGCATTTTTATAGCCATCGGTGATTTTTGAAGAATTTCCTGAGCCCATTCAAAGGCCGTATTTTCCAATTCATCATGAGGAATCACAGCATTGACCATTCCCATGTCCATAGCTTCTTGGGCTGAATAATTACGTCCAAGGAAGAAAATTTCTCTTGCTTTTTTCTGCCCCACCATTTTAGCCAGGTAAGCAGAACCGTAACCACCGTCAAAACTAGTGACGTCGGCATCGGTTTGTTTAAAAATAGCATGTTCTTTGCTGGCGAGTGTTAGATCGCACACTACATGTAGACTGTGTCCGCCACCAACAGCCCATCCTGGTACCACTGCGATAACGACTTTGGGCATAAAGCGAATCAGGCGCTGTACTTCGAGAATATTTAATCGATGCTGACCGTCTTCTCCTACGTATCCCTGATGACCGCGGGCATTTTGATCACCCCCGCTACAAAAAGAATAGATTCCATCTTTAGAAGAAGGACCTTCAGCAGATAGCAAAACTACGCCTATGGAAGTATCTTCCTGGGCATCGTAAAAAGCCTGATATAATTCGGATGTCGTTTTAGGCCGAAAAGCATTGCGTACATCGGGACGATTAAAGGCAATCCTGGCCACGCCATTGCATTTTTTATAGGTTATATCTTCGTATTCTTTGACGGTTTTCCAGTCTATCTTATTCATTTTAGAACTATTTAAGTGTAAAAATAAAGTATTTTTTATATTATAATTGTAAACAAAACTTAAAAAGGACAAAAATTGTCCTCCTAAGTTGAAATTATAAATTTTAAAGTATTGTCCATTTATCCAAACTTTACCGAAGTCATGGTTAGAGAACCACCCACCACTTTATCGTTAAAAAAGCTTAACTCCTCTTTTTTATCGTGCAAAGCGAGAGTATATAACAAAGGATAATAATGGTCTGGAGAAGGAATGGCTAATAAGGCTGCCGAATTCAGCTGCTGATAATTAATGAGTGATTGGAAATCTCCATTAGCAATTTTGTCTTTAAAGACCGAGTTCATTTCAATAGCCCAATCAAATCCATATTCTGGTTCTTGGAGTTTATCCCAGGCAATCTTAGCTAAATTATGAACCATATTACCGCTACCGATAATCAAAACCCCTTTATTGCGAAGTGTTGACAGCTGTTTGGCCAAATCAAAATGGTATTGTGGAGGTTTGTTATAATCAATACTTAATTGCAGTACTGGAATATCAGCATCAGGATACATCTGCCGAACGACTGTCCATGTTCCGTGATCCAAACCCCATTCGTGATCTAAACTAACGGTTGAGGTAGCAATCAGTTCCGCCACCTCCAAAGCGAGTTCCGGACTACCTTTAGCCGGATATTCTAGTTCGTATAATGCTTTTGGAAAGCCACCAAAATCATGAATCGTCCGTGGATTATCCATGGCAGTAATGCGTGTTCCCTTAGTTAACCAATGGGCTGAAATTACAAGAACTGCTTTGGGTTTTGGAATTACATTAGCCATTCTGGCCCAGTTTCTAGTAAATTCATTGTCTTCAATTCCGTTCATGGGAGAACCATGGCCTATAAACAAAACAGGCTGTTTTTCTTCTTGAAAATCTAGGGCATCCGATCCGATTTTAAATTGGTTTAACAACATCTTGTTTACTGTTAGAAGTTAGTTTTTAGGAAGGTATAGCTAGAAAAGAAGATTTACTCACCCTGAATCAGGTAGATTCCGTCTTCTTTAATTTCAATAACTTTTTCTTTATATAAAGCACCAATGGCTTTTTTGAAGTTCTTTTTACTCATTTTCAAGACCGTTTTAATGTCTTCCGGGTGTGAATTATCTGTTAGGCGCAGAAAACCACGACTGGCTCTTAATTCGTTTAGTACGATCTGAGCATTGGGCTCGATACTTTCATAACCCTGAATTTGGAGGGCTACATCAATTTTATTATCGGGACGAATGGTTTTTATAAAACCTCGCATGCGATCTCCGGTTCGGATGGCATCATCATACACCTCATCTTTGTACAACAAACCTTTGTGTTGTTCATTTATGATGACGTTGATTCCAATTTCGGTAATATGAGAAACGATTAAATCTACTTCTTCGCCTTTTTCGACAGTAAGCACCTCATTTTTAAGAAACTGATTGGTTTTACTAGAGGCTACCAAGCGATTTGTTTTCTCATCCATATATAAGTAGACCAAATAACGTTTCCCTTTTTCCATAGGACGGGCCTGCTCTTTAAAAGGAACCAGAATATCTTTTTCCATACCCCAGTCCATGAAAGCGCCTATTTGATTGACATAATTCACCCGTAAAAGTGCAAATTCGTTTAACAAAATATAGGGTTCCAAAGTGGTAGCAACCGGACGTTCCTCATGATCCAAATAGACAAAAACAATAAGCTCTTCCCCTATTTCAAATTCATTTGGAACATATTTATTAGGCAAAAGAATATCGTGTATTCCCTCTGGATCAGTCTCGGGACTACCCAGAAACAAACCTACTTTAGTATCCCTTAATATGGTGAGCGTATTGTATTTTCCTATTTCAATCATTTTTATACTTTTCTAAGTTACAAAGGTACGAAGACGATTTGGTTATTTAACAATTTCATTTGGCTTCAAATGACACAAATACATCACTTTTAACTAGGATTGCAGTAGTTAAACCTTGGGATAGCTGTTGTCTATTTCAGAAAAACCTGTGTTCCTAACAATTGTTAAATACTGTTAAATAAAGCTAATCCGGCTCTCGTCTTCTCTTTTGAATAGTTTAGTCTTCTTTTTTACCCTATTTTTGAAAAACAGACTCTAAAAACTAAGCTTAAATTTATTATGAAATTAAAACAACTCCCTTTACTCTCCGGAATACTGATACTCAGTTTCTTTTCCAATGTACTTCATTCGCAAACTATCACAGACGATCCCGAAATCAAAAAGATGATTACCGAAATCAAGGCTGACAATATGGAAGCCACGGTTCGAAAATTAGTCTCTTTTGGAACCCGCCATACTGTGAGTGATACTAAAAGTAATAGCCGCGGAATAGGTGCCGCCCAAAGATGGATCAAGTCCGAATTTGATAAATATGCTGCTGATTCTGATGGGCGCTTGACATCAACGATTGATAACTATTGGGTGAAAGCTGATGGAAAACGAATTGCCAAAGACAGCAAACTCGCCAATGTCATGGCTGTTTTAAAAGGAACGGATCCCACAGACGATCGCGTACTTATTGTCAGCGGACATTTGGATTCTCGAGCTACAGATGTCATGGATACTAAAATTGATGCTCCTGGTGCAAATGATGATGCCTCCGGTGTTGCAGCGGTAATGGAATTATCGCGTGTGATGAGCAAAAGAGCTTTTCCTGCTACCATTATATTTGTAGCCGTTAGCGGAGAGGAACAAGGATTGTTAGGCGCCAAGCATCTGGCCGATTCCGCCAAAGTTGCGGGTTGGAAAGTGATGGCCATGCTCAACAACGACATGATTGGGAACAGCCTTTCTAGTGGAACCGCCTTGAGAGACAATACTCATGTTCGTGTTTTTAGCGAAACCATTCCTTATTTGGAAACTGAAGAAGAAGCTAAAATGCGGAAATCGACTAATAGAGACAATGATAGTCCATCCAGAGGATTGGCTCGTTATATTAAAACGGTGACCAACCAATATGTAGATCAATTGGATATCGATTTGGTGTATCGCAACGACCGCTTTTTGAGAGGTGGTGATCATACTCCTTTCCTTCAAAATGGATTTACTGCGGTTCGCTTTTGCGAAAAAAACGAAAACTTTGATCAGCAGCATCAGACTGTGCGTGTGGAAAACAACATCCAATATGGTGATTTACCCGAATTCATGGATTTTGAATACCTCCGAAAAAATACGGCTTCCAACCTAGCCACATTAAGTAACTTAGCTTGGTCACCTAAAGCACCTACAGCAGTTGGAATCGAAGTTAAAGAACTTTCTAATTTCTCCACCTTGGTATGGACCCCAGCAGTAGGAATCACTCCTTATGGCTATCGCATTTTATTAAGAGAAACCTCAGCATCACATTGGGAAAAGACGCTATTTGTAAAAGATACTAAGGCTACAATTCCTTATTCTAAAGATAATTTCTTCTTTGTAGTTCAGGCTGTTGATGAGTTGGGACACGCGAGTTTACCTGTTTTTCCAGTACCTGTTCGCTAATCGCTTATTAAAATAAACCACAATGGACTGAAAGAATAAAGTTTTGGATTAGAGGATTGAAAATCATAATGTTAGTACTACTAAAAAGTCAACCGCAGATTCGCAGATTTTATTTGAGTTTGTATTAAGTCTTTGAACAATATCAACCGCAGATTCGCAGATTTTATTTGAGTTTGTATTAAGTCTTTGACCAATATCGACTGTAGATTCGCAGATTTTATTTGAGTTTGTATTAAGTCTATGACCAATATAGACAGTAGATTCGCAGATTTTATTTGAGTTTGTATTAAGTCTTTGACCAATATCGACTGTAGATTCGCAGATTTTATTTGAGTTTGTATTAAGTCTTTGACCAATATCGACTGTAGATTCGCAGATTTTATTTGAGTTTGTATTAAGTCTATGACCAATAAACAGCAAAGCCGGAAAAGAATTCTCTTTTCCGGCTTTGCTATTTAGGAGGAAGTACTAGGCATATACGCTAGATCAACTCTCTAAAATACTGCAAGAGTATGCGGTCGTTATCGCGAGTAGGTGTGAAAATTTCCAGAATAGCGGGTTTCTCATTCTTAGCAAATAAGGTATTGAGTTTAGTTTTTAAGCTGCTTTCGTCACTGGCTATGGAATACTCAAAACCGTACATGCGTGCCAAATGCTCGGCTGTCAGGCAGTGGGAAGTTTCAAAAAAGGTGTTAAAAACAGGGGTTTCTTTATGGCCTGGTAAAATCCTAAAGATGCCTCCTCCTCCATTGTTGATTAGGATGATCTTAAAATTTTTAGGAACATATTGATTCCACAAGGCGTTGCTATCGTATAGGAATCCGATATCGCCTGCAATGAGCACTGTCGGTTTTGAAATGCCAATGGCGGCGCCAATAGCTGTTGAGGTACTGCCATCTATTCCGCTAGTACCTCGGTTACAATTCACCGTAATCGAGGGATCAATATCAAACAATTGGGCATAGCGGATGGCCGAACTGTTGCTCAATTGCAAATGGCTGTTCTCCGGCAAAGTTGGCAAAATAATTTCAAAAGCCTTGAAGTCCGAAAAAGGGATTTTGGCGGTATAGACTTGGTGTTTTTCGGCACGTATTGCTTTAATTATTTGTGCTTTCTCTGAATAATCACTTTCTACTTTGGTGGTATAGAGTGCAATCTGATTAAAAAAAGCATTGGGATGAACTTCAAAATGATGTGTCAAACAGCCAAAAGTATTATAGGCACGCCAAGGATCGATATGCCAATGCGCTCGAGCTTTGTACTTTCTTAGAAAGGCTTTAATTCTTTTGGAGACGAGCATTCCACCAAAGGTGATTAGTAAATCGGGTTGAAAAGCCTCGAAATCCTCTTCAGTGAAAGGAGTGATTATCGTATCAATATTATTTATGAAACTAGGATGGTGTAAATTAGAAGTCGTCTCAGTCATCACTACAATCGAGGGATCATTAGCGAAAGATGCAACAATTTCTGGATCCAGTTCCTTGGCTTGATTGACACCTATGAGTACTAATTTTTTGGCAGAGGCGTTCCAAATGGTGCTTGCTGCCATTAGATCGTGAATGGAAATCTCTTGGGGTATTTTGGAGAAAGCTGATATAATAGGATCAACTGCTAATTCTTCTTCGGTTTCGTATAGCGGTTCTTCAAAAGGGGCGTTGATGTGCACTGGCCCTTTATTGCTATAGGCCTGATTTATGGCTTCATTGATTTGGGCATCATTTTCTTCGGAGGCGCCTTCGGTCAAATTAGCATTATAAAGCGAGTGATTGGCAAATACATTGACTTGGCGAATGGTTTGGCCGTCGCCAATATCGATTTTGCTGAGCGGACGATCTGCTGATATAACAATTAGTGGAATCTGGCTGTAAAAAGCTTCGGCAAAAGCGGGATAATAATTGAGGAGGGCCGATCCCGAAGTGCAAATAACGGCTACCGGTTTATTGCTTTGCTGGGCAATTCCCAAAGCAAAGAAGGCGGCACAGCGCTCATCAGCAATACTATAACATTCGAAGGCAGGATTGTTGACAAAGCCCAGAATCAAAGGGGCATTTCGGGAACCCGGAGAAATAACGATTTGTGTAACGCCTTTGGAAAGACAAATTTGGATAATACTTTGTGCTAAAGGAATCTTTGGATAAATCATTATTTGGGTTTATTGTTTGGTATTCGAGTTTCGGATTTGAATGGGCTAAAGCCAGGCTAGAATACGCTGCGGCAAAGATACAAACTTGCTCTGATTTTTATCTAATATCAAGCTTGGTTTTTCTATATTTGGACAGTAAATAAATTCACTCATGAAAATCAATATCCGTCCTTATCAAAGTCGGGACACGGCCGAAATTTTAGCCATCATCAACCACAATATCTTACATTCTACATCCTTATACGATTATACCATTCGAACCTATGATCAACAAAAGGCGATCTTAGATGATAAAATCAGTAAAGGATTCCCGGTTATTGTGGCCGAATTAGACGGTCAGCTGCTAGGTTTTGGAATGTATAGTGAATTTCGCTTCCGGGAAGCCTATTTGTATACGGTAGAACATTCGGTTTATGTGAAAGAAGGACATCAGGGACAAGGAATTGGAAAAATACTTCTCGAGGAATTGATTGTTTTGGCCCGAAAACAAAAGCTTCATACGATGATTGCTGTTATCGATGCTGAAAACCAAGGCAGTGTTTTATTCCATGAGAAATTGGGTTTCAAAACGGCGGGTATTATTAAGGAATCGGGTTATAAATTTGATCGCTGGCTGGATTCTGTTTTTATGCAGTTATTATTAAAGTAGATTAGAAACCATTTTGCGGTATTGAAGTACATAAATAGCACTTTACTTGCTCGGAGCATCTCAGGCAGAGGTATTAGCCACAGATTCACAGATTCTGTTTTATTTATGATACTTCTTTGACTAATATCAACCGCGGATTCGCAGATTTTTTAAAAATCTTATTTTATCTGTGAATCTGTGGCCCGATAGATAGAACAGGATAAAAATATATGGCAAAAAAAAACAAAGTATAGCTTCGAGGAATTAGAACTATAGCTATTAAAAATAGCCTAAAGAAGAGTATCTTTGCGGCAGCACCAAATTCATGAACTATACCCTACTTTCTTCGCCCTTACAGGGATTTACTGACTTTCGTTTTCGAAATGCTCAGAACAAGTATTTTGGCGGAATCGACACTTTCTATTCTCCTTATATTCGTTTGAACGGAAAAATGATTATCAAGCCCTCTTATGAGCGCGATCTACTTCCAGAAAACAATATGGGATTGGAAGTCATTCCACAAGTGATTACCAATGATGCGGAAGAGTTTTTATTTGTTGCTAAATATGTTCAGCAACTCGGTTACAAAGAACTGAATTGGAATTTAGGATGTCCTTATCCTATGGTTACCAAATCGGGAATGGGATCTGGCCTAATTGCCCATCCTGAAAGAATCAATCAAATTTTGGATCGGGCCCATTCGGAGACTGATATTCTTGTATCGATGAAAATGCGTTTGGGTTATGAGAACAGTGAAGAAATTCTGGATGTTTTGCCTATCTTAGATCGGTATCCAATTAAAAATATCGCCATTCATGCCCGCATTGGAAAACAACTTTATAAGGGAGGTGTGAATTTGGATGCCTTTCAACTATGTGTCGACCATAGCAAACATAAATTGTATTATAACGGAGACATCACATCGGTAGCGAAGTTTAAGGAAATGCAGGAACGCTTTCCGAGTATTGACCATTGGATGATAGGCAGAGGTTTAATAGCTGATCCTTTTTTGCCCAGTATGATCAAAAAAGACAGTACGGAATATCCGGATAATAAAATAGAATTGTTTACGGCCTTTCACGATACTTTGTATGGGATTTATAGCGAGTCCCTATCCGGCTCGACCCATTTATTATTAAAGATGTATCATTTGTGGGAGTATTTCTCGCTGACCTTTTCGGACCCACATAAGGTTTTGAAAAACATCAAAAAGGCTAAAAGTATTCGGAATTATGAAGCTACAGTAGCGTCAATTTTCAAAAGCGAACGCTTTAAACGTTAGCACTTTTCTAAAAAAAATGCGATTCACAGTAATCTGAGAATCGCATTGATCTAGTAAGAAATAAGCTGTGGTATTTTATCCTTTAACCCAATTTACAATTTTAGCATCGGTTGGTTCAACTGCAGAGAGATATACTTGTTCTAACTCTCCTTTTTCGTTGATCAGGTATTTTTGAAAGTTCCATTCTACTTGCGAATCTTTCAAACCATTTTTAGATTTTTGAGTTAAAAACTGATATACGGCTGTCATATCGGATCCTTTTACAGAAACTTTGTCCATCATTGGAAAAGTTACTCCGTAATTTTGTTCGCAAAAAGCGGCAATTTCTTTGTTGGTTCCTGGTTCTTGTGAAGCGAAATTATTCGCTGGAAAGCCAACAATTACTAGCCCTTTACTTTTGTATTGTTTGTATAGCGCTTCTAATTGTTTGTATTGTGGTGTATAACCACATTTAGAGGCAGTGTTGACGATAATTACTTTTTTACCTTTAAGACTGGCAAAATCAAATGTTTTACCGGATAAATCTTCTACTTTAAATTGATATATGTTTTGGGGCATGGTTTTATTATTTTGGGCTTTTGTTTGAGCCTGATTTTGAGTCGTGCAAAGAAGCAAAACTGCTGTGAACATTAATGCTATGTTTTTCATGATTTAATTTTTTATAAAAGTAAACATTATATGTTAGTGTTAAAATTAATTTTTGCTAAACGATTGTTAAACATTATAATGTTAAATCGAAACAATAGGTTTAATTATAATACACTAAGTCGGGACAGAACCCTTGTGTTATTAACAAAATAATAGCCACTGATTCACAGATTTTAATTTTTTTTAATCTGTGAATCAGTGGCTACATAACATGCGAAGCAATAACATCGTTTCTGGATTCATATTTAAAAGACATATCGTAACGCGAACGCTCCATTACATCAACATTGGAAACGGTATAAATAATTTTTCAAAAGTAAATACTTGTACGGTGGCCTCCTTTTGAGTTGGACTTTTTTTTGAAAAATATTACACCCTTTGAATCTTTACTTCTTGAAATGCTTTTTATATGCTCTGTAAGAAAAGATGGCGAGAACGGCTACAGCTGCTAGTGAATAATAGACAAAACTTGGGGTCACTACTTTATCACCACTCGCATAGGAATGCATACCGGTGAGGTAGAAATTAACTCCAAAATAAGTCATCATTATGGAATAGAAGGCAAGAACTGCCATGAGGTTAAAAATCCATTTTCCACGCAAGGCTGGTACAAAACGAGCATGAATCACAAAAGCATAAATCATTATACTGATCAAGGCCCAGGTTTCTTTTGGATCCCATCCCCAATAACGACCCCAACTTTCGTTGGCCCATTGCCCTCCAAGGAAGTTTCCGATGGTTAGCATGACTAATCCAATTGTTAGTGCCATTTCATTGATATAGGTAATCTCCTGGATGTTTAAATCCATTTTGGCTTTGTTGTTTTTATTGGTAAACAACATCAAAATTAAGGATACCAGACCCAATACCATACCGAGTGTAAAAGGACCATAACTTGCCACGATTACCGCAACGTGAATCATTAGCCAATAGGAATTTAGGACCGGCTGTAAATTAGCAATAGCGGGATCCATCCAATTCCAATGTGCAATCATCAAGATCATGGAAGCCACAAATGTACCAGAGGCTACCGTTAGTTTGGATTTAATATCGAATGCTAGGGTAAAAAACATAGTTGCCCAAGCCACATAAATCATCGATTCGTAGGCATCACTCCAGGGAGCATGACCGGAAATATACCATCTTGCTGCCAGGCCTGCTGTGTGCAATACAAACAATAGCGCAATAACAATGTGAAAGAAATTAATGACATATCGAATCGCTTTCTTTTCAAAGAAGATATTTACTATAGTCATCAATAACATCAAAACGCCTGTTAGCATGTATAAATAATACAGGTTTTTGAAAACGTCGTATTTATTGTAGGTAATTTCAGAATTGATTTTATCATCGCTTGGACGAACAGCTGCACCAAATTTCTTCTGATAATTCTCCATACTTTTCAGATAGAAATCGGCATTTGTATAGTCTTTTTTGACCATAGCACTGTCCAGTGCACTCATGTATAAGGGTAGAATATTCTTAGTAAAAGTCGCTTCATCGCCTTTGATACCCGCCTGACCTATTTCTAAATAAGAAATCCATTTGTTGTTTTTATCATTTGGAATTGGGAAAATTCGGAGGATACTTCCGCTTAAAGCCGAATTCAGCAGGTTAACTTTACGATCGGTTTCAATAAAATCTTTCTGAAATTGATCTGGTATTGCTGCTTTATAGGCTTCATCCAAATAGGAAGTCAATTTATAATTTCCCTTATCGTCAAAGAATTTTATAAAAGACGCATATTTTTCATCTGGACCTAAACCAATAATTTTACGAATACTGTCATTCCCATTTTTGATATAAATCAGTGGAACTTCAAACCATATTCTTGGAAACTGCGTCATTGAAATAAAAACCTGATCAGAATTCATCCCTTTATAGGTATCGCTTTTGCTCACTTTTCGCAGCAATTCGGAAGAAAAAGTATTCACTGGTTTCATTCGTCCTTTTTCATCTTGAACGACCAGTCTACCAAATTTTTCCGCATGTTCCGGAGAGACCGTGTATTTGGTGATTAGGGAATCAATTTGCTGGTTTGTGGGTAAAAGTGTAGCTTGTTTGCTTGATGTAGCATGATCGTGGCCGGGATGATCGGCATGATTTTGAGCAAGACCATTAAAACTCAGAAACAAAATTAAGATCGAAATCAATTTGGCTTTCTTACTTTTAACCACTTCTAGTTTTCTTTTAATGTCGGCAAAACGAGTATTTTTATCAAATAAGATTGCCATCATAGCAAAAAACAACATGAAATAACCAATATAAGTTATCAAAGTACCCCAATAATCATGGTTCACCGATAAAACTGTTCCTTTTTCATCCGGGTCAAAGGAAGACTGGAAAAAACGATAGCCTTTGTGGTCTAAAATATTATTCATAAAAATACGAGCATCAAAGCTTTTAGCTGAATCTTTAACCGTCACCTGGCTTTCGAAAGAAGCATAACTTTTTTCGGTTCCCGGATATTTAGAAGCAATAAATTTATTGAGTTTGATTCCAAAAGGGAGAACATAAACTTTACTACCAAAAGTTAGTGTAAAGTCAAGATTACCCACTTTTACAATTTGGGGCTCCCCTTGTTTGCCTTTAGAACCCACAATCGTAAGTTCTTTTTCGATACCTTGAGATTTAATGGTTACGACCAAGGCATCATCGTGGCTTTTCGATTTATAATCAATTTTAGCCTCATAAGCCTTAACCCCTTTTATAGGTTGGTCGGGAAAAACAAACTGTGCATTTCCAATATTGTACAAAGAACGCATCATCAGAGGTTGAACAGAATCCTTGCTCACTTTACCCTGAAGCTTATCAGCCATTCGCATAAACTGCCCTTCAAAGGGAGTTCTCATTGTAAACACTTTAGCCTGCGTGTTGATATTAATGGCACCTGCTGTTTCTTTATTCAAAACAAAAAGGGTGTTGTGGATATTTTGTACTTCGCCTTCTTTCAAAAAATGCTCGTGACGACTTCCACCACCCGATTCTACCATTTTTAGGTATAGCACTCCTTTGGGATCTGGTTTGATCATTTCGGTTGCCCCCATGATATAGTTTTTGTAGGTAATTTCAAAGGGAGTCTGATCAAATTTTTCTGAAATCGAGAAATTATTATTCGTCACTGGAGATAATAGCAATTCTTTTTCGAGAATTCTACGTTTCATTTCACCATTATAATCTCCTTCTACAAATGCGGTCAAATAGGTTTTATCGGAAAAGAACTGGTTTTCAGTTTTGCCTTCTCTAATAGGCATCATCCCTTCATAACTGATGTAACGGGTTACGAAAGCACCTAATATTATAAAAATAAAAGACAAATGGAGCAATAAAGTAGCCCATTTTTCTTTTTTAAGGAGCTGATAGCGTTTGATATTACCAAAGAAATTGATAAAGAAAAACAGGTGAATTGCCTCAAACCATTTGGTATTGTATATCAGTATTCGGGCGGTATCGGTATTGTATTCACTTTCAATAAAGGTTCCTAGAGCCATTGAAAAAGCATAGGATAGAAACAAGAAAGCCATTAGTCGAGTAGAAAACAAAAAGGAGAAAATCTTTTTTTCCATTATCAAGAAATTATAATTTTTAAAAGTGAAGCAAAAGTAAGGAAAAATCCTGAGTGATGAACTCGTTTTTGTCTGCTTTTAAGTCTTAATTAAGATTTGTAGAAAGTAGCATGATCCTCCTTTTAAGGCAGGCTAATAATACGATTTCCCTTAAAAAAGTTAGAAAAAAAGATATGATTTTATTTACAAGCGAATTAATTCCTACGAATTAAACTTTTTTTTCAATAATTTAGCCAAATGATTAGAGTCAGTATTATAGGATCTGGGAATTTGGCCTGCCATTTAATTGCAGCATTCGGGAGAGCGGAGCAAGAGGGATCAGACGTTAAGCTCGTTGAAGTTTATGCCCGACGAACGGAAGGCCTCTCTACCTTGGTACCATTTGATAAAATCTGTACTGATATCCATCAGTTGGCTGTAGCCGATTTGTATATTATTGCCGTAAGTGATTCGGCCATTGCAGGGGTTTCCTCCGAACTATCTTTCAAAAACCGATTAGTCGTTCATACATCCGGCAGTGTTGCTTTAGACGATTTAGACTCTAACAATCGCAAAGGGGTATTCTATCCGCTACAAACTTTTACTAAAAACAAAGAAGTTGATTTCGGTGGGATTCCAATTGGTTTAGAAAGTCAAAATTCGACTGATTTTCAGCTTATAAAGAAAGTTGCCTCTGCAATATCTACTACCGTATTTGCCATGAATTCTAGTCAGCGAAAAGCCTTGCACCTGGCCGCTGTATTTGTCAATAATTTCACCAATCATCTTTATTCTTTGGCTGATGCTATCTGTGAGGAACACCATCTACCCTTTGAAATTTTAAAGCCGCTGATTCGAGAAACTACTGAGAAAATAATGCTCCTTCGACCAGACGAAGCTCAAACAGGGCCTGCAAGTAGAGGCGATAGCGAAACTATACTATCCCATTTGGAACTCATTACTAAGGAGAACCAAAGAAAAATATACGAATTATTAACCCAATCCATACTAAATAATGGAAAGATCCTATAAAGAAATCATGAACGACATCAACACTTTTATATTTGATGTAGATGGCGTTCTTACCGATAGTTCGGTTCATATCACACCAACAGGAGAAATGTTGCGCGTCATGAATATTCGCGATGGTTATGCGATGAAAGCTGCTACAGAAAGTGGTTATACTGTTTGTATTATATCGGGTGGCAGCAATGAAGGCGTTCGAATTCGGCTTCGAAATTTAGGGATTACTGATATTTATTTATCCACCCCAGACAAGGTTGAAACCTTCAAAGAATTTACTGAACTGTATAATATCCTCCCTGAAAACGTTCTTTATATGGGTGATGACATTCCCGATTTTCATGTAATGCAATTGGTAGGGCTACCTACTTGTCCTCAGGATTCCAGTCCTGAAATCAAGGCGATTTCTAAATACATCTCCCACAAAAATGGAGGTCGTGGAGCTGTTCGCGATGTTATTGAGCAAGTAATGAAAGTTCAAGGAAAATGGCATTTGCACTATAATGGAAAGTTTGATTAGTTCTTTTTTAAAACTCATTCGCTACCAAAATTTGCTGCTGCTGGCTTTTATGCAGTTGTTGTTTCGATTTGGCTTTCTGAAGTTTCAGGATATTCCTTTGGCTTTGGCTGATTGGCAGTATATTTTATTGGTATTGTCGACTGTTTTATTGGCAGCCGGCGGTTATGTGATTAATAATATTTTTGATCAGAATACTGATCTTGAAAACAAGCCTGAATCGGTTGTGATCGGCAGAGGAATTACTGAAAGTTTGGCTTACACAATTTACATGATCCTAACTTTTGCAGGAGTTGGCCTTGGCTTCTATCTTTCGAATGTTATTTTGAAACCCAGTTTTGCTGTACTATTCATTTTAATAGCTGC
>Ga0114958_10001043_pt1 | contig 22373 bp, 22 predicted proteins | sample C_130208_EF_Meta_FD_89577 | JGI IMG/M metagenome (GOLD analysis project Ga0114958, IMG submission 89577) | Freshwater microbial communities from Lake Croche, Canada to study carbon cycling - C_130208_EF_MetaG | ecosystem: Environmental > Aquatic > Freshwater > Lake | place: Lake Croche, Canada... | reverse complement strand
TTGACCAAATCGGTGGCAGCGACCGCGTCAGGCTGCGTTGGGCTCTCGTCAGCGTGCACACGCGTGTAGCCTTGTTGATCCAAAAAGCCCCGCACTTCATCTTCGGTAAAGTTTACGGGCACCTGGACTGGAAACGTGACAACCAAGCGCGGGTTGCCTGCTTGGGCCGCGCGATGCGCCATGGCAGAAAAAATAGATGCAGTGCTGTCGCGACAGACCGCTTGCCCGCAGCCCCGACATATTAATTGTGCGCCGCGCGCAAACAGCAGTTTTAAATGATCATTGAGTTCGGTCATGGTGCCCACGGTGCTGCGTGAGCTGCGCACGGGGTTGGTTTGATCGATTGCAATCGCCGGCAAGATGCCTTCAATGCGATCGACCACCGGCTTATCCATGCGGTCTAAAAACTGCCGCGCGTAAGGCGAGAAGGTCTCGACGTAGCGTCGCTGCCCTTCTGCATACAGCGTATCAAACGCCAGTGAGCTTTTACCCGAGCCGCTGACACCCGTGATGACTGTTAGGTCGCCGGTGTTCAAGGTGAGGTCGAGATTTTTAAGATTGTTCTGGCGCGCGCCAGTAATGCGGATCGTTGGGTTCATGTGGTGATTTTAAAGCGCAGGCTGCGGTTATTGGCTGCTGAGTCCTGAATACCCCTAAAGCCGACAAAATCCTGTCATTGCAGCTTTTAGAGTAATATTCAGGGTTAGCTACCGGAGAACTGCTATGGCTTCAGAAACAAAACGTACGCGCCGCAATACGCTCGAGCGCCGCTGCTTAGGCAAGGCCTTCAAGCGCCTGTTTGTCAACGCCCCTAAAGGCGTGTTCAAAATGCTTGAAAAAGTCAAAAAAGCCTAAGTTCTTTATAGTCTTTTTGAGTTACCCAAAAGTCCAGTCAATAAAATGACTGGACTTTTGTTTTTGGCGCGCCCAAGCAGACTGGTTTTAAAGTCGTCAACTTAAATGGTGTCGCCATCGCTTCGCGCCCCGGGCCGCGGCCACGCCGGCGTGCTGAATCGACCACCGCTCAATTAAGCGCTTGGCGGCAAGGGTTATCCCTAGGTGCCAAGACAGTCTTTTGCACCTGCGCCGCGAGTGATAATCAACCTGTTAATCAAACAATCGGAGACTAAAGCATGAGTGGCTCAAAAAGATGGATAAACCGCCCCGAAGGCTCAACTTGGGGCGATTTTGGGCCCGATGACCAGCGTGGTCGCATCAATTTGCTGACCCCTGAAAAGATTAAACAAGGTGTGGCTGAGGTTGAGCACGGTCTTGCCTTTTGTTTGAGCCTGCCGCTCGATCTGCCTGGGGGCAATTTATTGAACCCGCGCCGTTTTCCACCTGTCATACGTCCAACCTTGCGCGACGGGCGTCCAAATATGAACTATCGCTTGTTTGCCGATAACGATCAGCACACTGATGTGATCAGTGATGACTTGGTGGTGATGCACCTGCAATACTCAACGCAGTGGGATAGTCTGGCGCACGTTGGTTCGCTGTTTGACGCAAATAACGACGGCATCCCCGAAGCGGTTTACTACAACGGCTATCGCGCCGGGCAAGATATTCAGGGCCCAACAGACGGCAGAGATGCGGGTGTGCCCGAGCCAGGCGATCAGCGCAGCACATCAAACGCGGTGGCGCTTGGTATTCAAAATATGGCCGAATCTTGCGTACAAGGCCGTGGCGTCATGATTGATTTTCATGCGCACTTTGGCAATAAGCGTGAAAACGTTGGTTATGACACCTTGATGCGTATCCTTGAGCAAGACAAAGTGGTCGTTGAGAAAGGCGATATGGTTTGTTTGCACACGGGCTTTGCGCAGATGCTGATGGACATGAATGGCCAGCCCGATCTTCATTTGCTGAATAATAGCTGTGCGGCGCTTGATGGTCGCGATAAAAAACTGTTGAACTGGATTACAGACAGTCAACTGGTAGTGTTGATGGCCGATAACTACGCGGTTGAAGCGCATCCAGCGACAAGTCATATTGGCTGTTGTGCCACCCTGCCGATACACGAGCACTGCTTGTTTAAGTTGGGCGTACATCTGGGCGAAATGTTTTACCTCACACCCTTGGCGCAATGGTTGCGTAAAAATGGCCGCAGCCGTTTCTTGCTGACTGCGCCACCTTTGCGTTTACCTGGTGCGGTGGGTTCACCCTCAACGGCAGTGGCGACTGTTTAATGAAAGACGTCATCCGAATTGGTTCAGGTGCAGCGTGGTGGGGCGATCGCGTCGAACCCGCAGCACTCAATGCTGAAAAAGGTCAGCTCGATTATCTGTGCTTTGAAACGATGGCCGAGGCAACCGTGTCGGCTGCACAGGTGCGCGCACGGCGTGACCCCTCGTTTCCAGGCTATGACACCTATTTAGATGATCGGATGAAAGCCGTACTGCCTGCTTGTATAAAAAACGGCACGAAGATTATCACCAATCAAGGCTGGATTAATCCAGACGCGGCGGCCAAGCGCATTGTCTATTGGCTCAGTGAATTTGGTTTCAAAGGCATCAAGGTCGCCTCAGTCAACGGCAGCTTGATTACTGAGCACGTGCTTGAGTTGACCGATGTGATTTTAGAAAATGGTCAACCGACCTCGACCCTGAAAGAGAATCTCATTTCTGCTGAGGTCTATCAAGGCGCCGAGCCCATCGTCGAGGCCTTGAAAGCGGGCGCCCAAATCGTGGTCACGGGCCGTGTCGCTGACCCCTCGATCTTTATGGCGCCGATGATGCATGAGTTTGGCTGGGATCCACTTGATCACGTCAAACTCGGGCAAGGCAATGGAATCGGTCACCTGCTTGAATGCGGTGCGCAAGCAACGGGTGGGTACTTTTCAGACCCAGGGTTTAAAGATGTGCCTGAGCCCTGGAACTTTGGGTTTCCGATCGCTGAAGTCAGTCGCGATGGTAGTGCCGTGATCACCAAAGTGGCCGGTACGGGCGGTGCGATTACGCTCGAAACGATTAAAGAACAGATGCTATACGAGGTACATGATCCGGCCAATTATCTGACCCCTGATGTCGTGGTCGATTTCACCACCGTGCAGATTGAGCAGGTCGGTGTAGACCGTGTGCGTGTCAGCCACATCGGCGGCAAGCCCCGCACACCAACCTTGAAGGTATCGATTGGGTGCACCGAGGGCTTCATTGGTGAGGATATGTTTTTTTATGCTGGCCCGGGCGCCCTGCGTCGAGCCGAGTTAGCCAAGAAAATTCTTGAAGAACGCTTCAAAATTGTTAGGTTGCAGGCCGAAGAGATTCGAATCGATTATTTGGGTTTGAATGCGATTCATGGTGCAGCCACTCCTGCCGATGCGCCAGAGCCCTACGAGGTGGCCGTGCGTGTCGCTGCTCGCACCAAAACCCGCGAAGAGGCCGCTAAAGTTGGTCGTGAAGTGGATGGCATGGCCGTATCGGGCATCGCGCATACTGGCAAGCGCGTGCCACACCAGGATCGCACCCGTGAAGTGATCGGCGTGTGGTCATCACTGGTGGCACGCGAAAAGGTGTTTGCCTCTGTCAACTATTTTGTGAGCTAAGCATGAAGGTCAAACTACAACACGTGGCACATGCGCGCTCGGGCGACAAGGGGGATACGTCAAATATTGCCGTCTATGCCTATGCACCTGCGTTTTATCCTCTGCTCAAAGAACAACTGACTGCAGACAAACTCAAAGCCTTTTACAACGGTGCGATCAAAGGCACGGTGACACGCTACGAAGTAGAGAACTTGCACGCGATGAATTTTGTTGCGCAAGGAGCCTTAGGGGGCGGCGTCTCACGCAGTTTGTGTCTTGATAATTATGGCAAGGCGCTTTCGGCTGCGATACTTGGTTTTGAAATCGAGGTGCCCGAGGCGTTACGCTCTTCATTGCGTGGCCAACATTTGTTGGCAAACAACTGATTATTGATCAATAGAACTTTGCGCTTGACCGTGTCATGAGAAAAAAACATACCATACTGATTGTCGGGGCAAGTGGCGTCGTCGGTGCAGCTGCCCTGAACCATTTTGCTTCACTGCCCGACTGGAATGTGATCGCGTTGTCGCGTCGCTTTGTGAACTTGCCCTTTTTGGCACAACACATCAGCGTTGACCTGACAGACCGTCAAGCCTGTGAGCAGGCGGCTTCAAGTTTGTCAGAGGTCACGCATATTTTTTACTCGGCGCTGTATGAGTTGCCTGATTTAGTAGCAGGTTGGCAAGATCCGCGCCAGATGTCCGTGAATGAAGCGATGTTGCGTAATTTGCTAGATGCGCTTGCGCCGGTTGCTAAGCGGTTACGTCACATCACGTTAATGCAAGGTACCAAAGCCTACGGTGGGCATATTGAACCGGCACCCGTACCGGCCAAAGAGAGCTTGCCGCGACACCCACATAAAAATTTTTACTGGCTGCATGAAGATCTGTTGCGTGAGCGTCAACCAGGCTCTGCCTGGACATACACAATCTTGCGCCCTCAAACCGTTTTTGGCTATTCGGTCTTTAGCCCGATGAATATTGTGGCTGCAGTGGGCGCCTATGCCGTATTGCAACGCGAGCAAGGCTTGCCCTTGAGCTTTCCGGGTGGTGGTCGTTACATCAACGGTGCGACTGATAGTCGCTTGATTGCGCGTGCGGCCGAGTTCGCGGCAACGCACGAGATCGCAGCGAATGAAACCTATAACGTCTCAAATGGTGACGCCTTGGTTTGGCAGGATATCTGGGCCTCGATTGCGGCGCGTTTTAAGATGCCCGTGGGAGAATCTGTGCCGTTATGCTTAGCTCAACACATGCCTAAGCACGAAAAACTTTGGGAGCACCTGGTCAACAAGTTCGACCTCGCTTCGTTTGCGTTGTCAGAGATCATTTCAAGCTCGTGGGAGTTTACTGACCGCGCGTTTGCGCACGGAGCACAGCATCCGGCTAATTCTGTTGTAAGTACGATCAAGCTGCGCAAGCATGGCTTCACAGATTGTTACGACACTGAAGCATCGTTGCACGACTGGTTAGAGACCATGCAAAAAAATCGCCTGTTACCTCGTTAGTCAACGTCCTTTACCGGAGCTACGATGCACACTGCAATCACCGCAAAAGATAGAACAATAGATACGACAATTAAATCTGTCGTGGCGATGACCAGAATCATGCGTACACAGCATAAAACTGCTGTGATCATGAACAGCGTCTTAAGTACCTTACGTAGTCTTGGGATATCGTTCGTTTGCGCGGCGTTGAGTGTACTGGTCGTGAGCGCTGATGCTTCGGCTCAAGCAGCGTTTGCCGACCGGCCAATCAGGATTGTGGTGCCTTACCCCGCGGGCGGTACGACTGATCTGCTGGCACGCGCGGTGGGCGGGCGTTTGGGTGAGTTGCTTGGTCGTACGGTTGTGATTGACAATAAACCGGGAGCGGGTGGCGTGATTGGCTCGCAGCAAGTGGCTAAGTCAACGCCTGACGGCCATACGCTGGTGTTTGCCAGTATTGCCTCGCACGGCATTATCCCTGCCTTGCAAACCCCACCGCCCTACGATGCGGTGACAGACTTTATGCCGATCACTCTGGTGGCTAGCACGCCAAACGTGTTGCTCGTCAATGTGGATGTTCCGGCAAAAACGGTACAAGAATTGATCGCCCTTGCAAAAGCTAAGCCTGGCACGATCAATTTTGGTTCGACTAGCCACGGTGGTTCGCCACACATGACAGGTGAACTATTCAAAACCATGACGGGGATCGATATCGTACACGTGCCCTACAAGGGCGCCTCGCCAATGTTGATCGACTTGATGGGGGGGCAGGTCGCGATGGGGTTCGATAACCTTCCATCGTCCATGGCAAATATTCGTGCGGGTAAAGTTCGGGCTTTAGCCGTCACGACAACCACCCGTTGGCCTGGTGCGCCTGAGATTCCGACCATGATCGAAGCGGGCGTAGCGGGCTACGACGTCTCGGCTTGGTTTGGATTATTAGCGCCTGCCGGTACGCCGCAGCCGCTCATTGATTTGTTGAGTAAACATTTGATGGCGATTTTGCGTACCGAGGCAATTAAGGCGCAATTTTTAGAACTCGGTGCTTTACCCGTGGGCGATACGCCAGCTGAATTTAAGCGCTTCATCGAAATCGAGCGCGATAAATGGAATAAGGTCGCGCAGGCGAATAATATTAAGCTTTAAGAAATTCGCCGTGCGGGTGGGTTGGTTTGCCAAGCGCTGCGTCAGCCAGGCAAATTACACAGGGGTTAAAAAATTTCAAAGCAAGCATATATAAAAGGGGTTGGCAATACCCCCTTTGGCCGGCTAGAGGGTCGTAATACCCTTGATTTGATGGCTCAGGCTGCGAACGGTGCGCTAACGTCTGCAGGGTTGGCGCGCGCAGAGATTGACGGCGTATTGTGTGGCTATGCGACGACGTTGCCGCACTTGATGCTGGCTAATCTGTTTTGTGAGCGCTTTTCGTTACGCCCTCAATATGCACACGGCATGGCTGCTGGGGGTGCCACTGGTGCGGCGATGCTGATGCTTGCGCGCGAACTGGTGCAAAGTGGGCGTTGCCGTAATGTGTTGGTGGTGGCAGGCGAAAATCGCTTAAGTGGCCAAACGCGAGACAGTTCGATCCAGACGTTGGCGCAGGTGGGTCATGCAGATTTTGAAGTGCCTAATGGCGCATCGGTGCCAGCGTATTACGGTTTGATGGCCTCGCGCTATATGTACGAGGCGGGTGTTATACACGCAGACCTGGCTGAATTCGCAGTGTTGATGCGCAACAACGCGCGTCGGCATCCTGATTCACACCTGACACAAGAGATTACGGTGGCCGATGTGTTGGCGTCAAAGCCGATTGCAGAGCCTCTGCGGTTGATGGATTGCTGTCCGATTTCTGATGGCGCAATGGCCTTGAATGTCTCGTCAGAGCCCGCTGCGGGCGTGCGCGTCAAAATGATCGGGGCGGGACAGGCGCATTTTCATCAGCACCTCACCGCTCTGCAAGATGTCATGAACACGGGTGCAGGCGCTGCTGCAAAGATTGCCTTCCAAGAAGCGGGTTTGAACACCAAAGACATTGACTACTTGGGCATCTACGATTCATTCACCATCACATTGTTGATGTTACTAGAAGAAATAGGGTTTGCGGCGAGAGGTCAGGCGGCACAGCGGGTGCGGCAAGGTGATTTTTCGCAAGACGGCGTGCTGCCTTTAAATACACATGGCGGCTTGCTATCGTTTGGGCACTGCGGTGTCGCGGGTGGCATGGCGCATACCGTCGAGGCATACCGGCAATTTACTGGGCAAGCGGGGGCGCGACAAGTCAAGACGCCTACCCACGCTTATATTCATGCCGATGGAGGTGTGATGTCGTCGCATGTCAGTCTGATTTTGTCGCGTGAGGGGTAGGCCATGACAATCAATCTTTGTCGCAAGAGGGTTCAGCCATGACAACCAATCAATCGGTGATGACGTCTCTGGCTCAGCCTTATCTAGAAGGTTTGACTGAGCACGTGTTGCGTTATCAGCACTGTAGCAATTGTGCGCGTGCGCAAACCTTTGCCCACGATGCCTGTCAATTTTGCGGGGCCGAGTCGCTCGCTTGGCACACGTCAACCGGGCGTGGTCAGGTACACGCAGTCACAGTGGTCGGTCGAGCACCTTCAGAGGCGTTTCGTGCGTTGGCACCCTATACACTGGTGGTGGTGACGCTCGATGAGGGCGCACGGTTGATGGGGCACGCCACACCCGGCGTACAGATCGGTGATGCCGTTATCGCGTGCTTTTTTAAACATCTTGATCAGACGCTAGTGCGCTTTCAACCTGTTGGCTAACACCTGTTTGGCTAGCACATTACCCAAGAGCGAGACTTCCTTTTTGCCTGATTGCGCTGCGATCGCCAGACGAACGCTTGAGCAAGAGGGTCTTTGTACGGCCTACGCTTTCAACCGAGATTTTTATGTCTGACTTATTAGAAACCGCATTAAATCCTCGCACTGTTGCCATTATTGGCGCCTCAGAAAATATCCATAAGATTGGAGGGCGCCCAATCTATTACATGCAAAAAGGTGGCTTCAAAGGCACGATTTATCCGATCAACCCAAGCCGAGAAGAAGTGCAAGGCTTAAAAAGCTATGCGTCACTGGCACAGTTACCCGAAGTGCCAGAGCTCGTGCTGATTGTGGTAGCGGGTGATAAGGCCGTTGAGGCCGTCGAGGATTGCGCCGCACGCGGAGTGAAGTCGGTGGTGGTGATGGCCTCAGGCTTTGCTGAGACGGGCCCCGAAGGCCGCGCCACACAGCAACGCATGACTGATGCAGCGCGTGCCACAGGTATGCGTATCTACGGCCCCAATACTCACGGCCTTGCAAACTTTGGAACCGGTGCGATTGCAGGGTTTTCGACCATGTTTATCGAGCGGCCGCCGCAAGATGGGCCCGTTGCGGTGCTGAGTCAAAGTGGCGGCATGAGTGCGATGGTGTACGGCTTGTTGCGCGAGCGTGGTATCGGGGTGCGTCATGTGCATGCCACCGGTAATGAAGCGGATGTCACTGTGGCTGAGATGGCCTGGGCGATTGCGCATGATCCTGAAATCAAACTGATGTTGTTGTACCTTGAAAATATTGCTAACCCTGAAATCTTGGCGCGCACGGCTGAGTATGCACGTGCGCGCGATTTACCGATTATTGCGGTCAAGGCTGGGCGCACGGTTGGTGGGCAACAGGCGGCCTCGACGCATACGGGTTCAATGGCGAACGAAGAGCGTGTTGTTGATGCGTTCTTTAAAAAGCATGGCATTTGGCGTGTGCGTGATCCGCATGCGCAGGCGCTTTGCGCTCAGGCCTACTTAAAAGGCTGGCGCCCAACAGGCAAGCGCTTGGTCGTCATCAGTAATTCAGGTGCCAGTTGTGTGATGGGGGCCGATGCCGCCGAGGAGAACGGCCTAGAACTTGCGGTTTTGTCAGCGTCGACTCAAAAAGCCGTCGCAACCTCTCTACCAGGTTTCGCCACCACCACCAATCCGATTGACATTACTGCTGCGCTGTTGTCGAACAGTGGGTTATTTAGTGAAGTGTTGCCCGCCGTTGCTCAAGACCCCTCAGTCGATATGTTTTTTATTAATATCCCCGTCGCAGGTGCTGGTTATGACGTCGAAGCGTTTGCGCGTGACACCGCAAAATTCGAAGCACTCACTGGTAAGCCTGTTGCGGTGGCCGCCTGGCAAGACACGGTGGCCCAACCTTTTATTGCAGCGGGTGTGCCGACCTTTGCCAACGAAGCACAGGCAGTCGGTGTACTGGGGCAATTGGCCGCACACACCGCGCTGATGAAAGAATCGTTTGAGCCCTGGCAAGATCTTCAAGCGGTTCACGTTCCTGAGGGTGCGGGCGCTTATTGCAGCGAGGCACAAACCCTGCAGCTTTTGGCTGCGCACGGCATACCAATCGTCAAGTATCAGTTGTGCCAGACAACCGCTGAAGTCCGCCAAGCATTTGTCTCAGTCGGCGGCCCCGTTGTGATTAAGGCCTGTTCGGCCGAGGTGCCGCATAAGTCAGAATTTGGTTTAGTCGCTCTGGGTGTGCAAAATGCTGATGCTGCCGCGACAATTTTTGAATCACAGCGCAAAAAGCTAACTGAAATGAAGGTGGGTCATGAGGGCATCATTGTGGCTGAGATGAGCCGTGGTCGCCACGAGTGCATGGTGGGCGCCCGCTTCGATCCGGTATTTGGTCCTGTGGTGATGATTGGTGCAGGCGGTAAGTATGTCGAGGCACTAAAAGATTATGCAGTGCTTTTGCCGCCCTTCAGTACACAGCAGGTCGAGCGGGCACTGCGTGGCTTGCGTATGGCGCCTTTGCTGGATGGCGTGAGGGGCGATGCGCCAATGGATGTCAACGCTTTTGCACAGATCGCCGTATCGGTTGGTCGTTTGATGATGTCCGCTGGGTCAACGATTACCTCACTTGACTTAAACCCGGTGATGGTGGGGGCGGTCGGTGAGGGCGCAGTTGTGGTTGATGCGTTGCTTGAGCGCGGGGATCGCGGGTAACACACTGCAGCTGTTTCAGGGTAACCCCTGAGACAGTTTTAGGGGTTTTCACTAAATACTTAGCTTTGATTGACGCATCCACTGCAGTGCGGCAATATCATAGCTATTGACACTACCTTTAAGGAAATCACCATGCGTCGTCCACTTCTCGCTGTTGCGCTTGCCGCTGCGCTAGTTCTGCCAAACCTAGGCGTTGCAAAAACGTTTAAATGGGCGAGCCAAGGTGACATTCTGACGCTTGATCCGCACTCGCAAAACGAAGGCCTCAATATTGTGGCAAATTTGTGGGTGTACGACGGTCTTGTTCGTTATAACGAAAAGTTTGAAGTGACTCCCGCGTTGGCAACAGCCTGGGAGCAAGTCACCCCCACCTTGTGGCGTTTCAAATTGCGCGAGGGCGTCAAGTTTCAAGATGGCTCGGCCTTCACCTCTGCGGATGTCGTTTTTTCAATTAATCGCGCCCTAGCTCCGTCATCGCAATTTAAATCGTATGCCGCCGGAATTACTAAGGTAACGGCGGTTGATCCACTGACCGTAGAGATTGCAACAGAGGGTGGGCCAAACCCAGTGCTGCTGCGTCAGTTGCCAACTTTGGCCATGATGAGTAAGGCGTGGTCTGAAAAAAATGATGTGATGGCGCCTCAAGATTTTAATAAAAAAGAAGAGAGCTTTGCCGCGCGTAATGCGATGGGTACTGGCCCCTATATGCTGCAATCGCGTGAAGTCGATATCAAGACTGTTTATGTCGAAAACCCAAACTGGTGGGGTAAGCCGACGAAAAAAGGCAATGTCACTGAAATTGTTTATACCCCCATTAAACAAAACGCCACACGCACGGCGGCGTTACTGTCTGGCGAAATCGACTTTGTTTTAGACCCCGCAGTGCAAGACTTAGATCGCTTGCGCCAGCAAGTCAAAGTGCTGGATGGTAACGAGCAGCGCACTATTTACCTGGCGATGGACGTTGCGAGCCCCGAGTTGAAGTACAGCAACATCAAAGGTAAGAACCCCTTTGCAGATGTGCGTGTGCGTGAGGCACTTTACCGGTCGATTGATATCGAAGCGATCAAAAAGGCAGTGATGCGAGGCTTATCGTTGCCGACCGGCACGATGATTGCTCCGCAGGTGAACGGCTGGACGCCAGAGTTAGGCAAGCGTATCCCCTATGACTTGAATAAAGCCAAGACGTTGTTAAAAGAGGCGGGTTACGAAAACAATCTTGAATTTACGCTTGATTGCCCGAATAACCGTTACATCAACGACGAGGCTATTTGTCAGGCGATTGTCGCGATGTGGGCAAAAGCTGGAATGAAAGCCAAGCTCAATGCCATGCCACGCGCTACGTTTTTTCCGAAGGTTGGTAGCAACGACACAAGCATTTATCTGTTTGGCTGGGGTGTACCAACTTTTGATGCCTTTTATTCGCTTGAGGCGTTAATTCATTCAAAAGGGACTGGTGCGTTTGGATCGTTTAACTATGGTAACTATTCAAATCCAAAGGTCGACAAACTGATCGATACTATTCAAACTGAAATCGACGCGTCGAAGCGAACCGCCATGATTCACGAGGCTCTTAATATCGTAAAAAGTGACTTTGCAATGATCCCTCTGCATGACCAGATTATTCCCTGGGCGATGAAGAAAAACGTTAATGCGATTCATCGGGCCGACAACCGCCCAGTGGTGGATTGGATTACGATCGATTAACGCTTGAGTCACAACTGAGCAACGCTCAGGTAGTACGCGCGACTGTCTAAAAGCCCGCGTCGCAGCACCTTCGCGGTGCTGTGCCGTTTTTTTGAGAAGCCATGTTTGCTTTTATTTTGCGCCGATTGATTCAAGCCGTGGGTGTCATGCTTGTCGTGACCTTGCTGGCGTTTGTTTTATTTCAATACGTCGGTGATCCCGTCACAATCATGCTGGGTCAAGAGGCTACGCCTGTTGAGAGAGATCGTCTGCGTGAACAACTGGGTCTCAGCGATCCCGTTGTGGTGCAGTTTTATCACTTTGTGTTGAATGCCATACAGGGTGACTTTGGTTTGTCGTTACGCCAAGGTCAAAAAGTCTCGACGCTCTTGCGTGAACGCTTACCCGCAACCCTTGAGCTTTCGCTTGCTGCAGCGTTCATCGCAATCGTGATTGGCTTGCCCTTGGGCGTTTACACGGCCCTGAAACGGCACGGCAAACTATCGCAGGCCTTGTTGGCATTCTCATTGTTGGGTGTCTCGTTACCGACTTTTTTGATTGGCATTTTGCTCATTTTGATTTTTTCAGTTTCGCTAGGCTGGCTGCCAAGTTATGGCCGAGGTGACACCATCAAACTTGGTTGGTGGTCGACCGGCTTGCTGACTCAAAGTGGCTGGTCTCACTTAGTGCTGCCCGCAATCACGTTGTCACTGTTTCAAGTGGCACTGGTGTTGCGTTTAGTTCGCTCTGAAATGCTTGAGGTGTTACGTACCGATTACATTAAGTTTGCGCGCGCGCGTGGCTTAACAAAACGCGCCATTCATTTTGGACATGCGTTAAAAAATACACTGGTTCCGGTGATCACCATCATGGGCCTCCAGTTAGGTGGGATCATCGCGTTTGCGATCGTGACTGAGACCGTGTTTCAGTGGCCAGGGATGGGTTTGTTATTTATTCAGGCGGTACAGTTTGCCGATATCCCCGTGATGGCCGCCTACCTTTGTTTAATCTCATTGATTTTTGTCGCAATTAACTTGAGTGTCGATCTGCTGTATTTCGCTGTCGATCCACGTTTGCGGGCGGGGCTGGGCAAACATGCAGGAGGGCATTGATGCGCGCCGCTTTGCTTAAATTCTGGGGTAGCGACCTGGCTTGGTCGTGGCGCCACACCCCAGTGGCCATCGTGGCGACGGCGCTCTTGCTAGTTCTGTTAATTGCAGCCTTTGGTGCTGATGCGTTAGCACCGCACAACCCGTTTGATCTTGCCACCATCAATTTGATCGATGCTTTAAAACCACCAGTCTGGCACGCCGAGGGCACATCAGAGTATTTGTTAGGCACCGACAGCCAGGGCCGTGATCTGCTTTCTGCGCTGATGTACGGTATGCGTGTGTCGTTGCTGATTGGTTTGGCTGCCGTCGTTGGGGCGATGTTTTTAGGTATCGTGCTGGGCTTGATCTCTGGCTATGCGGGGGGGCGAATCGATGCTTTGATTATGCGTATCGCCGATATCCAATTGTCGTTTCCGGCGATTCTGATTGCATTGCTCATTGATGGGGTTGCGCGGGCAGTGGTACCTGGCAACATGCACGAGGTGATTGCGTTTCCAGTCTTGGTGGGTGCGATTGCCTTAGCTGGTTGGCCGCAATATGCGCGTACAGTGCGTGGTTCAACGTTGGTTGAAAAAAATCGCGAATATGTACAAGCGGCTCGTGTGATCGGAATCTCATCACCTGTCATTATGTTCAGACACGTGTTACCCAACGTACTCGGGCCAGTGTTGGTGTTGGCCACCGTACATCTGGCCACTGCGATCATCACAGAGGCCACCTTATCGTTTTTAGGAGTTGGTGTGCCACCGACTTCGCCTTCGCTGGGTACTTTGATTCGTATCGGTAATGACTTTCTGTTTTCGGGTGAGTGGTGGATTACGATTTTTCCGGGTGCGGCATTGGTGTTGTTAGTGTTGTCGGTCAACTTGTTGGGTGACTGGCTGCGTGATGCCTTGAACCCGCGATTAAGCTGAGCTGCCTGATGTCAAACACTACAAATAATGACGGTTTGAGCAATACGGCAGGCAACACATCAACTGCGGTCAATTCTGTTGACCGAGCCGCGGCCAACAAGCAAGTCAATGTTCTAGAAGTCAAAGATTTAAGTGTTGAATTCACGACTCGCCACGGCACGCTCAAGGCCTTAAATGAGGTGTCGTTCACCATCGCAGCCGGCGAAGTTGTGGGTGTAGTGGGTGAGTCGGGTGCGGGCAAATCGCTGACCGGTGCAGCGATCATTGGTTTACTCGAGCCGCCAGGGCGCATTTCAGGGGGCAAGATTTTGCTGGCGGGGCGTCGCATCGATCAATTGTCTGACGATCAGATGCGCCAAATTCGCGGTCGCGAAATAGGCGCAATCTTTCAAGATCCGCTGACGTCGTTGAATCCGTTGTACACCGTTGGGCATCAGTTGACCGAAACCATCGTGACGCACTTACCTTTGTCGTGGTCTCAAGGGCGTAATCGTGCAATTGAATTGCTTGAGGCAACTGGGATCCCAGCAGCACGAGAGCGCATTGATCATTATCCTCATCAATTTTCAGGTGGTATGCGCCAGCGCGTGGTCATTGCCCTAGCCTTGGCGGCCGAGCCCAAGCTGATCGTGGCCGACGAGCCTACCACCGCGCTTGATGTATCGATCCAAGCCCAAATTATTGAATTGCTTAAAAAGCTCTGCCGTGAACAAGGTACTGCGGTCATGCTGATCACCCACGACATGGGTGTAATTGCTGAGACAGCTGACCGCGTCGTTGTGATGTACGCGGGCCGTATTGCCGAAGTGGGTAAAGTGCGCGACATCATCCATGCACCACGGCATCCGTATACGGTAGGTTTAATGGGTTCCATTCCCTCCGTCCACGAACACGTTGAACGCTTAGTACAGATTGACGGCACCATGCCACGTCTGAATGCAATCCCGCAGGGGTGTGCGTTTAACCCAAGGTGTACCAAGGTGATGGATCGTTGCAAGGTTGAACGCCCCGAGCTTCAAGCGCTTGAAAGTTCGCAAGTGGCCTGTTGGTTATACCCAGAGGGCAAGAACAATGAGCGCTGATCGTGTAGAGGTCGGACGGCCTTCTGTCGAGGCGGCGGCTGCGTCGCCACCTCTTATCGAAGTCAAAAATGCCGCGCGCTGGTTTGACGTGTCCTCGCCTTGGCTTGAACGGGTCTTATCGCGCAAGCCACGTACCGTGTTGCGTGCTGTCGATGGCGTATCGTTTTCGATTCGTAAGGGCGAGACGCTTGCCTTAGTTGGCGAATCAGGTTGTGGCAAATCGACCATTGCACGCTTGTTAGTGGGCTTGTACCCCTTGACGCATGGCTCGATTACGTTTGATGGACAGCCCCTGTCAAACATGCAAGGACGCAAAGGTTTAGCGTTACGCAAGCGTTTGCAAATGATTTTTCAGGATCCGTATGCAAGCTTGAACCCACGCTGGCGAGTCGGGCGCATCATTGCCGAACCTATGCTCGCGCATACTCAACTGAGTGCGGCCGAGCGCGAGCAGCGCGTCAGCGACTTACTGACTCAAGTTGGACTTGATCCTAGCGATGAAAGCCGTTACCCGCATCAATTCTCGGGCGGGCAGCGTCAACGCATCTCAATTGCACGCGCGCTTGCTGTCAACCCTGAGTTTTTAGTCTGTGACGAACCGACCTCAGCACTTGATGTGTCAGTGCAGGCGCAGGTCTTAAACATCATGAAAGATTTGCAGCGCAGGCTTGGTCTGACCTACCTGTTTATTTCGCATAATCTGGCGGTCGTCCATCACGTGGCCGATCGCGTGGGGGTGATGTATCTAGGGCGCATCGTAGAGATCGCAAATCGCGACGCCCTGTTTACAACGCCTCAGCATCCCTACACCCGCCTGTTGCTCGCGGCGATCCCCGATCTGACTGGCCAGGGCAAGTCACGTACGCCCGTTGCAGGTGAAGTACCCAACCCCCTGAACCCACCCTTAGGATGCACCTTTCATCCCCGCTGCCCGCACGCGCGCGAGCAATGCAAAACCGAAGCCCCCGTCATGCAAAACTTCAAAGGCATACAAGTGGCTTGTCACGGTGTGGTGCAGGGGTGGGAGATGCTTTAAAGCGCCTGCAAACAGATTCTGGGTATGCTGTTCGTAACATTCGTTACAGCTGTTTGAGACGTTTGAGGGTAGTATCCGAACCCTGACCTCGTTAACCGCTCAGAATAATTTTAGTGAATTAATGGACTTGTTTCGCATACTCGCTCCAATACAAGGCGAAGCCGCCGCTGCAGCCTTCGACCAATATACAAAACGCGTGCAAACGCTCGGCTCTGATATTGGATTGACAGAAGAAGAGATTACTAAGCTTGTTAACGAAAACCGGTGACAAAAAGAGGATGGTGGTCGAAACTAGAGGTTTCGTTAGCGCTGCGATTTTGCTCCAATAGGTCGTTGAAAAGGCGGTTGATTTGTCGCCAAGAGGCTACCGTTTGTAACCTTTTTGGTAACACTGGTTACACCTGCTTCGGAGAAAAGTCGATAGTATGTGCACTCAAGCTTCTTGCACTAGTTTGCTGTTGTGGGCGATACGGCTAGTTGCCATTTGATCTCTTTTTAATATAAACTTCTGGCCGCATCCGCCCCTTGGCATTAAGCCCTCTCAACGATCCAGAGAGTGCGCCGAACCCAAGGGGCTTTTTTATTTCAGAACAGTTATTTTCGAGGGGTTTAGTTGGAAGCTGATCAGGTCGCAATTCTTATTGATGGTGGATTTTTTCTTAAGCGTTTAAAAAAATGTGTCCCGACTGACCAATGCGGTACTCCAGAAGCTATTGCGCGTTGTGTTCGAAAATTAAGTTTTAGTCATGTGACGCGTCTTAGAGTGGGGAGCCCCAAACTATGGCAGCAAAGTCTTTACAGGATATTTTTTTATGATGCTCTTCCTTATACCGGTAAGGCGCATCACCCATTAGATAATCGTTCAATCGAATTTGGTAAATCTAGTGTTGCTTCGGCGCGCCGAGCCTTGTTTGACCAACTACGTAAAGAGCGCAAACTGGCATTACGGCTTGGTAAAGTTAATCGCGATCACGATTGGGCCTTGTGTTCTAGACTCACTAAACCAATATTAAAAGCCCGTCTCGCCCTGGGTCCACTACAAAAAATTCAATCTTTAGTGGCACAGAGTAGTGGCAGTGATTTGCCCGCTGAGATACGATTTAGTTTAGAACAGGCGTGTGAGCTCTTAAAGGCTTATCAGATTTTAGACGCGATCGAGTACGGAGACGTGACGTTAGGGTTAAAGCAAAAAGGAGTCGATATGCGAATCGCGATCGACATCGCGAGTTTGGCGTTAAAGAAGCAAGTGCGGACAATTGTGTTAGTAGCGGGCGATAGTGATTTTGTACCTGCCGCAAAATTGGCCCGCAGAGAAGGCATCGAGTTTATATTGGACCCGCTATGGCAGTCGGTGAACGAAGATCTTTTTGAGCATATTGATGGGCTTCAATCAGGTTTTCGGCAGCCACAACCATTTAGTCTAACGACTGTTCGGTGAAAGCGATGAGTATCAAAAAACCAGTCACTTATGACGGTTGCAAGTCAATGTAACGGCCCTTTAGGCGGCTTCAAGTCACCGCTGTCGTCGTGTTCAAACCCCGCCTCATCCAACTCATCATCACCTAACTCTTCAAGTAGCTCAAGGTCAGGGTCGGGCAATTCTTCGTCAGACAGTTCAAAAGGCAGTAATTCAGCCAGTTCATTCGAAAAATCAAATTCATCGCCGTTGTGATCCAGGCGCACAAAACGTGCTTCTGGGTCTTCGGTGATTTGGATAGACCACAGGTATTGGCAATCGTAGACCTCAGTATCCAGATCGAGCCCGCCTCGCCCGCCCACAAATCGTGCCCCTGGGCCACCCATCTGAACGTGCATAGCCGTTTCATCGGGTTTTTCGTCAACGCCCAGCGGGATCGCAAAAATCACCCATTCGGCGTCCTCATCTAGGCCCACTTCGGCCAGCACTGATTTGCCCATATAGGCGCTTAAGCCATCTGCGGTCTTGCCAAGCATTAAGAGTTCTTGTTCGGAAAAGTGCAGGTTCAAGTCAGGTGTGGTCATAATTGGGTAGGAGATAAATAAGGTAAAAAATTAACAAAAAAAGGTGGCGTGCAGAGCATTAAGGGTCTTTTGACGGGCAACTGAGGCTCACCAAAGCCGTGTCACCAGACGCTCAGGATGCTTGATACCGCAGGAAAAGCGCCAAGCGTGCAGTGCCAACTGCCGTCATCATAGCCGCAAGCGTGTTCTGTTAAGTGCGTTTCCTAAGCCCCGCCCCAAGCTCTACAATAGATACCATCAATTATTTTCATTAGAGCGACAGACCAAATGGCCCAGTACGTATACACCATGCACCGCGTCGGCAAGACCGTGCCCCCTAAGCGTCAGATTTTGCGCGATATTTCGTTATCGTTTTTTCCGGGTGCCAAAATTGGCGTGCTGGGTACAAACGGGTCGGGTAAATCGACCCTGCTTAAGATTATGGCCGGTGTCGATAAAGAGATCGAAGGCGACGCCGTACCTATGCCAGGGCTCAATATTGGTTATCTTGAACAAGAGCCTAAGCTCAATCCAGACCACACGGTGCGTGAAGTAGTAGAAGAAGGCTTAGGTGCCGTTGTCGCGGCGCGCAAACGCCTCGATGCCGTGTACGCAGCCTATGCTGAACCTGACGCTGATTTTGATGCGCTTGCAGCTGAACAAGCTGACCTTGAGGCGATTATTTCTGCCGCGGCCTCAAGCGGCTCAGACGATATTGAAACCCAGATGGAAATCGCGGCCGATGCTTTGCGCCTGCCACCCTGGGATGCCAATGTAGGCAAGCTGTCGGGCGGTGAAAAGCGCCGTGTCGCACTGTGCCGCTTGTTGCTGTCTAAGCCAGACATGCTTTTGCTTGACGAGCCCACCAACCACTTAGACGCTGAAAGCGTTGAATGGCTTGAACAGTTTTTAGCGAAATTTCCAGGTACCGTTGTAGGCGTGACCCACGATCGTTATTTTTTGGATAACGCTGCTGAATGGATTCTTGAACTGGATCGTGGTCATGGTATCCCCTGGAAAGGCAACTACAGTTCGTGGCTTGAGCAAAAAGATGCACGCTTAAAAACTGAAGAGTCGACTGAATCAGCACGCCAAAAGACCATCAAGAAAGAACTTGAATGGGTACGTCAAAACGCCAAGGGCCGTCAGGCAAAATCCAAAGCACGTATGGCGCGCTTTGAAGAGTTGTCATCGCACGAATATCAAAAACGCAACGAGACTCAAGAAATCTTCATCCCCGTGGCAGAGCGTTTGGGCAATGAGGCGATTGAATTCGTCAACGTCAGCAAAGCCTTTGGCGATCGCTTGTTGATTGATAACTTAAGCTTTCGTGTGCCGCCCGGTGCGATCGTTGGCATCATCGGCCCGAACGGTGCCGGTAAATCAACCTTGTTTCGTATGATTGCCGGCCAAGAAAAGCCCGATAGCGGTCAGGTCAATATTGGCTCGACCGTCAAGATCGCGTTTGTCGATCAATCGCGCGATTCGTTACCCAACGATAAAACCGTGTTTGATTCGATCGCAGATGGTGCCGATATTTTGACTGTGGGTCGCTTTGAAATGCCTGCACGTGCCTACCTTGGGCGCTTTAACTTCAAAGGCGCCGATCAGGGCAAGATGGTGGGACAGTTATCGGGCGGTGAGCGTGGCCGGTTGCACTTGGCCAAAACCCTGATCACCGGCGGCAACGTGTTGCTGCTTGACGAACCTTCAAACGACCTCGACGTTGAAACATTGCGCGCCGTTGAAGACGCCTTGCTTGAGTTCGCTGGCTCGGTCATGGTGATCAGCCACGATCGCTGGTTTTTAGATCGTATCGCCACACATATCTTGGCCTTCGAAGGCGATTCGCAGGCAGTATTTTTTGATGGTAACTACCAAGAGTATGAAGCTGACAAGCGTCGTCGTTTAGGCGAAGCGGGTGCGGCGCCTAAACGAATTCGGTATAAGGCGTTGCGTTAGTAGCAATGAGGATCGATCAAATGCGAGTCATCAAGTTTTCTGACGCCACGAATCAATTGAATCAGGTGATTGATCAAGTTGTTGATGAGGGCGATTTCACGATCATCTCTTGTCACGATGCCCAAGATGCTGTGGTGATGTCTTTAGATACCTTCAACAGTATTAAGGAAACTCTCTACTTATTAAGGTCGCCCGCGAATGCTGCGCATTTGACTCGGTCGCTTGCACAGCATTGATGGTGCAGTGATGAACCGCTCAAAAGTCCGCAAACGTTTACGAATACATGAGCCGATATGATCTAGATCATGTCGGTTTGGATTCTGCGGGCTAATATCTAGCCATCAGTGCGCGAACTTTCAAAGATGGAGCTATGACATGGAAACAATCAACTTAAGTATCACAGGCATGACCTGCGGCAACTGCGTCAAGCACGTTGAAAAGGCCCTAAAGGGCATCGAAGGTGTTCAAGAGGTCGAAGTGGATTTGGCTGCAGGCGCTGCGCGCGTGGTGGGTGATTTCTCTAACGGCGTAGCCCCCCTCATCGAAGTGTTGAACGAAGAAGGCTACCCCGCGCTGGTCAGGGTGGCAGCTCAATAGCTTCAATCTTATGGCAGGGATTGGTATCATGCTTCTACTGAAACTTACACAGAGCCATCATGAGCCGAGCCCCAGCCCAAACGCGTGACGCCTTCGCGCACTTTCACAAAATTGAAACGCGCTGGAAAGATAACGACGTCTTTGCGCACGTCAACAACGTTGTCTATTACTCGTACTTCGATACGGCGGTCACCGCCTTTTTGATTAAGCAGGGCGTACTTGAGTTGCAAAAGTCAAAGCATGTAGGCTTAGTGGCTGAAACACATTGTCGCTTCATCAGTTCGATGGCGTTTCCGGATACGGTGTATGTGGGTATGCGCCTGGGTAAGCTGGGCAATAGCAGCATTCGCTACGAAATCGGCATTTTTAAAAATGATGATCAGCAGGCTTCTGCGCAAGGGTACTTTGTGCATGTGTATGTTGACTTAGCCACCAACAAAGCCGTGCCTTTACCTGAGTCGTTGCTTAAGGCTGCCGAGTTATTGCGCGTGCCGGGCTTGGGGGTGGTCGAGCACTGATATTGCGCGGGCAGACCGCGAAAATATGTGGGCTATCGGTTCATATTTTTTTCGTAGTATTTGATTGATTGTATCGAGTCATTTTGATGGTCACGTCGAACACCAAAGATCAAACAAAGGTTAACCTTTGTGGATCGTTTTAAAAAAAAATTCGAGACGGATCGGTTTTCGTTTAAGAGTGCAGCTCGGTAAAGAGCGCGTTTACGGCTTCTTGCCTGACATCGACACAGCGTACCATCGGCGCCTAAAAATGATTAGTGATTCACAATTTTGATTTCACGAAATAAAAGTGGTGGGTTAGTTAATTTTGATGACGTCAACCAAGGGCTGCGTGAGGCTTTAGTTCGTCAAGAGTTTATTCTTTACTATCAGCCTTATCTCGATTTAACGACATATCAAGTTGTCGGTGTAGAGGCTTTAATTCGGTGGCAGCATCCATTGCATGGCCTGCTTTACCCGGATGACTTCATTTCTCATGCTGAGCGCTCTGGCTTAATCGACCCGATTGGTGAGTGGGTCTTAAACCAGGCATGCGCGCAAATGAGTGAGTGGGTAGCACTGGGTATTGATATCCCATCAATAAGCGTCAACGTATCGCCACGTCAGTTCAGCAGTTGTGCTTTGCCAGCGATGGTTCAGGCTATCTTAAAAAAGAATGAACTGTCAGCTGAGCAACTCGATCTAGAGATCACAGAATCCACCGTGCCTCTAGACGAAAAAATAATGTATGAAAATATCGCATTACTCAGACAACTAGGTGTAAAAATTTCAATCGACGACTTTGGTATGGGATACTCGAGTCTAGAAAGACTCAGAATGATTCAAGTCGATCGTCTAAAGATTGATCGTGTTTTTATATCCGATCTAGCCTTAAACCCAATGGATGCATGCTTGGTGAGGTCGATGATTCATCTTGCGCGTCAGCTCGGATTGACTGTGATTGCCGAGGGTATTGAAGAGCTAGAGACTTGCGTCATATTGCACTCGATGGGTTGTGATCAAGGGCAAGGATTTTATTTCACCGCAGCATTGAATGCGACTGAATGTGAAAGGTATCTGCGCGACGCCCAATACGCATACGGTGAAGATCACCGTCTAACCGAACCTTTACAGCAAACTCGTTCGCTTACACTACGTATACCGACCAGCTCTACGGATAAATAAGCAACATACTTGTTGGTCTGAGCGCCTTTTAAGATCTAAGCGATCCTGGCGTACGATTAAATTTTTGTTTAAATGCAGTAATAAAGTGGTTGACGTGCGAATAGCCAATTCTGTGCGCAATGACCTTGAGTGGTTGGCCACCTTGTTCGATGGCCAGATGTGCTTGCTCTAAACGATAGTTACGTAAAAATGACACGATCGCCTATTGTGCGTACCAAGGAGGGTTTGCGCCCACGTAACCACTTGATGAGGCCAATCAGGCCACAACCGGCTCCGCCGATGAGCCCAAGCGCTTCGAGGATGGTTTT
>Ga0114958_10001042_pt1 | contig 22380 bp, 30 predicted proteins | sample C_130208_EF_Meta_FD_89577 | JGI IMG/M metagenome (GOLD analysis project Ga0114958, IMG submission 89577) | Freshwater microbial communities from Lake Croche, Canada to study carbon cycling - C_130208_EF_MetaG | ecosystem: Environmental > Aquatic > Freshwater > Lake | place: Lake Croche, Canada... | reverse complement strand
GACGATGTGATGAATCAACCAAAGTTCAAACATCACCTAGAAGAGGGGATTGATGAGGAGAGCTTAACAGTGTCAGCCGAAAAAGCTCAAGCGTATTTAGACGCAGTATTCTCAGCAAAGCCGCACTTGAAAAAGCCAGTCACAAGCGTGCAGACACATAAGGGTGGAAAACCCAACTACATTCCAAAGGAAACTAAGAGTGTCGATATTTCTAGCATGAGTTCAGAAGATTTACAAAAACATATCTTAAGCCTATCCGAAAAAGGAATGCTTAAATAAACAGGAGAACTAAATGGCCGACGTTATTACAGGTGCATCAGCAGAACTAGATGTCACAAAAGCTACACTCATCGCTTCTATGGTTCAAAAAGAATTAGCTTTCAAGGCTAAACTTGTTTCTTTCATTACTGACGTTTCGGGAATGGCAGTGCCAGGTGCTAAGACAATCAACTTCCCTAAACTTTCAAGCTTCTCAGTTGTAAACAGAGCAGAAGGCGTTGCTGGTGCAGCTAGTGCATTGGTTGGAACGGTTGATTCACTTAACCTTAACTATAATGCTTATGTTGCATACATCATCGACGCATTTACATTAGCTCAATCAAACATCTCTCCTCAATTAGAGTTCGCGAAATTTGCAGCAGCAGCTCAAGCTCGTTATGTTGACACTCAAATCATCAGCTCACTGGCTTCGGTAGCAGCTTCATTTGAAAACGTAGGAGCAGACGTTGATGTAACTTATGCCAACCTTGTAAACATGGTTAAGAAGATCGAACTTGCTGACGGTGATACGTCTCAATGTACTTGGATCATCTCTCCAACTCAAAAAGCAGCTCTATTTAATATTGCTGAAATTAAGAATTGGAACCAATTCGGACAAGCGACAATGCCGACTGGTGTAATTGGAAACATCCTAGGGGTTCCAGTTGTTGTTCATAATGGTCTTGCTACAAAACAAGCTTTCTTAGTTGAAAAATCAGGTCTAGCGATCGGTTTCCAAAAGAATGCTTCTTACGGTGAGCAAGATGCAATTGATTATGGCGTAGGCTCTAAAAAAGCTGCTATCGATCAATTGTTTGGGGTAGCTGGAATGCAATTAGCACTTAAAGGTGCTGCTGCTGGTAAATCTCCACTTGTTGTTGGGTTAAACGACTAATTAATTTTCTAATACGAGGCGGTCGGAATAATATCCGGCCGTTTTTTTTATGCAAAAAGACCTTGGAAACATTAAAGCTTTTTTGAAACACAAGAAGCCTGAAAAATTAACTGATTTGATGTTGGAAAATAATATCAAGACACGTTGCTATCATGACTATCGCATTTGTTATGCCGATGGTTTTTGGTTCGCCTGGTACGAAGTAGACATTAACGAATTTCTTAGAGAGAAAATGAATGTCAATAAATCGCAATGATGCCGAACTAGCTAAGTTTGATGAATTTGGAAATGTTAAAGTTTCTTTTTCATCGTCTGGCGATCTAGTCTTAAATGACTTCGAAGACATTGCACCGATTACCTACGTTGGTAAATCTAACGGTGTTACTTATTTAATTGAAGAAATAACAGAACTATCAGTCGGACTATCGAAAAGATATGCCTCGATTGCTAATAATCCCACAATATTAACTTACTCAGATGCGTGGACTAATCGTTCAACGCTTACATATTCATTGAGGTAATCATGAGCTTTTCTAATGCGGCTGAAACGGCAATTCTCAACCAAGTTTTTAAAGGAACTGCGCTTCCTTGGAATGCAAATACTAATCTTTGGATGGCGCTTTGTACTGCTGATCCGGGAGAAACTGCCACAGGTGCTTCAATGTCAGAAGCTACTTATGGAGCTTATGCAAGAGTTTCAATCTCAAGATCGACTGATTTAACAGTGTCAGGAGCTACAGTTTCAAATGCAAACTTAGTTCAATTTCCTCTATGTACATCAGGAACGAATACCTTAACTTATGTGGCAATCGTTGACAGTGCCTCAGGTACTGGAAATGTTCTTGTAAGTGGAATCTTAAACTCTTCTCCAGTTATTTCTACAGGTGTTCAACCTCAATTTCCTGCTTTGGGATTAGTTTTCACACTGGATTAATAATGAATGAGTTCCAAGTCATGAAGGATACGCCACGCGCTTTGTTTGATTATTACATCGAACAGATAACAAATGGCATTCCTTTAACGATTGAGCAGTTAATTAAGTTTGAATATTTAAAAACGCTTTTTATAACGAAAGAAGAATAATGGCAATCAAGTCAGTCAGAGACTACATTGAGAAAGTCGTTACAGGTGGGAATACTCACTCTTCTGAGTTTCGTAAAAACACGTCTGCCAGTGGTACTGCGGCGGGGCTTTGGTATGACTTATCTATGACTCCCAATCATCCAGTTGCTAACTACTACGCAAGTACACCGCTTGAATCTGAAGTACTCCTGGGAAGAAACGGCTTACAGCATGGATCAAATCAATCTCCTTCAAAGAAATATCTAAAACGTGTTTCGTTAATGAGTGCTCCTCCGATGAACGCCTTAGTTCTAGATTATTTATTATACTATCCATTCATTGACGGTGATTCGTTAGAAGATCAATTGCTCGTTAATAGTACGCCCTTGCCAAGATACACTGACGGTAAAGGAGTTAAGGCGATAGTGGTAGCTCAAGGGGTTTACGCTGGAAACGGTACGTTTGTTATAAATTACACTAATCAAAACGGTGTCTCTGGACGTATAAGCCGACTCTGTACAAGCAACGCCTCAGGGTTAGTGGGAACAGTAATCACAAGTGGAAACAGCGCAACTAATTACGGTCAATTTGGGTGGCATATACCTCTTCTGGAAGGTGATACTGGCATTCGATCAGTTGAAAGCTTTACGTTTAAATCAACTAACGGCGGGATATTTGCTCTCGTTTTAGTTAAAGATTTAGGACTAGTAACAATAAGAGAAGCTGGATCTCCAGGAGAAAAAGACTTTCTTATCGATTCAGGGATGAATATGCCCGAGATCCAAGATGGTGCTTACTTAAATTTAATAGTGTCTTCGCTTCAATCAATAGCATCGCAATCAATTTTTGGATCACTTCAAGTGGTATGGGGATAATATGGGTTTCACTTCATCAGATGACTTAATGACAAAGTTAACATTAGGGCAAAAATACAGACTAACTTTAAATAAGATAACAAACGCGGGCTTTGCACTAGTAGCAGGGCGATGTTATGACCTTTCTACCCTTGCTGGAACCCCAACGGCAATGGGCTATGGTGAACATTTAATAAACTCTTATGCACCTACAACGCCATTCAACTGGACGGCAAATGGAACTGGTTACACATTGACAGCTGGGGTTTTTGCAAAAGTTTCAGGAACGGCAACAACTTTAAGCGCAGACTCATTAAACATACAAATTATCTCGGGACGATTTTACCGCGTTCAATATACGATTTCGGTTTGGACAAGTTCAAACGTGAACTTTACCTTAGGCGGAGCAACTGGAACGGCCAGAGCGGCGATAGGAACTTATGTTGAATATATTACAGCATCAAGCACCGCTGGATTTGTTTTGCAGGCTTCAGTTAACACGGGTGCCTTTTCAGTAACAAACATTTCAGTGGTTGAATGGGGAAGTGCTACTCTTTCAACGGCTTCAGCTTTTAAACCATTAACAGATGCAACAACGCCTGCAGTTTATCATGGTGGAAACGTATCTCCTTCAACTAAGCACTTATTAAGTACAGGAATAATGACAACGGCGGCAACTGGAGTGGGACAATTTTACGTTGTTGATCTCTTGGGTTGCTATCCATATATTGACTGCGGAGTTGCAACAACTCAGACCTTTGTTAACACCAACACGCTTCCAAGATATACAAGTGGTGCTGGGGTAAAAGCTTTTATGGTTAGTGGTGGATCTGGTTACGCCAACGCTAACTCTTCAGTGGGTGCAGTCGCTCATAACGTGTCAATGGTATATACAAATCAAAGTGGAGTCGGATCAAGACAGATGCCAGTAACGGTTGCCTGTACAGCATCGGCGGCAATAGGGCATATTACACATTCTGGAGTTGCTGCAAACAACTACTTTCCTTTACCGCTGGCAAACAATGACAACGGAGTTAGTTCGATTCAATCAGTAACTCTTTCAACAGCTCCCGGTGCTGCAACTTACTACCACATGGTTTTATACAAAGAACTTGCGATGATTCCAGCTCCGACCGCTAACGTTTATTTTGAAAGAGATTTCGTTAACATGATGCCAAGTCTAGAACAACTTCAAGACGGGGCAGTGCTTGGATTGATCTATGTAGCAGGTGGAGCGACTGGAGCATCAACAACTTTCTTAGGTCATATCGATGTGGCTTGGGGTTAATTAATGGCACTAATTGGCAACTATTCAACTTTCAACAAAACCCCCATCAGACAATTTTCAGGTGGGGCGGCGTCTGGGTTTAAAGATTGCTTCTTTCAAGGAGGCACTCAGAAAAATAGATACATAGGAACATTTAAAAATTATACCTCGACACCTCCGGGCTATTTACATGCCGGGGCGTGGGTTTTACCAATGAAACCTGGTGGATTAACTGCAAAAAATAATATTTCAATCGATATTTCAAACGGTTTAATTGCTAAGGGGAATAACCTATCATCAAATATTAACAGTAGTATCTTAGAAACTAATATTACACTTGCAGCAATTATTAATATCAATTCTGCTTTAAGTGGAAATATCTCAATTAGTTCTTCTATTATTCAAACAATCCAAAATATTACTTCAAACATTGCAGCAAGTGGAATTATCACTGCTGCCGATATTCAAACTCTGGCCGTTATTTATATTCAAGCTGCGCTTAATGGTTCGATTACTGTTAGTAATGCTCAATTGGGTGCATTAATAGACTTAACATCAAGCTCAAGCGGATCGATTAACGGTGGAGCAATTGCTAATATTTTAGTAAATATCGGAGCAAGCATTGGCGGCCCTACAAGCCTAAGTCCAGAAGGTTTAGCAAATGCTGTTTGGTCTAAAGATATATCGGACTTCATGGATGCCAACACATCAGGTAGGAAATTAAATGATTCTGGATTGGCAACAAATCCGTGGAGTGCTCCATTAAGTTCAAATAATACAGCGGGTACATTTGGGTGGTTAATTCAGAAGCTCTTAACGGTTGGAAAGTTTTTAGGGCTTAAATAGCTCATCCCTACTATCGAATACTCATGTTAAATAACGTCCACGGATAGGATTATATTTTAATGTTAACTATAAATTACAATAGCAATGACCTATCAATCAAGCTCGAAGAGTTTAGTGCCCCAACGGTAGCAATTACTCTTTTGTCGAGCGAATTTATCTATGTTGGTTATTATAAACCAATTAGTAATTTCTATCTTGAAATTAGCAATTCGATCACTTCGCTCTCTACTTTAAAGGTTGAATATGAAACAGCAAGCGGCTTTGTTGATGTTGATAACCTTATTGATTATACTAGCGGTCTTGGAGAGTCTGGAAAGGTTTCATGGGAAGTAAGTGGAACGCAAATCAGCTCGACTTTGTTTGGAAAAACACTTTACTGGTATAAATTATCAGTCAATGTCGACACAGTATCAAGAACCTTACTAGGCTTAAACGTCCTTTTTTCTAACGATAAAGACTTATCCGAAGAATACCCTAACATTGAAACTAATTTACCTTTAGGGGCAACGAGCTTTGTTAATTTTCACGCCTCGGCTAGAAAGGACATCGTGCAATCTCTGCGTAAGAAGTTCGATGTTAAAGCTAATCTCTTAACTCAATACGACCTTTTAAATAATGAAGAAGTGAAGCAAGCTTCTAAATACCTGGCACTCTCAAAAATCTTTGACTGGTTATCAGATGCGCCTAAAGATAAATGGTCTGAGAAATCGGCCTTTTACTACAATAAACATGCTGATTACCTAGTAGGTATCGAGTTGACGATTGATTCTAATGACAATGGCGTTATTGATACGGTAGAAAAAAGCGTCATTCAATATGTGCAGATAGTGCGTGTCTAGTTACGTTAAACAAATCACCGATTCAATTGAAGCTAAAATCATTTCTTTGATTCCGGCTTTTTCGAAGTCTCCTTATGTTTGGAGTGTAGGGAATAACAACACTAAAACTAGCAATAATATCTTTCGAGTGATTCCCGATGCTGGACAAAGTATTGAGGGTGCTATGCGCTCTTTAACTATATCGCAAAAATTCACCGTTTATCTGACAACTAACTTTATAAATAAAAACGCCTCCGATGTTGAACTGCAAACAGCTATCGAGTCGCTTTATGTCTCATTAGAATTAGTGACACAAGAGGCGATGCTGAGACGTTTCGCCATTAACCGCATCATGAGCGTTCCAGAGTTTGAATTAACCGCACCGGAAATAGATCAAGATAATCATACAGTAACAATAGGCGCATCTTATCGCGTCCTTTATAGAATGGAGTAGTAAATGGGCTTATTGGTAAAAAACAAATCATCAATCGCAATTAAAAAAGAAGTAACCGAAGGGACTTATAATGCTCCAACGGCTTCAACTGATTTCTTAGAAGTGCTATCTAGCGGCTCAGAAATGGCCCTAAAACGCGATGTAATCGAAAGAAACGTACTAAGTAGCACGATTGAAAACGTAGCGACTAGATTAGGCATGAAAAACGTCTCAGGAAATATCCCAGTTGAATTTAAAGCAGGATCGGTTGCCGGAGCTGAGCCTCGTGAATCGGTTCTTTATGAATCATTATTAGGTGGAAAACGCTCGGGAACAACTACGACAACAAAACCAACTGGTAACACGTCAACTGTTTTAGCAATCCAAGACGCTGACATTGCAAAATTCAATATTGGTGACATGGTGTTAATTAAAAAAGCTGGCGCATACGAAGTTCGCCCAATCGTTTCAAAAACGACAGGCGCAGGAGTGGCAACGATCACACTTTTATTTGCTCTTGATGGCGGAGCTCCTGGAGCCTCAGTAGTCATCGAAGCTTTTTCGACTTTCTTTCATGACAGTAATGCTTACGCTTCATTCTCAGCGTCTTATTATGCTGGTGGATCAGTTAAAGAAACTGCTCTTGGTGCAAAGTGTGTTAGTGGATCGGTAGAATCATGGGAAACAGGAAAGATTCCAACTCTAAAATTTGCTATGGCCGGATTAGATATGACTCAAGCGGTAGCGACACCAGCTTACACGCCTGACTTCTCATCAGACGCCAAGGCTCCAACCATGTTCTTAGCAAAAGCGTATATTAACTCGGCAGCAGTTGATTATAATAAACTCGGCTTAACTATGACGAATGAGAAGACTGATATTTTGTCAGCGGCTTCAAGCTCAGGGAAGATTGCCACTAAAAAGACTAAGTTCACAGTAGAAGGGACAATCGATCCATATAAGTCTGATTCAGATGTTGCTCGTTCAACGGCCTACAATGCTAATCAAAACGTAAGTATTTTTACTTATGCTTTTTACGATGACGGTTCTACGGCAGGACAATTCGCTAACATTATCGCGATCTATATCCCACAAGCTAAAATCACAGAGCTAAACGAGGCTGAAAAGAACGGCGTAATCGTCGAAGAGATGAAGTTTAAAGCTTTCAAGTCTCTTGGAAATGACTCAGTATTTATCGGATTTATTTAATTAACAATCGGGGTGAGTGAATACTTGCCCCTTATTCTTTGGAGAAGTTCAAATGAAAGTTCTACGCAAGACAGACAGAGTTAAGTTTAAAATCGACGAAGTAGAGTTCACTATTGCACCTCTTTCTTATAGAGATCGCATTGAATTATCAACTTCAGTTAAAAGCGCATCTGGCGAAGTGGTTTCTAATTACTTAGAACAAACTTTGATGATGATTAAAAAATGCTTAAAGAATATCTCTGGTTTAAAAGACCATGATGATAAAGATTATAACTTAGACTTTGATGGCGAAGAATTAACCAATGACTGCTCAGATGAGCTTCTTATGTGCTTTCAAAATAGCAAGGCGATCACTGCTTTAGTTCAATCCTCAATGGGAAACATTGAAGGTGTTGAAGGCGTGGAGTTTTCTGTTCTGGGAAAGTAGTCAAAGAGATTAGAAAGATTTCTTTCCTCTCAAACGAAGAAGTGAATCAGTTTATTGGAACTTTTAAAGCTTACACTGAAAAAGATTTTAACTGTGAGAACTGCAAAAAGATGAACACGAAAGAGATTAGATCAAATAACAAAGCATGTGATAAAATGGTTTCTAAGCCTATTTATCGCTCGTTTAATGGGGCGAAGTTCTACACTTGTCCCTCTAATTTCTATCTTGAATCATGCGCTCACTGGTTCGATCTTTCACGCCATTTCGATAATGGTAACATGCTGCTCGATATGGAAGCCCCAAATAAGAACATCGAAGCTATGAGTTTTGTTTCGTCACTTAAAAATAATTATCAGAATGAAAAAATGAAGGAAATTAGATCATGAGTGATGATGTAAAGATCAAAGTAAGTGTAGACGATGCCCAGGCAAGCCAGGCGTTTAAAAACTTAAATAAAAACACAGATGACTTTACCGGAAATTTCACAAAGGGAATGGATGGAGTTATTAGTTCTTATAATATCTTTGAAGGTGCAGTTGCGGCGGGTATACTCCTAGATGCATTTAATACAATTAAAAATGCCATTACAGGATTTGTTAATGGGTCAGTTCAAGCATTTTCAGAGCAGGAAGATGCAATTAATAAGCTTAAGCAATCGTTTATCTTAACAGGGCAAGCCTCACAGTCGGCAGTTGACGGAGTTCAGGCTTTTGCAACTGCACTAGAAAGTAATTCTCGATTTGCTGATGAAAATATTATTGCTCAAGTTGCCTATGTTAAGTCACTGGGAACCTCAACATCATCTGCTAAGGAATTTGTTAAGGCCGCCGCGAACATGTCTGCCGTTCTGGGTGGATCACTAGAAGAGAATACTGCCAAGTTGGGCTTAACACTTTCAGGAACCACTGGGAGATTATCTCGACTAATACCAGAACTTAAAACACTAACGGCAGAGCAGTTAAAAAATGGTGATGCCGCCGAAATTATAAATAAGAAATTTGGTGGATCATCTGCCAATGACTTAAATACCTACGCCGGATCAGTCGCAGCTCTTAAGAACTCAGTCAATAATTTACAAGAGTCTCTGGGGCAATCAATCGTAAAGAGTGGATTCTTTCAAGACTCAATGAGTACTGCAAAGAAACTTATTGATGATTTTAATCAATCCGTTACGTCTTCAGATGCAAAGCTTCAAACAGCATCAGGAGGCTTTGGCGTTGCTTCTAAGACAGCAGAGCAATTGGCCCTTGATTACAATGCTATCGATATTCAAGTTAAAAAATTCCAAGCATCACTAGAAGAACATAACAGCAAAGGGACGATTGCTAAGTTTTTTGATGGTAGCTCTGACGTTTTACAGGATCAAATTGACAAATTAACCGCTGCAAGAGATGCGATTGAAGAGAAAATTAAATACTCTTCAAAGGGCGTATCAAAAGAGGCTCCAGACAATAAAGCCGCAGAGTTTAGAACTCAAGAGCAGTTAAATACTGAGAAAAAACTTAACGCTGATTTATTTGAAATAAAACTACAGTCTGAAGCAACGGCCAAAGACTTTGAAGACCAATTATTTATTTCTCAACAAGACCAGGCAAAGGTTAGGACTGAGATAATAACACAAGCTGCCTATGAAGCAGAAATGAGAAAGGTAGATGCAGTTTATCAAGGCGAAATAGAGAAAAACAAAGTAATTGAAGACTCAAGAGAAAGACAGCTTACTAATGACATTGCTTTTGAGAAAAAAGAAAGTGCTCAAATTGCAGCATCAAGAACAAAAAGACTGGCCGATGAAAAAGCTGCAAAGACAGGTAGTGTGGCACTTGAACTGTCATATCAGAACTCTAAAAATGCAATAATTGCACAAGGTTTTCAGCTTGCAGCAACACTTGCAAAAGACGGAAGCACTACACAGTTCATTATTCAAAAAGCCGCAGCGATCGCAGAAATTATTATTGCAGATGGTAAAGCCAGAGCACTAATTCCTGCCCAGACAGCTATGATTCCATTTCCTGCAAACTTAGCAGCAATTGCTAGTTTGAATGGATATGTAACTGCACAGACAGCGATAGGATCGGCCATCGTACTTGCTTCGGCTTTAAAGTTTGAAACCGGTGGGATCGTGCCAGGACTAGGACAGTACGGCGATCAAGTGCAAGCAAGACTTAATCCAGGCGAAATGGTTCTAAATAAAAATCAGCAATCTGAATTAATGGATATGGCAAATGGAAAATCAAATAATGGCAACGGCAATCTTATTAATTCTGTTGTGGATGCTGTTAGAAATATTTCTTTAAATGTCGTGATCGACGGTCGAGAAATTGCTCGAACGGTTCGCGATCAAAGACTAAGTGGGTTCGCTGTATGAGTACACAATTTTTTACCGTTAACGAACTAGATCATGCTACGGCGGTTGTTAGTTCACAGAACGCGCAATTTCCTTTGTCTAATCTAAACGATCCAAGACGCTCAAAGGTCTATCGCTCAACTTCAAACGCTGATTCCTTAACGCTTGATCTTGGTTATGCTTGTTTAGTTAATTCGATCATGATCGTTGACGATCCGATGACTGGAAATAAACTCACAGGATGCACCGTTCGCATTGATAACGCTTCTGATTTTAGCACGGCAATTGTCGGAACGATGACGATCGATGCCCTTAATGGCTTTAGTTATATTAATTTCACAACAACCGTACCAGTTCGATATGTCAGACTTGAAATGACCGCCGCGAGCGGATTTTGTGAGCTTGCAAAGCTCTTTGTTGGCTCTAAGCTGACACTTGGGAGTGAGATCGATTTCTCACTTCCTTTATCTTTTCAGATGGTGAATAAAAATACCATTTCAACCAATAGATACGGACAAAGATTTATCGATGAGATCAACACTCAAAAGAAAATTGTCGGTAAAATTGCAGCACTAGACAAGACTGAGCTCGATGGCATTTTATCAATGCTCGATTATTCAAATAACTCGCGTCCGATTTGGATCAAGTTCGATGCTGTGTTAAATAATCCTAATCGCCTGAGTGGTTATTATTATCTCACAGGATCGCCTCAAATCAGCTTAGACAGCTCGCTCTATTGGTCGCTAAGCCTCGACTTCGAAGAGGCCCTATAATGTCTCGCGTGTATTGTGAGGAGCTACTCACAACGCTCTCGCAGTCAATGAGAGTCAGTCAGGCGATGAACATTGGGGGAATTAAACTTAATCTATTAGCATCCTCTCCATCCTTAACCTCAGTCACTGTAAATTTAATTAAAGATTCAGTAACTTTATTTAGCAAGACTCTCACTTTAGCTGAAATTAAAAGCATGGGATTGACTACGCTTAACAACTGGCATGGCTTTATTCCCTTTAGTTCGAGTGCTTCGCTTTACTTAAGCGAGGGCGATTATCAAATTGTTTTATTTGCGACTGGCTACACTTATTCAGAAACGAACTTCATCGGTTGGTGCAAGGATCTCGTTTGCACTATCGGAAACGTCTACGGAATTATTCCCACCAATTATACACTTAATCCATATTCGTACCGTTTAATCGAGTACAAACCAAGAGAAAATTAAATGGCTTTACGAACATTAGACATAGCCGATGGTTTCGCAAGCGCAAGCACTCCGAGCGATGCGGTTATTATTGCAAAAATAAAAGATGCCACTGGAACGGCTTTTAGTCCTTCGAATAGACTACCAGTCGATATTGGAACCGTTACATTGTCTGTAAGTAACGAAGTCGAAATTAAAAATGATTCAGGAAATCCAGTTCCAGTTAATGGAACAATCACCGCCAACATTGGAGCCACTAATGGCATCGCACTTGATGCAACCTTGACTGCCAATGGTGTTTTAAGTGGAGCAGTAACCGAAACTGCACCAGCTACCGACACCGCCTCAAGTGGACTTAACGGAAGACTCCAAAGAATCGCTCAACGTATTACCTCATTGATTGCTTTATTCCCCACGGCACTAGGTCAAGGGACAATGTCAACTTCAATGAAAGTGGTCATCGCCAGCGATCAGTCATCAATACCAGTTTCAAGTGGTTCAACTACTGGAACTATTACACACATTCAAAAAACAATTGGAACAACTGCCGTTCGTGCGACCGTTGCCGGAACCGCTGCAAGTTCAACACGAAAAAGACTATCAATTAAGCCGAGTAAAAATAACACAGGTGCGATCTACTATGGATCATCAACCGTATCAATTTCTAGTGGGGTCGAAATCATCGGGCCAAATAATTTAGACTTCCTGGCTGATGGATCTGACTACTATCTTATTTCAGATACAGTCGGACAGGTTTGTGAAATTTTAGAGGTTATCTAATGCGAAAACTATTATCAGTAATTCTTTTATTATCTTTTAACTCATACGCTGGGGCACCATTAGGAGTTCAAGGGCAATCGGGAAGCACTAACTATCCCCCTGTGGTAAAAGTTCCCTATAATCAAAATACCGTTGTTGCAGGTGGATCATTAATTGATACTGGCAACGAGAACATGCTTCTCAATCCCAACTTTGAGGCTCCGACTCTTTCTGGATGGACTTGCACGACTGGAACTTGCACCGTTGAATCAACTGTTTTTAGCTCTGGCAAGCAATCAGCAAAGATTGTTCCGGCGGCAAATATTTTTGATTTCTCTCAACAAATAAATACTCCGGCAAATATTCAAAAACAAGGAGTCGTGGGGATTATTTATAATTTTCCTGCGACTTGTACAACTACCTCTGTTCAAACAATAGTAGATGGTACAGCTCAAAGCACAGTACCAACGACAAGTTTAATTTTAGATGGAGCTTTTCACTCGATAGAAATACCAACAACTTTTGGTGCGACAAGTGCAAAAATAAGAGCATTTTCGACGGCAACTTGTACGGGAAATATCTATTTAGATAAGGCGTATATTTCTCAGGGTCTAGGAACTCAAAACTTGATGTTGGATAATGTATATTCGGCTCAGGTGAGCGCGTCGGGCGTAGTAACTGGGGAAAATAAAGATTGGATAAACAGCAATTGCACAATGTCTTCAGGTATTTCAACTTGTACATTTAATACTGGAATATTTACAGTAGCTCCAATTTGTACTGCTATTAATATTGAAACCGCTACAAACAGATACGTTAACAATTTGCCGGTATCTGTTATCGGAGTAACAACTCAGTTATATAATTCCGCTGGAACTGGGACAAATACCGCATACCAAATTACCTGCCAAAAATCCGGCAACGACTACCTAGCTTCGTCGGCGAATGTCTATGCTTCTCAAAATGCAAACTATGATTGGACTAGTTATACTCCGACTTTTACAGGAATAGGAACTACTGCGCCTACTACCAATCAATGCAAACATAGAAGAGTTGGTGGAGATTTAGAGGTTTCATGTAGTTTCAACACAGGTACAACAGCAGCATCTTTATTTTCTATATCTCTTCCAAACTCTTTAGCAATAGATACTTCTAGAATAACAACAATTGGAAATAGCACGGCATCTCCCGGTCAGTTTTTTGGTGATTACATACAAAACGGAGCAGGTACAGTCGGTCATATAGTAACAGCTCCTTTAACGAGTACAACACTTCTATATGCTGGAACTGTAAATAATGCTGTTGGGCAAATTACTCCTGCAAATGGAAATGCCACTTTAAATAGCTCTGTTTTAACAAATATATCTTTTAAAATACCAATCGCAGGCTGGTCAAACTCCAACGTCATCGTAGGTTCTTTCGGTGGATATAATGCAGTTCCGGGGTATCAGGGGAATGTTGATACGTTTAGTGTGAGTTATGGAACGACAAATGCGACGACTGCTTGTACTGCTTCTCCATGCAGTTATTTAGATCAAATTGGTAACATTGTTTCGAGTGTAACAATCGCAGGAACTGGAACATATTCTTTGGTATTATCCAGAACATACTCAAAGCTAAAATGTGCAATGAATCCATCGAACGCAGTTTCTGGAACCAGCATTGCAAACGTTAATTTAACTTGTTCATCTTGTAATACTCTTCCGTTTAACACTTACAACAGCGCAACAGGAGCCTTAGCTAGTACTTATGGAACTTTCATGTGCCAAGGTAGTTATTGAGCATGAAATTAATACAAATTAAAAACTTTTCTAATTATTACTGCGACGAGAGTGGAAACATTTTCAAGAACAAATTGGGTGAATTTATTCCGCGTAGCCATTGGATTGATAGGGATAACTACCATCGAATAATGATGTACAACGACAGTGGTAAAAGAAAAAGCATGGGTGTGCATCGAGTGGTTTACTCTTGCTTCGTTGGTGATTTAATTGACGGCTTGACTGTCGATCATAATGACAATGATAAAAAAAATAACCATTTTTCAAACTTAGTTCAAATGAGTTTTTCAGAGAATGCGAAAAAAGCAGTAGTTGGAAAATGCAATCCAAGAAGCAATAGGAAATTATCTCAAGAAGTAATTAGTTCCGTTTTTAAAATGAGAGAGCAGGGCATTTCATATAACGAGATTTCGAGGTTGATAGGTATGTCTCCAGCAATGTCTTGGCATATTATAAATGGAAATACTTATTATGACCTAGCAGGAGCTATTAATGTATAATTTAAAAGTCACAAAGCCTGACGGATCAATAGAACAATCAGAATTTGCTACTAACGAAGAAGCAGTCAATTGGCAAACTCACCTTGAAGCGATTGGCTATATTGGCACTTTCGAGATCAGCTCAATTAATCCACCGATTGAAGACATTTCACCACGCCAAATCCGTATGGCTTTGCTTAGCTTTGGTTTAGCTGAAAATGCGATAGATGGGGCGATTAGCAATCTCTCAAGCCCACAAAAAGAGCAAGCTATGATTGCTTGGAAATATTCAACTACTTTTCAGAGAGAAGCGGAGGCGGTGGCGATAATTGGATCATTGTTAAGTTTAAGCTCTGAGCAGTTGGATAGTATTTGGAAAGTCGGAGCTAGTTTATAATGAAAATCTCCCAAGTCGGTTTAGATTTTATTACGGAGTTTGAAGGCTTCTATCCTAACGCTTATCAAGATCAAGCTAAAATTTGGACAATCGGGATTGGGACAATTAAAAAACCCGATGGAGCTCCAGTTAAAAAAGGAGATGTTTGCACGAGAGAACAAGCCGATCAATGGTTGGCTTTTGAAGTTAATGAAAAATGTGCTTATTTTAATCAAGTCTTAGGTAAAATTAATCTTCAATTAAATCAAAATCAATACGATGCTTTAATATCTTTTTTCTATAATGTAGGAATTGGTAAATGTTATCAAGGAACTACAATGGGCGATGCTCTTTACTCTAAAGAAATTAATATAATTGCCCAAGCTTTTTTAGTTTATTGCAAATACACCAGCAAGGTTTTCGGCGTTTCAATTAAGAAAACTTCTAACGGTTTGCTACGAAGGCGTAACGCTGAGAAGTTGCTTTTCGAAGGTAAAATTTAAAATGGAAATTACTCTTTTCATTATTGGCTTACTCGTTACCGTTATCGGCTCACTTGGTTTAATTATTTTAAACTCAATGAAAGATGAAATGAAAATGGGTAGCAAGTCGGTTGAAAAGTTGAATGTAAAGATTGCAGTGGTGATTGAAAGAATTGAATACCATGATGAAAGAATAAAAAGATTAGAAGAAAAAGAAAGGTAAATGACAACATACTACGAAGCCTCACAATTAACGAGAAGCCAAAAAGTCACCCTTGTTTCTTGTGAAGCGGTTGAACGTGTAAAGCTTTTTACCGCCAATGGAGCTAATTGGGATAGAGTCGTCAGTCACTTTGTTGTAGGTGTTAAGGATAACGGAACAGTAATTACAAGCTGGACTTATAACCCTTTGACTAATATTTTACAAATTACAGGTGGGGCGAATCCCAAGACTCGCAATCTGTCTTTAACTTATCGCTTTTTCTTTTCCAATATGCCAGTGCATTTACCTTATGACTTAAGCACTGGGGTGCATGTTGAGTGGGTTCCTTCGATTAATACTGTAGGATCCATTGGACAACAACTTGATGAAGAAAATACTGGTATCGTTTTAGAATCATCTTCAAATATCGACTTCCTTAATCACGATGCTTATTTTGACGATCTTTTCGATAAGCTTCTTTGGGAAAATCAAGCGGTAAAAATATACTCATGGTTCCCCGTTACTCACGTCTCAGAGAAACTACAATTATTCGATGGGATCATAGAATCTAAAAGCTTCTCGGAAACTAAGGTTTCTTTCAAAGTGAAGGATTTCGTCTTTCGTTTAAAGAACAAAGTTGATCTCGGAGTTTATACTGAGGCAGATGGGACATTGCTCCCTTCTTACTTAGGGAAAGCCAAGCGCAGAATTTACGGCCAGGCCGATTATGTTAAATGTATCAGTTTAGACGCGACTCTCGACGGTTATGCTGTCACTGGTTTACTTAATGCTACCTTAGGAACCAACGCCTTAACTGGAACGTCTAGCGCCTTTTTAAGCGAGCTTTCACCGGGGGACGAGTTAATCCTTGCGATCAACGGAGAAACGCAGAAAATCGCCATTGAGTCGATCCAGAGTGACACTTCTTTGACTATGGGAAAAGTGATCGAGTTCTCAATCGTTAACCTAAGCGCGATCAACACTCCCAAGCTCCCAAGTCGCTACAAGAACCGTGCTTGGCAAATAGCTGGGCACAAGCTCCGCAATCCCTCGACTACTATCACGACCGTTAAAGCGATCAATCGTTTTATCGTGAGCGATGTTAGTGATTTTTTCGCAGGCGATGAGATTATTGTTAACGGAATCCAAGCGACGATTAGACGTATTTCAGGTATGGAAATTGTCACTGAATCGGCAATTAGTCCTATTCCAGTCGTCACTAATGTCATTGAAAAGCGTCCGATTAGTGCCGTTTATTTCGGGGCCAAGAAATTAATTTACTCTCGTGATTACTCAATTGTTAATACTTCGACCGCCGCCAAGATTGCTCTTAATAACCTCGCTGAATTTAACATTGCCGAGCAAGTAGGATTAAGCACCAGTTTAGTTTTCACTAATGGCAGCCGTTCAATTACCACAAGTGCCGCCGTTGACCTTCGAACTATATTAAAACCTCGCGACTGGATACGCTCAAACTCTTTAAGCGAACCGTCTTTTTATGAGATATTAGATGTCACTGAGCAAGGGATTGCTTTAAGAACTAACTTTCTAGGATTAAGTGGCACAAAAGCTTCTTATTACAAAGCCTTTGATTATATCGACGAAAACTCTCTCATTACTGTTAACTGTATGGGAATGGAAAGAAGCGGAGTATGGATTAAAACCGCTAGCGATGCCGTTCGTGATTTAATTATTAACGATGCTGGTTTCGGAGTGGTTAATGAAACCGCTTTTTCTAAAGCTAAATCAGATTGCAATTATATTCTCTCGATGGTTATTCCCGATTCAGTTGATGGCAACTATCCTGAGATTAGAGAAGTAATTACTAAGATCAACGAGTCGGTATTTGGATCGCTCTATGGTGATTCCACTCAAAACATTTCTTATTCAATCTTCAATGCCAATCGTAATGAATCAATGCCGTCAATAAAAGACGATGATATTTTAAGCTTCACTGTTCAAACTAACCAAAATATTATTAATCAAGCCAAAATTAATTATCGCCCTTATGTGGATATATTCGCTGAGAGTGATGCTTTTAAGACAGTTATTTACCACTCAGGCTTTGTCGATAAATACATCGGGATCGAAAACAGCTTAGAACAAACAGTCTACCTTTATGAAGATGATAAAGTGTTAATCGTCGCTCAAAGAATGTGTTTTTTTAAATCGCTTTCTAGTTCAATTTTAACTATTAAAGCAAAACTTAACCTCGCTCAATATACTGTGAACGACAAAGTCTATCTCTCATTAGACAGACTCTTTAAGCGCTATTCAGGCTCAGAAAAGAAGAGAGTAGGGATTGTTTCAGGAGTGAAGCGTGATGGCTTTAATTGCGAGATAACTGTCTCCGATCTTGGCAATATTTACAATCGCACTATGTCGATTGCACCCAACTCTACTCCGACTTACAGCTTGTCAGTAGGCGATGAAATTATTCATTGGGGCTACATCGTGGACAATAGTACGGAAACACCTAACGTCACTAGTGAAACAGGTTTAGGCTCTTATCTAATAGGATAATTATGAGTTTTACAGCTATAAATTCAGCATCAATCGAAGTCGGGGACGCTCTTAAAAAAGAGTTATTCGATCTTATTAAAAATAACTTTGATGATATCGAAACAAGAGTAAACGCTTTTGAATCAGCTTCGAGCAAGATTGATATTTTTAAATTCTTATTGCTTAACGGTTCAAGTTTTCCAACTGCCACCGGGTTAAGTTATTATCGAGCTGAAACAGCTTTCACTATTACAAAATCAGCAATACAAGTTTTTGAAACAACTGGCTTAACTGGTTACATCGAAATTGATATTAAAAAAAGTATAACTGATATGAACTCAACTTCGTTTACTTCGATCTTTACAACAAAGCCCAAGATTACTTTACCCGGTTCGGACTATGCCGAATCAACTAACCAAGTTCTTAACGGATCAATGATTAATATCGTCGCTGGAAATTACCTGAGATTAGATATTACTATCACCCCAACAAGTGGGCCGTTGCCTAAAATGTTAATTACGAGTTACGGAGAATAAAATGAGCGCACCTTATGTAATTCCATTTAATCATCAACCGTCAAATACCGGTTCTGTTACTTCTTCATACATCGTTCCGGCCGGTAAGTACTCAAGAGTTTATATCAAAAGCGCAATTCTACCGCTTTTAAATAGCACGGCCCTGTATGTGGCAAAAACACAGCCCACTAGTAGCTTTACAGCTTCTGCGGCGGGCATAACTAACTGGGTTCCAACAGATAATGTGCATAGTATATTTTTTCAAAAAGACAATGGTTCTTCTGCTATTTATATCCAGCTAGGAACTAATATCTCAAGCTATGTCACAAGTGTAAGTAATCATTTTTTTGTGTATGGGGCAAATGCGAATGTGAACTATACGTTTCCAACTCCTTCAAGTGTGGGAATGACTGCATATAACAATGTTGGAGTCGCTGCCGTTTCTACGAATGTGATTTTTTACTGCTACTCAGGCCCTGATTTTATATGGCTAAAAGCCGGAGACGCTCTGTCATGGACTGCTGGAACAGTTATTTTTGAAGAATATAATGCAATTTCGTAGGAGTATTTAATGTTTTTAATTTTAATTTTAGCCGTTTTCGGAAATCTAACACAACTTCAATTGAAATACGATCACTGCAAATCAATCGATTTTAAAGGTGAGTATTGCGAAGTTCAAAAGAAGTTAAACGAATCAAGTAAAAAATAGTCACGAGACTATCAATAAGGAGTTCACATGAGCGTAATTTTAGCACACAAGCCAGAAGTTTTAGGATTATTACTAGCCGTTTCAGAAGTTTTGGCGCTTATTCCGAGCGTAAAATCTAATTCAATTTTTCAATTAATTAAAAATATTGTTATTAAATTTCTTTCGTAATGACTGAATTAATTTTCGGAGTTTTGATTCAAGGATTGAAACTCTGGAATCAAAAAGAAAGCACGAAGTATTTAGATGAAGTTTACTCTCTTCAAAAGGATTGGCTAAATGAGATCAACAAGCCTCGCTCTGAGCGTGATAACTCTAACCTTGATGCTATCCAGTTGCGCCTCGATGTCTTGGGCAAACTCTTTATTGCCTCTGGAAAGCCGAACCCTTGATATTTGCCAAGACCTAAGCGGATTTTGTTATCAATATAACTCTTGCACGAAGAGATTTTTAGGAATTTGTATAAAACACGATCTATTAATTTATAAAATCGAAGTTGATTTCAAAGACAAGGTTCAAGCCAAGCAACTTTACGACATGAATTTTATTTTAAAAGTTAGAGAGAAGCCTATTTAGATTATCTTTATTTGTTGCGTTTATTGCTACTTCATTAAAAAACTAATTGCATGATATTCTTTTTGTAACAAACAAAAGGAATTTAATGACAAACCTTACTCCAAGTATAATTTGTGAGAAAATTAAAATCACCACTGAACAAGCGAGAAGGTTATCAATTTTCTTATTTGAGAAGACTCTGAATTTTTCCAAAAATGGTGAAATTGATAGTGTTAGCTCGGTTAGGATTGGAAAGCTTGAAATAAAACTAATTGTAAATAAATCTATTTTCTAGCAGTTAAAAGCCCATCTATTAAAGCCTCTAAGTGTTCGCGCGTAGGTGTGTCTAGTTGATTTATCTTGTCGTTAAAAGTAACTTTCCTTACCGGAGGACTAGCGGAAAGATCAAGTTCTGAGTCATAGAAAAAGCGCGATGATTTAACATTGTAAAAAAGTGCTATCTTCTCTAGGGACTCGGGATCAGGCCAATTGAGCCCGTTTTCCCAACGAACATAGCCAGAATATGCAACATTAGCCTTTTCAGCTAATTCTTTACGTTTTAAACCCTTGGACTTCCTCAACCCTTCCAGGTTTTTACTTAAAATTTCTCTAATAAATTCCATGCTTTACCGACAACAGGAGTAATATTTATATTATTTCAATAGCGTCTTGATATTTATGTTGCAATTATTAGCGTCCTGATATATCTTTTCGTCATGAGAACAAATACTAATAAAAATAACTGCATGAAGTTAAAAATATGGATCGCTGAAAACGGCGACCGCAAAGCTAAAGCTCTTTTATGCGAACTGGTAGGGATTCACCGCATAACTCTTTATCATATTTTAAATGGGCAAAATCCTCACTTCGAAAATCGCTATCGAATTTTTAAACTGACAGGCGTCAAGATAAACGACGAAGACGATTTTAATAACGAATAACTAAATAGTACAGAAACTTTACTAAAGCAAGCGTGTCTAACGTATGTGCCGAGTTGCGTAAATTTTACAAATAAGAGGTTTTGAATGAGCAAAAATAAACAAATCAGCCCTGACCATTATGACGAGCTCGCTTGTGAAGTGTGTGAGGGAGTCGAGGGATTGGCAGAGAATCGGTTTAATCAACGAGTTATTTGCACATGTTGTTTAGACGTCATTAGAGCAATTCAGAAACTAGGTGACGAGAAAGAGGATTACTACACAGAAGACAATTACAACGAACTAATAAAGGAGAGAAACGCATGAAATTAGAAATTAAAAAAGAAGTCAGTACAACGGTCGAAGGTTTTTTTTACGGAGTTTATCTCGATAATAAATTTGAATTTCTTGAGACAAGCGAAGAGCGAGCACTAGAAAAGCTAGCGATTTTTAAAAGACAACTAATTAACCCAACGGCGCCAGAGTTAATTTACAGCGAGGAGTTTTAAAATGAAAAATTTAATCACAGCACTTATCAAGTCTCAAAGGGCAATCAAGAACGCCCAGAAAGATGCCAAGAATCCACACTTTAGAAATGACTATGCGACACTTGAAAGCGTTATTGAAGCAGTTAAGGACATTGCTAATGCTAATGACTTGGCGATTACTCAAATCCAAGGGCGAGACGACAAGGGCGATTATGTAGAAACAAGCCTAATGCACATATCGGGCGAAGTTTTAAATTCGCGCTGCTATTTAGAAATTGAAAAGCCAACTATGCAATCCCTTGGATCGGCGATCACTTATGCCCGCAGATATAACCTGGCATCAATCTTTTGCATTACCCAAGAAGATGATGACGGTAACCGTGCAGCTTCTAGGCCTCAAGAAAGATCAAATGAGCGAGCCACAGTTACTTCTAAAAACACTAATGACATTGGCGACTTCACAACAACCGTTGGGAAATTTAAAGGCAAACGGTTAAAAGAAATCGAGCCGCGTGAGTTGGTTGATTATTGCAAATATATCACGACTGGAACCAATGAAGTTACAGGGCCTATGAAGATTTTTATTGATAATGCCAGAACTTACTTATCAGGAGCATCAGCATGAAAAATGGAGTAATTATTTCTAATTGTTTCCAGGGTTCTCCTGAGTGGTTTGAGCTTAGACGCGGAGTTGTCACGGCTTCTAATGTTCATAAAGCGATTGCTAAAAAAGGAACAGAAACTAGAAATGGTTTTATTTCTGAATTGATTGCTCAAATTGCAACCGATGAATTGCCAGAACAAATAAATGCTCGGGCAATGGAGTGGGGAAAGGCGCAAGAACCAGTCGCCCGATCAACGTATGAGTTCGCTCGTGGAGTAGAGGTGCAAGAAGTAGGCTTTATTTTAAGTGAGTGCAAAAGACTAGGGGCAAGCCCTGATGGTTTAATCTTAAAAGAGAATCGAGGTTTGGAAATAAAATGCCCTTTCACTTCCAAGGTTCATGT
>Ga0114958_10001037_pt1 | contig 22440 bp, 20 predicted proteins | sample C_130208_EF_Meta_FD_89577 | JGI IMG/M metagenome (GOLD analysis project Ga0114958, IMG submission 89577) | Freshwater microbial communities from Lake Croche, Canada to study carbon cycling - C_130208_EF_MetaG | ecosystem: Environmental > Aquatic > Freshwater > Lake | place: Lake Croche, Canada... | reverse complement strand
TTGATATATATATTTATTTAAATTAAGATAATATTTTTTACTGTAATGAAAATTATTATTATTTGAATTTAAAAATAATTTTAAAAGTTTATACTTCACATTAAATAAAAAATACTTAGATAAAAAAAATAAAAAACCATATTATTTTCTAATCCTAATTAAATTACTCAGACTTAGTTGTGTTCTAGTTAAAATAGATAGTTTCTTCCCATGATTTCCAATATGTGTTATATGTAAATCTTTAAAAACTGCAATTTTGCCATGTTTATATAGTCTAGAAAATAATTCAATTTCTTCATAATAAAGAAAGAAATCATTATCGAAATTTCCAAAATTACGTAAATCAGCTTTTTTAATCATTATAAATGCACCATATAAAAAATCAAAATATTGTAAGCGTTCATTAATTAATCCAATTTTATTATTTCTCTTAATGCAAAATTTATTAAAAAAACCACCTGTAGGTTGTAATGATCTATTTAAATATAATTGCTGTACAGAACAAGATAATAAATTTGAATTAATAAATTTATTTAAACAATTTTCAATACAGTTATCTAAAATAATTGTATCTGGGTTCAAGAATAAAATAATATCACCGGAAGCTATTTTAATACCATAATTATTGGCCCTAGAAAAACCAGCATTATATCCCATTTCGTACCAAAGTATATTGGGGAATAATTTAATAATTAAATCTTTAGTATCATGGTTAGATTCATTATCTATAACAATCCATTCAAAATTATAAAATGATTTGTAACTTTTAGCTGAATTTAAACAATTAATTAATAAATTTTTAGACTTATATTGAATAATTATAATTGATAAAATAATCATTCAAATATATTTTGGATACTTTTTATTAAATTATAAAACCTAATCCCAAAATATTTTAAAATAAATTTTTTTTTATTAAACCTTTTGTAATTAAGTTGTTTGACATACATAAAATTATCATAATCATAATTAGTTTTAAAAATTATAGGATGGATTAAATTAATACTAATTTCATTTTCATTTCTTTGAAATTTTAAAATATTTTTCTTTATATTTTTATTAAAAATGGTAGCATCAGTTGAAAATCCAATGTTTTTAACTAAGTTTTCATAAGGAACTATTGCTATCATATTATTTGAATAAAATGTTAACCACATTTTGTAGTCCCAAGTTGTATGTGGGTAATTAGCATATTCGTAAATAGATTGATTAATAATTTTATCGTGATTAGAAATAAATTTAAAATCCAGATTTAAAGAATCATATTTTTTCCTATGCAAATCCCAAGATCTCTTCCAAGTTGCCCATCCCCAAACTGATAATATATCTGAAAAAAAATATGAATGTATAAAATTATCATTAAAAGTTTTAAAGTTTGTCCCCGAAATCCCTGAAATTCTAAAATCGTTTTTATACTTATCTAATAAATTATTACAAAATGAAAAAAAACTATCTGAAGGAAGACAATCATCTTCTAAGATTATTCCTTGATCCTCATTTTCAAAAAACCAATCAATTGCATTGGTTACAGCTGTATTACAACCAAGATTTATATCATTGAAAAGTGTCAATACTTCACATTCCCAATTAACATTTTTTAATAAAAATTCTCTAATGTTAGTAATTGTATCATAGTCGCCTAGTTTGTTTAATTTTGGACCATCAGATGAAAGATATAATTTATAAGGTTTGTAATTTTTAATCTTATTAAAAACTAAAATAGTCTCATGGTATCGATTGAAAGTAATAAATAATATTGGAGATTTCATAAATAATTTATTTTTATTGATTTATAAATTTTATAAATAGGTAAATAAAAATATTTAAATATTAAATGTTGTAAATAATATAAATTATAATTGTTATAATTAGATTTTTTTAAAAAATAAAAAAATAATTTTTGAGCATCTTGATTAAAATTTACAAAATTTTTAAAATTTTTATTTGAAGTAAAATGTATAATTGCATTATCTAAAACATTAAAAAGAATTTTGTTATATTTATAAAACCCTAGTTGAAAATTAAAATTATTTTCAAGCATAAACCAATTGCTTGTAATTATTGCGTTTAAACCACATTGATCTCCAAAAAAAATTAAATCTGGATTTGATTCAATAAAAGAAATAATTTTTTCTTTTAAATTTTCTGCTCTCCATATATTTAAATTAAGAATCATAACTCCTGAATTAAAGTAATATTTAGATTTATTAGGAATAATAGAATTTAAATGTTTTATATCTTCAAAATCTTTAACTGCTGCAATTGGGTAGTTATCCATTGGTAAATTAAATAAAAATTTTAAATCTTTTAAAATTAGAGTGTCAACATCAATATAAAGTACAAAATCAAAATCAAAAATTTCAGGTATTAATAATCTATAGTAACTCTCCTTAGCTAGTTTAAATTTTTTTGATGCTATATCATTGAAAAATACATTATTAATTCTATGATAGAATATATCATTAGAATATTTTTTTACAATATTATTTAGATATTTATAGTCATTAAGAGAAAAATCAGAATTCATAATATGTAAATTAAATGAATTCGATTTATTGTTTTCACATAATGATAAAATTGACGTCCCAAGAAAATGCACATATTTAGAATTAGAGGAGTAAACTATATTATATGTCATAAATTATCTATAAAAATATTTTATAAATTGAAACAATAATGATTTAAGTTGATTTTACTCTAATAGAATAACAGAGCTAATACTTTAGAAAAATTTTATTAAAATCAAAAATGATTTTTAAAATTAAAAATAATATATAAAAGAATTATATGTATATTCAATTACATTAAAAAAGTTATAATACAATTATAAAAAAATATGGTTGAAATTTAAACTGATTTTGATTTTAAAAACATCCAAGACATGTTTGAAGGTCTTTTTTCAGAAATTAACACTTTATAAAACTTTTTTGAAAATTTATGTGCTAATGAAGGATAAATAGTCCTGCAATTATTATCGTGAATTAATTCAATATGATGTGTATTTGAAAAACGATTAAATAAAATATTAACTAAACCAGGTATTAAAAATTCATGTACTTCAACAATTATATCAGCGCGTATTAAATTGGGTATATTATCAAAACTTAAATAACTAAATTCATTCCCTTCAACATCTATAAAAATTAGTGAACTATTTGTAATTAAATTATTCAAATTCGAAAAGTTAATTATTTGATTTATGTACAAATTATGCAAATTATTTAATTTCATTAACTTATACAATGAATTAATTGCATTTTTATCAATATCGAAAGCAAAAACATTTGATTTAGGTAATAAAATGGAAAAACCTATTGCATAATACCCTTCGCCAGAACCAATATTTATAATTGTTTTATAATTTTTATTAATTACATCGTATATCCACCTATGTATTGGTTCTTCATAAGTTCCTATTAATTTGGGGAATAGAGGCCCAAATGTTGAATTATTAATGTATTTAATGCCTTTAAATGGTCCGTTTATAATTATAATTATAATTTTAAAATTATAATTATATAATTTAAATAAATAGTAAAAATTGTAAAAAAATGAATGTAATTTTTTATGAAATTGAATTATTTTAAAATATATTCTTTTTAATACTATATATATTTTATATAGGTATTTTGATAATAAAAATATTCCAAAATTTTCAATGATATGAAATTTAAAATTTAGTATCATTTTTGCCCCCCAAAAGTGTCTAAAAATTGTATTATTATAGTTATCTTTTATTACGTCATACCCCAAATTTTTAAAATAAATAAATCTACTTTCTTTAAAAATATAAATTTTTAAAGATTTATATTTATTAAAAATAGAATATAAACTTTTGAGTGAATGAAAATAGTTAAGGAGTAATATATTTGGATCTAATCTATATAAATTTGATAGCGCTTTAAAAATTATTTCACTGCCTTTTTTAGCTCCTAATAATCCAGGACTATAATAATGATCTGATAAACAAGATTGTGATACTAAATAATCATAATTCAAAAAATATTTATTTATGTTTTCATATATCATGATGTCATCATCAATAACTAGTCCTCCATTTAAAAAAAGGAAATAATATCTAAATAAATCTGTTCTGTTGGCTCCATTTTTAATAGAAAGATATTGTTCAGTTATGTTTTCAAAACCTTCTAAAGGATTTTGTTTAAAATATAATAATACATCCTCTTCGGTGAAATTAAAATATAAGTATTCATCATTAAAAAATGATTTAATCTTATTAATATAACTATTATCTAGTTTAAGAATACTACATTGTAAAATGATTTTATCAATCATTTTATTAATAATATTTTCTCATCCATGTTAAATAATATTTTACTATTCCAAAGATTATTTTTTTAAAAAACTTTAAAATTGAATATAATTTATAAAATATGCTAGCAACTTTAATAAATAAACTATTTTCAACTATACCATTAGTCTTAAAAATGATCTTTTTTCCCCAAAAGTGTCTAAAATAAACCATATTTTTGTCTGTCACTTTATCATATCCAAAACGCTTGAATGGATATACTCTTTGCTCTTCGAAAAATTTAATATTATAATGTGAATTTTTATTGTTTTTTACTATTTTAAAAAGATTTTCGCATATTAGAAAATAGTTCTTAATTAATAAAATATTATCAATATTATAAGTGTCTACCAATGCTTGATAAATAATCAAATTATTTTTATCACATCCAATTACACCATTAAAAATGGATTCTTGATGGCTCTTTGAATTTACAAAAAACATGTCATAATGATAAATAATATGGTCTAAATTATGGTATATCATTACATCATCATCAAGAAATACTCCCCCATTAATATATAAAAAATAATAACGAAAAAGATCAGCTTTATGTGCGCCAGATTTGAATGAATTGTATTTTTCTATAATATTTTCGAAACCAATTAATGGATTTTTAATAAAATATTCAATACATTCAGCATCTATAAAATTATAATAAATGAATTCGTCACTAAAATGTGATTTAATATTTTTTATATAATTATAATCTAATTTTTTACGACTACATTGTAAAATAATTTTACTTATCATTTGCTATCAATGCTATTTGTTTTAATTCATCTGCATAATATTCTAAAACTATTTCAGGATTATATTTCTTTAATGGCAAATATTTAGCATGTAGCCCTCTACCGTATCCAAAAAATGAACTTAAATTAAGATTATCTACATCTTGATTTGAATTATTTGTAATCAATATGTATTTAAATTTTTTGTTAGTAATGATTTTATCAAGAAATGTATAAATGTATTCTGTATCCCAATGTTGTAATACATCTTTAATTATAAATAAATCGCAATCAGGAATTTCATTTATTTGATCATTAACATTAATAAATTTAAATTTATACTTCGGATAATTTAAATTATTTTTTGCTATAATTTTTTTTACACAATCATACCCAATGTAGTTTATGTTTTCGAAGTGCTCATAAATTTTATACGATGATTGCCAATCTCCGCAACCTATATCGACAACAGTAGCTATGTTATATTTTGAAATGAAATTTATTAAATATTTATTATAATCTCGTGTATTATCTATACTAGAACCGAATCCAGAACCATTAATCCAAAAATTTAATCGGTAAATTAATGAAAAATTATTTACATGATTTTTCTTTTTAAAAAATGAAATAAAATAAAATAATAATATTTTAAAATTAAGCTTTATACTCTTTAATATCCCCATTAGTAATTTGTAAAATAATGTCGCAGTTTTTAAGAATAGATAATTTATGGGATATGATAATCATAGTGGAGTTATAATTTAAAGAATAAATTGAATTAATAATTTCTTCTTCATTAATTAAATCTAAGGCACTAGTGGCTTCGTCAAAAATTAGTATTTCAGGGCTTTTATATATTGCTCTTGCAATAGCTATTCGTTGTCTTTGACCACCAGACAACTTAATTCCATTTTCTCCAATTGTTGTATTTATTCCGTCTGGTAAATCATTAATTAATTTATTAATATTTGCAATCGAAATAGCATGCAAAACTTTATTTTCATCTATTAACTCTTTAGCTATGCCATAGGCTATATTCTCTTTTATCGAAGTATCAGATAAAAATATTGATTGCTGTACATAACCAATTTTATTTTGCCACATTTTTAAATAATTACTTATATTAATACCATCGACAGAAATTGAACCACTCGTTGGTGTCAATAAACCTAATAATAAATCAACAAAAGTAGTTTTACCAGCACCACTTTCACCAACAATCCCTATTTTCATCCCTTTTTTTATAAATAAATTCAGGTTAGTAAATATATTTTTATCAACAGAATTGTATTTAAAATTTAGATTATTTATTTCAATAGAATTATTAAAATTAAAAATATATTTTTCTGGTAGTTCAAGTTTTTGTGAAAATTCATAATTTTTTAAAACATGGTAAATAGAATTAATTGCATTCTTACTGGTTCTAATTTGCTGAATACTAATTAAAACTTTATTTAAAGATGGTAATATTCTAAATAAAGCAAGTATATAAATACTGAAGATTGGAATAATTAAATTAACATCTTTATATTTTAAAGAAAAATAAAAGAAAATTATTGAAACAGCTGCTAAAATAGCTATTTCTAAAAAGTTTCTTGGAAGAGTGCCAATGTAGGAGATTTTCTTTTTTACATTATTACCATTAATTGTAGCTGAATCAAAATGATGAATTAAAAAATTTTCTATTCCAAAAATTTTAACATCTTTAATGTTTTTAAATGTCTGGTTTAAAATAATATACTTTTCATTAATATATTTGAACCTTAATAATGAAAGGTTACGTAATAATTTCTTTTGAAAAATATTAAAAATTAAAATAGTGAAAAACAAAAAAACTGTAACAATGATAGTGCCATAAAATTCTAAAATTAATAAAGCTATGAATGCTCCAGCTATAATTGATAATTCTAAAATTAATACTAGAAATGAATTTATGGAATTTGAAAATAATTCAACTTCATGTGTTAAAGTAGTTATTAATTTTGAACTATTATTATTAAGATAATATTCATACTCTTTTGATACAAAAGATTTATAAACTTTAGTAGAGATGCTACTTTCAAAATTTGAAACAAAAACACTTTGATTCCAATTGTAGAAATAGGATAAAATTAATTTTAAAATAAATATAGAAAAAAGTAAAGATAAAATAAAAAGTACTAAATTATGTTCAATAAACTTATGTGTAAAATCATTAAAATAAAAAAGTAAATCGTATGAATTTATACTTTTTGATTTTAATAAAATCTGGAAAACAGGATTAATAATTAATAAACTAAAAAGTTCAAAGATGGAACATATAATACCAAATAACAATAAACCAATAAATGATGATCTCTGTTTTTTATTTAATAGTGATGCAAAATTTCTTAACCCAACATATTTATTCATTTTGTTCTACCTTGTTTTTAAAAATACACTAAACTATTAACAAAACTTGATGTTGTCTGGGAAATTACAGATATGAGCTTCGCTGCTCTAAGTCACATAATGACTTTAGTGGTATTAATACTACAATTAGTGCTAAAACAAATTTAGTAATGTGAATAGTCTAATAAGTGTTTTACACTAGTTAATCCTGTTTTTAAATTTATAAAAAACTAAATATCAGCGTATTATAAAATATTAAAGTAAATTTAAGTAGTATAAAATCTACAATCGTCCCCTATTAATAATAAAATTTATACTATTAATAGTACAAAAACAATACCCACTTGATGTGGGTATTGAAACTTTGAGGGAAGTTGTAATCATCAAGTTATAACTTATAAAAATTAATTAAATACCCTGAAGCTTAATTCAGATCGAGACCTAACTTTTAGTTTCCTATAAATACTTTTTGCATTCTGATTGATTGCAAATGTGGTAACTCCAAGTATTAGTGCAATATCTTTATAAGAAAGTCCTTGTGCTAGTAATTCTGATACTCTTTTTTCCTTATCTGTTAAAGCTTCCACCTCTAGCCCCATTAATTTAGTAGTATCTAATCTATCATTTAATTTATTAATATTGAACGGTTTTCTTATCTGGTAAGGATTGTTATTATTTTTAATTTGTTGCACTAATTCCGATAGAATATGATCTTTTGTTAAATCACAAAAATATACTTGATCTTTTTTAAGAAGCTTAATTGCTTTGTTTAGCTCTATAGAGCTAGTGCCCACTTCCAAAAATGAAAAAATATTTGATTCAATTAAACTCTTTATATTCTCTAAATCCATTTTCATTCCAACCCCTATAAATTTTATATCATTATTGTTTCCAAAATAGTTTCTAGTATATAAAGAGTAGTTAGTATCGGTTAAATCTATAATGACGATTGTTGATTTTAACTTAACATCAAGTACATTTTTTAATGATTCTAAAGATGTGTGAAAATTAAAATTGTAAAAATCTGCCAATTCAGACTCCAATGAATAAATCCATTTGGTAATTAGTTTGGATTTAATGTAAACTTCTATCATTTTAAAATTTTGATTTAAAAACAATTAAAACATACTTAGTCTCTATTTCAATTTTTACTTCAATACACAAAAATAGTACTTAAATTATTACATAATTTTTCTAAAATTATTAAAATGCATACTAAAATTAGTACGTATTATGATTAAATTAATATTTGTTGAGCTTATCATTTATTTTAAGATGATTTTATGTAACAAAGGGCATAAAAGACCTACTTTTTTTTCTAAACTTTTTTAAAATTAACAAAAATTTATTTCCCTAATAAATTGGTTTTAAATATAAATTAAAAAAAAATTACATAAATAAAATAGGACATATACAGCCTTTAAAATATTATTATTATTTACGATATTTGAATAAACAAATATTTATTATTTGAAGAATTCTAAAAAAAATAATAAGGAAATCATTCTTATAGGTGCTCGAATACGAAAAAGGAGAAAAGCTAAAAAAATGACGATGATGGATTTGGCATTCGAAACAGGGATTGATTATAGGCAGATTGGAAGAATTGAGCGTGGCGAAACAAATTTTACTGTTATCACATTAATTAGAATTGGGAAAGTTTTAGAATTAAAATTAAAACAAATGGTCTCCTAACAACAAATGGTCCCCTAATTGCGTTTATGGTTCTATAATTAACCGGGTAGCAATTAAAATAGTTATTGATCAAATAATTCCTCCTTAATACAAAAATTCTTCCGCAGAATAACCCTGAAACCCACAATTAGGTACTACGAACAGTGCACCTGCAAAAGGTTGTTCCAATAATTCTTGTTCACTTAATCCCACTTTTGCAGAAGTAATATAGAGGTCGGTCAAATGCTCGCCCCCAAAAGTGCAGGAGGTTATTTTTGCAGCAGGTATCGATATAGAATGCAACTCTTTGCCAGTGTTGGGATTCCATCTTGAAACTTTCCATCCACCCCAATGTGCCACCCATAACATTCCTTCTGTATCTATGGTCATCCCATCTGGGTAACCCTGTTTAGTAGGTATGCAAATAATTACACGCTTATTGTGAACTTGTCCAGTGTTTAAATCATAATCAAAAGCAACTATTTCTGAAGTTGGTGTATCAATATAATAAAAAGTACCCCCATCTCTGCTCCATGCCATGCCATTGGAAATGGTCACATTGGATATTACTTTTTTTGAGTCGATACGGGAGCTGTCTTTGTTTTTTTCAAATACATAAACACTACCCGCTTCTTTATCCTCCGAAATTGACATGGTTCCGGCCCAAAATCTTCCGGCAGGGTCACATTTTCCATCATTGAATCGATTGTTAGGTAATTTTATTTCAGGCTGAATAATGAATTCTTTGTGGCCAGTTTGTTTATTTACCCAATAGATGCCTTCTTTTAAAGCTGCAATTATTTCCCCATTGGAACTTAGTGCATAAGATCCAATCATTTGCTCTAGTTGAATAGTTCTTTGAATTTTACTATTAGGTTGATAACTATGCAAATGGCCATTCAAAATATCTATCCAATATATAAATCCCTCTTTAGCATCCCATACAGGACCTTCCCCTAAAATGGAACTTATGTTTCCTACCAGTTCCATATTGATTAAAGGGGCTTTCACTTGTATAGGTTAATTTAAACGATTAAAAAGGTGCAGGACTAATACATGTCCAACCTCCATCCACGATTAAAGTTTGACCTGTTATATGCTTTGCTTTATCAGATACTAAAAATAAGGCTGCATTGGCGATATCGGATACAAAGGCCGGTCGACCCATGGGGGTTAATTTATTCCAGACTGCTGTATAAGTTGGATCCTCCAAGGTTCTTTCAGTTAGGGTTGCTCCGGGTGCAATGGTATTTACATTTATTTTAAAGGGGGATACTTCGATGACTAAATTTTTAGCCAACATTTCAATAGCTGCTTTGCTCATCCCATATGCCGCTAAATCTTTGTGTGCTTGGTGACCTGTTACCGAAGAAGTAAATAATAGCGTGCCTCCATTGGCTTGAGTTTTCATCTGATTGGCTGCTGCTTGTGCTAAAAAGAAAGTGCCCCCTAAATTCACTTCCATTACTTTGAAAAAAGAAGCCGGATCATACTTAAAAAAATCACCAAATAAAGTAATGCCTGCATTGGCTATCACGATGTCCAATTTTCCAAATTGAGCAACCGCCTCTTCCACCATTCGCTTAATAAATTTAATATTACTACTGTCTCCACCCATAGCAATACAATGTCCATTTGTTTTTTCATTTATTTGCTGAGCAGCCTGCTCCGCTAAGGCAACATCTACATCATTTAAAATTACATCCGCCCCTTCCAATGCAAGTTGTGCGCAAATTTCAAAACCAATTCCCTTTCCTGCACCTGTTACAATGGCTACTTTATCTTTAAATTCCATTGGTATTATTTATTTTATTTAAAAAAATTAATGTGAATCTCTGGTCACTTGACTCCCCGATCCTCCCTTTAAAAAATCCATGTCTGCACCTAAATGTGCTTGCTCTACATGATTTTGATACAAATGGACATAGCCTCTACTTTCCATTTTCTCTGTTGGCTGCCAATTTTTTCTTCTTGCAGTTAACTCTTTTTCTGAAACTTCTATACTTAACTTTCTATTGGGCACATCTAAACAAATTAAATCTCCGTTTTGAACCAAGGCCAAAGGCCCACCCACAGCTGCTTCTGGAGATACATGCAATACCACTGTTCCAAACCCGGTACCGCTCATTCTTCCATCGGATATGCGCACTAAATCGGTAATCCCTTGCGCTAGTAATTTTTTGGGCAGTGCCATATTACCCACTTCTGCCATGCCCGGATAACCTCTTGGCCCTACATTCTTTAAAACCATAATACTATTCGCATCCATAATCAAAGCAGGATCTTCTATACGTGCATGATAATCTTCGATGTTTTCAAATACCACGGCATGACCAGTATGGACTAATAAATGAGCACTGGCTGCAGCAGGTTTGATGACTGCTCCATTTGGTGCTAAATTCCCAGTGACAACCACAATCCCAGAATCGGGCTTGAACGGTTTTTGCATCGTGCCTATGATATTTCTATTATATACTTCTGCTTTAGCACAATTTTCTCCTATCGATTTCCCATTTACTGTTATTGCATTTTGATGCATCACCAATCCCATTTCTTTCATAATGGCAGGCATGCCGCCCGAATAATATAAGTCTTCTAAATAATGTTCCCCCGATGGCTGAATATTAGCAAGCAAAGGAATACCCTGAGAATATTTATCAAAATCGGATAAATTTAAATCCACTCCAATTCGACCTGCAATAGCCAATAAATGAATTACAAAATTGGTAGATCCACCAATAGCTGCATTTACTTTTATTGCATTTTCAAAAGCTTCCCTAGTTAAGATTTTTGATATTTTTAAATCTTCTTTTACCATTTCTACAATTCTTCTACCTGATAATTGAGACAATACTTTTCTTCTTGCATCTGCAGCAGGAATGGAGGCATTATTGGGTAGAGATAGCCCCAACGCTTCTACCATTACGGCCATAGTGGAAGCTGTCCCCATGACTGCACAATGGCCCTGTGTTCGTGCCATACAAGCTTCTGCTTCTTTAAATTCCTCCTCTGTCATTTGTCCTAATTTTTGCGCGACATCAAATCGCCATACGTCCGAAGTACCAATGTCTTTCCCTTTCCAATGCCCTTTTAACATAGGCCCCCCCGAAATAACAAGTGTTGGAATGTCTACACTGCATGCGCCCATCACCAATGATGGGGTAGTTTTATCACAGCCACATAATAAAACAACACCGTCAATTGGGTTGGCTCGAATAGATTCTTCTACATCCATGCTAGCTAAGTTGCGATACAACATCGCCGTTGGTTTTATTAAAGTTTCTCCTAAAGACATCACAGGAAATTCAACCGGAAAACCACCCGCTTCCAAAACCCCCTTTTTTACCATTTCTGCAAGATCTCTTAAATGGGCATTACAAGGAGTTAATTCACTCCAAGTATTACAAATACCAATAACGGGCTTGCCTTCAAACATATCGGAGGGAATGCCTTGATTTTTCATCCAAGCACGGTAGATGAATCCATCTTTTCCTTTTTTACCGAACCAATTTTGACTTCTTAAATTATTTGCTTCCATGCAGCCCTTATTTCTCACAATTTAACAAAAAACCCTTGCAAATTGAATATTTACAGCGTTGAATAATAGCGCCTTTTTCTTAGCTTTAATTGCAAAGCTTTTCAAACAAAAACAAAAAACAATGACCACCTTAACTATTTCTCTTTCTTTTATACATTATCCTTTTATTGAAATCATACTTAGAACCCTTGCAGTATATATATTTATGATTCTAGCCCTACGGATTTTTGGGAAAAAAGAGCTGGCTCAGTTATCAGTAATTGATTTGGTTTTTATTCTTTTAATTAGCAACTCTGTTCAAAATGCGATGGTAGGACCAGACACTTCCTTGAATGGTGGCTTAATTGCAGCGGGCGCCTTATTCTTTGCCAATTATACGCTAAAACAGGTTTTGTACCGCAATAAGAAAATAAGCCAAATGGTTCAAGGAGAAGCAATTTTATTGATTTATGAGGGGGAAGCTAATTTATTAAATTGCAGAAAAGCAGAAATAACTATAGAGGAACTAGAGGCAGCGGTTAGAGAACATGGCGCTAGAGACATTCAAAAAGTAGACCTTGCTATTTTAGAAGTAGATGGAAATATAAGTGTAATTAGCAGCGATTATCAAACCAAGTCCAAAGTGTCCCATCCACGCAAGCATAAATTCAAAGGACGATTGAATAAAAATTAAAACTCTTTTACATTTACATACACCTCTTTACTTGAGCAATCATGACCATTGGTAAATCTTTATTTTGAAAAAAGCAAAAAAAGTAGGAATTTAACTGCTTAAACCGATTTCTTAAATTACGCATAAAACACATGAAAAAACACATCTACCAATTTAGTAAACAATTAGCAATTTTTTGCTTATTAGTTTTATCCCTTTCCTCTTGTAGCAATAAAAGGAGCAGTACTCCAAAAGTGTTAATTTTTTCTAAGACAGCTGGCTATCACCATGAATCGATTCCTACTGGAATCAAAGCCATTCAAACACTGGGTGCAAAAAACGGCTTTGAGGTGGATACCACTAGCGACGCTTCCAAATTTGTAGAAGATACTTTAAAAAAATATGCAGCACTGGTTTTTTTAAGCAGCACCGGAGAATTATTATCAGGTAATCAAGAAATTGCTTTGGAACGATATATTCAATCTGGAGGTGGTTTTGTTGGAATACATGCTGCTGCCGATGCCGAGTACGATTGGAATTGGTATGTGCGTATGATTGGCGCCTCTTTTTTAAGCCATCCAGCACAACAAATGGCGAACCTTGTAATTAATGACAAAACACATCCTTCAACAGATAGCTTACCTGCTACTTGGTCTAGAAAAGATGAGTGGTATAATTTTAAAAACATAAGCAAAGACATTAAAGTACTATTAAGTATAGATGAAAAATCTTACGAAGGTGGCCAAAATGGAGCTACTCATCCAATGGCTTGGTACCATGCATTTGATGGAGGTCGTGTTTTTTATACCGAATTGGGACATACCGAGGAGTCTTATGCAGACCCATTGTATTTAAAACATATTTTAGGTGGCATTAAATATGCCATTGGCGACAATACTGCTGATTATAGTAAAGCACATAGTGTTTTTGCCCCCGAGGAAAGTCATTTTACTAAAGTACAATTAGTAACAGGTACTTTCTTCGAACCAACCGAATTGACCATCCTACCCAATCTTGATGTATTAATAGTACAACGTAGAGGTGAAATTTATTTGTACAATAGCCAAACTAAAAAAGTTAAGCAGGCAGGTTTTTTAAATGTGTATTGGAAAACCAATGCCACAGGCGTAAATGCGGAAGAAGGTTTATTAGGTGTTAAGGTAGATCCTGACTTTGCAAAAAATCATTTTGTTTATATGTACTATAGTGCTCCAGACTCCTCCGTTAACAGATTGTCTAGATTTACTTTAGAAAACGATACCATCATCAACAGCTCTGAAAAAATTGTTTTACAATTTTATGAGCAAAGAGATATTTGTTGTCATACAGGAGGATCTATTGCGTTTGGGCCTAATAAAACATTGTTTGTTTCTACAGGAGACAATACTACTCCTTTTGATGAGCCAAATCAAAAATATGCAAGTCATGGTTATGCTCCTTTAGACGACCGCCCAGGTCATATTCAATATGACGAAAGGCATAGCTCTGGTAATACCAATGATTTAAGAGGTAAAATTTTACGCATTAAAGTAAAAGAAGATGGTTCTTATGAAATTCCGGAAGGAAATTTATTTCCAAAAGGAACCGATAAAACAAAACCAGAAATTTATGTAATGGGCGATCGCAATCCTTACCGAATTTCTGTAGATCAAAAAAATGGTAACTTATATTGGGGAGAAGTGGGACCAGATGCAAGCGATGATAGTTTAGCCACCCATGGCCCACGTGGTTATGATGAAATAAATCAAGCTCGTAAAGCGGGCTATTTTGGTTGGCCTTTCTTCATAGGAAACAATTATCCTTATCATTTATATGATTATGCTACTGGAAAATCTGGGCCTACAATGGATCCAGCTAAGCCAATCAATAATTCAAGAAATAATACTGGATTAACCGAATTACCTCCTGCACAACCCGCATTTATTTGGTATCCCTATGCCGTATCTCCCGATTTCCCTAGCTTAGGAGCGGGTGGTCGTACTGCAATGGCAGGACCTATTTATTATTCCGACTTGTATCCTAATGAAACCAGTTACCCTTCTTATTATGATGGTAAATTTTTCTTTTACGAATGGATCCGTGGATTTATTAAAGCGGTTAGCATGAAACCTAATGGCGACTATGATAGAATGGAACCTTTTATGGGAAATAGCAAGTTTAATTCACCCATTGACATAGAAGTTGGACCAGACGGTCGTTTTTATATCTTGGAATATGGAACAGGCTGGTTTAGCAAAAATGAAGATGCAGGATTGATTCGTATTGATTATAAAAAATAAAAAGGTAGATGCGTAAAAGACAATTTATAAAAGACGTTTTATTAACCACTATGGCGGCTCCATTGGGGCTTGCTAGTATGGCACAAAGTTTTAAACTTAAAGATAAAGTACCAGCTACTTTATTAGCTAAGGATGAAGACTTTTGGTTAACCATAAGAAATCAGTATCTGCTTAAACCAGATTACATCAATTTAGAAAACGGCTATTATAACTTTATACCTCAACCTTTATTAGAAAAATTAATTGAACATATAAAAGAAGTAAACTATCAAGGTTCTTATTATATGAGAACTGTTCAATGGGACAATAAAAAGAAAATTGCCGCGAGACTTGCTGGAATAGCAGGTTGCCTTTCAGAAGAAATCGCGATTACAAGAAACGCAACCGAATCGCTAGACTTAGTCATTGGCGGTTTTGACTGGAAAGCAGGTGATGAAGCGGTAATGGCCATTCAAGATTATGGTTCTATGTTGGATATGTTTGAGCAAGTTAAAAACAGATATGGCGTGGTTACTGTAAAAGTATCCGTACCGCTGCATCCTAAAAACGACGAAGAAATTGTAACCCTTTATGCCAATGCCATTAACACGAAGACCAAAGTAATGTTAATTAGCCATATGATTAATATTACTGGACAAATATTACCTGTTCGTAAAATTTGTGCTATGGCGCATAGCAAAGGGGTTCAGGTGATTGTAGATGGAGCACACGCATTTGCACATTCAAAATACCGCATTGATGAATTGAATTGTGATTACTACGCAGCCTCTTTACATAAGTGGTTAAGCACTCCTCTTGGGGCAGGCTTGTTGTACATCAATAAAAATAACATAAAAAATTTATGGCCTTTATTGGGCGATAGCGAAAAAGACCTCACTAAAATAAATAGGCTCAATCACATTGGTACGCACCCTGTACATACCGATTTAACGATTAATGATTGTATTGATTATTATGAAATGATTGGCGCCGAACGTAAAGAGGCCAGAATGTATTTCTTACAAAACTATTGGACTAGCAAAGTTAGAAACCTGCCAAGAATTATTTTAAATACTCCAGCTGACTCAAAAAGAAGTTGTGGCATTGCTAATATAGGTATTGAAGGTATTACCCCTGGAGACTTGGCGCAACGTTTGATGAAAGAATATAAAGTATTTACTGTTGCTATTGATGGTGCTGAAGTACATGGCTGCAGAATTTGCCCTAATGTATATACCACCCTAGCAGAATTAGATGAATTTGTTCTAGCTATTAAAAAATTATCCAACAATGCCTAATTTTCCACACCCCTTTAAACTGCTTTAATTTCAATGGCTTATAGTGTAACTTTGCATTTAATAAATTAAAGCTATGCTTAAAGTAGGTGTGTTTGGAGTAGGTCATTTAGGTAAATATCATCTTAACAATTGGAAAGAAATTCCCGGTGTTCAACTTATCGGTTTTTTTGATCCAAACAACTATCATGCCAAGGAGGTTGAAAAAAACTATGGCCTTACAAGGTTCATGGATGAGGAAAAATTAATTGCGGCCTGCGATATCATTGATGTGGTAACCCCTACGCATTTACATTTTCCAGTTTGTGAAATGGCCATTAAAATGGGCAAACATGTCTTTGTTGAAAAACCAATGGCCAATACCATTCAAGAAGGTAGATCCATTGTGAACATGGTCAAAGAAGCCAATATTAAATTACAAGTTGGCCATGTTGAAAGATTTAACCCTGCCTATACCGCCTTAAAAAATGCTTCCTTAAACCCTTTATTTATAGAAGTGCATCGCTTGGCACAGTTTAATCCGAGAGGAACTGAAGTGAGTGTCATTTTTGATTTAATGATTCATGACATTGATATTATTTTAAGTATTGTAAAAAGTGATGTAAAAAATATTTCTGCGAGTGGTGTAGCTGTTTTAACAGACACCCCAGATATTGCCAATGTGCGTATCGAGTTCAATAATGGTTGTGTAGCTAATTTAACCAGTAGTAGAATTAGCATGAAAAAAATGCGAAAAATTAGACTATTCCAAAAAGATGCTTATATCGGAATTGATTTTTTAGAAAAAAATACAGAAATTATCAAGCTCCAACAACCCGAGGATAAAGATGCTTTCTCTTTTGATATTGAAACGCATCAAGGCACGAAGACTATTTCTATTACTAACCCTATTATTGAAGATGGCAATGCCATCAAAGCAGAATTGGTTAGCTTTGTAAATTCAATCCTGAACAATGAAATACCAGTGGTTAGTGAAATTGATGGATTTTTAGCTATGGAAGTAGCGCATCAAATTTTAGAAAAAATTAGCAAGAGTACTTCTGTCTTAAAACAAAATTCGGATGACTATCCAAATGCAGCACCTCCTACTTTAGAAGATTAATTTTAAAAAAAAGTTAAGAGAATCTTTTTGACAATATGTAATTGGCGATGGCTAAATCCAATGGCCTAGTAATTTTTATATTCTCATATTCTCCGTCTACCAAATAAACAGGCACCCCACTAGCTTCTACCACATTTGCTTCATCCGTAAAGGAAGGTTGGTATTTTTGTTCAAACCCTTTTAACAAAAGTTCAGATCTAAATGTTTGAGGCGTTTGTATTAACATTACATTTTCTCGATCCAATAATTGATGTGCTTCCCCTTTCATGAATCGAACGGTATCGGTTGCAGTTACAGCTGGAATAGCAGACCCTTTTTCAAATGCTTGTTGATAGCATCTTTGAATTAAGGCAGGAGTTAACAAACACCTTACTGCATCATGCACAAACACAATAGAAGGTGCATCTACTTTAGTTAGTCCATTTTTTACAGATTGAAAACGGGTATCGCCACCAGCCACAAAGCTAATTTTATTTTTGTATTGGCTCTTGCTCAATATGGTTGCTCCTTCTTCCAAATAAGCGGCAGGCAATACCACCACTAACTCAATGGATGAAAAGGCGGCCACAAATTGATCAATCGTGTGTGTTAAGATAGATTTGTGTTCGACTTCTAAAAATTGTTTGGGCACGACCGATCCCATTCTTTGTCCAGTCCCTCCTGCTACTACAATAGCTATTTTCTTTAAATCCATGTTGGAATAATTAATAAAATTAGGTGCACTTATTTGCCCAATAAATTGACCACTTCGGCTTGTAATACATTTTTATCTATGGGCGCAGTACCCACCAACTCGCAAACCAACCCACCGGCTATATTAGCAATTTCAGCGGCCAGCGCCATATTTTTTGTTGCAGCATAAGTTAATGAGGCCACTGCAATAACGGTATCTCCCGCCCCACTTACATCTGATATATTTCTGATGTGTGTAGGAATTAATTTTTGCTCGCTTTTAGTGGCATAATAGACACCATGTTCGGATAAAGTAATAAATGAAATTTCGTGTGCTAAACTTTTTTGTAAAACAGCATGCACTTTTTCTAAATTTGCTAAGTTTACATTATCCACTTGAACATTTAAGCCTTCTTTTACTTCTTTCAAATTAGGCTTAAAAAGGGTACAACCTTTGTAAGCTAAAAAATTTTTTTGCTTTGGATCTACTGAAGTAGGTACCTCATGCGTTTTGCAAAATGCTAAAATAGTTTCAATAACCCGCTCTGTTAATACGCCTTTATTGTAGTCTTCTAATATAATTAATGCAGGCTTTTCTTGAAGTACATACTCAATAAAATTCGCAATTAATTCGTCTTCCTCCTTGGTACTAAGCTCATTGGTATGTTCATGATCTAATCGCATCATTTGCTGATTGCGCCCCATTACACGTACTTTATTAGTGGTAACCCTGGTTGAACTAGTTTGGATATAATTAATTTGAATGCCTTCTTTTTCTAATAAGCCTTTTAATGCAACACCTTCTTCATCCTTACCAATCATTGCAAACAAGGTAGTAGGGGCGCCTAAAGCCCTTAAATTCAAGGCTACATTGGCTGCACCACCAACACGCAATTCTTTTTTTTGAAGGGCAACTACAGGTACAGGTGCTTCTGGAGAAATTCGATCTACCGAACCCCACCAATAGGTATCCAACATAATATCTCCCACTACCCCTATTTTAGTTTGGTTGTACGTATTAAATAAATTATTTATTGCTTCTGTTGATATCATCCTAAGCAGCTTTTTTATTGCGTAATGCGATATAATATAAAGGTATCCCCAACAAAGTAATCACCAAGCCCCATAAAGAATATTTTGGCTCCGTATAAACCAACCCAATACAAAAGTTAGTAGCCATAAGAATATAAATAGCGGGTAAAATAGGATAACCAAAAGCCTTATAGGGCCTTGGCATATTGGGCTCCTTCTTTCTTAATATAAAAATACCTATGATGGTTAGTACATAAAATATAACAACAATAAAGGAGACCATGGTTAATAAATCGCCATACTTTCCACTTAAACACAATAAAGAAGCTACTAAAGCTTGTATCCATAAACCATAAGCAGGTACTTCATTTTTATTGAGCGTCCCTGTTTTCTTAAAAAATAAACCATCCTTGGCCATCGTATAATACACCCTAGCGCCTGCTAATATTAAACCATTGTTACAGCCAAAAGTAGATACCATAATCATTACTGCAATCACAATGGTTCCTATATTTCCTAAAACAGCATTGGCTGCGGTAATAGCTACTCGATCATTTTCAGCAAAAGCAATCTGCTGCATTGGAAGCACATGTAAATACATCAAATTAGCACTAATGTAAATTAAGGTAACAATACTCGTACCTAAAAATAAACTTAGTCCAATATTACGTTGTGGATTCTTTATTTCTCCTGCAATAAAAGTAACATTATTCCAAGAGTCACTGCTAAAAATTGAACCTACCATGGCTGCGGCCATTGCACCAATTAAAGCAGTTCCGCCAATTGGAATCCATGTGTGGGATACGACTCCATCCGCACCTATATTTGCAATGGCTTGTTTGGCATCAAATGCATTTATCCAATTTTCATTCCAAAAACTATGTTTCGTAAATAAAAAACCTACTACTATTAAACCAAATAAGGATATAAGTTTAGTAAAAGTAAATGTATTCTGAATCATTTTACTTTCCTTTACCCCCCGCGTATTGGTATAGGTTAAAAAAACAATTAAACAAATTGCCAATACTTGTGCTGCAGAAATTTTTATAAATCCTAAATCTGCTAAAATATGATTTTCTCCAACTGCTGGAAATAAATAAGCAGTAAATCTACTAAATGCCACTGCTACGGCTGCAATAGTTGCCGTTTGTATGACAGAGAAAAAACTCCAACCAAATAAAAATCCAACCAAAGGATTGTATGCTTTTTGTAAATAAACATATTGACCTCCTGCTTTTGGGTACATCGAACTTAACTCTCCATAGCTTACTGCAGCTGTAATGGTCATAAAACCCGTAATTACCCATGCCGCAATTAACCAACCAGGGCTTCCCACATACCTAGTTATGGAAGAACTTACAATAAATATTCCTGAGCCAATCATGCCCCCTGCTACAATCATAGTTGCATCTAAAGCACTCAGTCTTGGTTTAAATTCGGTGGTTTCTGTATTTGACATAGTTACAATTTACATTACTAAAGGTGAAATATAGGTATAAAATAAAAAATCCTTTCCATGAGGTAGGAAAGGATTTGCATTGGTATTATTTTTTGGAAAGATGCTCCCCATTGAGTCCTTTAACAATATCGGAAGTAATATAATAAGCTGTATCCTTATAATACATCAAATCTGAATTACTTGAGAAAATATAAGCAAAGGTTTTATTGCTATTGTATTTTGCTAAGAATAGTTCGATTTTCTTTTTTACTTCTTGCAAACGTTTAAAACTTTCTTCTTGTAATTCTTGTGAAAGTTGTTGTTCTTTATTAGTATAATTTTTTTCTAATTGAGCCAATTCTTGTTGACGACTCGCTACTTCTGCTTGAGAAAAAGTTTGCCCGTTTTTTTGTAAATCTTGATATTTAACCGCAAACGCATTTTTTAAGACCGTTAATTGCTTTGCATTTTCCATGTCCTTTACTTGTAATGCCGATTTAACTTCTTTAAAAAATTCATAATTATTTTGAATAGAATCAATTTCAAAGTAAGCTACTTTGGTGCCTGACCCACCCATTGCAGTTGCTTTAATAACAGGCGTACTATTACTAAAATGCAATACATATAATATAATAATGGCAAGCGCCAAAACTCCATTAATAACCCAAGATGTTGATTTCATTTGAAATATTTATTTAAAAAAAATAAAAGGAAGTTTGTCCCCTTGTTCTATAAAAATAGGGAAAATAATAAATCTAGCTGCCAAAATAAGCATAAAAAAAGCAGGAAAAGTGACCCTTTCCTGCTTTTTGACAATTAATAGGTTGAATTATTCATCATCGTCAAAGCTCATCGCCTCACGGGTAGTAGCCAATACTTCATATTCTTCTTTACTACCTACGATTAATTTTTCAAATTCTTTTTGACCAGTACCTGCAGGAATTAAATGTCCGGTAATTACATTCTCTTTCAAGCCTAACATTAAGTCCACCTTACCTTGTATAGCAGCTTGGCTTAACACTTTGGTTGTTTCTTGGAACGATGCCGCAGAAATCCAGCTTTGTACCCCTAATGATGCTTTTGTAATACCTAATAATACTGGACGAGCGGTTGCTGGTTTTGCATCGCGCACTTCAACTAATTTTTTATCATTGCGTCTTAAGATAGAATTCTCTTCTCTTAGTTCACGAACGGTCACAATTTGTCCAGGTTTTAATTTAGTACTTTCTCCAGCCTCTGTAACAACTTTCTTATCAAAGATTCTATCATTTTCATCAATGAAGTCGAAACGATCTTCTAAATCTTCCTCTAAGAATTTGGTGTCTCCAGCATCCACAATTTCAACTTTCTTCATCATTTGACGCAC
>Ga0114958_10001036_pt1 | contig 22460 bp, 21 predicted proteins | sample C_130208_EF_Meta_FD_89577 | JGI IMG/M metagenome (GOLD analysis project Ga0114958, IMG submission 89577) | Freshwater microbial communities from Lake Croche, Canada to study carbon cycling - C_130208_EF_MetaG | ecosystem: Environmental > Aquatic > Freshwater > Lake | place: Lake Croche, Canada... | reverse complement strand
ATTTATTTAAATTATATATTATATTTGGTGAATGATCAAAAGGGTTTCCTTGTAAAAAAAAAGTATATTCAGCTAAATTATCATAATTATCATAAATATGTTTATAATATGTGTGACCTTCTCTACCAACATTATTTAATAAAATTTGATTAAAATCATTCGTTAATGGAGTTCCTTTGTTGTAAATAATTACATTCAAAAATTGTTTACTCCATTCTATATCTTCGTTGAATCTAGCAACTACAATAGAAAAATTCATATATAATATATATAAATAATATTTTATAAATAATATTTTATAAAATGGGCATTTTAAATGAGAAAAGGTGTAAAAACAGAATGTATTCCTGATTATTTTGTATAGTTAATAAAAATTGATATTTTTAATATTTAAATATAATAATATTAATATTATTAATGTTCTATTGTAAAAATTGTTCTGATAGTTTAGATATTACAAAAAATACTGCATTAGCTCAACAAGAAAATATTAAAATATTAAATAAACCAGAAGAACTAATAAAAATAGTATTACAAGAAATAGATCCAAAAAAAAAGAAAACAATTAATGATTATCAATTATCTATTAATTTTAGTGAAAGTCTTTTAAAATCACATATTGAAACATTAGAAGATATAAATTTTACTAATTTAGAAACTAGTTTTGGTGAATTTAAAAATTTAATATTAATAAAATTTAAAGAAATTATTAAACAACAAAAAAATACTGTTCAATTCTTTTTTTCATGCACAAATTGCGCAACAACATATGTTTTAGAACCAGGTTTAGTTTTATATTCTATTAATTTAGATAAAAGTGAATTAAATATAGAAGAAGATCCAGCTATCAAATGTACGGATCCTACTTTGCCTAGAACAAAAGATTTTATGTGTCCAAATAATAAATGCATTAATAATACAAAAAAAACTGCTACTGAAGTATTAACTAATAAAGAAGCAGTATTTTATAGAAATAATAAAACATATAATTTAAAATATATTTGTTGCCAATGCAATACTCAATGGGGTACATAATTTTTCATTTATAATAAAAAACTTGAATTTTTTATATATTAATAATATTATTATATAAACACATATTAATATAATTAATAATGTCAACAAAAATAAAAACTCCTGTTCCTATTTTAGATGCTACTAGTGATGATGAAAAAGAATCAATTGTATCTGAAGAAAATGAAGAAATTGATGATGACATTGTAGAAGCTGATGATGAAGATGTTGAAGTTGATGAAATTATATCTGATGAAGAAAGTGAAGATGATATAAAAGATGATAATAAAGATGATGTTGAATTAGAAAATTGTTATTATCAATTTGATAATATTTTAGAAGAAGTTGATACAGATCTTATACCTAAGCGAGTTCCTGATGAAGATAGAATAACACTAAATAAATTAACCAAATATGAGATAGTTAGAATTTTAGGTATTAGAGCTAAACAAATTTCAGTAGGAGCAAAAGTTTTAATTAAAAATATTGATGGTAAAAGTCCAATCGAGATTGCAATTTATGAATTAAAACATAAAATGACACCATTTATTATCAAAAGACCACTTCCTAATAATACTTATGAATTATGGAAAATAAAAGAATTGGATATTGATATTACTCCTAATGATGAGCAATCTATAATTTCTTTTAGTTAAAATAATTAATTTTATAAAAATATAATTAATTATTGAATACAATGTAAATATAAATAATAAAATGCAAAATTTAATATATAAAAAATTTCACCATAAAATATATTTTTACTTATGTTAATAATTATTAACAATAATAAAAATAGTTGTAAAATTAATGAAACTAATAGTATAATATTATTTGTAATATAATAATGTCTAATCATAAAAGTTAATATTACAATAAAAACAATACTAGCAAAAATATAATGGATAATATTTGTTTCATCTATTAAAATAAGTCCATATATTCCTATCAGTAATATACTGATTAAAATTATAGAACATTTATCATTTCTTTCTATTTCATATAATAACGTTGGAATACTCATTAAAAACATAAAAAATAAAATATAATATTTACAATTATTATTGCATATAATATTAGATACACTATTATTCAAATAATAATTATTATAAACATAATAAATTGGTAATAAATAACAGATTATCATACAAAATAATAATACATTTTTATTCATTTTATTTTTAAATTAAATAATATATATATATTATTTTTAAACAGCAAATGCTAAACCTGCCATACCATCAACTATCATTAAAAAATTATAATTTACTGCATAAACTTTTACATTAAAATCAGATTGTCTAAAACTAGACATTTTTAATATTAATCTAACTTTATCAAACATACTCATATTGCATGTTCCTGTTGGTTGATGTTCTTCTGGCTGAAGTGCAAAAGAATAACAATATATATAATTAGATGGAGTTTTTGTATGATATAAATATGTTTGATATAATCTATAATATGCTGCTGGAAATTCTATTGATCTATTTTGTCCATTTAATAATAAATATGCTGTCTCAAATGGATCAATAATTGTATTTTTTGTTCTAGATTTAAAACATGAATAGTTAAACCAATCATTTCCATAACTAAAATCTGCATTACTGTGATCATTTTCATTAGATCTTTTATTTATATCTGTTCTTTGTAAAACCCAAACTATTTCTTTAACTGGATGATTTAATTGTAAATCAACAATAGGTGATGATGTATTTTTTGCAAAATATGTTTCATTATTAAATTGAACTTGTTCAATTAAATATAAATGATTTTCACTTGCAAATTTTTGTCTTTCAAATAAATCTAAAAAAATATAATCAACATATAAACAAGCATAAAATTTAGGAACATATGGAGGCTTTTTACCGTGTTTATTACAAATCCAACATGAATCAAAATCTCGCCACTTAATATTTAAAAATATTTCATTATTGTATAAAGCAACTAATGGTAATGCTAATCCAAAATTTCTTGAAAAATATAAATTTAATGGTATAATTAATTCAAGTGTATCTGCAAATGTATTGTATTTAAATGATCCTGCTTCTTTTTTTCCAATCATTTCACTATAACCAGGTTTTTTTTCTGCTGTTTGTGATAATTCTGACCATATTTCCATCCATTCACCATATTGTTTATCTATAACATATCCACCTATTTCTAATTCAATATATTCAATTAATACATGACCAATTGTATTTGTCCAACTAAATATTGTTTCTGTATTTTTTGTTGTACATTTGTCACAAAAACATTCAATATCAATATCTTTTACACAAAGTGATGTTTTTTTAATACTACCATTATTGTTTAATGATGGTAATTTAATTCTTAATGCTATATTTGATATTAAATCACCATCCTTCATAATATTACATACTGATTTATTACCAAACGAAGTTGTATTAAAAAATTGTTCTCTTGTTTCTATCGCAAATGCAGTATATTTTTTATAAACAGTTTTAAAAAAAGATATTTCTGGATTTTCCGTTAAAAAAATATCTTGAGGTCCTCTAGTAATTAATTGTATTAATCCACCTGCCATTTAATAAAATATTAGATTTTAAAAATAGATTTTTATATGTAATTATTCATTACATATTTTACAATGTTTTTCTATATATTTAATTTTTTTAATTGCATTTTCTAAATTATCATCTAATAATTCTATCGTTTTATTTAAACACTTAAACATTGTTTCTAATTTTAAATCTATTTTATTAATAATATGAATAAGATTATTAGTTTTAATTTCATTTTGATTAACATTAGCAGCAAGATTATTTATTTTAATATTATTTTGATTAACATTAGTAACAAGATTATTAATTTTAATGTCATTTTGATTAACATTTGTAACAAGATTATCTATTTTAATATTATTTTGATTAACATTAGTAACAAGATTATTTATTTTAATATTATTTTTATTAACATTGGTAACAAGATTATCTATTTTAATATTAATTTCATTAAAATTACAAATAAGATTATTATGTTCTAAATTATTTATGATATGCCATTCTGAATTAATTGATATAATTTCAAAAATTTGTTCACTTAGTTTACTAGTAATGTCACCTTCTTGATTAATATTCCAATAAATATTACAATTATTTTTTTGATTAAATATTATTTTATGATATTCATTAGAACGAATTGGTTTATTTAATTTTATATATATTTCATATTGATCATTAATTAGTAATGGTAAATTAATAAATAAAATAATAGTATCAATTGATAATACATAATATATCTTATTAGTTGTTGATGCTGCTATATTTAAATTAATTACATCATTTGATAAATTTAAATTAATAATATTTGCATTTTTACAATTTACATTAATAGCATTCATATTTTGTAAATGTACATCAGTTGCATATATTTTATGCCATTTATTTGTAATTGTTCCTAGTGAAGAATAATTTAATTGATCAATTGGTTGAATACATCCATCTACTTTAATTTCATTTTGTACTATAATTGAATCATGTACTTTTAATATTTTTTTAACATGTAAATATTGTGTATCTATTTCATTAACAATAATATTTTTTTCAACATTTATACCTCCTGCAAAAACTGCACATCCAGATTTATCATGATCCGCACATGAATGATCTAATATTGTTAATTGATTAAAAGCAACATCTTGCAAATTATCCATATTAATAAGATATAATTATTTAAGATAATATTTTTTCTTTTTATAATTTAATCAATGAATGTTTCTAATGAAGATAATAAACTATTAAATACTTCTAATAATAATATATATTTAAAATATCCAGATAATACTATTAAAAATATTAATATTAATAATGTATTATTTGAACTGTATTTTAATTTAGCAGTAATTTCATCTGAAAAATATAGTACTAAAAATATTAATGAAATTAAAAAAGAAATTTCAAAATTAGAGTCAGATATACCATTATTTGATATATATTCTAAAAACTTTTATTTAATAACTGCTCAAAATATTTATTCAAGAGTTATATTTAATTTTTATCGTCTTCCTGATAATAAAATTGTAAAACGATTAAAAAAAACTTTAAATAATATTAAAGATTCTAAATCTAATATTAATAAATTTTATTTAGAAAAATTAGAAAAAAATATTAACTTTATTGAAAATTTTGATTTAGATACTTTAAAAATAACATATTTTAAATTGTTTTATATGTCTAATCCAATAACTTCAGATTTAACATCATGCATAAGACCATCTTTTATTTCATTTTTAACTGCAAAACCATATTATACAAAATCAGAATTAATAAATTTAGCATTAAATATGAATTTAAAAATAGATGTTAAATCAATCGAATCAGATGAAATATGTGCTCAAGTTTCTGATAATGATATTAATTCTAGAACTATTTTAGAACATCATTTATATATTGAAGAAAATATTGCAAAAGCATATGTACAATTATATACTTTATTAGGTTCATTTTATTGGAATTATTATTTACGTAATAAATGTTATCGTGATTTAATTTTAGAAAAACAAATAAATAATTTATATTTAATTATTTCTAAAGCACCTGCTTTTGATAAAGATTATTATTTGTATCGTTTTATTGATGATGATTCATATTTAACTCATTTAAAAATTAATGAAATTTATGAAGAAAAAAGTTTTATCTCAACTACAAGAAATCCTTTCTATGATCCTAAAAATAATCTTTTTGGTTTTACTTTAATTAAAATAAAAATACCTAAAAAAATTGAAGGTGTTGCATTGTGTATTGAAACATATTCTTTATTCCCTAATGAAGAAGAAATACTGCTCAACCCTTCTAAATTAAAATTAGTTGCAATTAATAATAACTTCCATTATTATCATCCTAATGCTATTGCAAGTAGTCGAATTAAAAAAGTATATGTGTTTGAATTTATTGAATCTATTAATCACTCACCCATTAACAATACTGTTGATTATGAATTAACAACTACAATGATACCTAAAATAAATTTCTTAGAATTAGTATTAGATGGTGATGATTTTGTATCGCGAATTTATTATTTTTATCGAATTATATTGCCATCATTTAATAATAAAAGATATTTTTATGCAGATATAGCAAAAAAAGAGTATTTATTTCAAGCATTTTATTTAGACGATAATCCTGTTTATGAAAAATATTTTTATTTACAAAAAAGTAATAAAAACGATAAAAATGAAATATATTTTATACTTCAAGATGAAAATACAGGACAAATAATATTATTTATTGAATTAAGAGATATAATATCTGTAAATTATATTCATCGTTTTATAGGATCAAAAGATGTTTTTACTGATCAAGAAATAATTGAATTCATTTCATCTATTGGTTATTTTTTTGGCATTAATGAGATAATTCTTCATAATTCATTTGAATCATATAATACTATTTCTAAAAAATTATTAAAAGATTATAATGAAAATATATTAGATCAAGATAATCCAGATAATTATGTAGAATCTCTATATTCTGGTGATTTAAAATTTTACAATAAAGATTTAATTAATTTTATGAAAAAAGATTTTTCTAGATTTAAAAATATTCCAGCTATCTCTTATAATCTTAAAAAACATCATATAATTGAATTAGAAAAGATTAAAGCAGAACAATTATTTAAAGATATTGTAAAGACACCATTATACAATATACTTTTAAAATATAATAAAAATAATAAAACTTCATTAAATTTAATAGAATTTTATTTATATATTCATGAAAAATATTTTTTCTTATTACCTGAATTCAATGAATTAATTGCTTTTTATAATAATGATATTTTTGCAAATCCAGAATCCAATCCCTGGCTAAATTCTTTTTATATTATTAAATCTCAAGAATATTTGTATGAAACTAAACTAATTTCATTTATTAAAACTTTTCAAACAGATATTTATTATGACTATATTCAAAAATTAACATTAGAAAATAAAGAGATATCATTAAATAAATATCGCTTAGGCTTAATATCTATTTATTAGACATTTTTAAATATATTTCAAATAAACCACCAATAAATGTTTCTTCTTCAAAAATCCATGGTTCTTTTTCAAAATTAAATTCAGGATCATTGCAAATTTTGATTATATGTGCTAATTCTTTCTTATTATAACTTTTTTTTTCTATAAATAATGTATGTAAATTGTGATTATTCATATCATTCAATAAATCATCACAAAGTGGTGAAGAATTCCATATTACTGTATATAATACATCATCAATACCATTCATCATCTTTATTAATACTTCATTTGAATTGTCGTCTGGATTAATAATATTGTTTTGAGCAATATTATTAAGCTTCATTTTGATTAATTTATTATTAAAAGATAATGCTACAGAGAGCATTATCAATAACAAAATAACCTGCAAACTCATATTTGTTTTAGTACATATTTTTAATATATCATTTAATAAATATTTTTTTCAATTATTATTATATGGAAATGAATAATGATTTATATAAACTTAAATATATAAAATATAAACAAAAATATAATCGTTTAAAAAATGAAATTAGTACTGGTACTGATACTGATATAAGATATAAATTTAATCAAGAAGGTGGACGATCTTTTGGCAAATCTTTTGGCAAATCTTTTGGCAAAATTAGTAAATCAATAAAATCTAATTCAAAAAAACAAAATAATGATATAGATATTGATAATATTTTTGTTAACAATTCAACTAATAATTCTCCAAAAAAATCATTTTTTAGTTCATTTAATTCAATGTTCTCTAAAAAAAAATCACTACAAAATTCAAATATATCTACTAATTCAGAAATTTCTGATGACAATGTACAATCAGAATCAGCAGCAATAGATGCTCAACATATTGATAAAGGAAAAGGACTAGTTGGTAGAATGCTAAATTTAATACCTATTTCTGCTCCAAAAGTTAAACCAGATCCAAGTAAAATATTTAAATATAAAGAACCAGAAATAACAATTGCATCATTGCCACCTGTTCAATATACTTTATTTAATCAAGAAATACTTGATAAAATTTATACGCATCAACGACCACCATATGATGAAGGTTTTGATATTGGTTATATTGTTGGTTATGAATCTGGATTAAATAAAGATAAATTAAAAAAACAAGAAATTCCTGGTAATATTGACAATTTAGATTTTGTTAAAGGCTATTCTCATGGTTTTGAAGTTGCATATAGGCGTGGTTTTAAATATTATAATATGATTTATATACAACTAAATACTAATAATGAAAAAATTATTAATTTTTTCAAAAAAAAAGAAAATAATGTTATCGATACAACTATTGATCCATTAGAAAATAAAAATTATGATACATATTATATTAAATTAAAAAAATATTTACAATAAATTAACTCTGTGCACATTGTACAGATTGTTGAAATTGTGGATTTATATTATCTTCATGTTCTGATTCATCTTCATTTTCATCATAATCATATAAAGTTCCAAATATATATTTTTTATCTTCTTCTAATTTAGTTTTTTTAACCTCATCAATTGTATATTTTGTATAATTAAATAATTTTGCAAGTTTTTCTTTTTGTTCTTCCGATATATCCTTTGGATACACAATATTAAATTTTAATAATAAATCTCCTAACATACTACTTCCTACAATTGGTAATCCTTTATCTGGAACACTATATATCTTATCATTAACTATTGCTTTATCATACTGTATAATTAATTTTTTACCCGATGGATGGTTTAAAATTAATTCAAATCCACATAATGCTTGAATAAATGTTAAATCTTGTTTGCAAATTAAATTTTCTGGCTTTTTAATATCTCTTTCATATACCCTATCATTCTTATCTGAAATACTAATAAAAATAGATCCCCTAAGTTGTTTACCATTTTCCATTATTAATTCATGACCTTTATTTTTAATTTCTATTTTTGTATCCGCTTTTGTTCCTGCCGGTATTGTTATTTCAACCGTATCATTTACTTGCATTTGATTATTATTTACAACTTTTACTTTCTGATAATTAATTGTTTGTGTTACTCCTGTAAAAATTTGTTCTAAAGTTAAATCTATTTTCATATTAAGATGTAACTTTTTTATTTGCATCTGCTCCATCATTTCTTGTTGATTTGTAAAACCACCCATGCCAGGCATACCTGCCATGCCATGCATGCCAAATATTTGTTGCATCATATCTTGATGCATGCCTCCAAATGGAAAACCACCTCTACCACCCATACCACCCATATCATCCCGATCTGGTTTTTCATCTAATCGACGACCATTTCTATCAAAAAAATCTTTATTTTCTTCATCACATAAATATTCGTATGCATCTGTAATTTCTTTAAATTTTTCAGCTGCATTTGGATCAGGATTACGATCTGGATGATATTGTCTAGCTAATTGTTTGTATGCTTTTTTAATAACATTAATATCTGATTTATTATCAATTTCTAATACTGTATATGGATTCATTTATATTAATATATTAATATACAATATTATTACATTAAATAACTTTAATAATTAATTTTATAACTAATTATTAATTTATATTAACTTAATTATTGTTAAAAATGGACAATCAATTATATCTTTATTATCATACATATTTCTAGAAAATCTTAATGAACATATTTTTTCATAATCATTATATATTAACGTATTATTATCATTTAATATATTTCTAAAATTACATATATATATATAATCTGGAATTAAATGAAATGAATCAATATCTTTAATAATATTATATTTAATCATATTTCTACCAATATTACTATTTATACAATATAGATCTAATTCTAATTCATTATTTAAATATTCCATACTAAATTCAGTACTTCTAATAATTTGACCCATGTATTCTGATTTACTTTGATATGAATTCAAAAATGGTCCTATTATATGTTTTTTTTGTCTTGATTCATTGTCGTATAATACTAAAAAATAATAAATCATTATTAATACTATTATTAATACTATTATTAATATTTTTTTATTTTTAACTCATTAAGATATAAATATCCAAGATATATATAATTTATCTAAGTGATTTCTTGTTTTTATCATATCTCCATTATATGCTTTGTAAATATCTTTAACATGATAATATCTTCCAATAAAACCAAAAAACATTATTAAAATTAATGATATTATCAATTTTATATTTGTTTTTTCATCTAGTAATAAATTTGTAAAAATAAAACTACCTAAATTTAAAAATAATACATAAATTATTGTATGAACTAAAATTGAAATTAAAATCTGTATAAACATATTTGGTTTAAAAAAATCGGATATTAAAATATTAGGATTTGTTGTGTCTAAATATAATTTTGTAAACATAATATATAATAAGTTAGATAATGATTTTAGATAATTATTTAGATTATACTCAAAAAGTATATTTATCTGTTATTTGTAGTGGATTATGGATTTACTTTAGAACTGCTGATTGCTATAAAATGATACCTAGATATCATCTTTTTCCTGTATTTTTTGTTATGATCTGGTCTTATCTTAATTATTATGAACCACTTTTTTTACCATTAGGATTATTAGTTTTAATAATTTATTCAAAAATTAAATAACTAATTTTCAATTAATATATTTGCTGTTTTATTATTTTTAACAATTGAATTATTATCATAACATATATCACAAATATTATTTTTCATGTCCTTTCTAATATTTTTTTTATAATCTAGATCTTTAAATAGACTGTTAATATTATTAATTTTAAACTGTGAAATATTTAAAAAATTATTTTGTTCATCATTATCGTTCATAACATTTTCAATTGCATACATTGCTTTGCTTAATATTATTTCACATATTTCATCTTTGTCTCTAGTACTCCATGACGATGACAATTCTGTTTCATCATATACTAACATTTTTGAATCGCGTCTATTGCTATATAAAATATTCATTTGTTCAGGTTTATTTTTATTAAAATGTTGATGTAATAATAATTTTTGAATTGATAATGCTGGTTTTTCTAAAATATCTTTTTGAAGCCTACTAGGTATATTATTATAATCAACATATCTAAGTGGAATCATGTTTATATTTATATTATTATTTATAGTATTATTTGTATTATTATTATTAATTATTTGAATATTTTGTTTAACTTTGTCATAATAATCTTTATTTTTATTATTACAAACTTTATTTATTAAATGTCTTTGTAATCCAAATAGTCTGCTAAATTTTTCTTTACATTTTTTGCAACTATATTTAAACTTTTCTTTTTTAATGTTATTTTTTTTTGTCTCTGCTATAAAATTATTGATTTTTTGTTTCGGTGCTGTTTCGGAGTAATTTCGGAGTAATTTCGGAGTAATTTCGGAGTAATTTTTATGCATTTTATGTTTTATAATATTTTCAGATGTATTTAAATTATTATATTCGTTTAATAGTTTTTCTATAGACATATTTTTATAATATCTTATAGATTCATTAAAAACATATCTACAATTTCTTTTTTTTGCATTATGTAAAACATAATTGTGTTTTTTTTCAAAATCTTTTTTACAAAAAATACAAAAATATTTTACCATAATAATTAATATAACAAATTATTTTTATTTTAAATAGATAAAAACTAAATTAAAAATAAAAATAATTTTTTTTCAATGACTCTGCTATAAAAATAATAAAAAAATTTTAAAAATAATATTTTTTTTATTATTGTTTTTTATTATTTATGATTATTTGGAGATGAATTTTTAATAAATTATTAAGAATTCTGTTTCTGCTATAAAAATTTTCATAAAATATTGCTTTATATTTTTATAGCAGAAACAGTAAACCATCTTAACAGACAAAAATAAAGTATATTTTACTGTCTCTGCTATAAAAATTTTACAAATATAAAAAAATTGTTTTTTCCAGAGAGAGAGAGATTTTTTTTAAAAAAATGAAAAAATAAAAAAAAATTTTCAATTCAAAAAGATATGTTTTAAAAAAAAATATTTAGAAAAAAAAACGTCATCTTAAATTAAAAATGTATATAAATATATATGTCAAATTTAACAGCGGTAGCTGTTTTTACTGGTAAAATTAATGGTACTGTTCATTTTGTTGAAAATGGTGAAAATATTATTATAAGAATTAATTTAACTGGTCTAAATAAAAATGCATTACATGGATTCCATGTACATGAAGCTGGTGACTTATCTGATGAATGTACTAGTATGTGTGCTCATTTTAATCCATATGGGAGTAAACATGGTGGTCCAGGATCAAAAGAAAGACATGTTGGTGATTTAGGCAATTTAATGACTGATCAAAATGGTGAAGCAAAATATTTAATAACAGATGATGTTATTAAATTAAAAGGAGAAGCTAATATAATTGGTCGAGGATTAATTATTCATGCAGATCCTGATGATTTAGGATTAGGAAATAAAGCAGATAGTTTAACAACAGGTCATGCTGGTAAACGTATTGCATGTGCAGTAATCGGTTATGCAAAAGAAAATTATAAATAATTTTGAATATAATTACTATGTATTTTTTCAGTATTAATTATAAAAGATTTATCATGAGATAGTAATAAAACATGAACAGGAGCAAAATTAATATTTCTTTGTTGAAGATAGTCATAAAAATTATAATTTGATTTACAAAACAAATGATTTAATATTACATACTTATCCAATAAATGTATTTGATAATTATTATCATAATCAGTTCTTAGTTTTTTATCATTTTTACAATTTTTGTTTAATCTTTCTCGATCTTTATTATCCCAAGCAGGCAATGTAGTATATATTTTTATATTATTATTTTTTAATTCATCTTTAACTTTTGTAAAAAACATATTCATCATTAATATTTCATATGGTGGATTTGCTACAAAAAAACCAGATTTTAATCGTGATTTTAAAAAATTACCTAAACAACCAAAATTTTTTTCTAAATCATAAAATAATCCAAAATAATATTTTAATCTTGAATTAAATAAAGAACCAAATAATTCAATATTACATTTATATTCTTTATGTAAATAATTATATATTTCTGGTTTAACTGCTGCAGATATTGGTGATAAAAAATTTAATGAATCATACCTTAAAAAACATGAAAAAATTTCTCCTTTGTATTTTTCATTATATTTAGATCGTAATATAGTGTATTCTTTTTTTAAAAAATCTAATTTTAGATGACATACATTATCTGTAAATGATACTATTATATCATTAACCGTACAATTAAATAATGGCACATTTGTTGCAATAAAAGTATTTATATCATTATTATATTTTTCTAAATCTACTAATGATAATTCTAACATATTAAAAATTTTTTCATTTGATACTTTTAAGAAAGGATCACAATCATCATCACTTAAAATTAAAGACCAATATAAAATAGCATCGCATTTATTAAATTTTTTTTTAAGTAGTTTAATATATTCATATCTATATAATTCTTTTTGAAAATCAAAAAGATGATGTGTAGGTGTAAAATAAACTATAGTTGTTTTTGATTTATTATATAATTTTCTCATTATATTAAATAATATAATTTTATATAATTTAATATAATTTAATATTCTGTAATAAATTTCTCTGCATTTTTAAATAATTGATAATCAACTGCAGATTTTTGCATTACATCAGTAAATTGATTAATAATATAATTTTTCTTAATTGTTAATTCATGGATATACTCATCTACTGTAATTTTTTCTGTTTTTGGAGCTGATGCTAAATATAAAAATATTTTAACAGCACGATCTTTTTTTTCAACATCTTTGTGTGAACAAAAACGTATTCCTCTACCTATTATTTGATCCAATCTTGATTGATTCCAATATGGTTCCATTACATGTATACTTTTTAGACGTAAAAGTGATACTCCCTCTTTTATACTTGGTGATCCTAATATAACTTTAATATTATCACCAAATCTATTATTATAATCATTAAATATTATTCTAATATTTTCTTTCTCTTCATTTGTTTCATCACCAGACCAAACAGCATATCTTTTTTTACCAGGACCAAAATGTTGAAAATTTTTATAACCAGCTTGATCTAAAACAGCAATAAATGATTTAATTCCACCATATTCTTTAAAATTAGAATATACAAAACTACTACCATTAGTTTTATTTATTTTTAATAAAATTTTATAAAATTTAATAGAATACTTGGATAAATTTTTTAAAATTAATTTTGTACCTGTAAAACTTTCAAAACCTTTTTCATTTATAGCTCTATTTGGAAAAGCTACATTAGATATTATTCTTAAACCTATAAAAAAATTTACCGGCAACTTTAATATATCTTTGAAATTTGGTTGACCTTCTCTTTCTTCAACCGTTAAATAACATTGATATTGAAAATTTGACATTTCACATTTTACTAATTTAAATATTGGTTCTGGAAATGCTGATGATGGTGCCCCTGGATAATATGAAATATAACCACTTAACATTTGTTGTAGCAGTTTTTTATTCTTCAATTCATAATTATCTTTGACTAAATTTAAAAATGTTTCATTAAATTCATTGCTAATCGGTAATGGTATTTTTGGTTTTAATAAATTTATTGTTAATGCTAATTCTACAGGTTTATCAAAAATAGGTGTTGCTGATAATGCAATTATTCTCGTTGATGCTGGTGATTTATTTATTAACTTTAATATTACATTGTAAAACAAGCCATGTTCAGATACAATATTCTGAACTTCATCTATAATTAATACAGCATTTTTTAAATCAATATCATTAGATTGAACTAATGATACAAATTTATGATAAGAAAAAATTTCATATACTTTATTTATTCTATTATGTATCTTTTCAATTAAATCTTTATACTCTTTTGATGTAGAATCTAATTCACATAAATTTTTTCTTTCTTTTGTTGTAACATAATCATTGCCAGTACATTCTGACCGTAACTCTTTATATAAATTATTTACTAATGAAGCCGGAACAATAAATATAATACGCCTTTTACTTTTCCATTCTTCAGCAATCTTTATAGCAGCACAAGTTTTTCCAGCACCAATCCGATGATAAACCAATAAACTTTTATATGGTGTTTGTGGATTAATAAATTTAGATACAAATAATTGAGGTAACTGATATTTAAATTTTTCTGGAAAACATAGCTCTTTAAAAGTTGGTTTTTTAGAAGCGATTTCATATTTTTTAAATTTTTGATATATTATATCTTGAAAATTATTATCATCAATTGATGGATATTTTTTTTCCATTTATATCAGTTTAGAATAAATTTTTAAATTCATACAATAAAAATTTAATAAAAATTGAAAAAAAATATGTTAAATGTATGTTTCTTGTATTAATTATCTACAACTCCTATAACGTTTACGGTTCTCACCGTTATTACCGTTCTTATCATATTTGCTATCATGTCTAGTCCCAGTTCCAGTGCTAGTCCCAGTGCTAGTCCCAGTGCTAGTCCCAGTGCTAGTACCAATGCTAGTACCAATGTTAGTACCAGTGCCAGTGCCAGTGCCAGTGCCAATGCTGATGCTAGAAGAACTACGCTTGACGATTCGATTGCAAATAATAAGTTTGCACAAAGATTTTTAGCAGGACGTGCTACTGATTTTGATCAAATTAGAGCAGAGGCAGCACGTGCTGCTGAAATACAAGATAGACTTTTTCCTAAAAAATAAATTAAATATTTAATTTATTTAATTTATTCTATAATTCTAAATCAAATATATTTGATTTATTAATTTTTAATGACTGTATACATTTATCATCAACTAATTTACTTGCAAAATTTTCTTTATGTTTTTTTCTCATAATAAAATTATATGCTTTCAACATTGTATTTTTAACATGTACTGTACCTTGACTAGTTAGATCAATAATACCATTTACATTACATGCACAATCTAACATACTAATAATATAATCTATAATTTGTTGAGTTTGTTGATTTATATTACCAACATCGTTATTATCAATTGAATTAAAAAAGTTATTTACAAATTTAAAATGACTATTATATTCATTAATATTTTTTAATGCATGTTTTAATTCTAATATTGTAATAGATTCATCATTATTATATTTATCAATAATTAATTCTTTGAATTTTTTGTTATTTTTAATTTCAGAAAAATTCAATAATTCACTAATAATATTTTTAATATAATTTTTTCCACGTTTAATAATATTTCCATCTTCATCTAATATATTATCTTCATTTAATGGACAAGTTATTAAACGTTTAATTCCTACTGCAACATCTGCACCACCTGTTTGATTTTTAATACTTAAATATTTTTGTTTATATTTAATATATTTATATTTATAATATTCATCCATTATTAAACTAATAATAGATAATCTTTTATAATTATTTTCATATTTGAAAATATGGATTACAATCGTCTAATAATGTTGATTCAAATATTCTAGGTGCCAATTTTTTACACATTTGATCTAAATAAGCAATTATATGTGATATAGATTGTGTAGTTTCTTTATTTTTAGGATCACTTGAAGAATTAGATTTTATAATATTTAATTCTGTTTTTAATTTATACATATTTACAGGTTTTGTCTTTAACATTGTCTTAATATTTGTAAATTTTTCTCCAATTTTACGTAATTCTTCTTTTATTAATTTACGTTGATTGTCTTTTTGACCAGTAATTGTAATAGCAGTACCAGTTGTCATACGTTTAGCAGCTAGTGCTGCATAACCAAGACCATGAGCAAGCTGACGTAACGGGTTATTACCTATTACAGTAGAACCACCATCTTGTTTTGCTTTTAATTGTAAATATTTGTGTTTGTATTTTAAATATTTTAATTTATAAATTTCTTCAGACATATATATATATATTAATAGATTTTAATATATATTTGCTATTAATATTATTTTTTAAGATAAATAATATTAATTTTGATAATGGATATATTGCATCTAAGTCTTTATAATTTTATTAATAATGCAAATATTTAATCTTTTTTAATAATAATGGATATAAATTTTAAATATAAAAAATATAAAGAAAATAGAAAAACAATACAATTTGATCTATTAAAATCAGATACAATAACTTTTAATAATATTAGAATAGCAATAATAATACCACATCGTGATAGATTAGATCATTTAAAAAAATTTATTGAATATTTTAAAAAATTTAATTTTCAAAATAATATTATTGATGTGTTTATAATTGATCAAAACAATGCAGACAAGTTTAATAGAGGTATGTTATTAAATTTAGGTTATATTATTGCTAAAAATAAATTTATGTATAATCGATATATTTTTCATGATATTGATTCTTTTCCAGATCAAGATATATTTAATTTATATTTTACACATTTAGATAAAAATATTCATTATGCTTCGCCAGATTTAGGCTATAAATATGATTTTTCTAATTTTTTTGGAGGAATCATGGGTATAAAATCTGATGATTTTGAAAAAATTAATGGATTCCCAAATACTTTTTTTGGTTGGGGTGGTGAAGATGATGCATTATATAATAGATTCATTATTAATAATATTAATATTTGTAGACCAACTAAAGGATCATATAAATTATTAGATCATGATGGACCTTTAAAAGAACAAACTAATCTTAAAAAAAAAGAAAATATATTAAATGATTTAAATGTTTGGAAAAATGATGGATTAAATCAATTATTAGAAATTTTTATAAATATTAAAGAATATGATTTAGATAATTTTGTTAATACATATAAAACAGAAACAGAAAATAGTAATGTTACAAATAATTCTATTTTCTTACATGAATATTTAAATTCTAAACAAGAATTGCAAAATAATAATATCAATTATTATTTTTTTAAGATAGATTATTTAGCAGAACATATGAATAAATTTGATAAATTACATAAAATAACATTTGTTAAAAATAAATTTAAAGATATTGAAAATAATATTAAAAAAAAATATCCCGGTGTTAAACTATATTATCATAAAAATTCTAATTTTTTTTCATTTTTAGAACCAATATTAAGTTGGGAAGAAATACAATCAAAAATTTTAGACACTTATACTGAACCAAAAAGATTTCAAAAAACAAGAATATTTAAAAATAATAGTGTTAATAAAAATATTCAAAAACTTGTTAAAAAAAACTTTTCATATTATTCAAAAACTCATACTAAAAAAGATTTATCTGATACATTACAATTTATTTTTGATAATTTTAATGAATTAATATATTTTAGAATTAGAAATAATAAAATTGAATGCTCATATCATGTTTATAATACTAACACTAAAAAAGATTGGTATAAAAATTTAAAATATTTAAATAAAGATATGGATTCAAGTATTATTAATATAGCAAATGATAGAAATATACCATATTATACTCTTCGAAAACCACATAATATTGTTGCTATAAACTGTTTATTAGCATTTGATTCGTATAATTATGTAACTGGTTTAGGTTTAACATATGTTCATGAATTTAAATTAATGATTGAATATACACTTAATAAATTTAAAAATGTTCCTGATTGTGATATATTACTAAATAGAAAAGACTTTCCATTTTTAAGAAAAGATAATAAATTTGCATATGATCATTTATCTGATTCACCAATTAATAATAATATTAATTTTTGGTTTATTGGTTCTCAAGCAAAAACAAATGATAATTTAGATGTCTTAATACCATCTTCTGATGAATGGAATGCAATTAAATTATTTAAATTTAATAATATTGATTGGAATAATAAAAAACCTATTGCTTTTTTTCGAGGCCAATCAACTGGTTGTGGATCTGATATTGAAAATAATCAAAGATTAAAACTAGCAGATATATCATATAAATGGAATTCTAGTAGTGATAAAAAAAATTTATTAGATGTTGGATTGAATAATTTAGTATCACGTGTTAAAGCATATAATTTTATTGTTAATATGACTAATAGACATAAATATAATTATCTTTTAAAATCATTTGTTAGCCCAGAAGATCAATTATCTTATAAATATATATTTAATATTGAAGGAAATTCACAAGCATATAGATATTCTAATGAATTTAAAAAAAATAGTGTTATCATAAATGTTAAATCAAAATTTAATATGTGGTTTGAACCACTTTTAAAACATAAAAAAAATTTTATTGAAATAGAATCTGATTTTAGTAATCTATATGATACATTAAAATGGTTACAAAACAATGATGACTCTGCTAAAAATATAGCAGATGCAGGTGTTCGATTTTCAAATAAATATATTAATCATGATTCAATCGCAACTTATTGGTTTTTTTATATGTTCTATTCAAATAAATATTCTTAAATATCTAATTTAACTTCTTTTTGCTTTGATCCTTTAATTTTATCCATTGTACTAATTATATTTTCATCATCATCATTTACAACAAGAATATTTTCACTAAATCCATCTTCTTCTAATTGTAATTTATTTTTCTTTCTTAAATCTGGATTTACTTTTAATGTATAACCTTTCCAAAAAGTTCGTTTGCCTAACTTTCCTAATTTCTCTTCTAATTCGTATTTCATATCATTTCTAACATAAGTACGTTTTTCAAAACGTATGTTCTTTAACCAATATTGCATATCTGTAATTACTTCTTGTAAATTCATTTTATCTTCTTTATTATTTGTATAATCTATACACTCATTAATGTAATCTAAATAAATATCACTATTAGATTGATAACTTTCTGTAAATGACATAACTTTGTCTGGTACAGATAATCCATCTTTTTTATATATTTTATATCTTTCTACTAATAAAGACATAAATTCTTCACGACATTCTCTTAATTCACTTTCTAATTTCCTATTAATTTTTCTTTCATGGTCTTCATTAGGATTGTCAACAAATTTCATTTCAAATGGTACTAAACGAATTCTTCGCCATGTACCACCATCATTAGATGGTATATGCGGTAATCTATTACATGTTAAAATTAATTTAAATTGAGGATAAAATTCTATAACATCTTTGTGTAGTTTTCTCGCTTGAATTTTAGCACCACCTGTATATGCTTTCATCTTACCAACATAAATCTGATCAGTAGATTCAGTCTCTTCTAAAACACCAAAACGTTTTCCTTTTGTTTTTGCCATAGTAGGTGATGCTTTATCTGGATCAGATGCAGATTGAGTAAGTACAGTAGGAGGTAATGCAAATGCATAATCACCCATAGACTCCATCATTAATGAAATAATTAAACTTTTACCATTAGATCCAGAACCTGTCCAAATATTAAATTTCTGATCTAATGTTGTACCAACTAAACAACTAGCAAATAAGTCATATATATATGATCTCATATTTTCTTCTGGTTGAATATCTTCAACAAATGTTCTAATTTTATTTAATTTATAAGTATCTGTTTTATCTAAAGCAACATAATTTATGTTAGTACATAATGTAATATAATCTTCTGGTCTACCTTCGCGAAAGACTTCATTTTCTAAATCATAAACACCGTTTTTAAAACAAATTAAATTTTTATTTTCATCTAATTTACTATAAAAATCAGGATCATATGTCTTAAATAAATTTGTTAACTCATCTATAATTTGTTTTTTAAATGGCCCCCTTAATTTACTCGAAATATTTATTGCTAATTTTTGTTTCTCAAACATTTTGTCTTTTTCAGATCCTTCTAATTTTAAACCCTTTGCACCATATATCATTGCTAATCTAATATATGCATCTACCATATCCTCATTTAACATATTATTTATAACATATGCACCTTGTATTTCTTTCCATCTAGTTCCATCAAAATGATACCATTCTTTATAATCAATTGAACCAATTCTAAATTGATATTTATATAATTCAAAAAAAGCTCGAGCAATATCATATGGTAAACCAGATATACTTTTTTGCAAAACATCATCTAACTCTTCTAACATAACTTCAATATATTTTTCAGCATTATCTGTTTTTGCCCATTTATGTAATGAAGCTATAGTGTATCCAATATTTTTAAATTTTAACCACATTTTTTCACATTCTCCATTTTTAAATTTATATGATTTTTTACTAAATCCAATCCACTCCTCTAATAAACTATCATCAATATTATGTAAACAAAAACCTAAATTTAACCAATCTTCATAAGATTCACTTCGTTTAATATTTAATATACCAACTAGTTTGCTTGCTAATTTAATATCACCAGGTTTACCATATACAATAATATTTTTACTACTTGATTTTGTTAAACTTGTTAATTCACATCTTATTTTGTCTTCATCATATTCATCTGTATATTTAAATATATTATCTGCTTCAAATCTTCGAATCGATAATGTCTCAGATAATCTAGATATATCTGTTTCATCAAATTCAACTTCACTAAAGTTAGAACATAATAAAATTTTATTTAATGAATATTTATTGTCTTCATAACCATTTTTACACGAACCATAAACTAACCAATTATTTTTCTCAATAACTGCTTTGTCAATTACGTCTTCAATTGAATTAATTAAATTTAAATGTGACCAGGAATCATTTTCTTTAATATATAATAATACTTTTTCACGCATTAAATGCTGTATTAATGGCTCCGTACATATATTAGGAAATATTAAATGATAACCATCTTTTAATGTGTATTCATTATTTTCAGTATGAACTATTGATGGTCTTGGTTTAACTAAAATATAACATTTTAAATCATCATCATCTTCTAATTTAATAAATTCTTTAATATTTTTTACATATTGTTTAATTACAACCATATAATCATTTTCTGTCAATATTCTATCTGGGGTAATAGATTTATATTTAAAATCTAAATCTATTAATATTGGGCCTTGTTTTTTATGCTTTTCTGTTAAATATAATGGATGAATATTTTCATTTATAACTTTGTTGTATAATAAATTAAATTTATTAATATCCGTTATATTAAAACAACCTGCCAAATGCCCTACACCAATAGATGTATGTGTATATAATTCTTGTTTTTCTGATCTTTGTATCCGACACTTGTTTAATAGTTCTAATAATTTATTATAGTGGGTGGACATTAATCCTTATAATAGTAAAAATAATTATTTTTATAAATCAAAAATAAAAGTTTGATTTATAAAAAAATTCATTTCTAAAGGATTTTTTTAGGCTATTTTAAAATATAATTGCATAGACATTGATATATCATTATAATTTTTATCTAAAATTATATTATAATGATATTAAATACTATAAAAATATTGCATGTTGTATATACACTTATTTTTATTATGTTCCCTTTATTTGTAACTACATATGATGTTGAATATATGTTATATTTATCAGCAATTGCTGTTCATTGGGCAATATTAAAAGATGAATGTTTAATTAGTTATATTGAAAAAAAAGTCATTAACAATAAATATGTTTTAGGAGAAAATGGTGATTTACCATTTTTATCAATAATTAATTATGAAAATCTTCCAATAATTAAATTTAT
>Ga0114958_10001033_pt1 | contig 22496 bp, 15 predicted proteins | sample C_130208_EF_Meta_FD_89577 | JGI IMG/M metagenome (GOLD analysis project Ga0114958, IMG submission 89577) | Freshwater microbial communities from Lake Croche, Canada to study carbon cycling - C_130208_EF_MetaG | ecosystem: Environmental > Aquatic > Freshwater > Lake | place: Lake Croche, Canada... | reverse complement strand
TTAAAGTTCTTCCTAGCCGGCAGTTTATATCGTATAGTATTTGTTCTTCAAATTTCAATAAGTTTAGTTTAATAATCAATCTGGTTTCAATTATTCAGACATTCTGTCTATTAAAGTTAGTATATTAAGACGAATTATCTATTTTTGTCTAACCTTTTTAATCCAACTAGTTTTTCTTTCCATCCCAGGCTTTTCCAAAAAGGCCTCTAAATAATATAAAACCCAAAGCCCTCAAATGATAAATCCTACACAGACTTCCAATTAATATTGAAACCACAGTCTTCCAAATAATAAATAACCCAAATCTCTCAAATGATAAATCCTACACAGACTTCCAATTAATATTGAAACCACAGTCTTCCAAAAAATAAATAACCCAAAGCCCTCCTTATTATGCAATTAGATCCCACAGATAAAAAATTAGTGTCTCTCTTACAATCCGATTGCAAGCAGACCACCAAAGCCTTGTCTCTAAAGTTGAATTTATCAGTGACTGCCACCTATGAACGCATCCGTAAACTCGAACGAGAGGGCATCATCGACAAATATGTGGCACTGCTGAACCGCTCTAAAATCGAAAAGAGTTTTGTGGTCTTCTGCCAGCTCAAACTAGTGCAGCATACCAAACAATACATTGACATCTTTGAAAAGGAAATCATTCAACTCCCCGAAGTCATAGAATGCCATCATGTGAGTGGCGATTACGATTACTTTCTAAAGATCGTTGTCAAAGACATGGAAGCCTACCGAGAATTCCTGGTCACCAAGCTCACCACACTCCAACATATCGGCAGTACACACAGTACTTTTATGATAAGTGAAGTCAAAACAACAACAGCCATTTCGCTCTAAGCAAACGCTCCATCACTGTTTACTCTACAGCAACTCATAAACATTTCGCAGGTGTCTAGCAGAAAAGTCCGATAGAAGCGACCTAGCTAAAATCGAGCTGTTTATTCCTGATTGTTGTTTTGGGTTCAAAAGGATCAACATTAAACAGGGATTGCTAGGCAAGTTTTCCAGCTATACATCCAATTGAATTAAGTGTAGATTGTTAATTGAATTAAGATAGATGGTTAATTAAATTAAGTGTAGATTATTAATTGAATTAAGATAGATTGTTAATTAAATTAAGTGTAGATTGTTAATTGAATTAAGTGTAGATTTTTAATTGAATTAAGAGTAGATTGTTAATTAAATTAAGATAGATGGTTAATTAAATTAAGATAGATTGTTAATTAAATTAAGTGTAGATTGTTAATTGAATTAAGATAGATTGTTAATTAAATTAAGATAGATTGTTAATTGAATTAAGAGTAGATGGTTAATTAAATTAAGTGTAGATTTTTAATTGAATTAAGAGTAGATGGTTAATTAAATTAAGAGTAGATTATTAATTGAATTAAGATAGATTATTAATTGAATTAAGATAGATTGTTAATTGAATTAAGATAGATTGTTAATTGAATTAAGATAGATTGCTAATTGAATTAAGTGTAGATTGTTAATTAAATTAAGAGGAGATGGTCAATTGTATTAAAAGCAGATTGATTGAATTTGCTTCATTAAATTCGGCTTTTTTGTTAAAAAACCTCAAACAATAGGCTTTAAACAAAACAAAATTCCTTAATTTTGTAGGACATTTTTTTAAAACACATTATAAATTAAATATACTATGAGTTCATTTGACGTAGTCATTATAGGTTCTGGCCCCGGCGGATATGTATCAGCTATTCGTTGTGCCCAATTGGGTTTCAAAACAGCCATTATAGAAAAATATTCAGTCTTAGGCGGTACTTGCCTTAATGTAGGTTGTATCCCTTCTAAAGCCCTCTTAGCTTCTTCCCATCATTATTCCGAAATACAGCATTTTGCCGATCATGGTATTGAGGTATCGGGTGAGGTTAAAGTAAATTTAGAGAAGATGATCGCCCGCAAACAAGCCGTGGTAGACCAAACATCAGGAGGAGTGAAATTCCTCATGGATAAAAATAAAATTACCGTTTTTGAAGGCTTAGGTTCTTTTGTAGACGCAACTCATGTAGCTGTAACCAAAGCAGATGGAACTTATGAAACTTTAGAAGCTAAAAACACAATCATTGCCACAGGTTCTAAACCTTCTTCTTTGCCTTTTATCAAAATTGACAAAGAACGAATCATTACCTCTACCGAAGCATTGAAATTAAAAGAAGTACCAAAACACCTTCTAATTATTGGTGGTGGGGTAATCGGAATCGAATTAGGTCAGGTCTATTTACGTTTGGGAGCGCAAGTTTCTGTAGTGGAATACCTAGATCGCATCATCCCAGGTATGGACGCCTCTTTGTCAAAAGAATTGACCAAAGTATTGAAAAAACAAGGCATGAAATTCTATGTTTCTCACAAAGTGAAATCGGTAGAAAGTAATGGTGATGCTGTAGTAGTTCAAGCAGAAAATGCCAAAGGAGAAACCATCACCCTGGAAGGCGATTATTCCTTAGTTTCCGTAGGTCGTCGTCCCTATACTGATAGCCTAAATGCAGATAAAGCAGGGGTTAAACTAACAGATAAAGGACAAATAGAAGTAAACGATCACTTGCAAACGAATATTCCAAATATCTACGCTATTGGTGATGTCGTTCGTGGTGCTATGTTGGCACACAAAGCCGAAGAAGAAGGTAGTATGGTCGCTGAAATAATAGCAGGTCAGAAACCTCATATCGATTACAACTTGATTCCCGGAGTAGTATATACCTGGCCAGAAGTGGCTGCGGTAGGTCAAACCGAAGAGCAGTTGAAAGCAGCAGGTGTGGATTATAAATCAGGTAGCTTTCCTTTCAAAGCCTTAGGTAGAGCTCGTGCTGGTGGAGATTTAGACGGATTTGTAAAAATCTTGGCGGATGCCAAAACAGATGAGGTACTTGGGGTACACATGATTGGTGCTCGTTGTGCGGATTTAATTGCAGAAGCAGTGATAGCGATGGAATTTAAAGCTTCAGCCGAGGATATTGCCAGATCATCTCATGCGCACCCTACATTTGCAGAAGCTATTAAAGAAGCCGCTCTAGCCGCTACTGAAAACCGAGCTTTGCACGTATAAGTAAAGAATAAGATTAGAAAAAGAAACGAACTAGCTCTTAAGGACTAGGATTATTCTCTAAAATAGAAAACCCGATAGCTGTTTAGTTATCGGGTTTTTTTTATATAAAAAAGGGAACAAATTAAGCCACAAATAGGCTTTTGTAATTCGACCAATACCGGTAAATCATAAAGAAGTTTCCTAGAAAGAGGAATAGGGCGATAGGTAAACTTTCAGGCGTCATAAAATAATTGATCAAGAGAATATTTAAAGTTACCGGCAAAATGGTAAGGTTGGCTAGCGTAACAAATTTACCGCTCACAAAAGCGATTCCACAAAGTAATTCAACTGCTTTGGCCAAGGGCATCAAATAAGTAGACGACACTAACCCAATTTGGAAAGCTTTGAAATCTCCTGTTGTAACAGGCTCAGGACTGAGGTGGAAAAAATAACTAAGGGAAGCAAATAAGAGTAAAAGCCCCATCAGTGTCCGAATGATAATAGTTGCGATTTTCATACTATTTTGTTTTATTGGTTATTATATACAATCAAAAGTAAAGAAATATTTATTGATTTATCGTATTTTTGACCTCTTAAACTATTTTTTTTGAGAGCAGTACTTCATAAATCCATTTCTAATCCAAAGATATTCAAAGAACAACTCTTATTTTGGTCCCAACAATTTAGAGAAATAGTCTATATGGATAGCAATTCCTACCCGCAAGTGTACAGCAATTACGACTGTATTCTCGCTGTAGATGCCTTTACTTCTCTCAAAACAGATTATCAAAACGCCTTTGAGGATTTAAAACAATACCAACAAACTACCAGAGATTGGCTGTTTGGCTATTTGTCTTACGACTTAAAAAATGATGTCGAATCCTTGAAATCAAATAACTGGGATGGTTTGGATTTTGCCGACTTATATTTCTTTCAACCCAAGAAACTCTTTTTACTAAAAGGCGATACACTCGAAATACACTACCTCCACCTTTGTGAGGAGGAAATAGAGGATGATTTCGAAGCTATTTCCCAAACGATGATCAAGAGATCGGAACTGCCAAATCAACTCCAAATTCAGCAGCGTATTTCCAAAGAAAGCTACCTAGAGAAAGTAAATACAATGTTGGCTAAAATACATTACGGCGCGCTCTATGAAGCTAACTTTTGTATGGAATTCTATGCCGAAAAGGCAAGTATTGATCCGCTGACAACCTATCAGAATCTGAACGAAATATCAAGGGCTCCCTTTGCCGTTTTCTTTAAAAACCATAAGCACTTCCTCCTTTCCGCTTCACCGGAACGCTATTTAAAAAAGCAAGGCAATCTTCTAATTTCACAACCCATAAAAGGGACAGCGAAACGATTTACAGATCCAGTCCAAGATACTATATCCAAACAAAATCTGGCTTCCGACCCTAAAGAAATTGCCGAGAACATCATGATTACTGATTTGGTGCGCAATGACTTATCTCGTACAGCAGAACGTGGTTCAGTTGCAGTCGACGAATTGTGCGGCATCTATTCCTTTATGCAGGTACATCAAATGATCTCGACTGTGAGCTCCAAAATAGATTCCAAATTTAATACTATTGACAGTCTGAAAACGACCTTTCCCATGGGAAGCATGAGTGGAGCTCCAAAGCTCTCAGCACTCCAAATAATAGAGGAACTTGAGGAAACAAAACGGGGCTTATACAGCGGCGCCCTGGGCTATTTTACACCCGAGGGTGATTTTGATTTCAATGTGGTAATTCGTAGTATTTTATACAATCAGGAAAATCAATATGTTTCCTTTTCTGTAGGAAGTGCCATCACTTCACAATCGGTGCCGGCCCAAGAATATGAGGAATGCCTCCTTAAAGCCAAAGCAATGCTAAACGTATTAAATATTAATTAGTTAGCATAGTATTTGTTTTGTATTTATTTTGTATTTTTAATAGAATTATTCAATTAACTTTTAATACGATAAAGATGAAAAAATTACTAGTAGCAGCTCTCTTTTGCATTGGATTTGCAAGCGTATCTTTTGCACAAGTGAAAACAGAGAACGACAGCTTAAAGCAAAAAAAGCACAGCATGACGGAGTGTATGGATGGAAAACACAATTGTAAACACGGTGAAAAAGGACACAAATGCAACAAGGAATGCAGTGAGCAGCATATGAAAAAGCACGTCTGTACTGCCGAGTGTAAAAACGGGAAACATGTCTACAAACATGGTGAAAAAGGACATGTGTGTGGTGCAGAATGTAAGAAACACAAATCCGAAATGTAAACCAAATGTAAGAAATACAAATCCGAAATCGAATCCTATCGATTTTTATAAGGCAACTCCCAGTTGCCTTTTTTAATGCTCCTTTTGAAAACCAAAAATTAAAAGCTTAATTTCGCTAATCATAAGGCAATTCCAAGTTGCCTTTTTTAATGCTCCTTTTGAAAACCATAAATTTAAAGCTTAATTTCGCTATTCACAAGGTAATTCCAAATTGCCTTTTTTAATGCTCCTTTTAAAAACCAAAAATTAAAAGCTTAATTTCGCTATTCATAAGGCAATTCCAAATTGCCTTTTTTAATGCTCCTTTTGAAAACCATAAATTAATAGCTTAATTTCGTTATTTATAAGGCAATTCCAAATGGCCTTTTTTAATGCTCCTTTTGAAAACCATAAATTAATAGCTTAATTTCGCTATTCATAAGGCAATTCCAAATTGCCTTTTTTAATGCTCCTTTTGAAAACCAAAAATTAAAAGCTTAATTTCGCTATTCACAATATTCCATTTAAAATCAATAGAGTCGTTCATGTTAGATAAATTAGAATCGCATCTCCATCAGAATTTCCCTTTTCTAAAGCAAAAGCGTTTGTTATTAACGGTAAGTGGAGGTCTTGATAGTATGGTATTATTGGATTTATTTAGAAAATTGCCTTACGAAATTGGTGTCGCTCATTGTAATTTTCAACTCCGTGGATTGGAAAGTTTTGGGGATCAAAATTTTGTCGAAGACTATGCCTGTCAAAATAATATTGCCCTTTTCGTAAATCAATTTGATACGAAAGCCTTTGCCGAAGATCATAAATTATCTACTCAAGTTGCCGCCAGAGAACTGCGCTATAGCTGGTTTTATGAACTTTCAGATACAGAGCATTTCGATTATATTCTAACGGCCCACCATGCCGATGATAATCTCGAAACCTTTTTAATCAATCTCAGTCGGGGAACCGGCTTGGAGGGGTTGATAGGAATCCCAGCTCAAAATGATAAAATTATTCGCCCTCTTTTGGCTTTTAGCCGAGACGAGATTGCGCTTTACGCCAAAGAAAATAAGATAGCATGGAGAGAGGACAGCAGCAATGCTTCGGATAAATACTTGCGCAACAAAATACGGCACAATATCATTCCATTATTAAAAGAATTGAATCCCAGCTTCCTTGCGGCCTTCGAGAAAACGCAGTCCCATTTGCAGGAATCCAGTGAAATGGTTGAAGATGCCTCCAATATGATCTATCAGCAGCTGGTTAGAGAGCAGGGAACCGACCTCTATTTTGATTTGAAACGGCTGATTAGTCTGAACAATTACAAATCCTACCTCTACCAATGGCTCCAGGATTATGGCTTTAAGGCCTGGGAGGATATCTACGATTTGGTCCATACGAACTCTGGTAAACAAGTCTTTGCAAAGGAACATCGCCTAATAAAAGATCGTGATTTCTTAATTCTAAGTCCACGGAATACTTCAGATGTAGCCACGGAATATCCTATTTTTGAAAATGAAAAAGAAGTTAATATTCCTATAAAACTTTCGTTTAGCCAGGTAAATACAATCACAGATGGTTCAGATAATACTATCTTTGTAGATGCTGATAAACTATCATATCCTTTAATCCTTAGAAAATGGAGAGAAGGTGATTCTTTTCACCCCCTTGGAATGGGAGGGAAGACCAAAAAGTTAAGCAAGCTTTTTAAAGACCTGAAAATGTCTTTGATTGCAAAAGAAGAATGCTGGCTTTTGTGTTCCAATTCCCAGATTGTTTGGGTAGTTGGAATTCGTCAGGATGAAGATTCTAAAATAGATAATAATACCCAAAACAGACTCAAAATAGCACTCTTATAATGAAGAAAATAGTTTTAATAGTACTTGCCTTTTTTGCTTTTGCTACTGTAAATTCGCAAATATTAGACCCCGTTAAGTGGACTTCTAAAATCGAGAAAATTTCGGAGACCGAATACAACTTGGTCTTTGAAGGTACAATTGATAAAGACTGGCATGTCTATTCTCAGTTCACGCCCGATGGAGGACCTCTCCCCTTAGAGTTGATTTTTAAGGATCAGAAGGCTAATTTTGATCTAGTAGGCAAGGCCAAAGAAAGTGCCACGAAAAGAGAATACAATCCAATTTTTGAGGTAGACGAGATTTTCTTTTCTAATAAAATGCGGATCCAGCAGAAAGTACGAATCACCAATACAAGCCTACAAAAAATAGAAGTCCGTCTGGATTATCAGGTGTGTAAGGAGGTGTGTATCAATCAGGACAAAAGTTTTACCTTCCTAATTCCCGCTACCTCAAAGTCACCTCAAGCTGCAGAAGCCCTAAGTATTCCGGCAGATAGCGCCGCTAATGTGTTGACACCAAGAGTTGACACTCCAGCAGAAACTCAACTAGAAACAGTCAATCCTGCTAAAGCGGTTCCCACTGCTCCAGCATCGAATCAAGAACCTGCTAAAGGCTTATTTGCTATTTTCATAATTGCTTTTTTCTCTGGTTTTGCGGCCTTATTAACACCCTGTGTGTTTCCAATGATCCCCATGACGGTGAGTTTTTTCACTAAACAAAGTAAAACCAAAGCCCAAGGGGTTCGCAATGCGATTCTCTACGGGGTTTCTATTATATTGATATACGTATTGCTGGGTACTCTGGTTACGGCAGTTTTTGGTGCCGATGCGCTCAATGCTTTATCTACCAATGTGTGGTTTAATATAATCTTCTTTATTTTATTGGTTGTTTTTGCCGCCTCCTTTTTGGGCGCTTTCGAAATCATGTTGCCCAATTCCTGGGCTAATAAAGTAGACCAACAAGCCGATCGAGGTGGTATTGTAGGGATATTATTCATGGCCTTGGCGCTAGCGATTGTTTCCTTTTCTTGTACCGGTCCAATTGTAGGGACTTTATTGGTAGATGCAGCTTCCAAAGGAGGAATAGCTCCTATCATCGGTATGTTTGGGTTTTCATTGGCGTTGGCCTTGCCGTTTATGTTATTTGCCCTGTTTCCGGGTTGGATGAATTCGCTGCCTAAATCAGGTGGATGGCTCAACACGGTTAAAGTCTTCCTGGGCTTTTTAGAACTGGCTTTGGCTTTTAAATTCTTGTCAAATGCCGATTTGGTTTTGCAATTGCATCTCCTGGAAAGAGAAGTATTTCTGGCAATCTGGATAGCAATCTTTGGAATATTAGCACTCTACTTATTCGGTAAAATCAGCCTGCCACACGATAGTCCGTTGACGCACATTTCAGTAGGCAGGTTGTCTTTGGGATTAGTAGTCTTAACGTTCACAATTTATATGATACCCGGACTTTGGGGAGCGCCTTTAAAATTAATCTCCGGTTTCCCGCCACCAATGACCTATAGTGAAAGTCCTTATGGTGTTGGAAGTTCCAAAGGAGGAGGTTCGGCCGCTGTTGTTTTGCCTGAGGGAGCCCATTTAGGGCCTCACGATATTGTAGCCTTTGATGATTATGCAAAAGGATTGGCCTATGCCCAATCAGTAGGCAAACCTATTTTATTGGATTTCACTGGTTTTGCCTGTGTCAATTGTCGGAAAATGGAAGATTTTGTCTGGTCTGATCCCGAGGTTCTGAAAATCTTACAAAAAGATCTGGTTTTGATCTCCTTGTATGTAGACGATAAACGAGAATTGCCTAAAAGTGAGCAATATGTGTCTAAGGAAACCGGCAAAGAAATTGTCAGTATTGGAAACAAATGGAGTGATTTTCAGATCACCAATTACAAAGCAAATGCGCAACCCTACTATCTGATTTTAGATTCGGAAGGAAATACCTTATCAGTCAAACCCGAAAGCTATAATTCGGATATCAAAGAATACAAAGCTTGGTTAAGTGCCGGTATTGCAAAAGAAACGAAAAGAAATCAATCAAAATAAAGCAGGTTTAAGTGCAGGTATTGCAAAACTTTCGAAAGGAAAATAAGCTAAATTTAGTAGTTTTAAGTGATGATATTGAAAAACTTCATAAACGGATTTTAAGTAGTTTTTAGTGCTGATATTGAATAACTATCGAAAGGAAAGCAAGTAAAATAAAGCAGGTTTAAGTTTAGCTATTGCAAAACTATCGAAAGGAAAGCAAGTAAAATAAAGCAGGTTTAAGTTTAGCTATTGCAAAACTATCGAAAGGAAAGCAAATAAAACAGGTTTAAGTATTGGTATTGCAAAACTTTCAAAGGAAAAACAAAGTAAAAATACGATGTTTATTATTCTATAGTTTTTCCGATATAATCGGAATTTAATAAGTAAAGCGCCCCCATATACTGAATATCAAAAGCGACTAAATCACCAATTTTATAGTTCTTTTTGGATTTGGAAATGTCCACTACTAGCATATCAGAACTGGCGTCAACAATACTAATATCAGCATCCACAGGCTCAATATATTGGGGTTGCATGTCCAATAAACCCACATCCAAAATAGCTCTCAACGAAGTAGTCCCCAAGTCGGAACCTTCGTCTGCTTCAAAAGTATGTCCTGCTACATTTTCACCCAATTCCCCTGTGGGTAAATCAGGTTTCTCGGTAATCTCAATAATCTCAGTATAGAGTTTAAACACATCATTGTGCATGCCTTCGATGGTAAGTCCGGTGAATAAATCTTTTCCAAAGAACAAGGCTTCCCCAATTCGGAAATGATTGACAGCCATCGGACGGGCATTTTTTAACATAAGCGGCACAGCAACGGAGGTTCCTCCAGAAACTAAGGGAATACTAATATCGAACTTCGCTTCAATTAATTGTTTGTACAAGCTCAATTGTATGAGTTTGTCTTGTGTGGGCATCACACCACTAAGGCAGTTGAGATTCGTTCCTATTCCCATGATCTCGATATTGGGCATGCTTATTATTTTTCCGTAAAAGTCAATCAATTCCTCTCCCATAACACCCTCTCTCAAATCACCCATTTCAATCATGATGATGATTTTATGAGTCTTTTTTTGTTTTAAGGCTTCATCGGAAAGCATTTGAATCGTAAAAATCTCAGTATTAAAACTGATATCTGCATACTGAACAATGTCTGCGATACTGCGTTTAGCAGGGGGTTTTATGTATACAGTCAGAATGCTCGGATCCAGTGCTTTAATTTTTCTTAAATTACTTACCCGAGAATCGTGGATCTCTTTCACACCGAGGGCCATAATTTCTTTGAGATAAATCTCATTCCCACACAATAGTTTAGAGACCACACCCCATCGTATTCCTCTTGATCCGAATAGGGTATCTAAAAATTCGTAATTTTCTTTTAATTTTTTGCGGTATAATTTTATGAAGGCCATTTATTCTATAATTTTACGTGGAATCGTTTTAGAGATTCGAGTTAATAATTCGTAATTTAATTGGTTGCTGTAATCACTAAAAGAGGCCACAGATACATCTAATTTATCCTGGGTTCCTATTAAAACGACTTCTTCCTCTTTTTTTACGGTCTCGATATCGGTGACATCGACAATCATCATATTCATATTTACCGATCCTACTACGATACAACGCTGGCCCTGAATTAATACCCGACCTTGATTGCTCAGCGAACGGCTGTAACCGTGGGAATAGCCAATAGGAATCACTGCGATTTTCATCTTTCTTTTGGCCATGAAACTAGTTCCATAACCAATAAATTCACCAAGGTTTACTTTTTTAAGACTCATCACCGAACTTTTCCAGGTGATAACCCGCTTTAAAGGATCCAACTTAGTCTTTTTTCGATTTAAATAAGTCACCAATACTTCGGGGCTCGGCCATAAACCATATTGCATGATTCCGATTCGTACCATATCCATTCGCGTTTCCGGAAACATAATCGAAGCTGCCGAGCAAGCAGAGTGTCGGATTTCTGGTTTTTGATTGTGAGTACAGAAAATAGTATCTATTTCTTTGAATTTCTTGATTTGACTTTCTACTCTGTAATAATTTGTAATGCTTTCTGCTCCGGCATAATGAGTACAAAGCCCTTTGAAACGAAGGAATTCTTTTTCTTTATTCAGAAAGTGGATTACCGATAGCAGTTCTTTTTTTTCGAAACCGGTACGGTTCATTCCTGTTTCGACTTCAATATGAACAATCGCCCTTGATTTAAGTTTCTTAGCTATTTTCGCCGCTTTTTGAAGTCTGTTTTTATCAAAAATAAAGAATTCCACCTGATTGCTAATAATCCATTCCAGGTCTTCCTCCTGAACGAGTCCCATAATCAATATGCTTACCTTATCGGCTAAAACTAATTTCACTTCCTTAGCTTCCTGAACATCAAAAACAGAAAAATGACGAATACCACTCTCAAAGGCTATTTTTACAAATTCAGGAATCCCATGTCCGTATGCATTTCCTTTGACAACGGAGGAAATAACTACTTTTCTTCCAAATGTTTTTTTTAGGAAATCAATATTTTGTTGGTAAGCTGTCTGGCTTAGTTCTATTATTGAATTAGTGTGCATTGCTAATTTGTTTGCTTATTTGATGAAAAAGAGAAACGGCAGTATTGGTTATTTCATCTGGAAAATCATAATCCGGATTGTGAAGTGCAGGGCTGTCTTCACCAGCACCGATACCAAACATCGCCCCGGGATAATTCTGTGTGAACAATCCAAAATCTTCACCCCAGTTAAATGGGGTCTTTTTTTCAATTACTGTGAGGTCTAACAAGCGTGCTGCTTTGCGAATATGATTAACCGCTAATTTGTTGTTTTCATTTGCTTGAAATTCCTGCACCCAATTTATTTGACACTTTAATTGATTTTTATTAGCAATTTTCTTTGCTAAAGTCTCTAGTTTTGATTCGATAAGTTTCATTTTTGAATTACTGTCACTTCTAACCGTGAAGTGAATTTCTCCGGCTCCGGCAGAAACCCCATAAGCTTTTCTACCCATTCTAATATGAATGGGTGTAATCATACAGAAATTATTCTTTTTAATATCGGACTGAATCAATTTATTAAATTCGCTTATTATTTCAGCAATTGCTAAGGAAGGATTTATACCATTTTCCGGTTCACCGGCATGTGCTGTTTTTCCGATGAGTTTAATGATTATACTGTTAACGGAACAACTAAACGTTTTTTCTTTAACGACTATTTGACCTAAAGTAAATCCAGGTAGATTGTGTAAGGCAAATACAAAATCGGGTTGTAAGGATTGGAAATTGGGGTCTTCAAAAACTTTTTTAGCACCACTACCGTCTTCCTCAGCCGGCTGAAACAAGAGTGCCACCTTTCCTTTACGAGGCCTGTTGTGGGATAATTCAACAGCTAATCCACACATAATAGCCATATGCCCATCGTGTCCGCATTTATGTGAAACTCCTTCTCTCAGAGATTGATGCTCAAAGGTATTTGTTTCAGAAATAGCTAAGGCATCCAATTCGGTTCGGAATAGGATTGTTTTACCTTTTTTTAGACCATTATAAATCGCTAGTAAGCCTGTGGTTCCAATTCCAGATAAGAGTTCATCAGGTGGATAATTTTCTAGAAAAACTTTAATTCTTTGAGACGTTTCATATTCTTCTCCGGATAATTCTGGATATTGATGTAATTCCCTTCTGAGAACCGTTAATGAATCAAGACGATGATTTGAATTTCCCATATTGATTATTTATTGAGACGCATTTCGAGATATTTATTGGTAAAGCCCAGTTTTTCATAAAGCTTTAGGGCCGGATTATTGGGTTCGACATGCAAGGCTATATTACCTTCTGAAATAGAAATCGCTTTTTGCATCAATTCTTTTCCGTATCCTTCTCCTCTTTGGCTGCTGTCAACAGCAATATAAACCAAAATGTTTTCAGGGATGTAGTCCCTCATTCCGGTATTGTTTAAAACGACTACGCCAACAATTTTAGCATCATCGAGACCAATTATAATGTTTCCTCCTTTTTCCGGATTCATAACATAATCCATACATTTTAAAATATCCCCAATTTTATCCCCGTATTCTTCTAAATGCGTATAGAGAAATTCGGCTGCAATTTGGTTAGTATAGATTACGTCAGCTCCAGTTATATGATTATTGTATTTGAATTCCATGTTGATTTTCTTTTTTATTGTGATAAATTGATAGTAAAACAAAGAGTATAAGCGATATGCTTATTCCGTATATATTAGCATCTAAATTTTTTAGTAATTGGGTGGTAAAAGGCAATTGATTGTCGGTTACAATCAATAAAATAGTGGTACTTCCACCAAAAAGCATACTCCAGAAGGCAGCAATAGGATGGCTTTTTTTCCAAAATAAAGCACCGACGACCGGGACAAATAATCCTGATACCATAAAGGCATAAGAGTAGAGCATAAGCTCTAAGACATTCTGCATTTGCGATGCCAATAAAATAGCAAATACTCCAACGGCTAAAGTCACAAGCTGCGACAGGACTAACATTTGTTTTTGGCTGAGTTCTTTCGTAAAGAACTTAGCGATAATATCAGTGACAATATTTCCGGAAGCGGCCATTAAGCAACTGTCGGCAGTGGATAAAATGGCGGAAAAATAGGAGGATAGCATCAATCCCATTAATCCAATAGGAAGTATAGTTGCCAATAAAATAGGCAGTCCCATTTCACTGTCCATATTTGCGGCATCCGTAATACCGGTAAACATGCCTTTCGTAGCCGCCACTTTTGCTAACATTCCTAAAATTACGCCCATAAAAGCCATAATGGGCCATTCGAAAAACCCAGCAATGAACCAGGCTTTCTTAGCTTCTTTTTCACCTTTACTGGCATAAATTCGCTGGTACAAGGTCATCCCGACAAACCAAATTGGGATGATGGTCACTGACCAATTAATAATTTGATAGATAGAAACATTGGTCATCGATAAATATTCTGGGGACAAGGTCGACTGAATTGCATCCCATCCTCCAACAGCAGTATAAGCAATTGGAATCCCTATGAAAATTAAACCAGCAAGTAAAATAATCCACTGGATAGTATCGGTAATAATTACTGCTTTAAGACCTCCAATTGCAGTATATATCACCGCAATTGCTCCCATTACAACTAAAGCAGTTTGCATATTGAGTCCTTCAATTGTGGCAGAAGCTAGTTTGGCTCCAGCCAATACCTGGGAGCTGGTAAAGCCAATATAACCAATCGCAGAAATTATCCCGGCTAATAACGCAACACGAGCATTATAAAAGTGATTGAAGATTTGAGGAAAGGTAAAGAAATTATGTTCCCGTCCCAATTTACTGACCTTAGGAATCAGAAAAGCAGCACTTAGCCAAGCACCAAGTAAACCGGTAAAAAGCATCCAGGAACCAGATATTCCCATGGTAAAACCAAGTCCCCCTAATCCAATAGAAAAACCACCACCTACATCGGTAGCTACCACAGATAAGCCTACATGCCAACTGTTCATATTGCGCCCACTTACATAAAAATCTTCTGGGGTTTTGTTTTTTCTGAAGAAATAAACGCCGACACCCAACATAGCCAGCATATAAATGATGAAAATTAGGTAGTCTAATTCGTGCATTTGTATTTTATTTTAATGATAGTTTAAGGCCTGTACGAGGAATTTTTCCAGAAGGCATAACGAGGCAGTAAACTGCAATAAAAAAATGATTTCAGCTTAGAAATCTTGGTTTGAGGTTGGTTTGCAGTTTAAAAAAAAACAAGCTTAATAAGCTGCAAAAAAGGCAGTATAATTACAAATATAGGAAAATTCATTCCTAGAAGTAGGAATTTAACAGTTGGCTTCCGTTTTATTGGGAAAAAGCGAATAGCTTTCAATAATAACCGTCATAGCCAATGAAGTATTTATAGGCTTAGAAACTGCTCGATCTTTTTTTAGGATTTATTATTCACCAGGATGATAGGTTCTTTCGGCATTTTTTTCAACCTCTTCTTTATAAAAAAACACTTCTTTAAATTCACCTTTTTGATACTTTTCGGCTTGATCATAAAAGTGTTTTGATTTTGGATCACCGCTATTTCCCCCCGCAAGTAAGGATTTAGCTTTTATTTTAGGACCAAATTCCACAGCGCAAACAAAACTGTTACCATTGTAACCATACATCCGTTTAGTATTGGATTGATAATCACTTTTAAAAGCGGGTAGGCTACCCCAAAGCGCTGGACCATATCCAATTGCTAAACTTTTTAAATTATCATCGTATTTAAGATCTATAGCACCTGATAACCGCTGGAACCGATTCAGCTCTCCCCAGGGGATTTGCCATTTACCAAATTTTGCGGTTAATTCCAATACTACATTCTGTAATTGAGGTAGCATTTGATCGGCCGATGCATTTTTACTAAAGTTCTGAATGTTTTCTACCTGATCAGCCTCTCCTTCATCAATATAGACTTTTTGTATTTTAGAGTCTAATTTCGAAGCCCATTCAATGGCTAGAGTAGTGGCAATGGAATTTTCATTGGAATAGTAATCCCAATTTCTCAAGAGAGCAATAGGTTCTGTTAAATCGGCATAAAGCCCTTTCTCAAGCTTTGTGCTTTTTTCAAAATTTGTTATCAAAGAGGGAATCAATAATTCAAAGGCGGTCAATTTAGTATTATAACCAACGGCTATAACTTTATCTAAGGTGTATTTCTCTCCCTTACTCAAAAGACGTACGGCATTTATAGCTCTGAAATTTTCACCATCGGGCGCCATATAATTGGGGTAGTCTTCTTTTTTAGGACTTTGATCTCCCGAAACGGAAAAAGGGGTAGAATTACAGTTTTGCAGCCAGCCATTCTTCGGATTGTAGAGGTGAACCGATTCTGAAACTTCGTGTAATCCCTTCCATTCTGTTGCTGAAGTGCTCCCGTCAACCACCCTAGACCAATTGATGTTTCGATCTCTTATTGGTAAGAAGTTACCGTGCCAATAGGCAATATTCCCTTTGGAATCAGCATAAACGGTATTGTTAGACGTATTGGCTTTCAAATCCATAGCCGCTTTATAATCCTCAAAACTCTTCGATTTTGTTCGGATCCAACTTTGTTCCAGGCTTTTCATGGCGCGGTTATAAGATTTTAAGCTAATCCATTTACCCCCTCTTTTAGCCATTATAGGGCCATGATTAGTAAAATAGGTTGTGAATTTCCGAGTTTTAAGGAGTCCCTTTTCTAAATAATTGATGCTTATTTGTTTTTCTTTCATAGGAAGCAATTCGTCCTCGTACTCATAGAAATATTTTTCGTTTTTTAGCACCACTTTTTCTGCATACATATCAGCTACATCGGCACTTGAGGAAGTGTGCATCCATCCACAATTCTCGTTAAACCCCTGATAAACAAAAAACTGCCCCCAGGTCACCGCTCCATAAGCATTTAATCCTTCTTTACTGCTCATTTGTACTTCGGGTCTGAAATAAAAACTAGTATGTGGATTGATATATAAAATAGCATTGCCGGATGCCGTTTTGCTGGGTGCTAAAGCAAAACCATTAGAGCCGGTTTGGACGTTTATTTCTCTTTCTACATAGGATACTTTATCCGTGTTTCCAGAGTAAAAAGATTTTAATTCACCTGTTGTCAAATCACCAGTACTAATGGCACCAATGCTTCCGTCGGTCCAAAGTAGGGGATACCAGGGTTTGAAACTTTTTAGTAATGCTGGTTTTACATTGGGATTTTTGAGTAGATAATAGTTAATCCCATCAGCATAAGCATTTAATAATTTCTTAAGCCAGGGCTTGGCATTTGTATAATCTGCCATCGCCTCTTTTTCGTCAATAATAAGTCTTATTTCAAGATCATTGTATAAAACGGCAGCTCCTTTTATTTCAGACAAACGCCCCAGTTTTTCAATATAATTCATTTCAATTCGATTGAAATCATCCTCACACTGGGCATACAATAAACCAAAAACAGCATCGGCATCCGTAGTTCCGTATACGTGGGGAATTCCCCAAATATCCCGAATTATATTTACCTGCGTAGCCGCTTTCTCCAAACGGATGTATTCTTTGTTTTTTTGACTTTGAGAATAGCACGAAAAAGAAAGAAAGAGTGAAAGAATTCCGAATTGCAACTGGATTGTTATTGGTCTCATTTTATTGAACTTTAAATTTTTGGCCACTATTATAAATACTCATTTCCAGACTTCGTACAGAGATGAGATTGTTCTTTTTATACTTCTCAATTCCCACAGGATTTTTTAGTACGATTACTTCGCTTTCTCCAGTTATTTCTATGTCTTTATTGCGAACTATAATAGCCGTAGCTTCATCAATTCCAATTCCGATATGGGTAGGAAACTCCACTAATGCGGATATTAGACGGTTATAGCGGCTTCTTTTTAGAAAGTGCTGATCTATAATTACATTTTTCATTAAGCCCAAACCTGGAATAGTTTCCAAATTCCCATGTCTGATATTGTCAAAAGTTCCAGAATACTTAGCTTCCATTTTTTGGTTTCCTGTAATCATATTTTCGCACATCACTGCTGCTCCGGCACTGGTTCCTGAAATTACACTTCCCTTTTCATAGGCTCTATGAATGGCCGTTTTGATTGGAGTATTGTTGACAATTTCCATGAATCGGGCTTGATCACCACCACTAATAAAAATTAATTTTGCGTTTTGTAAAGAGTCAATCCATTTTTGATTGTGGGCCGTTTCTTTCTTGAAATTAAGCATCACAATCTTATTAGGGGTCAATTTTTTGACTTGATCATTGAAATAAATATAAGCACTGTCCGGTTCTTCACTTGACATGGGTAGCACCACTATATAATCCTTAGTTTTTAAATCGGCGATTTTTAGCAGATGCGTCATCATTGTATCCGATCGGTTGCCACCGCCAATAATAAAGAGTGTTCCTTTTGGAGATTGTGCCAGAATCGTATTAAAAAAGCTTAGTACTAATACTAAAAAACAAATCTTGTTTAATGGGTATAATTTAATCATAGTAGTAAATATATTTCATTATATTAAAATATTCGGTTGCTGTTTTAAATGAATTCCAATCAAAATAACGAAGATGAATTTAGTACTTAAAAAACTAAATTTACATAAAAAAACCATCTCGTCAACGACGGATGGTTTCTTTAACACAAGACGGGCAATTAATTAGCTACCGTAACCTGGATTTTGTGTAATTAATTTATTTGTATCCATTTCTCTTAACGGAATAGGTAGAACCAATTTATCGGAATTATAAAGATAAAACTCAGATCCGTCAGCATAAATATCTATGGAACGTTTAGTTCTTTTAAGATCATGAATCAAGAAGCCTTCCATGCCTAATTCCAATTCTCTTTCTCTTAGAATAGTATTTAAATCGATCGTTAAAAAAGAAGTAGCAAGTGCTCTTGTTCTTATTCTATTGATGTCATTAATGGGTAAATCACCAATTATAGTCCCTAATCTGAAATTAGTTTCCGCTCTGATCAAATACATTTCAGCTAGTCGAATGATACCGACATCTCCAAATTGATTTTTGAATTTGTTAGTTAAGATTCTATTATTTGCAGGATTTAGATAATTGAAATTACGTCTTTCATCATTGCTATCAGTAAATTTATTAAGATAGTTATTTCTAATTTCAATATCACCACCACGTCCACCATTTGCTTCAGAAGCATAATGATTTGTAGCCTGATTATCTCCGGTTTGTTTTGTAATTTGAATAGCAAATACATCTTCTGATTGGTCTGAATCATGGTTAAAAGCATCAGCATATTTAGTAGATAAGCTGTGTCCACTATTTTCAATTACATCATTTGCAGCCGCTCTGGCAGCCGCGTAATTTCCTTGTTGTAGATAAACTCTAGCCAAAAGTGCAGCAGCAGAATATTTATCGGCATAAAAACTATTTTCAGCAGGAAGGTCAGCATAAGCTTGAGTTAAGCCAGAAAGTACTAAAGTATAAACCTCTTCTACAGAACTTCTTTCTTTGGATAAATCTGCACTAAAATCATAAATAGCATTAGGTCTTATCACAACTCCTAACTGACTGTTTACCTGACCCGCTTCGTAAGGTTTTGCGAAAAAGCGAACCAAATCAAAGTAAGCTAGCGATCGAAGAAAAGCTGCTTCTGCCGCCATCGTCTTTTGTTTCTCAGGAACAGCTACTTTGCTAATGTTTTCAATTACCGTATTAGCGGCATTGATAATTTGATAATTTCGGGAGTAGATTGCCTGTGCAAAGGTATTGTCAACCACAATAGACTTGTTGTAAAATTGTCTTAAACCGGCGTAGGTACCTCTCCATCTTAAATCAGTTGTTGAAGTTACACCTGTTTGTCCCAATAAATCAGCAGCTATAAGAATACGGCCACCGTAAACATCACCTGTCGCAGCAGTGGCGTATATACCACTCAAAATATTGGTGATACCAGATTCAGTGCTTAGTGTTATGGTTGCATCTTCATTCTGTTTGGGATCAATTTGTAATTGATTTTCACAACTTATAGATAGAATAGCAACTAGGCTAAGAAGGATTAATTTATTTGATTTCATCTTTTTAAATTTAAAAATTAATATTTACTCCTAAAGCGATTGTTTTAGCGGGAGGTGCAGAATAAAATTCTTCTCCAATTCCGGTATCATCTCTTCGGGCTTCCGGATCATAACCAGAATATTTTGTAAAAGTGAGTAAGTTTACTCCTGTTAAATAAAAGCGAACACTTGACATTCCCATATCCTTAGTTGCTTTATTGTTTAAGGAATAACCGATAGTTAAATTTCGAAGTCTAATAAAATCAGCTTTACTTAAAAAACGAGTCGATTCACCGGTTCCGTTACCACCATACAAACGTGCTTGTGGAACATTAGTAATATCACCAGGTTTCTGCCAGCGGTTTAACTGATCGATAGTTTGATTGTCAAAATAATCAGCTGCTACCGATTGGTATTTTCCGGCTGAATTATAGATACTGGCTCCCCATTCTCCCTGAAAAGTGAAAGAGAAATCAATTCCTTTGTAATTAAGGGTATTCGTCATTCCAGTCATTAATGTTGGAAATGGATTACCGGCAATAACTCTTTTGGCCAAACTGTAATCATTAGTTGTAGTTCGATCTTTGCTGCCATCTGCATTTGTGGTGTTTTTATAAAATAACGCATCTCCATTTGCAGGATCCACACCAGCATATTCAATTAGATAAAAAGAAGATACATTTTCACCCACTCTGTTAATTGTATAAGCACCTACAATATCGGCATTGTTGTTCGGCATTGATTTAACTACCGTATTATTTGTAGTAATATTAAAACTAGTATTCCATTTAAAACCATTAGAATCGATATTTCTGGTGTTTAGAGTCAATTCAATTCCACTACTTTGAATTTTACCAATGTTTTGGTTAATAGTTGAAGCTCCAGAACTTATAGATAACGGAACGCTAAATAGTAAACCATCCGTGTTTTTTTGGTAATAATCGGCTTCGACACTGATACGGTCAAACAATCCGAATTCAACTCCAAAATCAGTTTGAGCTGATTTTTCCCAAGTTAAATTGTTATTTCCAGCCTGAGAAAAAGAAAGTCCTGATTTTAAGTTATAAGGACTGGAACCATACAATTGACGGGAAGCAAAGTTACCCAATTCTGCATTTCCTAATTTACCCCAGCTCCCTTTTAATTTTAAGAAAGAAATGGTTTGATTGTTCTTTAAGAAACTTTCCTCCGAAATAATCCAACCTGCTGAAAAGGCAGGGAAAATTCCGAATCTATTATTTATACCAAAACGAGACGAACCATCACGACGAATACTGGCTTTGAAAATATATTTATTGTCATAAGAATAATTCACTCTACCAAATTGAGAAACGAAAGTATAATCGGTTTCATTACCTGCACCTGCAGATACTTCGGCGCCGCCATCGACAGTTTGGAAGGAATCATTTGGAAAATAAATACTTGTTGTGCTTTGATATCTTCGATTGTATTTGTTAAACTCCATTCCAGCAACTGCGTTGAAAGTATGTTTCTCTCCAAAATTCTTATCGAAAGTTAAATAATTACTATAAATATAAGTTTCATTGTTAACAGAACTAGCAAACACACTACCATCAGTAGCCATAAATGGTGTATTTTTTCCTCTCCAATTGTCTTCTGTTTGAGATAAAAGGTCATAGGAGAAATCGGAATTTAATTTTAAAGAAGGAAGAATTTTGTATTCACCATACACTTTTCCAATAACTCTTCTCATTAAAGTTTTATAAAAAGAATTGTCTACTGCCAATAAATAATTTGCATAAAGCGTATTTGGATTAGCCGTACCATCAGCCAAACGATCTGGGGATAAAGGCGATTGAGCAACAGCTTGTAGCGGAGTTGTAAATGCGTTATCATTATCAACACGATTGATTTGAGATCTTGAAAAACTGATGTTCATGCCTGTTGTAAAACGATCAGAAACTTTATGAGAGACATTTGTTCTGGCAGTTATTCTTTCTAAGTTATTGCTGTTTATAATTCCTTTCGTATTGTTATAGGCACCAGAAAAGAAATATTTTGTTTTAGCATCACCACCAGAAACAGAGAAATCAGCATCGGTATTATAACCCGTTTTAAAAGCGGTATCCTGCCATTTAGTATCGACAGCACCTTTTCTCCAATCCGTTCCTTGTGCAAGGAAATCAAAAGTGCCTTCTGCTTCTGCAGCATCTCCGGTTCCATTTATAGAAGCTTCTGTAAATAATTCCACATATTGAGCTGCGTTCAACCATTTTCTTTTGTGTGTAGCCTCACTTACCCCATGAGAATAGTTAACAGAAAAAATTGCTTTTCCTTCTTTACCTCTTTTGGTGGTAATTAACACGACACCATTTGCACCTCGAGCACCATAAATTGCTGCTGAAGAGGCATCTTTTAATACGTCAATAGATTCTATTTCATTCGGACTTAAAGTCAACAATGGATTTGTTGGCGCTCCATTGGTGGATTCATTTGATGTAACTAATGGAATTCCGTCCAATACATATAAAGGTTCTGTCCCAGCACTAATACTAGCAGCTCCCCTGACACGAATGCTGATACCACCTTCTACTTTTCCATTTGTCTGTGTGATTTGTACACCGGCTAATTTACCAACTAATGCATTTTGCACATTAGAAACTGGAATTTGCTGAATGTCTTTAGAAGTTACCCGAGCAATATTGTCCGTTAACTTTCTCTTGCTCCGGGTTCCGTAACCAACAACAACAATAGCTTCCAATTCATTAGAAGCTTCTGATAATTTAAAAGTCATCGAAGAAGAGGCTGGCATTTCAATA
>Ga0114958_10001031_pt1 | contig 22547 bp, 19 predicted proteins | sample C_130208_EF_Meta_FD_89577 | JGI IMG/M metagenome (GOLD analysis project Ga0114958, IMG submission 89577) | Freshwater microbial communities from Lake Croche, Canada to study carbon cycling - C_130208_EF_MetaG | ecosystem: Environmental > Aquatic > Freshwater > Lake | place: Lake Croche, Canada... | reverse complement strand
GCAAATGTCTAAAAATATTTTACAATCATACTCATCACAAAAAACGATAAAATTATATTTGACAGCGACTTATGCTAAACCTTTAAGTGAATGGAATATACCTTTGGATTGTCAGTTTTATTGGGATATTGAAGACGAACAACTATGTAAAAAAAGAAATATTCAAGGATTGGTAGAAAAACACGGCGAAGATGTATTATTATTCTTAACCGAAGCGAATAAAGAAGTCAAGTTGAGTGTATATGATAAAATGCCAGATTTGGAACTAATCACAAATATCATGGATAGAAAACGATACGAAGTCATTAAGGAACGAATTAAAGATTCTTCTTATGGATTTTCAAATAGCACCCTTTTAAGTGGCAACTTTCCAAGTGAAGTTGATGCTATGTTGGCATACATTACTGGAAGCAACAAAGAGGAAGATTATCCTAAAAAAGATTTATCTATATTTGGTAGAATAAAACGAAAATGCATAAAATCTAACAGCAGAACCAAATTGAATAATGGCGATTTTACAAGTCAATTATGGTTCTTACCTTTTGGGATTAATATGACTATTAATAAAGTCAGCGAACATTTGAAGGATAGAATGTTAAAAAATAGCGTCTTAAAAAATTACGAAATAAAAATAGTCAATTCAAAAAAAGAATACAAACTAAAAGACATCAAAGAGGAAATCAAAAACTGGGAATTGAAGGCAAAAGAAGATGGGAAAGATGGGTTGATTTTGTTGGCTGGTAATCAATTAACTTTGGGAATTACATTGCCATTTGTTGATATTGTGTTTCTGTTTAACGATATTGTATCAAGTGATAAAATTATTCAAATGATGTATCGGTGTATGACAGAAAGCATGAATAACACAGAAAACGACAAAATAAACAGCGGACGAAAAAAAATGGGATTTGTTGTAGATTTGAATATTTCCAGAGTGCTTAATACATTATTAGATTATAATGTGCATAAAAAAGATTTGAATGTGGAGCAGAAAATCGCATATTTGGTAGAAAACAATTTGATTAATATTGATAGTGATTTATTTGAAAGCAAAGAAAACAAAACAAAATTGGTAGAAAAATTACTACATATTTGGAAAGCAGACCCAATCAACAATCTAAAAATATTATTGAGAAAGATTGAGGAGAACATTATTGATTTGGATACAAAAGACCAAAAAATGTTAAATCAATACTTTACAAGTTCGGTTGGCGATGAAAAGGTAAATGTAAAGGTTCAATTTGACGAAGAAAGTGATGAAGCATTACCAGACGGAAAAGAAATAGTAAAAGAAGGAGGAGGTGATGATAATGAACCAGAAGAAAAAACAGAAGACGAACCAGATACTCAAAACGCAAACATTTCTTTAACAAAAGATGTATTGCCGTTTATTCTTCCGTTGAGTTGCATTTTAACTATGAATACGGAAGATAATGATATTTTAGAAATGTTGAATGTTATTAAAACCAGCCCGTCGTTATTAAGCGTATTTAACGACCAGTCGTTTATTTGGTGGAACAAAAAGGATATTATAAAATTGATTGAAAAGATTGTTGAAAAATATATTAAGAAGAACTCTTCTATATATAATATAGCAATTCAATTCAAAATGTCTTTACAAAGTTTGATTGATAAGCCCAAAGAATTATTAGAATTAATTGATAGTTGTTTGAAACCAAAGCAAAAGGAGAAGCAAGAAAACGGCGAAGTATTTACGCCGATGTCTTTGATATTTGAAATGTTAGATAATTTGGATAAACACTATATTAAGGAACATGGACGAAGCATATTCACGGAAAAAGATTTTAAGTGGTTTGACCCAGCATCTGGTATGGGTAATTTTCCAGTAGCGGTTTATTTGAAACTGATGGAAGGCTTAAAATCGCAAATACCAAATGACGAAGAACGCAAAAAACACATCATAGAAAATATGTTGTATATGAGTGAATTAAACAAAAAAAATGTGTTTATTTGTCATCAAATATTTAATGTGAATAACCAATTCAAATTGAACCTTTATGAAGGCGATACATTAGAGTTGAATGTTGTTAGTGAATGGGGAGTTGCACTCAATAGTTTTGATGTGATTTTAGGAAATCCGCCATACAACAAAGGAGGCATTCGTTCTCATACTGGAAAGCAGTTGGGAGATAAAAACGAAACCATCTGGACGAAGTTTATTGAAAAATCGTTTGAATGGTTGAAACCAGATGGATTTTTAGCATTCATTAATCCGTTGAGTTGGTTGAAGAAAAGCCATTCACTACATAATGAGATGTTGGAGAAACATATTGTTTGGTTGAAATTGTGGGACGATTCGCAATCAAAAGGAATGATTAATGCTGATATTCCTATTTCGTTGTATGTATTACAAAACACTCTTAATACACAAAATAAAAAGACAGAGATTATTAGTGAAATCAAACGCAAAAAACTTACAACAACATCGTTTGAATATCTCAATAAAAACTATTCTATTCCATTAGCGTTCCATAGTATATTTGACAAACTCATTCAATTTATAGAAAAACATAATTGTAGTTTGGAATACAAAACAAAAACCATAAAATCATCTGGAACAAAGGCAAAAATACCAACCGAATATACATTAGAAGATATGTGGGCGATTGATACATATACATTAAACGAAGGTATATTGGTTAAAAAAGCAACAGAACAACACCCAGACGCAAATAAACGCAAACTTATTATTGCTAACAAAAGAGGATTTAAGGGGGCGTTTATTGATGAAGGAAAAATGAGTTTGACTGGAAATCACAAGTTTTACATTTTGGGCGACAATTTAGAGTTGATTAAAAAAATAATGGATTTTAACATTAGTGTAGTTATTAGTGATTATCCTAAATACGGACAATCGTTTTTAGATAGTGAAGCATTCAAATATCTTCCAGACATTCGTAAGTTAGGACTTGCCGATATAACCGAAGACGAGTTTTACAAATTGATAGGATTAACACGCCAAGAAATCAACCAAATAAAAAATCCTTCGTCAAATGAAGTAGTGGAAGAAGACGAATTAGAAAACGAGGTAATTGAAGTAAAGCCGACAGCAAAAATTAGCGTGAAACCAGCAACAAAGACAATAAAAGTAGTGAAACCCAAAAAGAAGTTGGTTATTGTGGAAGACGACTCATAAATGTAGTTGGATTATGATTTTGTGTATAATATTATAAAATAGATTGTATTTTTATAAAAATATTTTTTATATATTTGTCGTGCAATTGCGATAAATATATAACATGAATTAAGTAGGATACAAAATAATACTCATTTTTATTGGCTATTTTGTGCCGTTTTAAATGTGCGAGGGTGTAAATATATAATACCTGTTTATTAAACCCTTGGTATTTTCATTCTTCAATAGTGTAAATCAAATAATTGTTAAATAACTTAAAATTGAAATAAAAAAATTTATTAAATAAAAAACAAATAATATTATTCAAAATGGATTTTACAAAAAAGGATGATGTTTTTACCATTTCTTTACCAGGTTCAGACTTGGTTTTTACTCAATATTTATATATTAAAGATGAAGTCCGAATAGCTTTGTTAGTTTCTATATTAAATAAAAATGAGGATGCTATATTTTGGGCATTTGAACTTTATAATAGTGGATTTATAAATGAATTACTAAATCTAATTTGGAAGATTTATTATGATTTCTTTTCTACTCTGAATCCTGCATATGAATCTTATTTGATTAAGAAACATAAAGAATTAATTAAAAATGATACACCAGATAAACGAATTGTTAGTTCAATAATTCAAGATCTACTTTTTAGACCCTTTAATTCGGATGTTTTCATGTTAAGAAATATTTGTGAAAACTTTGAAATTGACATGGAATATCATCATGGGTCAAAAAAAATAACGCACATTGATGAAGCAAAACACAATTTGATACAATGGGTATCCAATGAAGATTTGAGATCTATAGCACAATGGATATTAAATCTTAATAAAGATGTTATTAAAATTGTTGATATTTATAATATCTGTTTAGACCTCTTTGATAAAGAACTTAAACTAACAAAAAATAAATTACAAAAAGAATTTGATTCGGCTATAAGACTTAATATAAACGAAAACGTTATTTTATTGGCAAAGATTTTACAATTATTTTCAAGAAAAGCTGGTCTTAAAAAAGGGAAAAGTATTTATATTAATGTGGAACCAGAAGATATAATTCCTTATGAACCAATTGTTAGTTCTAAAGAAATAAAACATTATAATATTTTAGAAAAGGCATATATGTGTGGAATTGATGATTTGAAACATTTAAGTCTTTTTAAACTAACAAGAAATAAATACAAAATACAAGAAGAATATTGGTATAGATGGGAATATCATGCGTCATTTTCACCTATTTGGTCTAAAAGAATAAGAAAATTTGGAGGTTACCCAGATTTTAAAAAACAAAAAGTGATATTCAAAGAGGAACCAAATGATGATTTAATGCAAGAATTTTATAGTCTTTATGGTTTAGAACCAGATGAACAAATAGAGAAGATACAAAATAAAAGTATTCCACAAATAGAAAAAATATATAATTGGTGTTGGTTTAATGAACAATATAAAAAAAATGGATTATTTCAAGTTTACGAAGAAGAATTGGAAGAATTGGATAATGAAGGTTTGAAATATTAAACAAAAAAATTTGTATTTTTTAGTTTACAAAATGTTAAAAAGTGTAAATAATTTAAGGTCTCTTTACGTAGATTTATAAAATAAAATTGAAATCTATTTAAAGAAAAAGATTTATAATATATTATTAAACATACAAAATGGTAAAAAATACTCATGGCGGTTCAGGTCATAAGAAATTTGCTCGTAAACATTTTACTGGTGTAAAAAGTAATAAATTAAGAGTTTCTGAGGATGAAGGAGAAATTTACGCTATTGTAACCAAAACACTTGGTAATGGAATGTTTCATTGTCATTGTATTGATGGAACAATACGTTTATGTCATATTAGAGGGAAATTTACTGGAAAAGATAAGCGTGATAATATGGTGGAAGGAGGGAAATGGGTTTTAATTGGATTAAGACAATGGGATGTTCCATCTGAAAAATCTTCGAGTATTTCAAAAGGTAAAGAAAAAATGCAGCAATGTGATTTATTGGAAGTATATAATGATATGGATAAGCAAAGACTCAGAGAAACTATTTCTGAAAATTGGTCTATTTTAGATAGTAATGATAAATCAAGACCAAACTTATTTGAGAATACGTTATTAGATGATGATATTTTATTTGGAACCGATAAAGATTTTGAGAGAAATCGTTTGATTGAAGAAATAAAATCATCTACAGCGGAAAGAATAACATTAAGTATTGGGGAATCAAAAGAAAAAGTAGTAAATAAATGTGTTGAAGAAGAAATAAATATAGATGATATTTAGAATAAAAAAATTTATAATTATTAAGTTAAATAAAAAAATACCTTATTACACTGACCGGAAAATTTATAATAATTGATTTATTATAGACTTATTTTTTTATATTTAAGCCAATTACAATGTAATAATTTTGTAATCACTGAGAAAGTTATAAAATTATAACCTTCAAATCTACAAGACAAAAAATTAGTTTATATATTTGAATAAAATAAAGATTAAATAAAATATAATAAAACTTATCTTTTTTATTTTTTTTTCATATAAAACAATATAAATTGATTTTATATTATTTGCTGTCTCCTGTAAAAATATATATATAGTGTTTTTCTGGTGAGATTATAAAATAATTATTTATTGCTGTTAGGAGACAAATATTTATAATAATAATTCTTTAAGTATTTTTAAGCACATAATAATTTTTTAATCTATTTTATTTTTGAAGAAAAAAGAAAAATAATTTTAGATCTTGTAAAAATACTATTTTTATATAAATCGTGTTTATTAGAATATTTATCCGAATGTGTAATAAAGTAAAAAAGTGTAAAAATATAAAAAAATAGAATCAAAAGTATAGTAATATATATTTATATAATAAAACTATTTAAAGAAAAACCATACTATATTATATATATATCTATCTTTAAATTTATTATATATAGATTTTTTATCATGAGCAATAATATTTTCTTAAAAACTAAGGAATTAAAAATTAAGGAATTAAATAACAGATTTAGTTTTTTAGAGGAAGAATACAATAAGAATTCTTCCATTAAGGAATACCCTAATAAATCCAAACGTAAAAATATTGAATATGACTCGTCTCAAAATTCATTTACACAACCGAGACCCGATAGAAATAGAGATAGAGACAGAGACAGAGATAGAGATTTTAATAGAAATAATAAGAGAAATAACAATTTTCTTCCAAAAATTACAACACCATCAACTTCTTCAATTATAGAACCTGATGTAAATAATCCCATTTTATTTCCAGATCTTGTGCCAATTAAAAATAAAGAAATTAATAATCAACTTGAAAAATCAAGTAAATTTAAAGATATTTTAACTAATAATTTTAAAGATAATACATTAAATCAAAATCCCATAACTCCAGGTTGGGTTAGATTATCTTCACTTAATAGGAAAATTACCAGTAAATATGAACCTATTGAATTAATCAGAAAACGAGATGAAAAAGAAAAAATAGAGTTATTTGATACCAAAAATCAAGAGAACCTAAATCATATTATGTTTAAAGCAATTGAAAGTATGAAAAAAAACTGGGAGCAATATGAATACAAATACGACTTTATTAATGGAGAAGGTTCTTATGCTGAAAAATTTAGATTATCTCCAGTTTATGGTTCAGAATATGATACTCAAAGTGAATCTGAAGAAGTAGAATGTAATGAGGATGATGAATATGATGCTGATGATTATCAATACAAATAATTAGTTAAAATATGTATCGTATTATATTTCCTAAATATAATACTTTATGGAAAATGAAAATTATAATGAAACAATTGAAGATTTAGATATTTCATGGATTAATGAATTTGAAAAAATAGATAATGAATATAAAATTTATTATACAGAAGAACTATCATTTATTAGAATCCATTACATTTATTTAAGTAATAATAATGATATTGAAAAAATTAGAGAAGAAAAAATATTTCTTAAAATACCAGGTATGTTACAAAAAGATGAATTATTAAGCATTATTAAACATAATTCATTTTCAAATCAAGTTAAATATTCATTATTATCAATCTTAAAATTTAATATTAATATTGAACCAGAACATTTAAAAACTTTTTTAAGAAGTAAAAATCTATTATTAGGGGAATCGTTTTTACAATCCATAAAAAATTTAGATACTATTAAATTTGATAAATCAATTACAATGTTTCATGATATAAATGATATTTTAATTATATTTCATGAAAAAAATAGAAAACCATTATCTAATAGCACTAAAAAAGTGTTTATAAATTCAAATTCTACAAAAAAAACCAAAAAGAATTTACATCCATGAATAACTTAAAGGAATAATGATATTATATAGTAGCTAAAATGTCTGCTCTAATCCATCCAATTGATAATTTTACCCCAATTCAAATTGGTGAAAAAGGAAGTCATGAATATACTTGGTCTAATAACATTCGTGAAAGAATTCTTCAATTAAGTTTTCAGTTAACGAGGGTAAGAGAAGAAAGTATTATCAATAAACTTTATGAACAAACTGATAGGATTCTTATGGAACTTAATGGTTCCTATAAGACCTTAGTTTTAAACCGAGAAGAATATTTAGAATATATGTCAATTATGTATCGAATGATAGGGTATACCCGAGATATTATTTATGGAAAAGGAGAATATACTCTGTCTTATATGTTACTTAATGTTTGGTATAAACATTATCCAGAACTGGCTAAATTTGCCTTTAGATTATTTTTAATCCCTCCTAACGATTTAACAAAGAATTTTCATCCTTATGGTTCTTGGAAAGATGTTAAATATCTATATAAGAAATATAAATCTTCACCCTTAGTTATTTATGGGTGCCAATTACTAATTAACCAATTAAAGCAAGATTCTTTGAGTAATAATCCATCTCTAGCTGCCAAATGGGTCCCACGTGAAAAGTCACAATTTAGTGAATTATTTACTGAACTGGCTATCGGTTATTTTTTCAATTATACAGAAAATGCTAAAACCAAAGAATCCCTTAAGAAATCAATAAATAAGGCTAAGATGAATTTTCGTAAGCTTATATCTTCTTTGAATAAAAAATTGGATACTGTTCAAATTAAGCAATGTCAACTTAATTGGTCTTCAATAGATCCCTCAAAGCAAACTTCAATTACATTACACAATCAAAAGAGAGCTTTTCTCAATGTAAGGAAGAATGGCACCCAAAAATATCAAGAAATTGATCGTATTTTATGTGCTTTTAAGTTTAAGGAATTTGCTCAGAAAGCCGCAATGGGGGATGTTATTGTAAAGGGAAAGCGAATTGGGTTAAATGATTTTACCAAGAATGCATTGGAATTAATTAATCATAATCAAAAGGATTCGGATGAAGCCGCTATTCTTAATGCCCAATGGCTTGATAATTCAAATTCAAATTATGCACTTAGAAAGATGATTGCAATGATTGATGTTTCTGGTTCTATGATTGGCGAACCATTGAATACAGCTATAGCCCTTGGAATCCGAGTAGCTGAAAAGTCTATACTTGGAAAGAGACTTTTATCATTCAGTGCAAGTCCAGAATGGATTAATTTAACTGAACAGTCAACTTTTATTGAAATGGTTGATAAAGTAAGGCGTTCTGATTGGGGAATTAACGCTAACTTTTCAGCAGCATTAAATTTGATTCTAAATGCCATAATAATTCAAAAATTGAAGCCTGATGAAGTTGAAGATATGGTGCTAGCTGTATTTTCTGATATGCAAATGGATGTATTTGACAATAAAAATTTATCCCTAATGGCTTTTATTGAATCTCAATATGAGGATGCTGGAATAAGACTTTGGGGCAAACCTTTTAAAACTCCGCATATTCTTTTCTGGAATTTGAGATCTACTTCTGGATTTCCTACTTTATCAATTCAAAATAATACTTCAATGATGTCTGGTTTTAGTCCTAATCTTCTTAATTTATTCTGTAATGAAGGTTTGAATGCTATTCAAAGTTGTTCTCCTTGGAGTATATTTATAAATAGTTTAAATAATGAAAGATATAAGCCATTAGATAATCATATTCGTGAGATGCTATAACAATTTATATAAAAATAAAATATAAAATACCGGTTGCTCTAATTTGTTTTATTTATTTTTTCTGACCAATATTGTAGTGTAATCTTATTTTTATTGAAAGTTCTATTTTTGAAAGCTTCAATAGTATTTTCCAATAATTCTTTTGTAATTTCCGTCCAATTATTAACTATAAGAACTGGAAGATCATGAAATAAAGTTTTAAATTCATTAACACAAATAATTGGAATACATCCCAAACATAATGCTTCCCAAGTCCTATGGCAATCTAAACCTATTCCAGTAGGTGATAATACAAATGTATAATTACTCATTTTTTTCCAAGTTTGTGTTCTTGGAATAAAATTTATATGTATATCAAGTAAATCATTAGAAATAGTTTCTAAAGCTAATTTTCTTTGACAAAAACGATCACTATTTAATGTAAAATTAACAAAAATCTTATTATTCCTTTCATAAAAAGGTTTAGATTCTTTTATAATATTTATTAATATTTCTTCTTGTTGTTGGGGTAAAATTCCTTCTTCTGGTAAATGCCATTTAACATTGGGATTTCCTAATATTGTATGATAGTCTAATCCAATTGGTAATTGGATTATTTTATCATTTTTTTCAATACGTGTATTTTGTGTATACCATTTTAATAATAAATTTGATTTTAAAAGTTTCAAAGTTTCTTCTTTAGATAATGTTTCTTTTGGAACACATAAATCCGAATCCCCACTGACTAGTACAAAACTATAGATTAAATATGGCATTATTTTATTTACAAAAAATTTCAATAAATCACTACAAACATAAATAGACATACCATTAAACATTTTATTAGATTTTAACATATTATATAAATAATTAATATCTTTAGAACAACTTGATATAGGATTGGGAGAATAAAATGTGCATGATTTTAATATGCCTCTGCTACAAACAAAATAACAATTATTTTCCATTATTTAGAATTAACTACCATAAAACAATTTGAATTTAAACTTACTTATGAATAAATAAAATTGATTTAATAGTTCTTAATTTCAGAATATATAAAATAAAAAATAAAGATGTTTTATTTAGCTTGTACAAGATTTAATAATTCAACATACAATGAAAATATAAATTATAGAAATAAATATAATGAAAATGTTATTTATGGTTCAACATTGAAAATACGTGAAAAATATCCTTTGGGGTGTTTAATATTTATCGTTGAAATGAATAATGAACAAAATAGAATTGAAGGAATTGGTTTAATAAGGAATTTGTTAGTTCATGAAAAAAGACATAAGATTTATGATAACAATGAATATAATCGATATATTTATAAAGGAAAATATTGGATAAGCAGAGAACAAATAAATAATTTAGATTATGAAATATTAGAAATTTTTGATACAATACTTTTTAAAGGAAAATCACATTTAAAATGTAGAATAGGAATAACTATTATAACTGAAAGATTATTTATACATTGGAATTATCAATTAATGGAATTAAAAAATAAAGTAAAAGATTTATTTTTGTCTTATTTTAGGAATAAATTAGATGAAGAATTGTAACAAGCTTGAAAATATTTACAAAATTTGTTGTATTATTTAATTAAAAAAATTGAAAACACTTTGTTTTTATAAAAAAATATAATTATTTTGGATTATAAATATATTATGTTAGTAATAAAATAATTTCAGGCTTGGGTAAGAATTAATTCTGACGGTTTCAAGGAAAGAATAATTGAGAATATATTTTATATTCAATTCCATTCTGTAAAAATAATTTCAAAAATACATTTCAAGGGTGTAAATAATAAATATATGGATAAGAAAATTATATAATATTTGGATATCAAATTCTAACTAAAACTATAGTAAAAATAAATAATGTTAAAAAAGTAAAATATAAAAATTTAACATTAACTAATATTATGAGTCAAGTAGATTTAAACGTGGATAATTATACTATAACTGAATTATTAGAGATTCTTGGACTGGACGACCCTACATCAGATGAAATTATAAAAACAACTAATAATTTTATTAATCGTTTTTCACCTTCCAAAGAAAATCGTCCTGAATTAGTTAATTTTTTTCAGAATATTCAAACAAAATTATTACGTTATATGCGACAATTAGAAACATCAGGAAAGGACGCTGAATACACCCCAAATGAAAAACAAACCAGAGAATGGTATGAATATGAAGCTCTTCCCCAGGATGATTCCGTTCAAAAAGATAAAATAACAGACCGAATTCAAAAAATTGATGTATATGATAATAATCATGTTCCTATGGATAGAGAACAATTGGGTGTTATTAATAATTTTCAATTACCAGTAGCACAAGATACACTAAATCCCAATTTACAAAATATTACATCCCGTTTTATTAATTTGGACAGTCAATTTCGGCAGGCATCTGGTGGTTCAGAAAGTATGTCAACAAATTATACAATGGATCTATCTGATCCATTAACTGATGTTCTTAGTTTAAGATTATATTCAATACAAATTCCATATACCTGGTATACAATAGATTATATTTATGGAAATACTTGTTTTTGGGTAACTAATTTAGGTAATACATTCAAAATATTTATTGAACCTGGTAATTATACGCCTACGGAATTTTGTAGTGCTTTAGATAATGCGTTTACAAATATAAAATATTTTCAACCACCTTATACAATTTCATCAGAAAATCCTCAGGGAATTTCTTATACTCAACCATTTACATATATTGGGCCTTTATTACCTACTATTCCAAAAATTGCAACTTATAATACCAATAATGGAAAAATAACAATTTATTTAGATGGTTGGCGAGACCCTACAGGAAACCCAATTGTGAGTATCACCCAATATACAACAACTTTTAATTCAGAGACTGATGCTTATTTTACTTTTTTTGATATAACAGGAATAAAAAATTGTTATGAATCCGGAACATATCCATGTGGTTCATCTTCAAATCAAGGACAAACTTTTAACGGAACATTAGGATGGTTGATGGGATTTAGATTGCCTCTTGAACCCATATTTACCAGTTTAATATATGGTATTCCAAAAGAAATTATAGGAGGAGGTAATACACCCCAAGGAGTTTTAAATTTATATGGAACAAAATATTTTATTGTAGTTTTAGATGATTATAATCAAAATCATATAAATAATGGTTTAATAACCATTACAGAATTATCAAAAAATTTACCATTACCATCTTATTATACTGGTTCTCAGCCTTATATTTGTTCTCCAAATATAATTAATTTGCCTTCATTGTTGGATAAAAATGCAGTAGGTAATTTATCAAATATAACTGCAGCACAAGCAGCGGCGTTAGGAGTAAATCCGGATAATTTATTTAATAGTTTACAAGATAAGGTAGATTTAAGTTCAGGAAAAATAGAACAAATATTACCTTCAGCTCCAAGAACACTAACACAAGCACAAATATATACAATAAATGAAATTATAAAAAATAGAAGTAAGACGATATCATTTAGAGCCAAGGCTCCAACAAATTCGGATACATTTGCTATTATTCCAATAAAATATGGTTCAATAACAACAGGAGATTTATATACAGAAATTAGTGGTCAATTTCAAGATAATAAACGTATATATTTTGGCCCAGTAGATATTGATCGGTTGAGAATATCCTTATTAGATGATAGAGGAAATATAGTTGACTTACATGGTGCGGATTGGTGTATAACATTAATATCTGAGAATTTGTATCAATATTAAAAGGTGTAAGATCTCTCTAAATAGATTTGAAAATAATACTAAAATAAATATAAATTGAAAATATCAAATAAATTTTAGATAATAAAGCAAAACAAGTAATAATAAATAAAAAATAATAATAATTTATAATTATATATATGAATTTATATTTTGATTATATAGGATTATATGCACCTATAATTTTATTTATTTTAACACTTTTTTTATTAAGAAATAAAACTACCTATTTAATTTTTTTTGTTTCTGGTTTTATACTAAACAATTTTTTAAATATTATATTAAAATTAGCCTTTAAAGAACCAAGACCATTAAAAGATCAAAAACAAATAGAAATAGGAGTTGTAAATAATGCTCGTATTGGGTTCGATAAATTTGGTATGCCATCAGGCCATGCCCAAAATTGTGGTTATTGTATTGTATTTATTACAATGATACTAAATAATCCATTTATAACAATGATTTACTTTTTAATATCTGTCTTGTCATTATTCCAACGTTATTTATATCAAAATCATACATTTCTACAATTAGGAATAGGATTTATAATTGGAATAACATTTGGATATTTAACATATATAATTTCAAATAAATTTATAATAGGAAATATAAAAATGAAAATGGATGAAAAAGGACCATTATAAATAATATATTTATATTAAAATGACAAGAGATTTTTTTTTAACTATATTTTTAGGTATTATTGCAGGATTATCAGGAGGGGCATTGGGCCAATCGGGAGCTGAAATAATGTTACCTGGTTTATTAATATTAAATATAGTGCCATCCTTTAAAATAGCAGCTGGAACAGTATTATTAGCTATTATACCACCTATTTCTTTATTAGCAGTTTTAGAATATTATAAACGTGGGGAGGTCAGAGTTTATATTTCGGTAATTTTATTTATAACATATTTTTTTATGGCATTTATTGGAGCATATTTAACAAGAAATACATCTAATAAAGTATTAGAATATATAACAGCATTTTATTTTTTGATAATAAGTTTATTTTTCTTTTGGAATGCTTATACAGGCACATATGGAGAGTCAAGTAATGGTAAAAATCAGTAACCCATTTAGCAAATGGATTTAAAAATTTATTTAGATAATATATATAATATGGTGTTTTCTTTATAAATTTTGGTTTAATATTATAATTATTTGTATTATTATAATATAAATGTCTAATTTATTTTATCAAAATTATAATAACAAATGTGTAGGATGGGTAAATCCATCCAATCTATTTTTTGGACCAGAGATTGTTAGTTTAACGGGATACCAAAGTCCATCCGGATCAAATACTGTAGTTTCCATTCAAGGAAAAAATTTTGTCTCTTATTCTGTTATTCGTTTTGGAACATTTACACCAACCGTATATTTTATAAATTCTAATTTATTATCATTTTATGTACCTAATACATTAAGTTCTGGAACTTTTCCTGTACAGGTTTGTAATGGGGCCGTTTGTTCTAATATTGTTAATTATACCATTGATAATGCCAGTGGATATTGGTTATTAAATTCCGATGAGTCCATTAATAATACAAATTCTAAAGGTGTTAAAATATCTTGGCTTTCAAGAGGCGCCCCTATTACAATTAATCCACCAACCAGTATTTATATAGTTCCAAATAATGTAAATTGGATAAATTATAACAATACGAATCCGGATGAAAACCTTTATGTTATTCTTCCTACAGGTTCTATATATATAGGTAGAGAAATTATGTTTAGAGTAAAATATAGCACTGGAGGAAATATATTGAGTCCGGAAAATATTATTAATCCCATAAATGATCCTTCTCCTCAACATGTAATAATCGATTCTAATTATTTTCAATGGGTTACCTTAGTATATGATGGAACAATTTGGTTTGTTATGCAAATAGGTTCATCTATTTAAATTTTTTCAATATTTTTTATTTGAATTTAATTGTGGTAAAGATTTTATTTTTGTTAGTTTAGGAAATTCACTTGGAAAAAAATATTTTTTAGAAACTTTTTTTCCATTTTCATAAATATTTTGACATATAATAGAATTGATAGCCATTCTTTTTGAAACGGAATTATCTTTTTGTTTTAAGGTTTCACTAAATCCCAATGGTTTTATTTTTTTTGTAGTAATTAAAGACTTTTTAGGTTTTCTTTTAAATTCAGTCATTTCAATTTCCGAAGGGAAAGAACGATTTTTTCTTGTTTTATCTTTATATAATTTGGAATAATTATTATTTTTAATAATGGGGGAATCCTTTGAAGGTTCAATAGAAGATACATTTGGAGAAGAGGTAGATAAATTATTATTTTCAAAATTATGCTCATCTTTTACTAAAACACGAGGATTAGAATTTCCAGGAATATTTTGAATAATGAGTTTATTATCATTAGATAGTTGATTTTGTATATTAATTAATTTATTTTCTTTAACATTTAAATGTTGTTCTTTTTCATCTTCTACTTGTTCTAATCGTTTATTTTTTAGTCTTTCTTGTTTTAATTCATTTAAACTTTCTAGATTCTCTTTGTTAGTTTCAGGTGGATTATTAATATTAATTCCTAACAAAGAGGCTTCTTTTTTAAATTCTTCTTCTTGTTGTTTTTTTTGTTTAAACATCCTCAAATATCGTGCAGCTCTATTTTTATATAATTTTATATTTTTAATATCATCATTTGTTGGATTTGTTTTTTTTTCAAGTTTTTCAAAATTGTTTTTATTTTCTTTGGCTTTTATAAGATAATATTGAGAATCATTCTCCATATATAATATAACGAAATAGTTTATATATCTATATTATATATTATATGAATAAATTTCCTAAGTTTTCAACAGTGCTAATTATCATAATTTCTTTAGTTATTATATTTAGTTGTGCCTATTATAAGAGTTTAAAAGAAGGATTAACTAACAACGATACAGTAGTTTTAATGGGCGATAGTGTTTTAAATAATGCTAATTATGTTCCTGATGGAAAATCAGTTTATGACAATTTAAATACAAAATTTAGTAAAATAATAAATGTCGCTAAAGATGGTGCTACAATTAGAGATTTATATAGTCAATTAGATAAAATACCTGTAAATCTAAATAATTCGGATACTTATATTTTTATATCAGATGGCGGAAATGATATTTTAAATACACAGAAAGAACTGAATAATAAAGATATTATAAAATTATTTAATTCTTATATGGAATTTTTAAAAATCCTAAGAATAAAATTAGGTAATGCTAAATTAAATATAATGAATTTATATTTACCAACGAATCCACGATATCAATCATATAAATCATCAATTGACCAATGGAATAAATTAATAAATAAATACTCAAATAAAATAGGTGAAATGTACAATGTAGTTGATATACATTCTTTACTAACAAATCCTGAAGATTTTGTATATAGTATAGAACCATCAGAATCAGCTTCAAATAAAATAGCAAATTTAATTTCATTAACTACTTAATACGGTAATATATAAGCATTTGATAACCATGATTAAAATTCCATTTTAACGGCGAACCATCAAAATTATTAGAACCATCAAATCCCCAAGAAAAATCTGAGTTAATATATTTTTTCCATTCAAAAGGAACAAGACGATTAAAGCTCATTCCATCATAACCCATTTCAATACCTTCGCAGGTTAATGTTCCCGAAAAATGTTGCTGAGAAATATCTCTTATAACGCAACTATCTAACATATATTTTTTCCCTTTTATATAAAAACTTCTAGGTTTATTGTTAGTTTTCCCAGATTCTCCTGGAGTATTATTTAATCCATCCATAAATTCTAAAATAATAATATGTGGAAGATGAGTTATATTTTCTAACTTACCAAAAACTTTTTCTTTCCATTTATTATTAGCATTTTCAATAAATGTAAGTTGAATGGATTTATCTTGTAAATAATAAATTAAACTACCATAGTATCTTATTGGATTACCAGCTTCACCAATATTAGTTAAAAATGGTAATTTTTTTTTATAAGAATTGGGTATATTTTCATAAATATTACGGATAATAGCATTTGTATCAAGAATATAGGCATATTTATTTCCAGTTAAACAAGCATCAATTGCATAATTAAGTAAAGCAAAGGCATTTCTTAATTTTATGGGTATTTCTTTTCCATCAGCCTGCTCACCAACGATCATTAATTGACGGAAAAAATGAAAAAATTTTCTGCCTTTATCACTAACAAATAAGCTAACAAACATGGTATTAAACCAACAATTGGATTGGCTTTGAATAGGTGGAACAATATTATCAATTTTTACATGTTTATTAGCAGATAAATTTTTTAATAAAAATTTAATTGCTTTTGGGTCATAATATGGAATACAATCTTTTCCAAATAATTTTCCAGGAATTCCAATTTTTAATGGTTCATCAAGTTCAAAAGCTTTATCGTTGTTACAATCTAAAATAGTTTGTCTGGGAATGGATTGTAACATAATTAGTTCTTTATTGATACTGGGAGAATAGGAACCAGGTTCATCATTAATAGCTACTGATTCGCCTAAAGGAGGTAATTTTTGAGGTGCTTCTTTAAAAATAACTTCACTAACTTCATTTATATATTTTGGAGTCAAATTAGGAAGCATATAAAAATTGTTTAATATTTTACGTGTTTTTTTGGTTTTTATATTTTTATTTTTTCTTTTGGTTATTTTCATATATATATAATATATTTTATAGAAGCAAAAAAAATATATATTATTTTATATGGGGGGAAGTATTTTACCAGTAACATTTCATAATGGAAATATTTATTTTTTATTTGGAAAGGAAAGAGATATTGATGAAAATCCTGGCTGGAGTGATTTTGGTGGTGGAACGGAAAAAGGAGAGACATTTCTGGAAACAGCAATTAGAGAAGGAGGGGAAGAACTAACTGGATTTTTAGGAAGTGATAAAGATATAAGAAAATTGTTAAATAAATATGGAACATATGATATTGATTATAAATCGATTGGATATACAAATTATAGATGTCATATTTTCCCAATGGAATATGATGAATTATTACCTTATTATTATAATAATAATCAAAATTTTTTACAAAAAAGATTAGATCCAAAAATTATTAAAGATTCAAAAATATTTGAAAAAACTCAAATAAAATGGTTTTCATTTGATGATATTAATAAATATTATAATGAGTTTCGTTCATTCTATAAAAATGTAATTAAATTAATTTTAAAAAACAGAACTGGAATTGAAGAATTTGTAAAATCAAAATTGGGTAAAAAAGATAAAAAAATAAATAAAACACAAAAAAAAATATCCTATACCAGAAAAAATAGGTATAATTAAATAATAATATATAATTTATATTATGGAACTTAAATTTTCTTTATGGTTTATGATAGTTGGTAGTTTTATAATACAATTTTTCCTAATGAGTGGAATAATGTCTAATACATATAAAAATATAACGTTTAGTTTAGGTAAGTTTTATATTTCGGTTATAATGGCTTTACTAATGGGTTTATTAGAAGTTTTAATGTATGATATTCAAATGAGTATAATAAGTTTATATTATTATTTTGGATTATTTTTTATATTAGGTTTATTTATATATTTATATCGTAATCAGATATATATTGAAGATAAGGATTATTTAAAAGAAATGATAGAACATCATTCAATGGCAATGTTAACCAGCGATGAGATTCTTCAAAAGACAAAATCAGAAAGAGTTAAAAAGCTTGCAGAAATAATATTAGTTACACAAGAAAAAGAAATAGAATATATGAAACAATTATTGAAATATGAAATAAACTAACAATTCAATATTTTGTCTGAAAATAAAGAAAACGTATAATAATATTATTAAATAAAAAAGAACTTAAAGAGAAAATTATATATTTTAGTTAGCTCCCAATACCCATTTTAAAAAATCTTTACATTCTTTTTCTTTTTTGGCAATTAAAAATAATACATTTAGTGATTTGAAATGTTAAATTGGATAACATAAATCTGTAATAATATTAAACTAACAAAAATCAATATTTTTTCTTATTTTTTTTTACCAGTCAAAATATCATCATGGAAATTAAAATTTAATTATTTATCGGTATAATTCATATATTATTAAATTTATATACATAAATGAATAATATAATAGAAAAATTTGACCTTTTTATATTTGATTTAGATGATACTATTGTAAAAACAGAAAAATTTCACTATGAGGCTTGGTTAATAACATTAAAAACTGTTATTGGAAATGATTTTTTTATTGATTTTAAATTTTTTTGTTCAAAATTTCACTCAATGATAGAAAATAATATAAAAAAATATTTAGTTGATGAATTAAAAATACAAGAAAAAGATTTTGAAAATATATATAATTTAAAAACTAAAAATTATTTAAAAATTATTCAAGATAATAAAAATAAATTAGTTTTAATATCTGGATTAGATTTAATCTTAAATAAAATAATAAAATTATCAAAAAAATTTACTATCGTAACTAACACATCTAAATGTAATTTAGATTTTTATTTAGATTTATTTCCAATTTTACAAAATTCATCAAAAAATTATTATAGAGAAATGATAATTAATAAAAAACCAAATCCTGAATGTTATTTAAAAGTTGAAGAAGATTTTCCTTTATTAAAAAAAGTAGCTTTTGAGGATAGTATTACTGGAATACATGCTCTTTCTTTAGTTCCATCTATGTCTATAATATTTATCAATTCTTCAGATTATTATTATTATGATTTTATAATTAAAAACTATAATTTGACTAAAACAATTATTGATTATAAATTATAAATTATAAATTTGTAAATATAATAAATATAAAATATAAAATGGAATATTTACAACAAATTTTATTTGAATTGAAAGATTTAGGATGCTCTGGTATTAAAATATCCTACGAAGACGAAGGAGCATTATTGAATGAAATGATAACGATGAGATATTTAACTGCATCAGTTAATTTGGGATTATCAGTAAAGATTGGAGGTTGTGAAGCTAAAAGAGATATAGTTGATTGTATAGATTTAGGTTGTGATACTATTGTGGCACCAATGATTGAAAGTTCTTTTGCTTTGAAAAAATTTTTTAATTCATTAAATCAATATTCATATAATAAAGAAAAAGGAATTAATTTGGAAACAATAAATGCCTATAAATGTTTAGATGAGTTGGAAAATGAATTTAAAAATCTAAATTTTGTAACTGTTGGACGTGTAGATTTTGTCGGTTCTCTTAATAAAGATAGAAATTTTGTTAATACAGATGATATGTTAGAAATAGTAAAAAATATTTTTACGAAAGCAAGAAATCATAATACAAAATGTTATTTGGGAGGCGCAATAAGTATTGAATCGCAAGATTTTATAAGAAAACTATTTCAACTAAATTTATTAGATAAATTTGAAACAAGATACATAATATTTGATTGTCATAAAATAAATTTTGAGAAGTTTGATGAATTATTATACATTGCAAATGTATTTGAAATTGAATGGTTAAAGTATATCAATTTAAAATATAGCCTATTAGCGAATAAAGATTTACAAAGAATTAAAATGATTGAAGAAAGAATAAAAAAGACAAAACATTAATTGTTTGTTATTTTTAATATAAATATAATTATTATTATATTTATATGAAAATTAAAGTTACTGATTATATAGTTAATTTTTTATATAATAATGGACTTGATACTTTATTTACAATTACTGGTGGATTTGCTATGCATTTAAATGACTCCTTTGGAAAACATGGAAAATTTAATATATTTTATCAACATCATGAACAAGCATGTGGTTATGCTGCTTCTGGATTTAGTAAAACTAATTCTAAACCAGTAATTGTATGCACCACGGCAGGCTGTGCGGCTACCAATGCAATTAGTCCATGTCTTGTTGCTCATCAAGATAGTTTACCTATATTATTTATTTCTGGTCAAGTAAAATCAACCGAGTCATTAAATGCTTTAAATACCGAAACAATGAAATTAAGACATTATGCAGGTGCTGATTGTGACATTATTTCAATTATTAAGCCTATTACTAAATACTGTGTGGAAATTTTTGATTTAAATAATATAAATTTGATTATGATAAATGCTTTAAAAAATTTAATTAATGGAAGACCAGGACCTGTTTGGTTATCTATTCCAGTAGATATACAGGGGTTTTTAATAGATGAACAACAAATTCCTATTATAGAAAAAGATATAATTGGAGCTTCTATTAATTATAATAATTTAGAATTAATTCATAAAAAATTAATTAATTCTCAAAGACCATTAATTATAGCTGGAAATGGTATTAAATTAGGTAATTGTAATGAAAAATTTAATATTTTTTTAAAAAAATATAATATTCCTGTTGTAGTAACATTTCATGGGACTGATTTAATTGAAACAGATAATAATTTATATTGTGGTAAAATAGGTTTAATTGGAGATAGGGCAGGTAATTTTACATTACAAAATTGTGATTTACTTATATGTTTAGGATGTCGTATGTCTCAAGGAATAATTGGTTATAGATCTGATTGGTTTGCAAGAGAGGCTAAAATTATATATATTGATAATGATCAAAATGAATTAGAAAAGAATAATCTATCGTATGATTTAAAGGTTAATATGGATTTAAATTTATTTTTTGATAATTTTCATTTCCCAACAAAAGATTATAAAGAGTGGATTAATAAGTGTATATATTGGAAAAATAAATGGTTATTTGAAACACCTAATTTATCCGACAATAACGGTATAAATCCTTATTATGCTCTAAAAGAATTTTTTACTATTGCCCCGGAAAATAAAATAATAATAGTTTCATCTGGCTCAATAATTACAAATGCGTGGCATATGGCAAGAATAAAAAATGGGGATAAATTTTTAATTAGTAGTCAAGGAGATATGGGATATGAATTACCTGCAGCAATAGGTGCTCAAATAGCAGAACCAACAAAAATGATAATTCCAATATTAGGAGAAGGTTCATTTCAACTTAATATTCAAGAACTTCAAACTATAGTTCATTATAAATTACCTATTAAAATATTATTATTTAATAATGGAGCCTATGGGGCTATCCAAATAACTCAAACAAATTTTTTTAAAAACAAATTTGGTGTTGATGAAAGTAGCGGATTATCATTTCCTAACACAGAAAAAATTGCTAATGCATATGATTTAAAATATATTTCATCAAAAAAAAATGAAGAATTTAATAAATGTTTAAATGAATTTATAAATTACAAAGGGGCTGTTATTTTTGAGATTTTTTGCTGTGTTCAATCAAGATATCCTAGATTAAACGCAATAAAAAATGATGATGGAACATTTACAAATAGACCTTTTGAAGATATGGATCCCTTTTTATCAAGAGAGGAATTTCAAAATGAAATGATTGTAAAAATTATATAAACATATTTATAAAATAAATATAATTATAATAATAAACATAATTATATTTATTATTATAATGATATTTAGTATTCATATGTTTTTAGTAGTTATATTTATTATTTTCTTATCTACAATCTACATAAATAGATTTAGTTTATAATTCCTTTATTGATAAAATATTAATATTAATTTGATCTATAGTTTTAATTCTTAAT
>Ga0114958_10001030_pt1 | contig 22562 bp, 22 predicted proteins | sample C_130208_EF_Meta_FD_89577 | JGI IMG/M metagenome (GOLD analysis project Ga0114958, IMG submission 89577) | Freshwater microbial communities from Lake Croche, Canada to study carbon cycling - C_130208_EF_MetaG | ecosystem: Environmental > Aquatic > Freshwater > Lake | place: Lake Croche, Canada... | reverse complement strand
GCGTCACTAATTGGAATAACGCCAACTCGAGAAACAGTGCCGACAGTCGGTTTAATTCCAACGCAACCATTTAAGGAAGCCGGGCAAACTATTGATCCATCAGTTTCCGTACCAACAGCAAGTGAAACTAAGCCAGCCGCAATTGCAGAACCAGAACCAGAAGATGATCCGCCAGCACTGTGTTTATGAATCCAAGGGTTTGCAGTTAACCCACCAACAGCAGACCAACCACTAGTTGACTTGGAAGATCTAATATTTGCCCATTCAGATAAATTCGTTGCGCCGATTATGTTGGCGCCGGCAGCGCGCAAGCGAGTGACTAATTCCGAATCCTGCTTAACTGGATAGTTCTCTAAGGCTTTTGATCCAGCGGTGGCTGGCAAGCCAATTGCTTGAATATTGTCTTTAATTAGTATCGGCAATCCAGCAAGTGGTAAATCTTTCGAAATTGTCATCGCATCGCTTAACGCAGTTTTTGAAACGGCGAGCACGCTGTTTAGCTCATAACCAGATTGATCAACACTTTGAATGCGCTCGAGCGCTTCCGTGGCTAATTCTGCAGCCGTAGTTTGCCCGCTTCGGATAGCAGCAATGGTCTCGTGCGCCGAAAGATATGAACTCATCTGCGCAGATTACTCGTAGTGCGAGAAATTATCAGGTCTAATACCCTTTCCAAATGCTCGGTGGAATAAATAATGGTCTCTTTTTCTCTTCCTTTGGCGGCTTTTTCGCTCTGGCCTTTCTGGCGTTAATTTTGAAATGGGCCTTCAACAATCGCACCACAGGCAAGAAATTCGTCGCTGCGCCAGATCAAGCTGGAAAGAAAGATCAATACGGATTATTGGTGGCACTGCCCACCCCAAAGAATTACATCGAAGCCGAGATGCTAAAGCAGAAACTAATAGCTGCTGATATTCGAGTAAACCTGACCCAAACTTATGATGGTCCAGCGCTTATGGTCTTTGAGAGCGATTTTAAGATTGCTCAGGCGGTACTAAAAAGTTAAGTTACGTAAATAATCACGAACCGCAAATGTAGCGCGCACATCATCGAGGTTATAGGAATAGAGCCAAGCAATAGATTCATTTCTTTCAACTTGGGATCTATTTTGATCAACCGCATCACGATGTTTCAAAAGTGAAAGCGCTCCACCTGGATCTTGCACTTTCCAATTAAAACCAGCCTTGGGGGCTAACTTTTTAATGCCGTAACCTGTCGTGCCGAGTGCAACTTGTTTTGAATAATCAAGCAGATCAACGAAGTAATCACCGGTGAAAACATCGACTTCTTCCAGAGTTGGAACCCCAGCCTTGCCCTCGTGATTTCGGGCAAAGTTACGCCACCAAGTTTTTTCGTGGCTGCTGTAGTGGAAAATACCAATAGATTTTCCGGCGGCTTCTGCTTGCGTCACGTGATCGTTCAAAAAGTTCCACATCTTTAGCAATAGCTGATATTCGCCATCTTCGGTATTTGAGTAATCAGCAAAGGAATCAAAGGTCGCGCTATGCCAATCCTTATTTATTGCGCGATCGTGGATCCCGAAACCATATAGATAAACTCGATCTTTTCCTTCTACTTCAGTTAAACCGCTATCTTGGAAAACGGCCATGCTATTTTCAAGGTCAATATCTATTTCGATATCAAACTCAGGAATTAAGAAATCCTTATCTGGATCCAGCAAAATCGCCTTACCTGATACCCATGCCTGGGCTTGAACTTGCAGTTTTTCGGCTGGTTTAGGCAAACCAGCGAATGAGGCTAACTCACGAATACTGGTGATATCTGGGAAATATTTAGCTTGAGAATTCTTAGTAACTCCAGCTAACAGCGTTACATGACCATTGCCGTTGTCATAGTTCTTTAATTCGCGATCGCAAATAATCTGGAAAGTACAAGCATTGCAGCCAAATTTGTTGTCACCTTCAAGGGCTGAGTATGCAGCCGGTGGTAGCGAGGGATCTTTCTGACGAGCTAGCGCAGCTGCCACAATTTTCTTTGCCACATCGAATTTAACTAAATAGTCCGTGCCAGCATCTCCCGCTTTGCCACCCAGACCCAAAGCTGTCTCGGCAAGTTTGGCCCATACAATTGTTTCGATATCGCGACCAATAACAGCTACAAAACCTTCATCGGTTGCCAGCCCTAATCTGCGCAAGTGCTCGTGATAGTGCGCAAGTTGGGCAGCATCGTCGAGATCTAATCGCGCAATTGTTTCGATGCCGTCGGTTGGCAATAACGAATCCCAGTTAGCTAAATAGAGTTTGCTGGATTTATTCTCGGTAATTGGATCATGACTCTTAATATCAACTGGTGCCCAACGAGGTTTTCCATCGGAGCCTTCACCTACCCGAATTAATAAATCGGGGCGACTAACACGATCAGGATCGCTCGCAGTTTCGCGCCCTGTTAGTTCGGCAATTTTTTCTTCGCAAACCGAACTAATCCAAGCACCGATAATGATTTGCGCAGTCGAATTAATCAAAGCTTCGGCTGTAGACAACTCTTTTTCAATCTCGCCCTGATCTTTATTTATCACCAACATATCTAGGTTCTTGGTCATTAAATTCTCAATAGTGCGAGCTTCGTGAATATCACCTTGACGCTTAAGCTCGCGCATCATCTCGGATTCAGGGGCGCGTTCGCTTAAATCAAAGCAGCCAGGGGCAAAAGATTTATGCAAAAACTCATGGCACTGTAAAGCGGCGCGGGCATCTAATCTCATTGCTCAGATCCTAGGGGCGGGTGCTGACAAATGGCCTTAATGTCGCAAGACCGTTCGATATACGCCTAAGGGGTCAGTATTTGTCGCGTTAATGACAGCTTCTAGATTGGCAATGGAGTCTCGATGTGAGATCAATTCGCCAACTGGAATCGCACCACTGGCAACTAATTCGATAGCTTTTTCATAGCGTCTCGCGCCACCGCGAATACCAATCAGGGTTTGATCACTTAGCACAGCATTTGCAAAAGTAAGCGGTAGATCTGCAGCTCCCACGGCCACGATTACTCCCCCGGTGCCAACCCAATCCATCGCTAATTGCGCGCCGCCTTTAGAAGATGAAGTTTCGATCGCAACCGCTCGTTCGCCAGATATTGCATGTGGTTTCAAATCCGCTGAATCAACTGCCGGTATTCCCCATGCAATCGCTTTTTCACGTCGAGAAGATAATGGTTCAACTAATTGCACGTTGAATCCACTTAGTTGTAAAAGTTTGGCGGCCACAATTCCAATCGGACCGCCGCCAACCACAATCATTGGCGCAGCTATTGTGACAACTTGCAATAGACGTTCGACTGTATGCAACCCAACAGTAATTGGTTCTAACACTGTGCCCGCTTCATCACTGACTGAATCGGGTAATGCGTGCAGATTCTCTTTTGGCAAAGTTAGATAAGAAGCAAAAGTTCCTGGCGCAGTTAACCCTAAGAATTTATATTCGCTGCAAGCACTTGGTCGCCCGGCTAAACAAAGTTCGCAAGTGCGGCAACTAATTGCTGGGTCAATGGCAACGCGTTGACCGGTTGAAACTATTTGACCAACAGCATCATGGCCAAGAACAACCGGCATGAATCCCCAGTCAGCTTCATAGAGATGTAGATCTGTTCCGCAGACTCCGGCAGTAATGATTTTTACTAACTCTTCGCCTGATTGCGCTGTTGGAATTTCGGCATCTGTAATGCTGATCTGCTCCAATTTGATAAGCGTTGGGATTGTTCCACCAGCGATAACAGTCATAGCCTTGATTTTATTGGGTAATTGACCCACATGGCTATGAGGTTTACTATTCTAAAAATTCCAACTACAGGAGCCCACATGATCGAGATCGGTGTTGTTAACGAACCATCTGCTGGATTCACGGCTCCTAATGCCAAGCGCCTTGAAGATATGGGCTTTAATTACTTACTGACGCCTGATACCCAGAATTTATCGGCAGATCCATACGGGCAACTTTCACTGGCAGCCGCTGCTACTAAAACTATCAAACTCGGAACTGGCGTTACTAACCCGATAACCCGCGATGTCGCAGTAACTGCAAGTGCGCTTGCCACACTGCAGATTGAATCAAATGGTCGCGCCATTTGCGGAATTGGGCGCGGTGATTCATCGGCTGCCCACATCGGCAAGAAACAAGCAACAGGTGAGCAATTGGCTTTTTATGCCAATTCAATCCGCACCTACATCGCCGGTGGCACCGTAGATCGTGATGGAACTCAATCTGCAATGCGTTGGATCAAACCTGGCGACGTTCCACCAGTGCCAATCGATATTGCTTGCACTGGTCCAAAGACCATTGAACTTGCAGCCGACGTGGCTGATCGCGTTTCGTTTGCTGTTGGTAGCGCACCTGAACGTTTGCAATGGGCAATGGATATCTTCAATGCGCGCATGGCAGTTAACGGTCGCGATCGTAGTTCAGTAAATGTTGGTGCATATATAAATTTAGTGTGTGATCCAGATGAACAGCGCGCCGTGAACTTGGCTCGCATGGTTACTGGAATGGTTTCGCACTTTGCAGGCATGAAAGCATCGCCAACTGAGCATTTACCTGAGCAAATCAAAGGTATCGCCGAGAAAATGAAATCAGATTACGACATGAAACATCATGCTCAAGATGCTGGGTCACACTTAAACATGATTGATGATGAATTTGTTCGCTGGATGGCGATTTGTGGCCCAGTTGATTTATGCGTTGAAAAGCTCAGCAAGTTAATTGATCTGGGCCTAGAGCATGTATATCTATTGGGTGGCTCGCCTTATGCCGAACCACATGGCAAGCGAATTACTGGCGTTGTTGATATGTCCGAACTTTTTGCAGCAGAAGCAATGCCGCAGATTAAAAAGGCATACGCCAACGTTTAAGCCTTAGCCGGAACTCCAAAGTGATAACCAGTTGCCTCATTCATATGAAGCTCACGAATCTTTATATCCCCAGCCATTTGCGTGATCGCAGCGTTAGATTTCTTTAGTACGAAGGCGCGATTCTCATCGGCGCCCATCTCCATCTCCATCGCAGCTGAATGATTGCGCGCAATTATGCGTTCATTAAGCGGCTTCTGAATTCGCTGGAACTCAGAGAGAGCTAACTTCACAGCTTCTGGATTACCAATATCTTCAGGCGACGGAATCAAAGGCAACAGCGTTTTAAGGCTGGCAATGCCCATATTTAGACCTTGACCGCGTGCTGGGTGAATTGCATGTGCAGCATCACCGATTAAAACTGTGTTTCCTATTGCATACTCGATTGCATGAATCATTCGAACTGGATAAAAACCAGCTAGTTCAAATTCGCTGTCAGCTAATTCAGGCGCAATGCTGCCAATGATCTTTTGACGATCTTCATTAGTTGATTTCTTCCACCAAGGAATGCCTTCATCTGCAACTGGCATAGTTACTTTAATTCGGCCATCCATGCGTTGCTGGATTACTAACTGACCATTATCGCCGGCATATCTAAAGAAGTAATTATCAGGTGAAAGTGCAGCTGGGCGTTCAGTAAAGAAGGCCACCATCGGGTGTGTGTATGGATGTTCAAAACATGGAACCCGTAGCTTTTCGCGAACCGTTGAAGATGAGCCATCGCAAGCAATGATCATGTGGGCGCTAATTTGAACTTCATCGCCTTCGCGATTTGTGGCTAAAACATTTGTCACACTTCCGTCGGTGACTTCCAGATCTTTAACTGAATAAGGTTGTAGCAGTACAAAGCTAGGGTCGGTCTTCGCAAAGTTCATAAAAGTTGGCGTGATTAGTTCGTGGTTCATAACTAAAAAGTAAGGGTATGGAATTCCCATTTCGGTGTATTCAGCTGAAAGTAATGTTTCACCATCTGATGATCTAAATTGATGGCCAATTCGCTTAGTGGCACCGGCTGCAAAGAAATGCTCAAGAACGCCCCACTCGGCAATAGTTTCAACGTTAACTGGTGAAATGTGATCACCACGTGAAGTATCTAGTGGGCCGCCAGTTCCTTGATCAATGCAGATAACTCGGTGGCCAGAATTAACTAGGGCTGCGCTCATGGCTGAGCCAGATACACCACCACCGATAATTAGAATGTCTGCAAACATTTTCATGTATTTATTTAAGCGGATTATTTAAGATCGGCAACATTTAAGAGGTGGGTTGACACTCACGCCAGCGTTAGAAATGGAACGCTACCTCTCGTTCTTGCCATCTTCGAATCCGCGAAGATACCCACGCCTTTCTGCCATTTCGGCTCCAAGCCAGAACAAATCTTCTTCGGGGGGCCGCACGATAGACCTGGCGCCGTCACCATCGGCCAGCGTTACATACTGCGCTAAGCCGCGCACTAGAACTACCGGAATCTGATCTAACTTTCCCTTTACTAATTCTGCAGTGCTGGCAATTTCATCGGCAACCGCGGTAATCGATTGTTCGAGGGTGCGACCGGCAGCATCTTTCTGGCCGCGGTAATCAAGCAAAGTAGTTACGCCAGCAACACCAATTGCATTATCAGTTAGACCAAGTCGCCATGCTCGTCCCATTGTGTCGGTTACAACTACACCAATTGGTTGGGTGACTTTATGAAACTCTGCGCGTAACTTACGAGCACTAAAGTCGCTATCTACCGGAAGTTTAAGAATCATTCCTTTCGGCGCATTAGATGCATCAACGCCAGCTGCGGCCATGATCAAACCGTGCTTAGTTTCTACAATTTTTGTCGTGCCTCGTTGCGCAATTACGCGAACAGTTTCTTCATCAATTATTGCTTCGCGGGTTTGGCTCGGAACCATTTGTCCTTCAGCTTTACTAATGACTTTACTGGTAACAACCAAAATATCATTTGCTATTAAACCAGGTCCCTCGATTACTGCTTTTAAAATTAGCGCAGCTAAATCATCGCCCGGGCTAATTTCTGGGATGCCTTTGATTGGAAAAACGCTGAAGTCACTCGTCATCGCATCATCGCTATCGCTCGCATCGCAATCTCTTTCGCTGCTTGGTCATCAGTCATTAATAAAGGTGCACTCTCGCACTTAATTCCTAAATTTGTAACAGCTGACACTTGATCATCATCGCTATCGGCAATTAACCAAGCATCTAATAGGTCACCATATTGCTCGGCAACACTTGTTGCGCTCGTTTCTAATCCCAATGCGCTCATACATTTATCAGCCATGCCTAAGACCGGGTTGCCGCCAATGATTGGTGAAACGCCAACTACTGGTGCCTTAGCGGCGATGATGGCAGCACGGATTCCAGGAATTCTTAGAATCATACCGATTGAAACTATTGGGTTACTTGGCGGCAAAATAATTAGGTCTGCTTGCGCGATAGCTTCCAATACCCCTGGTGCTGGATTGGCAGTCTCTGCACCAATTAATTCAAAGCCGGTAGCTGGCAATGCAGCCCGGTGTTTAACCCACCATTCTTGAAAATGGATTTTCTGCCCATCAGTTAATTGCACTTGCGTCTGCACAAAATCATTTGTCGCTGGCATTAAATTCAGGCCGATCCCCCACTTAGCGCATTGCAACTTCACAATTTCACTAAGCTCAACGCCGTTGTTCAATAGATTAGTGCGATAGATGTGGGTTGCATAATCTTTATCACCCAAGTTAAACCATTGCTCTTGCCCTAAATAGTGCGCCAACTGTTGCTGCACTACCCAAGTTTCATCTTTACGACCCCAGCCTCGAACTAAATCCGACTCGCCAGCTAAGTTATAAATCACCGAATCTAAATCAGGACAGATGCGCAGGCCATGCATATTTATATCGTCGCCATTATTTATGATTACGGAAGTTTCTAAATTATCAATTAGCCGCAGGCCTTTTAGAAAACGGGCGCCGCCTATTCCACCTGCTAGGGCAACTACTTTTAACGGCGCACTCACAGGTACGATAATAGAGTGAATAGCGCTATCAACCCCAATGATTCATGGCAGGTATTCCTGCCCCTGAAACAGTTTGCTGCGGGCAAGTCACGTTTGAGCACTATTCCTGATGATTTCAGAGTTTCGCTAATTAAAGCCATGGCAGTTGACTTGATTGATGTATTACTTCAAGTGCCTCACATCGCGACCATCACTATTGTTGGTGTCGATCATCAACAGCTAACTAATTCAGTTAATCCGCGCTTGAGATCATTTCCGATATCGCAACCAGTTGATATCAACTCAGATTTGCAGATGGCTATTGGTGATTCAAAACAATTAGCAATTTTCTTGCCCGATCTACCTAGCGTGAAAACAAATGAGATATCAGTTGCGCTTGAACTAGCTGGTGGCCATCGCACTTCATTTATTACAGATCAGAATTCAATCGGAACCACGGCTTTCTTTAGCACCGTCGGGAAAGTTGCGACTCATTTTGGCACTAATTCAGCAGCGGCCCATCGCAACGCTCAGGCGATCGAGCTAATTGACCCGCTATTCAAGGGAATTGAAGCCGACTGCGATGACTGGTCCGATTTACTGGCAATAGATACCAGCGATTTAGGTCGCGCGACGCGATCATTAATGGAACATCATCTGCAAAATTAGTAATCGCCCTTTAGGATTCTGCACATGACTGAAACTACTGAACTTTATCCGGGCAAAGAACTTAAAGCATTAACGGTTGGCATTATTGGTGGCACAGGTGCACAAGGCACTGGCCTGGGTTACCGGTTAGCAAAAGCTGGCTTTAGCGTAATTCTAGGTTCACGTGATGGCGCAAAAGCAATTGCTACAGCGGCCGAAGTTGGCCACGGCATTACAGGTGCTGACAATATTGAATGTGCAGCTAAATCTGATTTAGTAATCGTCGCTGTGCCATGGGATAGCCACAAAGACACACTTACTTGGCTTAAGAATGAGTTAACTGGCAAGGTAGTAATTGATTGCGTTAACCCAATGGGTTTTGATGCCGGTGGTGCATTTCCACTAGCAGTTGAAGAAGGCAGCGCATGTGCGCAAGCGCAAAGAATCTTGAGTGAAAGTTATGTAGTTACTGCTTTTAACCATGTATCTGCAGTTCTGCTTTCAGATCAATCACTAGCTGAAATTGATATCGACATCATGGTCGTTGGCGATCACAAGCCAGCTACAGATTTAGTGCAGCAAATGGTTGATCAAATTGCTGGTATGCGCGGAATCTATGCAGGCAAAATGCGAAATGCCGGCCAAGTTGAAGCACTAACTGCAAACCTAATTTCCATGAACCGCCGCTATAAAACACACGCAGGCGTTCGAGTAATTGGGGTTAATTAAGCAGTTATCTCACCGCTCTTAGCTTGGGGAAAGTAGTTTTGCCCAATACCTGATGAACGCTTTGCGATCATTACGGTGCGCTTATAAGACATGATCTCTTCGCCATCTTGATTTAAGCCACGAGTTTTCATGCTGATGATGCCGACATTCGGGCGCGAAGCAGACTCACGCGCATCTGTACAGAGTGATTCAGCGTAAAGGGTGTCGCCTTCATAGATCGGGTGCGTTAACTTGATATCTGTCCAACCTAAATTTGAAACCGCATTCTGGCTCATGTCGATTACTGAAATACCAAGCACCATTGCCACAGTTAAACCTGAGTTAACGATCACCCGGCCGGTAGTAATTGGGTTTGACTTAGCGAATTCAGCATTGAAGTGATTCTGATTAGTGTTGCAAGTTAGTAGCGTGAACCAAGTGTTATCGGCTTGACTAATAGTGCGACCGAATGGATGTTGGTAGATATCGCCAACAACGTAGTCCTCGAAGAACCGACCTAAGACTGCCTCATGCTTTGTCATCGCTAATCCTTTTCAATTCAATCGAAATGAACTGTTCCACCATCAGGAACTGCACCTAATATGCTCAAATCATACTGGATGAATTTGCGCCTCGAAATAGCGATATGGAAAATATCAAGGAATGGAACGTTCTACAACAGTTGCGCTCAGGCTATGGATAGGTGAAAACTAGGCACCATGGCAATCAATCCTGGCGGCGCCCCGTTAAACATAGCTAACGGCATTCGCGAATTCGCAATTGCATCGCCTAATCAAATTGCCATTATCGATGGTGCTAGATCAATTACCTACCGCGAACTTTTTGAACGTGCATGTCGATTAGCAAATGCGTTGCTTGCAGCTAATTTAAAACGTGGTGTAGCAGTTGGTGTTTTGATGGGCAACCGATTGGAATATTCCGAAGTTGCTGCCGGTTGCGCAATGGCCGGATTCCCGATCGTGCCAATTAATCCACGCCAAACTGCTGATGAAAATACTTACATCTTTGAACACTCTGAAGCACAAGCGCTGATTTACGATGCGGCACTTGCCGCAGTTCTCCCAAATAAATTGCCATCAACTGTTTGGGCAATTGATGGCACTGAAACTCACCTAAATTATGAGAATTTAATTGCGAACTATCCCGCCACTGATCCTGGTGTTGTAGTCGATGAAAACGAACCATTCTGTATTGCTTACACCTCAGGCACTACTGGAAAACCAAAAGGTGTATTGATCTCACATCGTTCACGTTGTTTAACTTTCTATGCAACTGCCATTGAGTGGGGTCTTGGCCCGGGCCGTCGCACAGTTGCTGTAGCACCGATGTATCACGGTGCTGGTTTTGCATTTGGTTATGGTGCGGTTTTCACCGGCGGCACTCTAGTTATGCAACGCAAATTTGATCCCGAAGAAACGCTAAACATGATCGGGGAACATAACCTGCAAACTATCTTCTTAGTTCCAACTCATGCCCAGATGATGCGAGCGCTTGGCGATGAGGTAGTTGCGTCGAAAGATATTTCAACCTTAGAGACTATTTACTTCAATGCTGCTGCCCTTCCTGTTCCGCTGAAGGAATGGGTGGTAAAACTTTTCCCTAACGTCGATGTGCACGAGCTTTATGGTTCAACCGAAGCTGGCATCGTTACTAACTTGCGACCAGTTGATGCACTGCGCAAAGCAGGTTCTGTAGGTCATGCCTGGTTTATGACTGAGGTTATTGTGCTAAATGACGATGGCACTCCGACCCCAGTTGGTGAACCAGGTGAACTTTATTCACGTTCCCCGTACTTAATGAATGGCTATTTCAAAGATGATGCTGCAACCGAAGCCTGCACGACAGCCGATGGCTTCTTGACTTGCAATGACATCGTAGTTCGCGATGTCGAAGGTTATATTTCAATCGTCGATCGCAAGAAAGATTTGATCATTTCTGGTGGCACTAATGTTTATCCTCGTGAGATTGAAGAAGTTCTAGCCAAACATTCAGATATCGCTGAGGTTGCCGTCATCGGTATTAAAGATGAAACTTGGGGCGAGCGCGCAATTGCGATTATTGTTTCGCGAAGTGGAACAGAGATAGCAGCTGTAGAACTTGATTCCTTCTCTCGCAAATCACTTGCCGGTTACAAGATTCCTGGCGAGTTCCATTTCCTCAAAGTGCTGCCAAGGAACGCCTCTGGCAAGGTTTTAAAGACCGAACTAAGAGTTCAATTCTCAAAATAATTTGTTTAATTCGTAACCGTTTTTCTATTGCTAACTGTGTTACTCATGACTAATCTCAACTCTGTAACTGGAACTACTTTCCGCACTGTGGAACGAAGTCAAAGTTTCGCCAAAATCAAATCTTCAAAAGGAGAAGTGAATGCGTCCACACGTAGAACTCATTGATCAGGCAGATTATGTCTGGCATGGTGCTGAATTAATTAAGGGCAACGGTCGTGCAAGTGAGCGACGCATGAGTGTTGATGAAGAAGATGGTTCATCGTCTCTTCGCGTTGATTTCCATACTGATTGGAATCGCGGGCCTGGTATTCATCACGCAAATACTGAGTACTACGTACTAGATGGCGAAATGCGCATTGGTGGCCAAACAATTGGCAAAGGTGGCTATGTTCAAGCACCACGTGGCGTTCCTATGGATGCCATCTTCTTCAAAGAAGGAACCCGACTTTTGCACTACCGCGAATATGGCGATGCCGGCTTCGATGAAGTAGATAGCGTTAAAGCACCACGTTGGAAAGATGCCGCATACGGTGACATCACAATTGAAGATACCGAAGCTCGTCAGTGGGACGAAGTTCCTAATCCAGGTCCAATGCCTGGTCTACTAATTAAGTATTTAAAGGTAGATCCAATTACTGGTTTCTATACTCGCCTGGTTCATGCACGCGAAGGCTGGACTGATCACCGTCTTGCGCATCACCCATGTTATGAAGAGGCATATACTGTTCAGGGACACATGTCATACAACTTTGGTGATCTATCTGTTGGCACTTATTTCTTCCGCCCCGCTCGTGTCAAGCACGGTCACTTTGTTTCACTCGAAGGTGGTGCAACATGGTTGCTTCGCTCAGATGGTGAATTAACAAACTGGTATAGCCAGAACGAATTCGTTCGTTGGGGCGCAGACGCTGTGAATTACGGACCTGACGGAACTCGTATGAAATGGTCACAGTCAACGCATGATCTGGGCGAAGTACCAACTTGGCGTACAGAGCATGATTTAACTAACTTAAAAGCATCGGTTGATTATCAGCGTTCGATGAACCAACCAGATGTTGATTATGTTCAACACGGAACCGGCCCAGACAAGTCACTTGTTGCACTCGGTATTGAAAATGAACATGGTCACTCACATGATGGCGAACATGGTCATTCGCATGAAGCTTGGCCAGATCCCAAGACGTTAGAACATCCCGATGAGCGCACTGATGAGGGTGCTTACAACTGGGGTTATGGCCGCAAGTGGGAACCAGGCATGCCAATTCCAGCACCGATTATTTCATCGCTTCCAGTTCGTTCGCGTTCGCGCGGGCGCTGGGATGGCGATGGTATGTAATCAATGGGAGTAACGCTGCTCGAAGTTTTTCTCTTTATCCATGTAGTTTTATTTGTATATTGGTTAGGTGCCGATCTTGGTGTCTACTACACATCTCGCTTTGTGGTTGATCGCAAACTCTCGACTGAAACGCGCGCGATCACTGGCAAGATTATGGAGTTCGTAGACTTGAGTCCGCGCATCTGCTTGGTGCTCTTCTTGCCCAGTGGAATTTCGCTGTTAGCACTTTCAGATAAAGCGCCAGCCACTCTGCATGATTATAAGTACGCCATCATGTTGGCTTCTTGGCTAGCTGGCTTAGCTTGGCTTTATTTGGTAATCCGCAATTACCATTCACATGGTGACCCTAAAGCGGCAATTATCAAGAAGACGGACTTGGCAATTCGTTATCTGATTGTGGCCGCTATCTTTGCCGGCGGTATCTATACCTTGGTAGTTGATGAACCATTTGGTGTAACAACTAATCCCAAGTGGCTGGCAATTAAAGTGATGTTCTATGCGACAGCTATCGCAGGCGGGGTTGGAATTCGCAAGGCGCGGGTGCCTTTCGGGCCTGCATTCGGCAAAGTTTTAGCTGGTAAAGAGACTGAAGCAGACAATGATGCGCTTTCACTTTCGCTTAAGAACGCCCTGCCTTGGGTGCACTTAATCTGGTTCTGCGTTCTAGCAGCTGCCTTCTTAGGTATCGCAAAGCCGGGCGCCAATTTATAAATTTCTCCTTCAGGAAAGTAAAAAGCCCCTCTCATCAGAGTTGATGTGAGGGGCTTTTTATATACCGATTACCAGATGGCTACGTTGCCGCCAGGTACTCGATTTTCTTCGATGAGCGTAGTTTTAACAAGTTTGTCGTGTTCGAACGATTGCCAAGTTCGAGTGCGATAGTTGTCATTAACAATATAAATGAGCTCTAGCACTTTTAGGTGTGGTTTATCTTTCCAGGTATAAGGAAATACCAGCATCTGCGAATTCACCACCGTGGTCTGTCCTAAGAAGTTTGCATCATCGAATAGCAATTCATCAGCAATTACGCGAGCGCGAAAATCAATGGTCTCGGGCTCTTGGCCTTCACGCTTATAAACAATTCGCTCGTACCAATCTTCGCCGACAAGTCGAGTTTCTTGATGAGAGTTATATTTTTCGATCAAAGTGCCATCGGTTTTAAAGTGGGAATAAGTGCCATCCCAAACTCCGGTAAGGCCATTTAAGATATCTCGTAGATTGCTCATTGTGGTGTTCCATTCAGTTCAGCTAGCACGTAAGTGGTTTTTAAAACATCCCAGCGAATCTTTACCAATTGACGAGAACCTGGCATTACCCAAACATCTTCAGGTGGCCAACCGTAATTATCTAAGTGATAGCGATACTTCAAAGTATCAAAAGTGCCAGCTGGCACAGTGACACTTTCTTCGCCCATGAATTCAATTCCAAATTCCCACTGCCCCATCATTGGGCCAGATGAACCATCTGGTTCAGGGGAAGAATGCAAGATGCCGCTGAAGTTTTGAATTTTCTCTGAACTGTTGTGGTCATACATCGCAGTATGGAAACAATCGCAAAGCACTGGGTGCGGGCCAAATGATTTAACACCGCCGGGCACCTTAATCTTCTGCGTTACATGGCCATGCTCAGTCATCCATGAATGACAGGTGGCGTCTTCGCCTTCGAAATTAAACCAACCGCTGCCCCGGTGTTGGCCTTTAACTTCCAATCGCACATAGGTTTCAACAGGAGTGAATGCATGAGTCATGGTGTGTGTAACATCGCGCAGAATTTCAGTGTCATCCATTTCGCAATGTGCGCGAATTACCCGGTAGCCCTCGTCGTGCTTTGTTACGTTAAACCATTCGCGACCACGCTCGCGGCCATCATCGTGAACATAATCAATACGGCCAGTCCATCCGGTGTGCTTCATGTTTACGCTCTTTCCCATAGCTCGATAAAGGCGCCTTCTGGCGTGTGCGCAGCAACTACTCGCGCATTTCCATGAAGCGGATCATTGGTGGTTACAACTTCTGAAATTATTGTGCCATTCTTTTCGATGACACGTTTCATAGCACCATCTAAATCCGGTGTAACAAATGACCAACCCATATGACCTAGAACTTGGCCCGGACGTTGCTTAGCGCGGGTATCAGCGCGCGGTGGCAGATCATGAACGTGAATTAATTCAATGCGCGCAGTTTTGCTGCCAGCCACGAATGCCAATCGCACATTTGAACCTTGGGGCAATTCGGCAATTAAGTTAACGCCATCTTGCACGAATGAGACGTCATACCAAATGCTCATGCCGAGACCTTCGGGGCCAAAGAAATCTTTAGCTAATTCAACATCTTTCACACCGCAAACAACTGAAGTTAACTCAGTGTATGGAAGTTTTGGATTAGTGCCCCAGGCATGTGTTGGGCGCTCATTCGTCGCTTCAACGAAAACTATGTCGGTGCCTTCTGGGCCCCAACAAAATCCTTCGGTAATTTCAATTACTTTGTCGCCAAAGGGCACACCGTATGCCTGTGGTAGCGCTGGCCATTGCCAACCTTTAGGAAATAGTTGTGAATGCGTAGCCATTACATCGCGGGTGTATAGATCTAAGGCGTGGTAGCCCCACTCACTGGTGTGCGGATATTTAGGTGGCAACGAAGCTGAATTAGGCGTTTTTACAAACCAAACTTGACCAGTATCTGCACCAGCTGAGGCCATTTGCCAAGCTTGAATTTCGCCATCGACTTTATAAAGCGCTTTAGCGGTGGCCGAATTTATAACGCCACTATCAATTACTTCGTAACCTAATTCATCACGCCAGAAACCCAGGTGGATATCTACATCGTGAACTCCTACTAGCGCTGCTGTTACCCCATCGACAAATGGTGCGCTAGTCACGATTAACTCGCAGTACCTAGATAGGCCTCGGCAACGCGAGGATCATTGATTAAGTCTTTTGACTTGCCTTCAATTTTCACTGAACCACGTTCGAGGATGTAGGCACGTTGCGCTAATTGCAGAGCCAAACGGGCTTGCTGTTCAACTAACAAAATAGTTAAACCTTGTTCGGCATGCAGGCGTTTTAAATACTTAAACATTTCAAGTACTAACTGTGGCGCTAACCCAAGACTTGGTTCGTCAAGCATCAGGATCTTTGGTCGAGACATCAGTGCGCGAGCAACAGCGAGCATCTGCGCTTCACCACCTGAAAGAGTTCCGGCCGCCTGCTTATGACGTTCCTTTAAGCGCGGGAATAAGCCATACATATCTTCAAGTGATTGTGCTGTTTCTGCGCGATGCTTACGTCGCACGAAAGTTCCAAGTTGTAGATTTTCTTCAACAGTGTGGTCAGGGAAAATCTGACGACCTTCTGGAACGTGGCCGATACCAAGTGCGGTGCGCTTATGGCCAGCGACCTTTGTAATGTCCACGCCATCAAAGAAAACTTTGCCAGCAGCTGGTCGCATGAGACCTGAAGTAGCGCGCAGAGTTGTTGTCTTACCAGCACCATTGGCACCAAGTAAGGCAACGAATTCGCCAGTTTTAACTTCAATTGAAAGATTATCAAGTGCCTTAGCACCGCCATAAGTAACGGTTAAGCCTTCAATGCGTAAGTCGCTCATGCTAGCTCCTTCGAGAAATCAGTATTTCCGAGGTAGGCCTCAAGCACACGTTCATCTTTCTGTACGGCTTGTGGCGTACCTTCGGCAATTACTTTGCCACTCTGAATTACTGTCACGATGTCAGCTAAATCCATCAGGAATGCCACGTTGTGTTCAATTAAGACCACGCACATTCCGCCGGCTGCAAGGGTGCGAATCAGGCTGGTCAACGAATGCATCTCATCTTGAGTTAAACCAGTTGCTGGTTCATCGAGAATTAGAATTTTAGGTTCAGTTGCAACTGCGCGGATTACTTCGAGCAAACGCTTCTGGCCATGAGAAATCGAACCGGCTGCAAGTTCTTCCATGCCGAGCATTCCAGCAAGTGAAAGAAGTGCTTTTGCTTCAGCAACGCTTCGTGAGTTGGCCTTGCGGTATCGAGGGGTGCGGAAAATTGCATCGAATACGTTGTAGTTATCGCGACGATACATTCCAGTTAGTACATTATCTAGAACGCTGACTCGCTCAAACAAGTGAGGAATCTGGAAAACGCGAGTGATGCCATTGCGAGCAACTTTGTAAGGCTTCTTATCAGCTTCTGCTCCAAGTAGCTTAACTGAACCTGAAGTTAGTTCGTGATAGCGAGTTAACGCAGAAATAAGAGTTGATTTACCAGATCCATTTGGCCCAATAATTCCGTGAACTTCGCCGGCCTTGAATTGCACTGAGATACCATCGACAGCATGCACGCCACCGAAGTGCTTAACTACATCAGTTGCTTCTAGCAAAACTTCGCCCTTGGTCACATTCTTAACGGCAATATCTAAGTGATAATCATCGGCTTCACCTGGCATTACTTCACGTGAGCGAGGTGAGCCGTAACGAGATGCTCGATAAGTGCCAACGATTCCGCGCGGCAAGATAATCATGGTGCCCAACAGAATCGCACCCAGAATTAAGGTGCGGTACTGGGCAGTGCCTCGAATAGAGAAATCGATAACGGCAACTAAAGCCACGCCCAAGATAGGACCAGCAAGTGTGCCGACGCCACCCAGGAATAATCCGACAAAGAAGATTAACCCATTGCCCATATCGCCAATCTCGGCAATTGCATAACCCATTTGCATCGAGAGTAAGCCACCAGCTAATCCAGCAATTGCACCTGAAACTGCAAATACCTTTAGGCGGTGCATATTTGGTGAAATGCCTAGCGCAGTCGCGGTTTCTGATGATTCGCGAAGCGCCATAGTGTTGCGGCCAAAACCGCTTAGAATCAAATTACGCTGCACGATATACATAATTATCAGAATGGTTATAACTGTCACATACAAAGTATTGGCAGACATGATTCCATCTGGGATTCCAGGTGCCATGATGCCAAACAATCCGTTATAGCCACCAGTTAGCTCACCACCTTGGCGAACTGTTTCCATGGCAATTAAGTTAATCGCCAGTGTGATCATGCCAAAATAAAGATATGTAGCACGAAGTGATAACAAAATTACTAAGATCGCAAAAATTGAGCCAACGACTGATGACATAACTAGCGCTAGCCAACCGTTCCAGCCTTTTTTAACCATCAAAATGCCAAGTGCGTATCCGCCCATCATCTGAATGCCGGTATGCATCAGTGATAACAAACCGCCATAACCCATGCAGATATTTAACGAGATGGTAAGAATTGCGGAAAAACACGCAACTGAAACAATTTGTAAATAAAAAGTTGGATTCTCAGTCGTCTTCGCAAGTAATGGGAACGCGTATAGAAGAGCAACTCCAAGAACGGTGCCAGCCATCAATAATCGGTTTAAACCTTTGTAAGTTGAAATCATTTATCTGCCCTCAACTCTCTTGCCGAAGAATCCGTTTGGTTTGAGAATTAAAATCAAAGCCAAAACAAAGAAGGTACTAAATAGCCCCCAAGTACCGCCGAGCCAAGAACGAACCACGCTGTCAAGAATTCCAATCGTGAGACCACCAACAACGGCGCCTTTAGCGCTACCAACGCCACCGATGATGCCGGCTGTGAAACCTTGAATTGTGTAAAACAAGCCAGCTGCTGGAGCCACAATAATTACTGGTGCAGCTAGGAAACCAACTGCGGCAATAACAACTGTGCCGACGATAAAGCCCATTTTAATTACCGGTTTGGTTGGAATTCCTAGAATGGTGGATGTGTCACCATTATGCGCAATCGCACGAATTGAGCGTCCCCAGAGCGTCTTTTTCAAGAAGAACTCGTTAGCAGCATAAACAATAAACATAAAGATAATCACGATCAATTTTTGAATAGAAAGTTTGGCATCACCAATAGAAATATTCTTATCAATAAAATCAAAATAGCTAAAAGTGACGTTTACCCATTTAATATTAAATAATGATTGGAAGATGAGAGCGGCCGCAAGCGTTGCAATAATCCACGCAAATTTGCTACCTGATAGTTGCACTGGCAACATGATCATTCGCTCCATAATGAAACCCATGATGATTGCGGCGATAATTAACCCAATTACTGCTTTGTATAGCGGCCAATGCCAGACACCTATAAATTGATAACCAAGTGCCGCTCCCAGAACGAAACCTTCACCTTGGGCGAAATTCATAATACGTGTTGGTTGATAAACAATTGTCATGCTTAGCGCAATGATCGCGAAAACCGATCCGGCGAAGATGCCATCGATCCAAATCTGAAGGCTCATTAATTTCCAATTCTGATGAAGATGGAAGATCTAACTACTTATAGATAAGTGAGAGTGAACCCAAATTACTCGGGCCCACTCTCACTTATTCGACTATTTAACTAATCAAATGATTAGTTTTATGCACCTGCTCGATAGACCAACTTGCCATTGATCTTTGCGCAAACAAGCGGTGCTCCTGCCGCGGTCTTTGCAAACCAACCGGCTTCAGGGCAAGCAGCTGCTTGACGTGAAATACCGTTTACTTCGACGGTGTACCAACCAGTTGCATCTTTACGCCATTCATAGACGTTGATGCCATCAGCCTGGTAGAAGTTGTGCTCAGTTCCTGGATGGATATGAACACCTGAAGGAGTTTGACTTGCTGGAATGTCTAGCTTCTCCATTGCATCGCGAACCTTGGTGGTATCCAATGAACGAACCTTGTTAGCAGCAACTGCGTATGCATATAGGCAGTCAGCAGCAATTGCAGTTCCGTTAGGTGATGTTGCACCAGACTTAGCACCAGTGTTGAAGCCGTTTGCCTTAACTACAGCTTCTGTATGTGCTTTGTAACCAGGTTGCCATAGCGTCTTATCACGAATTGGCCACTGGTAGTTAGGAGCGCCCATAAGTGTTCCAGCAAAGTCATCGCCACCAGTTTCGTGGAATGCGATGTTCTGCGCTCCAGAGCCACCCATCAAGATGCCCTTGTACTTAAGTTCTTTTGCGGCCTTAGCTGTGTAAGCACCATAAGCGTTATTTGAAATGCTTACTGCTTCTGCACCCTTATCGATGAACTTCTGCAATTCAGCGTTGTGTGAAGTTGCAGTAGAAGTGATCTTTTCCCAGCCTAAGTAAGTTAGACCGTACTTAGTTGATTGCGCTGTGTAGTAAGCATCAAAGTCAATTCCAGTTGCACCAGCTTCGTAGATCATGCCGAACTTCTTGATGCCCTTCTTTTGAAGAACTGTCATGAGCGCAGTCAAAGTATCTTTGTAGTAGTCCTGTGAACGGAACGCATACTTGTAATCAGTAAAGTCAAGTGCTGCTACTGCAGGTTGGCAATTAAGTTTCTTTGCCGCTTCATAGTAACCAGCTGCTGCTGAATAGAATGAAGAAACTGATGGTCCAACAACCATATTGATTGAAGAATCGCCCGCTAGTTCCTTTGCATTGTTTGCAGCAGTAACTGGGTTTAGGCCATCGTCACGAACAACAAGTTCGATCTTGGCGCCACCGATACCACCGGCTGCGTTAATTTGATCTGCTACAACCTGAAGAGAGTTGCGCTGTGAAATACCAAGTACTGCAAAAACGCCAGTCATCGGTGCTTCGAGACCAATTTTAATCTTAGCTACTTTTGAATCCCAAACTTTCTTTGGAACCAGACCTGGACTATCGGCAGCAGTTGCAGTTACAGCTGTGCCAAATAATGCAGTTGCTGCTACTGCAGCAATGATTACTTTCTTTTTAAACACATTTCCTCCATCGCTAACTGTGGATGTGTATCGCTCACCGAAACACCGTTCCATTACACTAAGCAATCGCACCTGCAAGGTCAAGGGTTTAGCGACTAAAACGCGATAAATATGCGCAATTCATAAGCGTTATGAATTCGTAATCATGTTCCGCTAGTTGGAACTATCAAAAAAAGCCACTAAAATAAGGGGCTTTAGAGGGTCGCCAATTTCGGTAGTAGTTCAAATAGTCCTTCGTAAGAAGTCCGCAGGACATCGCCGCTTGTTGCCCCTGGTGGAATTAGCTCTAGCCAATCTGCCCAACCCCCGTAGCGCTTAGCGATAGTTTCCGTAATCTGCTCGAGTGAACCGTGCACCGTCATGGCATCTACTAATTCATCGGGTAACTCTGAAGTTGGGGTGGTTGTGAAGCCAGCACTAGCAGTGATTTCATGGAAGTAAGGAACATTGCGGTACATATCAAAGGAAGGTCTAAGCACGTCTCTAGCTTTTTTGGGGTCTGGTTCAACTAGTACTCGCACCATTGCACTTCGCTGGCAAATGTTTCCAGAGATCTGAGAACCTGCTGCCAGAGCTGGCTCCAGACTTTGATGTAGCCACTCATAGGTATGTAACCAATTTACGATTACACCATCGGCAATTTCACCAGCAAGTTTGGCCATGCCTGGACGAGTCGCGGCTAAGTGAATCGGAATCGAATCGCGTAGCGGTTTTGCTAAACGTTGGTATCCATCAATTTGATAGAACTCGCCACTAAAGTTTGCTTTAGCACCGCTATGGGCTAACCAGCTTTCCCGAATCGCGGCGACATATTCGCGCATTCGTACAGTTGGTCGGGCAGGATCAATTTGATAGTGCTCACGATTCCAATGATCCGGCATCGTTCCGAGACCTAATTCAAATCGACCATCAGTGATTGCATCAATCGTGGTCGCACCGAGAGCGGTATTTACTGGTGGTCTTACCCAAGTGGTAATCGCGGTAATGATTTTAGGCTTACAAGTAATAGTTCCAAAATAGCTAGCTGACGCAATGCTTTCATTTGCAGCCTCACCTACACAAAGTGCATATGCACCGGCTGCTTCAGCACTTTGGGCAATGTCGCGATATTCCGGCAGCGGGATGCCTACGACTCCCATAGCTAATCCGATTTTCATTTAACTTAAATTTTCTTCTTTGGGATATAGCCCATGCGCTTTGACAGGCGAGCAGCTGAATCAAGTAATAACGGTACGCATTGTGAAAGCTCTGATTTAAAGCGATCTGCTGGGCCACAAACGCTAATTACTGCAATTGGGGTGCCTGAGCGATCAAAAATTGGGGCCGCAACTGAAGCCGAACCGGGTTGTCGCTCACCAACAGATTGTGAATAACCGCGAGTTCGAATTTGACGCAATTCATAAATAATTTTGGCTGGATCAGTAGGTGTGATTGGTGTGATTACTTTTAACTTGCGCTTTAAATATTGCAAAATTTCAGTCTCTGGCATCCAGGCTAAGAATGCCTTTGATGAACTGCCCGCATGTAAAGGGTGGGTAATGCCCATAGCAACTGACATAACAATTTCACGATTCGGAATAACTTGATCAACATATAGGCGTTCAAAACCAGATCTAATAGAAAGAGTTGCGGTTTCGTGTGTAGCACGTGACAGAGCTGCTAGTTCAGGTGCGGCAAGTGAACGAATATCTAATTGCGCTAAACAAGTTAAGCCAAGAGCAAGTGATGATGTGCCGAGTGTGTAGCGGCGAGATTCTTCGATTAAATCAATAAAGCCGCGACTACGTAGGGATGCCAGAATGCGGTGGACTGCAGCTTTTGATAATCCTAAGTTTCGCGCAATCTCAGTGATACCTAAATCAGGTTCACCACATTGTGAAAAAAGAAGTAGTACATCGGCAGCACGTTCTACCGTGGCGATTCGTTGTGACTTGCTCTCAACTGCCATTACTTAACCTCTTCCGAATCCGATACTTGCAGGTGGATCTGTTACCAACCGAGTTGAAATGAACTCCCACCAATCATCTTGAGAAACACGTTCGG
>Ga0114958_10001029_pt1 | contig 22583 bp, 27 predicted proteins | sample C_130208_EF_Meta_FD_89577 | JGI IMG/M metagenome (GOLD analysis project Ga0114958, IMG submission 89577) | Freshwater microbial communities from Lake Croche, Canada to study carbon cycling - C_130208_EF_MetaG | ecosystem: Environmental > Aquatic > Freshwater > Lake | place: Lake Croche, Canada... | reverse complement strand
TTTGTGGACCGAAACGGAAGCATCGGAGCTAACAGAGCTTACCGATACATCGGAACTATCCGATTTTTCATCAATTACGCGAGAACGTGGCATTAAACGATATGTCATTTTATATTAAGATTTTTTTTAAAAATTAATTCTGTTTAGATCCGTTTCCAAAAATCCGTACGTCTCATACCATTTCTCTCCATACGAATTCTTCATCATGGCCTTTTCTTCTCCGTTCAAATAAGAAGGATGCATACCCGATTGTAACATTAATTTCAATTGGGAAACATTTTCAAGTTCAACCGATTCTGCATCATCTGAACCAGAAATACCTTGACTATTTACTGCTTGGAAATCTAATGAATTGTAAAATTCTTCTCCGATTTTCGCGTACCTTTCCCTATCTTCTTCCGAAATTTTGGAATTTAATTCAGCCAACCTCTTTTCGCGAAATAATGATTCGGCTTTTTTAATTTCTTGCAACTTTTTATCTGCCATTTTATATAAATTTGATTTATTTAAATTAAAAACAGAAAAATCAAAATGTTCGAATTGGAAATTCAGGCAAATACAATCCTCAAAAAAATGTTGTCAGATCGTGGATACACGCTTGAACCCGAATCAAAAGAAGATTTCACGTTACGCGGTATCAAAGAAAAGCATAAAATCATCTCATTCATTTGCACCGAAAAAAAATTGAGCATTCAAGGAATCAAAGATTACATGTCCATCATGAACAAGGAGGATTACAATAGGTGTATTATAGTCTACAGAGACAGTGCAACTTCAAGTGCAAAAAAATCGCTTGAAAATATGGACATTGAATTATTCAGTATCAAAGAATTGCAAATCGATATTACGGAACACCGTTTGGTCCCAAAACATGAAAGAGTCTCAAAAGAAGAAAAAGAATATCTAGACAAAAATTTCAAAGGAAGATTACCCACTTTACTTCACACCGATCCAATCAGTCGATACTACTTTTTTCAGCGCGGAGAATATATCCGTATCACCAGAAAAGACGGTACAATCATGTATCGGGTCGTGAAATAAATCATTATTTAATTTCAATTAAATAATTGCAATCGACTATAAATTTAATTCGAAAAGCTCATTGACCATTTAAAAATAAGTACAAAATAAAAATGAAACTAATCATTCTTGACCAATCATTTGAAAAATTACTTGATACATCTTTAACCGTAAACGGCTGGATTCTTACATTAAGAACACAAAAAGAAATTACATTTATCAAATTAAATGACGGTTCCAATTCAAAAGGGATCCAATTAATTGTTCCCAGCGATTTCCCAGAAATATCTTTGTTAGGAACTGGATGTAGCATTAACGCAACTGGTATACTGGTAAAAAGTCCAGCCAAAGAACAACCATACGAATTAAAAGTTACAGCCATCAACATTTTAGGATTATCGGATTCTGACTATCCCTTATCAAAAGGTAAATTGCCGCTAGATTATCTCCGGAAATACGCACATTTACGATCACGAACGAGCACATTTGGATCCGTTTTTCGAATAAAGTCGGCTATTAGTCACGCAACCCACCTTTTTTTCAACGAACGACATTTCCATCACGTCAACCCAAATATCATTACGATCAATGAGTGTGAAGGAGGTGCCGGCGTATTCCAACTTACAGAAAAAGATATGTCTGATACCAGTTCTCTCCCTGTAGTGAAAGGCACTACAAAATACGATTGGAAACAAGATCATTTTGATAAGCCCGCATTTCTTACAGTCAGTTCGCAATTACAACTTGAAGCGCTTGCATGTTCGATCGGTAGTGTCTATACAACGAATAAAAGTTTCCGGTCAGAACATTCAAACACAAACAAACACTTATCAGAATTTGAACATTTAGAAATCGAAGATGTTTTTATTACGTTAGATGACTTGATGCAAACAGGAGAAGATTACATCAAATATGTGGGAAATTATCTCTTACAAAAAACAGAAGATATTGATAATTTAGGAAAATTTGTTTCGAAAGGATTACGCGAACGCATTCAAAACATCGTTCAGTCCAAATTTACAAGAATCAAGTATTGTGACGCTCTTGAAATACTAAAGAAAGCAACCCTTTCCAAACCACCCGTATACGGCGACGACTTATGTTCCGAATACGAAAATTATTTGACAGACTTTTTTAAAGGGCCCGTGTTCGTATCTCATTGGCCAAGTGAAATCAAGAGTTTTTACATGAAACAGGCAACAGACAATGGAAACCAGATTTGCGAAAATTTTGATCTATTGATGCCATATAAGGTCGGAGAATTGATTGGTGGGTCAATGCGCGAAGATAATTTGCAGACGATTACAGATCTAATGAAAAAAAGAGGCGTTTCAACAGAATCGCTTGAATTTTATTTGGACACGAGACGTTACGGAACAGTTCCTCACGGCGGATTCGGGTTAGGGTTAGATCGAATGTGTATGATGTTTACAGGAATGGAAAATATTAAAGATGTGGTAGCCTTCCCCGTTTATTTCAAAAATTTGGATGTCTAATTTAAATAAATTTATTTAAATCAAATGGGTGTTTTTGGTATCATCTTTTTCACAGTCGTCGGTCTTTTACTTCTGGCAGTATGGCGTTGTATCACAACTCCTCATGAGTACGAATAATCTTTTTCTCTGTAATAAAATGCAAGTAGCAGAACTCATCCGTCACGGGTACAATTTCGATGAAATCGTTGAGCGAACAAACCTCGACAAAAATCAAGTCACTTTATTGGTCACAATTGAAATTAACCGTCTCGCATCAATCTTTCTGAAAAACATACAAAATAAAAAATTAATGAAATTAATCGGCTCGAAAACCGATCAACTTGAATATGCTCTCTCCCAAATCTTTTTTTTTAAATCGTACGGACATTTAACACCCCAACACCAAGAATTGATGTACACATCAACTATACTCAACAATCTGATTTAGAACACATCTGACAATCCGGTTTCTGGTACGCATCTCCAAAATAAGCGTACGTATCATAATTACGGACGTTGTGTGAACACTTACTCGCCGGCTTTGTCAAACTCTCGTAATTATTCATCATGTACGAAACTGTCGTTTTCACGATTGGGTCAGTTAAAGGTGGATTAAAGTTGGTGTTTCCAAATTTTCCTTTTGTGTACGTATTCAGATTCACATAATAACAAATCGATTTCTTATCCGACTCTGACATTTATTAAATGAATTAATAAATTTTAATAATTAAATCGTGAAAACTGTGTGTCATTAATGTACTTTCTGATTTTATCTTTATTCGGATCTTGGCGAAATTGTATCTCTGACCGATCAAGTGTCGGTTTCGCACCCTCATTCAAAAACTGTCCTTTCTGTAACGTCTCCGGCAATTTGTACTCACGTGATGTCGGGTACTCGAAATTGTTCAAATCTTCAACTCTCGTCACATTACGAACCGTATTAATCTTTTGCGACTCTCTCATTTGAAGTTCATTTTCGTGTCGCACGTATTTATGAACCGTCGGATCATTCATCGACGCTGTCATATTGTATCGCGGCATATGATGCTCCAACTCCATGTCTGGAATATCGGTCAATAATGTATATCCCGTATTCTTACCAGAGTCTGTATTGAATTGAATCGTATCCTTGACACTCAATTTATTATTCGAATAAAGCTCTTCCAGACTTTTTGTATTGATATCCTCTCCTCGGTTCGTATAAGCGTCGTAATACTCTTTGGCGCCAATATAATTCTCTCGATCAATATCCAATCCGTCAAGACCCTGACTCTTTTGCAAGGACGGATTCGTCGACGCATCATAATACTCTTTGGCGCCGATATAGTTATCTCGATCAATCTCCAATCCATCAAGACCGTGACTCTTTTGCAAAGAGGGATTGGTTGCAGCATCATAGTAAGTTCGATTCTGGATGTAATTTTCCTTTGTAATGCTCATATCGCTCAAATTGTGGGATCTCTTATCCTGTTTATTCGTAGTCGCATTCACTTGTTCATAGTTCTCTTGGATACCCTTATAGGTATCCACATTCTCTCTCGTGAAATTCGAGTAATCCAACGCCCTCTTTCCCGAAAAAGCCTCAATTGAAATGTGTTTGTCATTAATAGCTTGTTTCATCTTCATATTCTCCAAGATCGGTTTCTCTATCTTTACAGACTTGTTCGGTTTCACCAAATCTTCCGTTTTAAGGACAAGATCACGAATCATGCGAAATTGGGTCGGAAGATGCTTTTGTTTCGTGTAATCGGTAAATCCAGGATTCGCCATAGCCTGAAACCAAGCTCTCGGCTGTCTCGAAAGAGGCAACAAGTCTCGCTGAGAACGAACAGGCGGTCTAAACGCACCTTTATCGGCGATACGATACGGCAAAAAGGCCTGTGATTGGGCCAAATGGTGTCCTTGTCCCTGATTGATACTGCTACCTTGACCAAACGAAGAACGGGTGAATGAACCAGCATTGTTGGAATTGTTGTCGTAGGATACAGAGACCATAGGATTTACGCCTCTTGAGTAGACCAAAATACCTTCATTCATACGATCGCCACTTTCGTCTACTGCATCATTGATGCTATTGTTCTGTCCGACTTTATCAATCCGTTTTGTAAAAATTGATTTTGGTGGATCTCTCAAAATATTAAATGTACCATTGAATCCCTCGACAGATGGTAAAGTTACGTGTTCTATCTTTGGGTATTGTATCGACATTTATATAAAAGAATATTATTCTTTTATATTAATAAAATGAGAAGGACAATAACAACTTTTATATTATTATTGAGTTTATTTTTATGTGCATTGTACCTCTCTAGACTGGGTAAAGAAGGAACCGTTTCCTATAGTCAAAAACCAGTTCCAAATACAAATCAAACTGTAGAATATGTAGAAAAAGATTATCGTCAAGAAATAGAAAAGTATCGGATCGGACAACCTCGATTTTATGATAATCCAAATTACCCCTACTCGAATCCGTACAGAAAACATCCTGTTGCTTTTATTCCTGGATACAGGCAACCAATTGATGGAATTGTGCCTGATGATTATACTTCAACTTTGGAATCTTCAAATCTGATGTTTCCAAGTATGAAGCCTGGATGCAAAGATCAATGTATGGATATGGAAAAAGGATACTTTTCAGATTTGTTAAACACCGAGTAATCTTTCCAATAAATTTCATGTTTTTATGAAATTTGTGATTTTCGGAAAAATTTACATGGTCACAGTTGGACTAGATGAACCATCATTATTCACAGCAATCAATGAAAATACGTAATTGGTCTGTTTCTGCAAATTATAAGTGTAAAATGAAGTAATTGGATCATAAACCAATCTTACATTTTTAAAGATATTGTTTGTGACTTTATTAATCATAGTCAACTGATAGAATAAAACGTTCGGATCATTAAACTGGTACGTGTAAATTCCGTCAACTATTTTTATGTAATTTTCATCTGGTTGATTTGGAATACCCGTTTTTAAAGTAATGTATGAACTTTTTCCAGCATCAGAAGTTCCAACTGAATTTGTCGCTGTAATTAAGACGTAGTAAATAGATTGCGTCAAGTTTTCAAATGTGACAGGACTTGTTGTAGCCTTGGTTGTTATTGTGTTATTTGTATTTGCATCTGTCAACGTCAAGGTATAACCAAACAGAACATTGGTTTGAAAAGAGGCAACAATCGAATTATCCGTAGACACCAACGATAAATTCGGCGGTTTGGGGACTTCTGCTTCAATTGTGATTTCACGCTGCGTATCAAAATCTCCTGACGTAATATGCACCACATAAGTGCTATTGTCAACCAAATCGATAAACGTAACTGGACTTGTTGACGAAACAATTGGCTGTACGACGAGACCATTAATATCAAGAACACTATTCCCATTTTTGTCTGTGAGGGATATTGTAGCCTGATTGTTTGCAACAAAATTCACGACAAGGGTAGGATCGCCGACAACACTTAGACCAAGTAATGTTGGAGCGGTTGGTATCGACAAACCGGTATTGGTAGGTCCAAAAACGTAGTTATTATTTTGTGTCTCTGAAAAACTATTGTGGAATTTGGATACGATGCCCGCGACAGCACTGGTGGTTGTAATCGTGGGTCCAGTGAGAATATCACCGTTCCAATTTACCTGTTGACCGCTGGCATTTTTAACATGACTTGAACTATTTTGGGGTAAATAACTGGAGGAAATATTGATGACACCTGCACTCTTGTACATATTTGCCACACTGTAATTCGATCGACCAGCAGTATAAATACTTTGCATTTATACTATGTAAAAAATATTAAACCGCTTTTTCGTCAAAACGTTGATCATGGAAATCCCAATAATCATCGGAACCAACCCGAAAATGGTCGGGGACAGGTTTTGCCTTGTACCAGAACAGACAATCTTCGGCTTTATTGCTTGTTGTCGCGTTGTGGACGTACAGAGCCGTATAATCGTCCGTAATTTGGTCCAAGATATCACAAAAAGTTTGAAAATCGCCAACGACACCACAATAATTTTCCCAGAGAATTTTCCTGTTACGAAGATTCGTTTCGCGAAGAATAAATGTACCGTCAATATTGGTTCGAATTGCTGGTTTAATATCTAGCGAGTATTGTAAGCTTAAGATAAATAACATTTTCCAGTGCCGACCATTCTTATACAATCCAAGGAACATTGGATCATTGAACAGTTTAGGATCGTCTGTACAATCGTCGAGCAGTAAAATACTCCATGGGTTTGGAAGGTGCTGTTTGGCCAATTTTTGGCGATTGATGAATTGTTCAATGACAGGTTTATCAAGGGCATTAAAGACGAAAGTCGACGGGAAAATTTTGGCGTAATGTCCGTTGCTATCCTCTGTACCGCTCATGGCCAAACCGCACGGGAAAATGTGGCTTTTTTCGTACAACAAGCTAGTGATTAGGGTGGTTTTGCCAGTACCAGGCTTGCCAATAATCACGATTTTGCTGCCTCCTTGTTCGGGTCTGTCCATGTTGTTGGTACAGGGAGCAATCATGTCTGGATCTAGCTCTCTGATTCGATATGTTATGGTTTCTCTACCTGACATTTTATATGTAATTATTTTTTAAGTAGGTAAATAGAAAAATCAACCGAAAATGTCGAGACTACAAACAACCAGAAAAAACGAATTCATTTCAAATAATCAACGAAATTAATTCACCCGTTCATCACATAAAACTCTTTACGAATTGATATTGAAAATTACTAAGTTAAAGAATCTCGTCAAATACTTGCTCGACGCTTTCAAGTGCACCCTCTACCCAACCTTGATTCAAAGATACCATTTCACCAACAACAAACATATTTTTCAAAGGCCGTTGGACGTGATATATGAAATCCTCTCGTTTTTCGGTCGTTGGGGTATAATAATGAGTCCCAATTTTCCAGTAAACGCCTAGCATCGATTCAATCTCAATTTTTGGACTGGATAGAGCGTTTGACATGAGAATAGCAATCAAACGACAATTGATGCTGGTATTTTTGATATAAGGAAGCAATTTCTTCGCACTCGCATTATCTGCGTATATCATATAAATTCCCTTATCTGCATCCATCGAAAGGATTTTTTGTAGAGGACCATTAACAATGGTTGTACCCTTAATGTACTTTCGGAGAATTTCGATTGATTTGGGGCTACATTTTACGTAGAGACGCAAGAAAGGCTGGCCTTTGATTTGAGAATAGCGTTTGGTCTGTACTGGAACAAGCCGTTTTACGGTATCAATTTCTGTTGCCAATACCACTTTTTGGGAATAAACAAATGTACCATCTTTTAATGTGGTACGAAATGAATCTGGAAAGTGTCTTTTAATTTGCGTGACAGTATTGATATGGATACGATCAGACATACTTTTAGCAAGTTTTTTCACGAGTTTTTTCCAAGGTACAGAAAATGCGGTAAAATCTTCTAAATTGTCTTCAAAGCCATAATGAAATAAAGTATCTCTGGCATCTTCATTCTCGTAATCTGTAAATCCGGACATGACTATAAATTTTTTGTATATTTTTTCTGGCATGACAGACAATGCGAATTTTTTGAATGTGGTGCATACGGGTTGAAGTAGGTATATTTCTTGCAAGATTTCAAATATTCTTTTCGCGTTGATGGTATTCACTTTGTAGTTGTGGCTAGTTTTGAATGTATGCACAGGAAGATCCATTTCCGACATTAGATCAAGCAATAAACGGTCTTTTTCGTATCTACCGATACCCGCGCCTGTAACAACGGAGACATTTTCAAACAATATATTACCAGCACGTCCTCCCAACTTTTTTTGTTCGTACAGAATTAAGTTAATAGATGGTTTGAATTGAAGCAATTGGTATGCAATATAAAGTCCTGCGATTCCTCCGCCGACGATGACAACGTCGTACATTTTATATACTATCCTGATATTTAAATAATTTAATTGAAAAACTTGGTTGAAATTTTAATTTTGGAATTAAAATTTACATTAATTTTTGTAACAATTGGTCGATTTCTTTTCGGTCGGCGCCCATGACGTTACCAACCAATTGACCGTCAACAAAGCCGTAAAATGCAGGAACAGCACCGACTTTTAGGGTGGAGACTAGATGTTTAGCCAGAGGTTCTTGACTCTTGATGATAAGATCGGCGTCGAATTTCATAAAGATAATGTCTTTGGTCTGTTCCGAGAGAGAGATTTCATCCAAAACAGGAGCGATTTTTTTACAGGGAGTGCACCATTCGGTGTAGAGTTTGAGGAATAGGCGCATGGGAGGTGGTTGCATTCCCTTGGTTTTAAAGTTTGTTTGGAAGTGTTCGACTCCATGTGTCAATATATTTTGAAGATGCTCTGGAGATTGGATCGTTTTGAAACGAGAGGGCATTTGTTGCATTTGGGGATTCATTTGTTGCATTTGAGGATTCATTTGTTGCATTTGGGGATTCATTTGTTGCATTTGAGGATTCATTTGTTGCATTTGGGGATTCATTTGTTGCATTTGAGGATTCATTTGTTGCATTTGAGGATTCATTTGTTGCATTTGAGGATTCATTTGTTGCATTTGAGGATTCATTTGTTGTTGCATTTGTTGAGCAGACATTTGATTACGCATTTGAGGATTCATTTGTTGGGGAGTCGTTTGCTGCATTTGCCGTTCTTGCAATTGTCGTTTTTGGTCTTCTTTTTCTTTTGCGGCTTTCTCTTTCATTTCACTATCGATCTTATTATAAGAATTAAAAGATGAATATGGACTTGGTTTACGAGATGACATTTTATAATTCTATTTTTTTAAGTATACAATTATTTTTTGCGATAAAAGTACAAAATTAAAATGATCAGCACTACACCTATCACCAACATAATTGTGTTATCAATTAGAGTATCCACGAAAGACATGACTACAGGTGTAGTCGGATTCGAAGATGGATTCGAAGCCATTAGTTTATAACCTTCAACAGATTTAAATGTATCTTTAGTTGTAATACGGGTGATTTGATTACCATCTTTCTTGTACATTTTTATTATAAGTTTTTATTTTTTATTATCGTATTTTTTCAAGACTTCCTTTTTTTCAACATCGGCTTTTTTCGATTCTTCAATTTCCTTGCACAATTTTTCAGCTTTTGTTCCATCCATGTAATTCAACAAAACATTAAGAGTTCGTTGCTTTATTTCACTCTTGTTTTTTCTCTTCACTCGGTCAACTTTCTCAGATACCAATGCAATATACTGGTCTTTTACACCTGGTTGATTTTTTTCTTTCAAAAAAAGCAAGATTTTTTCCTTGATTTCTTTCATTCGAGATGTTAGTTTTTTGAGCTCAGCCCGTCTCTTTTTAATTTCGGGTTCAAGGGATTCAAATTCTGACATTAGAGATTTTATTGGAATATCGGTAGCCATTTTTAACATAATAAAAACTTTTAAATGTATATAATAAAATAATGAAATATATTTATGATATTTTGAATTGGAATCCGATAAACACAAATTCATTCAATTTACTTTCCAAAGTCAACATTAAACCCGATGTTAAACTACTGGAACTGTTTAAAATTGCACCAATGCACAACATTTTGTGCAGAGTACAAGGCACAAACAGCAAGCATTATGATGACGTAACTTATGGAAAAATCGACAAATCAACTGAAGATGATACCTATTACATTACGCTTGACAAAATTTGGTGGAGTTACCCTGACCCCGATAAATTGGGGCAAATCGAATTTTTGGACCAAACCGTTTTTAAAACCATCGATTATATCACGAATCCAAACGCAAGTCCTATCATCCCATTCAACGAAGCACCCACCTTGAATTTATTGTACAATCCGGAAAATGAAAAAACGGACAAGAATTTGTCGAATGGAGAAAACAATTTAAATGCTCAAGAAAAGGCTGTTGTAGTTACGACTCCCACTCAATTTTGTTCTAGTCCTAGAATGAAATTGTCAGATATGCTTATCCCCATCGGGATTAGTTTGGTATTGATTGGAATGTTAAGTTATATTCTTCCCAAAAAACTTCTTAAGTAAAATTTTGCAATGTTGATTGATTAATACCTTCTGTTCTTTCCCCAATTGTTCCAAACAGTTAATATTAAACCATCCAATCCCATTCGCATCGTTGTCTTGGATATGATTCTGTGGATAAATATCAAATTCCTTTACTTCCGTAGTATAATACATCGCCTTATTTTTTACCAACGTTTTTCCTAAGAATTGTTGTTGTGACAATAAAATCCCCGTCTCTTCAAATACCTCTCGAATCGCACAGTTGATAACCGTTTCGTCATCTTGTAAAGTACCTTTAGGCGGCCCCCACATTTGACCTCGTGATTGAACTAATAAAATTTTATCAGTATCTGGATCAATCACAAAACTACCAGCCTTTACGATTTTTCCTGTATTTGATTTCCATCCGTCTCCATTATTCCATTTTACCTGTTTGTACGGGGTAATTTTGTACGTACAACATTCATTGGCGCATTTGTAAATATTAATCATCTTATATTAATATTTATTCTTTTTAAAGTTTAATTATCATTTTTATAAATCGATTGAATTGATAGCAATATTACATTGAATTGTACCATATTTTGATTTGTATTCGAATGATTCAAGACAAAGTTTATAAACCCTCGATACATCGCTTTTGCTTTTCGTTGAAATCTTTTTATACTCTTTGTACAAAATACTATGATTCATGGTTGGTAAAATCACGATTCCTTCCCAATCGTTCCTTTTTCCGTCCATATCAACTTCGAATTTTTCCGGATAAAAAATTGCAGTTTTTGGATTTGTCATTATCTGTTGCAAGTTTGTCGGTAACAAATTCGAACTTTTTGGTGGAAGAACGCAGAGCAATTGGAACAATGGATCGTACGGTTTATCATTGGTAACAACTTTATCTGTATTTTCAGTGCAATATTTCTGCATATCGCTACAAAAAGGGGCGTAAGAATAGGGATAATACCAATTCCAAGAAGATACTCCCTCCAAATAGTAAGTTAATACCCACTGCATCCCCTTCAAGTATTGAAGGCATGCGTTTTCAATATCTTTCTCAGAATGGCAATTTAATTTTAAATAGTAGTCTTTGCGATACGCTTCCCAGTTTAATTTGTACTCGACATTAATTAATTTGGTATGTTTTTCAAGAAGCGAATCTCGTACCTTTGTACGTCGTTCTTCCAAAACGGAAATTTCGGATGCAGCCAAAGTTCCAAGCAAGATTTGAAGAGGTTTTGCTTGAATCGTGTAAAAAGTAGATACAATATTTCCATACGAAGAAACTGTATTTCTGTAGACATCAAAAAATGTCTCAATGGATCCCTCCAAAATATCAATCGTAGGTAAATGAGGCAAGAAATCGTTTCCAGACATAAACATCATCAGAATGAAATCATTAATAAAAAACTGGTCTTTTAACATGGAAGGTTCTTGTAAAAGGGTATAGACCAACGTATCTCGAATCGGTTTCATATCGATATGAAACATATCGTTCCTATTTTCACGTAAAATGTGGAAATTCTCACGCTGACTAGCAAGTGCCAACATGATTAAATCCGCGTCCATACCGTGAATCATATAATGTTCATTTTCTGAGCCGAATTGACGTACATATTTTACAAGTTTATGTTCACCTTCTCCTGGAACCTTTTCGTTACTAAAAACCACTTCCGGCCATAATGGATCATTCGACATTTTGTAGCGTATAAACCATTCCAGGTATTGCGACAATGAATCCATGAATCTAGTTCCAGGCGTAATAGAATTGCTATCAAACGCGTCCGGATGAACTTCGCTCTTGTAACGACGCTGACGTTGTTGGAATTGTTTGCTTACAGGAGCCACACCGTCAATACACATAACTATTTTTTTAGGTTTAACAATGGATACAATATGACTAATATAATTTCCAGTTTGTTCATAGAAAAAAGACAATTGGCGGTTGTAATTAATGATTGGTTTTTTTGCGAATGAACCGTAATTGAACGCTTTTTGGGCACATTGATGAAAGATTCCGTTGAGATCGATTAAAAGGGTATCAATAGGTGTATCAAGTTGATTTTTTACGATTCGTATGTGCTTTGAAAAGGTTTTTCTGAACCAGCTGAAAAAGTATTTGATTCCCATTTAAATTAAAAAATTTGCAATTAAATTAGAATTTAATTTAATTATTTCTCTTTGAAAATTTTGGACAAGGTTTTCATATGAAATGAACATTCCTCGTATTCAAACAAATTGAACGTTTTGCGGTAATCTTCAATCAACAAAGGTCCTCCAAATGCTTTAAGCAATCTCCAATGAGGAGACGCTTTTATCTTTGAAACATCCTTCCCCATAATTTCCTTGTACATTGTGTACGTCAACATCTTGCTCTCGCTATAAAAAGGATCTTTTGAGTTATCATTAATAAACGCAATCACACAATTAAAACTGCAGAAAATTCCGTCTGTGATATAATGCTCCGTCTCAATCGGTTTTACATCAACGGAAAGTTTATTTGAAAGCACTTGTTCCAGTTTATTTTTTGTCAAATTCTCTTTCATGTAATATTTATCCTTTGTAATGTTGGAAATGTAAGATTTTTCAATACGATTATTGATGTATTTAACAGGACAACCTAACGGCTTGTAAGGGAATGAATGTTTACACCAAAAACACAAAATGTTTGTTTTAGTCGGAAAAATTTCCTTATGAATCCAATCCAGCATTGTAATAAGACACTTGTCATTTTTTTCGTCGACAAAGGAGATTGGACTTTCATCAACTTTTTCTAAAATGTCAAAAATATTTGTCTTGTTATCAGGTACAACATCGGTCTCGATGTTTGAGATGATGGATAAACCGTATTTTGCCTCCGTTTCTTGGATATTGAAACCTTTAAGAAAAAAAGTTCGTTTCTTACTCATTTTGTTTTTATTTAGTTTTATTTTTTATAATCATTTTTATAAATGAATCTCTTTTGGTTGGAAAATCCATTGATTCTCTTTAAAGATATTAAATTCATACCCAAAAAAAATATGCCAAAAGAAACTCAAATGAATTGTATCACACGATTAATTTTTTTCATTTTTTTGCTTATGTATTTAATTGGTTATCAACATTCGGGTTTATTTTTAGCACTTTCTTTAATTTTTATTATTATTCTTTATTATTTACAAAGAAACATGTCTTATGAAACATATAAAAAACAAGATTATATCAAAAAATCTGAACAACTTTACAAAGAAGGTGTAAATCAATACAAAAAAAACAGATACACAGTTGAAAAATTTCCTTCTTATTATTCAGACGAACGAATCATTGCAACTGAAATTGTACCTGACCAAACATTCGTTTCTGCCAACCAAAGATTGGTAGGCCCAGCCAACCCTAAAACCCTTGTTGCACCTGTAGTCGCTCCCCCATCTTACGACTGGGAATATTGGAAGGCCAACGACTTTATATTCCCCAGTATCATCAATGAAAAGCGCACCCAAGATTATTACGGAAGCGGTTATTTTACATCGGACGAACCTCTCGTTGAAAACTACGAACCCAAAATGTTACCCACAAAACCCTCCCAACCCTATTATGAAAATACCTACGTAACTCCCCAATCTCCAGTTGACGTGCTCGGCAAATACAACGGAAAATATCCCGCGGATATTCATAATGGAAGCAAAATGGGTAGTTCCGTCTTTGTCCCCAAAGATTTTGAGAGTCATAAACACCAGCCTGTATACGACGCAAAGCAGTTTCGACGAACAAATGTGCAAAAGTATCCAGGAGATGTCAATCGTTCTTGTACCTACGACGCCTCCAACATCGAATACGATTTACCTACAAATTATATGGCAGGAAATTGTGAACGAAACGATCGTGTGAAAGAATTGAACAATGAATTATTCACCAGCACGGTAACACCAGGCGTGTACTACAAAAATCAAATCATTGAACCATTGAATTGGAATGTAGGCATCTCTTTTGACCAACAAATTCCGCCGCGAGAAAAATCCGTAGACAAATACGGAAACGTTACCTACACAGCTCTCGACCCAAGTCTTTTTGAACCCGTTGAATCCGTCGATAAAACAGATTACGGTACAGCTCCTTATGAAGTCTACGATCCACGTACAAATGGATACGGAACAAGTTACCGCGAATACGAACACGATATTACAGGACAACCCAGATTTTATTACGACGACGTGAATGCGGCCAGACGTCCAAATTACATTATAAGGACTAACATTGATCATTTGTTGAAAGCAGATTCTTACGGTATCATCGATGACACGAGTAATATCATGTCAACGAATTGTAACAGCAGAAAAATCGCAGAGGAAGGAATTGTGGATGATACAATCTCTTTTCGAACGGATATGATGACACGTCTGATGAGAAAGAAGAACTCGGAAATGTGGCAACAACGTCTTGCTCCATTGCAAAAAGGAGGCAATTTCACATTGAGATAAAAATTATTAAATTTTTTAATTTAATAAATGACAAGTCCAAGTATAAAAACAACTAAACTGCAATCTCGGATTGTACCAGATAATAAAATTTATATTTACCTTTCATATTTTTCAATCAGTCTTTTTTTATTATTAGTTTGCAAACCATCTTTTGTTCTCAAAAAAGAAAATTTGGACGAAAGTCCAACCAAACTCTCCTACTCTAAATTAATCATGTGGCAACTTATTCTATGTCTCCCCCTAGTTTTTTACTACATAATTAACTATTAAAAAGTAAAGTAAAAAGAAAAGAATTGTTTTAAAAGCTAATTTGTAGTAAGGATTTTTTAGTTTTGTATACGTCTCAATGTAATCGTCTAATGAAGGTAAAGAAAGTAAGGAGAATAATAATGTCATGATTAATACTTGTTTGAAATGATATTTTTTCTCCATTTTTCTATTACTAAAAATTGTGTTTATGACATATCTATCCTTATCGGAAATTTCAGAATTATCCGTTTGAATTTGGTGAATATCATCCATTTTATAAAAAAAATAACTTTAAATCAATTTAGACAAATAAAATTATGTAAATGAGTACGCTCGATCTGAACAAACTGAAAGTGTCTTTGGAAGAATCTGGTGTCAATATCATTGAATATTACTTGATCGACGAAAAATGTGCGATGATAAAAGCATTTGTCTATGAAATCAATCAATTTTTATTGATTTATGTCCCAACGAAACTTCGTTCAGAAATAAAAAAAAAGAATTCGTACGAACTCAAAACATTGGATGAAGTTACAGATGAAGAAGATTACGCAAAATTCGATGAATATCAAATCAATATGATCAATAAAATCTCAGAAAAAGATTCCTACAAAAATCTAACCCAAAAGTACAATAAACAAATTGTTCTCAACGGCGACGGCGTCGAACAGTTCGAGAAAAGAATAATGAGACAAATAAAAAGACTAAACATTCCATTTTCAAAATTGGATTACACATTATGCATTCAAAATAAAAAAATAATGGCTCTCCATTTTGGAGATGAAATTAACTTGTTTTATGTGAAGAATTACATGAAAGATGTTCGATGTTACATGTACATTGTAAACGTAAAAGATTTAATTGAAAATATCACAGAAATACAGTATGAATTAGGTAATATCAATAAACAATTTTACGCAATCATTCACGAAATCATTTGCTCAAACATGTTTGAATTGGAAAAGACCAATTCCAGTATCGAAAAATTCGAAAAGAAAAGAGAAGAATTTTTAAAAAAATCTTCTACGCTTATCTCCGCCATTAAAAAAATCGAAGAAGAAGAAAAAATAGAAATCAAAAAATTCAAATCTTTATTCACCAAAGAAACTTCAACTATCAGAAAAAATACGTTAGAAACAGAATACCAGAATGTCACATCATCTTTTATTAAAAGAAAGACAGAGAAGTTTGAAACCTTGATTGATGAAACCTACATCTTTCAAATTTTTTTTCTGTTGTTAGAAGAAATCTCGTTTGACAATTACATCATGTTTAAAAGAACAACAACCAATTTTGAAAAACTAAAAGCTCTATTCTCTTAAAATAATTTGGGGTCATACTTGAATCTGTACTTTTTACACAATTCAACGTCCTTATCCGATAACGGAATGATCTTTTCGTAGATGGACAATTTTCCGTAAACCGTCTTGTTCTCTTTTGAAAAAAATGCAAATTTTGTTGCCTTATGAATATACCCATATTTTGGCATCAAAAGAATGATACTCTCCGCCCTCTTCTCTCGTTCTTTTTTCTTTTCAATTTCTTCCACTTTTTTTCTGTGAACCGTACAAAAATCGCCCTCTTTTATCATCTTTCCGCATACGTCACCTTTTCTTGGATTTTTGACGAATTCGTAAATGCAAAAACGAACTTCTTTTTCTTCCTCTTCCTCTTCTCCTTCCGAGTTGAAAAGAATCCAATCTGGTTTCACATTGATATTGTAGATTTTCTTAATTTTTCGAAAAAATAAACTCAATGCTTTATCAATTAGTTCCATCATTAAAAATAATCAAAAATATATAAAATTTTTCAATTTTATATAAATGAATCGTGCACGTATTGAAAAAGCAAAGTATTTGAAGAATAATTCGAATGTCTATTATGCAAACAAAAAAGATGTACGACAAGTTATCACCGACTTTGACCATTTTCCCTACCAACGTTTTTACCGAGGAGTTCACACATCGAGTTCACCTGTAATCATCGAAAGAGAGGCTGGGTACAGGCAATTAGAACCATCTTGTTACAAAGAACAAATCATCGTCAAATCCGAGTACCCCAAACACTGTTTCGAAGGTCCTGTCTCAGTCGTTTACCCATGCTACCCTGACTATCTTCGCAAGTATGCTGACAAGGCTGAGATGGAGATTATGTTGAATCGTGTTTGTGTAGACCGTTCGATTTAAAAAAACTTCTCCTCAATCTTATCACGACATTCTTTGATGATTTTAAAAAATGTATGATAAGACTCTCGCATACATTCTTTATGAGGAGAAGATAAAATCACGTTTCCACTTTGAAACACTAGAAATGTATTGTATCTGATTTTCGTCTTGTCTTTTTGCTGCTCTTTTGCATCAAGTGTCGCAAAATAGTCTGAATACGTCATCTTTTTGTGATGCCATTCATCATCTTTCAATGTGATTTTCGAGATTGGAATATTATCAATATTTTTGAGCGGAATCTTAATGTTTACGCCCGTATACCCAAAACTTGTTTCTAGCAACGAAAAATATTCGCTCGTCGAATTAATATGATAATCTAGATTTTCTCGATTGATACAAAATCCCAAATTAAAGTTAATATTGGTCATCACAGAAAGAAAAAGGATCTCTGTATTTCCATCAAATTGGATGATTTTAGAAGTGCCTTTGGTATATTCATTAATGAACTTCATGCACAATTGCGAATGTTCCTCGTTTTTGCATCCCGTAAATTGAAATTTACCATTTTTACTAACTTTGAAATTGATGAATTTATTGTCAAGATACATTACAATCGTCAAACTATTCCGAAAGAAACGCTTTGAGTTCTTCTTTTCTTTAAGAATCACACCTCTCAATTTATTCCCAATTTTTAATGTAACAATTTGTCCATCTTTTAACTCGATTCCAAGATCTTCTTTTTTCTCCAATTTTGATTTACGACCTCTTTTTTTAGGGATTACTTTATGGTCCGTTACAGGTAAATGATTAAACAATGCATTAATGTCAACTTTCCAATTTGTTTTCGCAATAATAGTCTGTGTAGAGATTGCAATATCATCAAATTTTTTCGCAGTTTCCATGCTTTCTATTTAAATAGCATTTATTTAAATAGAAATTCAATTTTATTTAAATTACTTTAGACATTTTCGTACTGATTTTCTTGTCGATTTCTGTACCACGTATAACAATTCTCAAAGATACAGCAGGTGTTAATTGCGCAATACAATATGAGAATGGTCACAAGTATAATAAAGAATATGTAGATTGTATCCATCTTTTATTTTTCACGTTTGGAGAAATAAAATTCAATTTTATTCTTGGTAAGAAGTATCTAATGTAATGTTATTATTATGTTGAAGAGATTCCGACAAATCATTTAACCCATATTCTTCTATGAAATTGTGGGATACGTCAAGCAATTTCAATGTTTTGTTTCGCCGAATGGCTACAGCCAAACTAAAAGCTCCTCTGTCTTGAATTTCATTAAAAGACAAGTCAAGTTTCTTTAAAGAAGTGTTTGAAATGAGAGCGGCGGATAAAGATCTTGCTCCTCCATTCGAAATGATATTGTGTGAAAGATCAATTACTTCTAATATATTTTTGTAGAGGATATCAGCTAAAATAATGGCATAGGTATCTCCTAGATAATTCTTTCTTAGAATGAGTGTCGTGAGAGAGGTATTTACTTTAAGTGCATCGTATAAATTCATGCAATCTACAATTTGCAAATTGCGAGTAAGATCAAGAACTTTCACTTTATTTTCTTTCACGTTTGAATAATCATTGTCATCATCTAATAATTCATAATCCATTTTGTTAAAAGTTTGACGATTTAAATCATTATTGTGTTCACTTTGCGGACTTTACTGGCTTTTTCATCGACTTTTTCGCTGACTTTTTCACCGACTTTTTCTTTGGCTTTTTCATCGGCTTTTTCGATGACTTCTTCTCTGACTTCTTCTCTGACTTTTTCGCTGGCTTTTTCACCGACTTTTTCGCTGGCTTTTTCACCGACTTTTTCGCTGACTTTTTCGCTGACTTCTTCACTGACTTCTTCGCTGACTTCTTCTCTGACTTTTTCGCTGACTTCTTCGCTGACTTCTTCGCTGACTTCTTCGCTGACTTCTTCTCTGACTTTTTCGCTGACTTTTTCATTGACTTTTTCGCTGACTTTTTCGATGACTTTACGGATTTTTTGAAACGTCCTTCGGGATTTTCTGGATTAGTGGGATCAAAAGCGCCATAGTAGTCGTGAATAGTAGCTTCTCCGTTTTTACTAGGTCTATCTGTAGCTATTTTTAAAAAATGCATAAAAGCATTTATTCTTTCTACTCTTTCCATTTCAATAGCTGTATATACTCCGTCAATATATGCTTGAATATCAGAGTCTTTCATCTTGCTCAATTTTTTAAAGAAATCGTGCAAGTTTGGTATCAATTTCTCGTTATCAACTAATAAATCAGCCAAAAAAGGAATCTCTTCAGGTTGTAACTCATTAAGAATTTCTTGAAATTTTCTAGGATCAATATCTGCAATAACTTCTTGTAAAACCTTTGCCTGTTTTTCTGTGATCTCTGTCATTTATTATAAAATTTATTTTTGACTAAAAAAATCTACTTTTTTAAATTCCAAGAAAATTTTAAAATTAAACACACAAAAATTGTGGGTGTTGAAAAAAAATATTTCTGAGATTTAAAATTTTGAAATATTTACTTTTTTCTAATAACAGAATAAATTAAAGGTTAAAATTTTAATATACAAAAAAACATCATTTATTTCAAAAATTGATGTTCAAGTTTTTTGTTGGTTTTTGTTGATTTTTGATTATTTTTGTTAGTTTTTAAAATAAAAACAAAGCACATTTAACCTTAAACATTACAATTTGTTGGTTTTTACCATTTTTTGTTAAAATTATTTAAAAAATATTTTTATAAATAAAGGATGGATTTAAAGTGTGATTTTTGCTTGTCGTGTTTCAAAGATAAGTATACTCTTAAAAATCATGTCAATAAAAGTAAAAAATGTATCAAACTTCGAAGTATAAAATGTGAGTCTTGTAACAGCTTATTTAATAGTAACACAGATCTTGAAACTCATTTTGTTATCTGCAAAGATTATATCATTAAAAATTTAAGGGAAGAATTGGTCAAAAAGAATAATCTAAATCTTGAATTAAATGCAAGATTAATTGTTCTAGATAATATCCGAGAAAGTTATGAGCGTATGACAAAAGATGCCATTAATCGTCCTACAACACAAACTGTAAATAACATCAGAAATAATTTATCAATGACGTATACGTTAGATGTTATCAAAGAAGACGATTTAATCGATTTATTTCGTGAAAATTTGACAGAGAAAGTATTCATGAGCGGACAAAAAGGTCTCGCAAAACTCTGCACCGACAAAATCATCAATACAAGAGACTCTAAAAAGTTAATGTGCTGTACCGACATCTCACGAAAAAAGTTCAAGTATATGGATAAAAGTGGCAACATGAATGAAGATGTAGAAGCTAGAGATTTTGTAGATAAAGTAACAAGACCCATAAAAGAAGCAGGTAAACAAGTCTATGATACAATGATATCAAGTATCAACGACGAACGTGATAAAGTGAAAGAAGATGAATATGGTAAGAAAGAACGATTAATTGACAAATCGTTTCTAGTCATGAATCGGTACAAAGACATCATCAACATTGACGATCCAAAGTATAACGTCGAATTTACAAACGAATTGGCGATTTTGAACAAGCAAAATTGATTTATGCAAATCAATTATAAAATTGTAACTATTTGTAATTTTTAATTGTTCCACCCGCTTTCATATACACTTTTTTACGATGCGAAAAATGTTTTTTCAAACCCTTATGTTCATCCACAAAATCGAACACAATAGGTTCAACTTTTTCTGTTCGCATAACACGCGCCAAATACTGAATGAAATATTCTTCCATATCCGAAGCAATAATCAATGCATCCAAGATATCATGTGAAAACCCAACGCCGCATTTTTGCAAACTTGCAACAATAATTCGAGATTCTTTGTCATACTTATTCGTATCTTCTACCATCAATGATACCTTTTCCTTTTTATCAATCAATTTTTCATAAATGAAAGTCGCCTGTTGAACTCTCTTACACAACACCAAAAAATGTCGATCTGGAAAAGAATCAATGATATCAACAATCATATTGTTTCGACCTTCATGCATGCACTGCGCGGTAATCAACGCATTCCAATTTGACGATTCTTCTTCAAACTCGATTCCCGTATCCACTTTGTAGACTATATGTTTATGAAACAATTCACGTTTGATGCAGTTTTCTTTACCGAAATAAAGGTCAAGCAGTCCATCCATTCCATCCGGTCTTGTTGGTGTAGCGCTGAGACCGAGTAAATAGCGTGGATTGACATAAAACATGGATTCGGAAAGACTTTCGGCCATAATCGCATGGATTTCGTCAACGATCACGTATCCAATCTTATCAAAGAAATCTCTACCCATTTTTTTCACATTTTGTGCATTGATAATGTAAATATCGGCATCTTTGTTTTTCTTTCTAGGTTTAATCATTTCAACTGTTGCATCCGAAAATCTCTCAATACTCTCTTTCCATTGTTCCATCAAGACTACACGATGACATACAATCAACGTTTTCAACTTTATTTTAGTCGCCAAAAAAATCGCCAGACATGTTTTACCTGCACCTGGGTACAGAGAAATCAATAGGCATCCGTACTTATTCATTCTGGATAAACATTCATCCTTGATTTCCAACTGAATGGCTCTCAACTCGCTTTTAAAGTTGATTGATATCGAATCATAATGTACACGCGGTCTTCTTTCACACGGAATATGTTGCAGCGCCCAGTAAAAAGGAACGTAATAACATTGTTTTTCGCTATGTTGCAAGAATGCGTTAAGGTACGTCTCCTTGACTTTAAACCCCGTGCGAGGGTTAAATGAACTCTCGACTTTTTTTACCTTGACGTGATTAATAATTTTATCTTCTTTTTCAATGGTGATTTGATTGGCATCAATACAAATTGACATTTGTATTGATTATTAAAATTATTTTATAATCAATTTTATTCAATGTCGTCTCTTCTTTTCGCGATGAAAAATGTGTTTCAAACAAATTACAACAATTCCAAATAAACAAATGTAAGCTAGATACTTTATATTGCTTTGAGTAACAGTTGAAATGAATGTAGGAGTTTTCAGTTTAGGCTTGGCGCATACATATTCTGCGTGACAATCAACTAATGTGAGCCCTGTATCTTTATCTTGGATGGATTTTGGCTCAACCAACAAAATACCGCCAAGACTTACACCATAATCTGAATTGTCGGTTTCAAACGCACACCCTTCGTTAATTGAAGGCAAATCTTTGAAAAT
>Ga0114958_10001028_pt1 | contig 22602 bp, 23 predicted proteins | sample C_130208_EF_Meta_FD_89577 | JGI IMG/M metagenome (GOLD analysis project Ga0114958, IMG submission 89577) | Freshwater microbial communities from Lake Croche, Canada to study carbon cycling - C_130208_EF_MetaG | ecosystem: Environmental > Aquatic > Freshwater > Lake | place: Lake Croche, Canada... | reverse complement strand
GTCGGCTCGTCGCATCCTGGGGCTGAAGCCGGTCCCAAGGGTTGGGCTGTTCGCCCATTAAAGCGGTACGCGAGCTGGGTTTAGAACGTCGTGAGACAGTTCGGTCCCTATCCGATGCAGCCGTAGGAAATTTGAGGAAGGCTATCCCTAGTACGAGAGGACCGGGATGGACGAAGCTCTCGTGTGTCAGTTGTCCTGCCAAGGGCATGGCTGATTTGCGACCTTCGGGTGGGATAAGCGCTGAAAGCATCTAAGTGCGAAGCCCGTTCCAAGATAAGATTTCCCACTGGGTTAACCAGGTAAGGCCCGTGGCCAGATCACCACGTTGATAGGCCGGAGGTGTAAGCACGGCAACGTGTTCAGCCGACCGGTACTAATCGGCCGAGGGCTTGGAGTTAACGCTCGTGCTCGCTCTAGAACGCTCAGAGGCTGCTTGACGCAGCTTCTCGGGCCGCAGTCATCCTGCGCGCCCGGAGCAAATTTTTCGGTGGCCATAGCGACAGGGTCACACCCGTTCCCATTCCGAACACGGAAGTTAAGCCTGTCAGCGCCGATGGTACTTGGGGGGAGTCTCCCTGGGAGAGTAGGACGCCGCCGGATTTCTACATGAAGAAACCCTCGCCTCTGGCGGGGGTTTCTTCGCGTCTACGCACAGGTTGGTCGCCAGGGGCGATCTGGAGTCATGGTCGCCGGAGGTCCATAGGTGTCGATGCCGATGGCATTGTGAGCCTCGCGGAGTCGAGGCGTTGTCACGGAACGCGATCCTCTCCTGGGTCTGCACCTCGTCCTGAGGCTCAATGGACCGGACGGACGGGTGTCCCACGGCGCCTACACTCATCAAATGGCAGATCGCAGACCCCCATCGTCGCGCACAGGTGACGGGAGTCGGCCCAGTTCGTCCTCTCGCTCGGGAGGGAAACCGGGCTCCGGTCGGCCTTCAGGTGGTGGCCGGCCCAATGGACCTCGGCGTCCCGGGTCATCGAGTCGGGCGGGCTCTGCGGGTTCGGGCGACCGGACAGGACGGCGGGACCAGCCTGATCGCGGGGCTCCTCGGTCGGCGGCGTCGCGTGACAGCTGGTACCGAGACGGTGAGGAGTCATCGCGTGGGGATCGCTCGAAGGGGACGACACGTCCGGGGAGTCCCCGCAGCGCAACGCGCGGTTCAGCCTCTGCTGGTCGATCTTCGGGAGCGCGTCCCAGCGGAGGCGGACGGCCCGAGTCGGGCCGTGGAGATGCCCGGGACCGGGGGGCTCCTGGTCGTCGAGATGAACGACCGATGCCGAAATCATGGGGTTCGGTTGCCCGTCGAGGGGCGCATATCGTCCGGAGTACTGGTCCCGCGACCAACGAGCCACCGACGCCGTCTGGACCTCCTCCCCCCATGGATGAATGGGTCAGAGTTGATGGCGAGGAGTGGGGCTCGAGGACGACGGTTGCTGCGGAGCCTCGACGGAGTGCTCGGGAGGTTCCCGGAGACGTTGCTACGGCTATCCGCAAGGCGGCACCTGATGCCACGGCCTACCGCAAGGAAAAGCTCGTCGAGACTATGGGGAAGGCGATTGAGGCCTATGACCGTCATCGATTCGAGGAGGCATCCCGACTCGCAGGCAGATTGACTGGCGATGCGCCCGGTGTGCCCGAGGTGCTTGAGCTCGCGGGACTTGCGGCCTACCGGGCACAGATCTGGCGGCCAGCAGGGCGGCACTTAGAGGCCTATCGGGCCATCACTGACGACCCGAACTATCTGCCGCTTGAGATGGATTGCGCACGAGCCGCCGGCCGCACGCGAATCGTCGGCACGCTGTTTGAAGAGCTTCGGCAGAATTCGCCGGACCCCGACATCTTGGCGGAAGGTCGGATTGTGCTTGCCGGGAGCCTGGCTGACCGCGGGAAGATTCCAGAGGCCATTGCCCTGCTCGAGGGAGCGGGAGCGGCCAAGGCTCGGCGCAATCCGGGTGATCGTCATCTTCGGCAGTGGTATCTCCTGGGTGATCTCTACGATCGATCTGGGGACGTCCCTCGAGCGCGTTCGTTCTTCACCATGGTCGAGGTGGCTGACCCTCGCGCCTATGACGTACCGCAGCGTCTGAAGGACCTCGGTCCTACTCGCCGCCCGAGGCCAGTTCGGCGGCCACCGAAGGGTTGACCGTGAGGTGAGCAAGGTCGCAACGATGCACGACCGATGGCTGGGGCGGGCCCGAGGCCGCTTTGGTGTACTGATGATCTTGGTGGTGACGAACTTCGTTGTCCTCATGCTCCAGCCAAGTGACAAGTCGGCCGTGCTCACCGGAACTCTTGTCGTTTTCGGAACGGCGCTGTTCGCGTTGGATTCGGCATACGAGAGCCGACCATCGTCATTGGAAGACCGAAGCGACTGATCCTGGTGGTCTACATTGACGGCATGGATCTTGAGCACCTTCTCGGCAATGAGGCTGACAGCCTCCTGAACCACAAGGCCACGGCCTTTCCGTCGGACTGGCTCACATTGCCAGGACCGACCTACCTCGACGACGTGATGTCCATCTCGGACCGCTCCCCGTCTGTGCTCAGGAGCCTCGGTCAGGTCTACAACCACGGCCGACTGGCAGGAACCGGCTACCTGTCAATCCTTCCGGTCGACCAGGGCATCGAGCACTCAGCAGCAGCGAGCTTCGCCAAGAACCCGGCGTACTTCGACCCGGCCAAGATCTGCGAGCTGGCCATGGCAGGCGGCTGCAGTGCCGTGGCTACGACCCTTGGCGTGCTCGGGCAGGTCTCGCGACGCTACGTGCACAAGATTCCGTTCATGGTGAAGCTCAACCACAACGACTTCCTCCACTACCCGAACACCTATGACCAGATCATGTTCGGGTCGGTCCAGCAGGCAGCCGACCTTGGCGCCGTGGCCGTGGGAGCGACCATCTACTTCGGCTCACCGGAGTCGGATCGCCAGATCCAAGAGGTCTCGGCGGCCTTCGCCGAGGCACACCGGCTCGGTATGTTCACGGTGCTGTGGTGCTACCTGCGCAATCCGGGCTTCAAGACCGAGGGCGAGGACTACCACGTCTCGGCTGACCTCACGGGCCAGGCCAACCACCTCGGCGTCACGATTGAGGCCGACATCATCAAGCAGAAGCAAGCAGAGAACAATGGTGGCTACAACGCCATCTCGTTCGGCAAGACGGATCCGAAGGTCTACAGCGAACTCACGACTGACCACCCCATCGACCTGACCCGCTGGCAGGTTGCGAACTGCTTCGCCGGACGTATCGGCCTCATCAACTCCGGTGGCGAGTCCAAAGGTGACAGCGATCTTGCGCAGGCCGTGCGCACTGCCGTCATCAACAAGCGGGCTGGAGGTCAGGGCCTGATCGTTGGCCGCAAGGCCTTCCAGCGGCCGATGGACGAGGGAGCAGCGCTGATCAATGCCATTCAGGACGTCTTCCTCAACCCAGCCGTGACAATCGCTTGATCACCAAGTCTGGTTGGCTGGCGCCGATGTTGAGGTCACCCTTTGGATCTTCTCAACGGTGCAGCTGGGGGACTCGATAGATCCAGACTCCGCCATTGTGGGCGACTGGCTGACCAAGCAGGTGTTCCAAGTACCTGTTGGTTGTTCGTCGGTGCTGCCCAGGGCCGATGCCAGCAAGCAACCACCGCACTCCCCACGTGTGAAGCGGAGCGAGGAATGCTTCTCGAAGGTTCGCCGATGGACTCGGCGGTGTTCCGGCTTCGAGCTGGACGAGGACCTGAGCGGGGTAGGAGCTGAACCCGTAGCCATAGACCGGATCGAACCCGACCGTCTGGCTGGAACCTTGAGGGACCCGGAAGTAGCCGGCAGGCATCTTGAAGGGGAAGTCCATGGCGGCCTGCCATGTCACCGGCCGCATGAAGTTGCCCCCTGTCGGATAGGGGTAGGAGATGACGGCCGCCCCGTGCGGGATGGTGTTCGCGACCAGTTGCTGCATGTGCTTGGGCAGCTTGTACTCGATTGAGAGGCTGGCCTCACCGAGGGGGAGGCGGGGGAGCAGCGGGACGACCACCATGACCACGAGGGCCACGGCTGCCGTGACCCGCGCTGCTCCGGGGAGCGGAAGTGAGGTGACCATCCGGTCGAGCAGGGCGACAGCGATGAGCGCCACCCCGATGGAGGTGAAGAGGGCCCATCGTGAGGGGATGATGTTCTCGAACAACGGAAGCTGTTCAAGGAGTCGACCGGGCATCCAGGTCCCAGTGGCAATGTTGCCAACTGAACCCTGCGTGGGCGTACCGGCGACCACCAGGGCTCCACCGAGGCTCAGGATGAAGGCTGCCACGGCCACGATTCCGGCCACCACCACGGTCCGGTTTCTCCACAGCACGATCATGCCGAGAACGGTGACGAGCAGGAGGGGGATTCCGAGGTAGGAGTAGTTCTCGCTGCTTGCGGTGGCGAAGTGAGAGGCGATGGCAGCGGGCCTTGCCGGAGCGATGGCTTGGGCGATCGTGGGAAAGATCGGTCCAAGCAGGTCGGCACGGTATGCCTGGGGCGTCAGGATGACCAATCCGCTGATATGGCCAGGTCCTGCGATGGCGATCCATGCCGGCCACGCCAGCAGCGAAATGGTCGCGCCGGCCGTAGTACCGAGCACGCTCAGTATGTAGCGCCATGAGGTGATGATCTGATGCCAGCAGAGGGCCAAGGCACAGAGTCCGGCTCCAGCGACCATGACCGCCGTCATCATGAGCACCTCGGTCGAGATGAAGAACTGGATCACCACCAGCCCGGCGATCCCAAGGCCAAGCATCCACGGCCGCTGACGTCGCACGGCCACGAGGTGATGAAGGGCGAGGAAGAGCAGCGGCGGGATGGGGACAAAGAACAGTTGGAAGTGGAAGCTCCCAAGGGCAGTGAGCATGTAGCCACTGAACCCATAGAGCAGGCCACCCGCCCACGCGATCAACCGGCGCTCCGTCACCGTCCGGGCGAGCAGATACATCGCTGCTGCGGAGAGGGTCGGGGCGGCGAGGCAGGCCACATTGAACGAAGCGGTGGGCCCGGCCAGAGCGGTCAGTGGCCACTCGACGAGAGCGAGTGCCAGCTGCGTCGTATTGGCCAGCAGGTTCACCTGGCCGGGGAAGTTGACGTAGTCCGTGACGAACGGATTCATCCAGTGGGTCACCGCATGAGGAAGCCATGAGTACCCCCACGAGTCGAGGACTGCGTCGGTCCCAAAGGGCAGGTGTGTCGTTATGCCGCGAGCGACCAGCGGCCACAGGACGATGAGCGAGAGCACTTGATAGGGGAGCAGGACCCAGATGGCGATGCTCCACCGATGGGCCCACCACCGTGTCGTGGGTCGTCGCACGTGGCGTGGCCCCCGCGCTTTCGTACCGTCCGTCGGCTCGGTGTCGGTGACGGTCATGGGCAGAGGATACGCGTGGTCGCAGACATCAAGTGTGCGAGGACTCCGCGAGCATGACCGGCATGGTCCATCGGCGTCGTTAGGATCTTCAGGGCGCCTCGTGCAGGGCGCGCTCGAGATGGAAGGATTCTCACTCATGGAAGGCGGCCCCCCGGTCACGGAGAAGCTCGACAGGGTTGTTGTCCGGTTCGCCGGCGACTCGGGCGACGGCATGCAGCTGACTGGTGATCGATTCACCACGGCCAGTGCTCTGCTCGGCAACGACCTCGCAACGTTCCCGGACTACCCGGCTGAGATTCGTGCGCCAGCGGGAACGCTGGGCGGAGTTTCGGCGTTTCAGGTCCATATCTCGGATCACGACATCTCGACCCACGGCGACAGCCCGAACGTCCTTGTGGCCATGAACCCGGCCGGCCTCAAGGCGAGCATCGACATGATGGAACACGGAATGGTCGTGATCGTCAACATCGACTCATTCGACGAGCGCTCGCTGGCCAAGGCGGGGTACTCCGATAGCCCCCTGACTGACGGCTCCCTCCATGACTTTGACGTCTATGAGGTTCCGATGACCTCGCTGACCCAGGAGGTCTGCAAGGAGGTCGGAGTCAAGCCTCGCGACGCCGAGCGTTCGAAGAACTTCTTTGCTCTCGGTCTCGTCAGCTGGCTCTTCACTCGACCCACCGAAGGCACCCTGGACTGGATCGCTGAGAAGTTCAAGAAGAACGAGCTTGTGGCGGAGGCGAACCGCCGTGCCTTCCGAGCTGGGTTTGACTTCGGCGAGACCGCCGAGTTGTTCCATGTCCGCTACGAGGTCAATCCTGCTCCGTTCAAGGGCGGGGAGTATGTCAACATCACCGGCAATACGGCGCTGGCGTGGGGTCTCATCGCGGCGGCGGATCGCTCTGGATTGCCCCTGTTCCTCGGCAGCTATCCGATCACCCCAGCCTCAGACATCCTCCACGAACTCTCCAAGCGCAAGGAGTTTGGGGTGCGGACGTTCCAGGCGGAGGATGAAATCGCAGGCATCGGGGCGGCACTCGGGGCGGCCTATGGGGGGGCCCTCGGCGTGACCACCACGTCGGGCCCAGGCCTTGATCTCAAGGCGGAGATGATCGGTCTCGCAATCTCCCTTGAACTTCCCCTCATCATCGTTGACGTCCAACGCGCCGGACCGTCGACGGGCCTGCCCACTAAGACTGAGCAATCAGACCTCCTCCAGGCACTCTTCGGGCGCCACGGAGAGTCGCCTCTCCCGGTTGTGGCCGCCTCCACGCCGGCGCAGTGCTTCGACGCGGCGATGGAAGCGGCTCGATTGGCGGTGACCTACCGGACTCCGGTGATCTTGCTGTCCGACGCCTATCTCGCCAATGGCTCTGAGCCCTGGCTGATCCCCGATGTCGACGACCTTCCTGCATTCTCTCCGGACTTCGCCAAAGAGACCAATGCGGTCGATGCCGAGGGAAACCCGATCTTCCTCCCGTTCTTGCGCAGCCCAGAGACGATGGCTCGTCCGTGGGCACCGCCCGGCAATGTGGGTCTTGAGCACCGGATCGGTGGTCTTGAGAAGGCAGTTGATGCGGGGAGCGTGTCGTATGACGGTGCCAACCACGAAGCGATGTCCATGGTGCGCAAGGAGCGGATCGCCCACATCGCCAATGACATCCCAGCGGCAGCACTCGACGACCCGTCTGGGTCAGCCAGCGTGTGCGTCGTCGGTTGGGGCTCGACCTATGGAGCACTCAATGCCGGGGTCGAGCGCGTACGGGCCGCCGGCGGCAAGGCAGCCCACGTCCATCTCACGCACCTCAATCCGCTGCCTGCGGATCTCGGAGACGTGCTGAGTGCGTTCGACACGGTCATCGTCCCGGAACTCAACTTGGGGCAATTGGTGACGCTGATCCGAGCCAACTACCTGATCGACGCCAAGCCTTTGTCGAAAGTGCGGGGTGTCCCCTTTAAGGCTGCGGAGATCGAGGCAGCTATCCTTTCAGCGATCGGAGAGAATTGATGACCACCGTGGAGATCCCCCTGACCACCCGCAAGGACTGGAGCTCGGACCAGGAAGTCCGCTGGTGTCCGGGGTGCGGGGACTACAACATCCTGGCGGCGATCCAGATGATGATGCCCGACCTTGGGGTGCGCCGAGAGAAGACTGTGTTCGTCTCGGGTATCGGCTGTGCGGCGCGATTCCCGTACTACATGAACACCTACGGAGTGCACTCGATCCATGGGCGTGCGCCGTCGATTGCCACAGGCCTCGCCGTGACGAGGCCTGATCTCGACGTCTGGGTGATCTGCGGCGATGGTGATGCGCTGAGCATTGGAGGCAACCACTTCATCCATGCGCTGCGTCGGAACATTCGACTCAACATCCTGGTGTTCAACAACCAGATCTACGGGCTCACCAAGGGTCAGTACTCGCCTACTTCCGAGACCGGCAAGGTGACCAAGTCGACACCGTTCGGTTCGATCGATCACCCCTTCAACCCCATCAGCCTGGCCATCGGTGCGGAGGCTTCGTTCGTGGCGCGCACCCACGATATGGACCGAGCGCACATGCAGGCCACCTTTACCGAGGCTCATGCCCATGCCGGCGCTGCGTTCGTCGAGGTCTACCAGAACTGCAACGTCTTCAATGATGGCGCCTTCGAGGCGATCACCGGCAAGGCGAACCGATCCTCGATGCTCATTCCTCTGGTCCACGGCGAGCCCATCCGTTTTGGCGATGACGGCGAACGCGGCGTGGTTCAGCGGACCAATGGCCATCTCGAGATCGTCGATGTCGCCACCGTCGGCGAAGCGGCCATCCTGCGCCACGATGCTCACGCTGAAGACCCTGGACTGGCCTTCGCCCTGTCTCGGCTCTCTCGAGGTGTCCATGAACCGACGCCCATCGGCGTGTTCCGATCGGTGCACCGCCAGGAGTACGGCGACCAGATGACGCAGCAGGTCAACGAGGCCACCGAGGCGAAGGGCAAGGGAGATCTGGCCCAGCTGTTCCGCTCGGCCACCTCGTGGACGGTCGACTGAGCCGGCCCTAGGCCGTGGACGCAACCACCTCACCCCTGGAGACCGATCGAATTCTCACGATCCCCAATGCCGTCACGGTGGTCCGATTCGCCGTCCTGCCGGTCTACCTCTGGCTGCTGTTCGGGCAGAAGAGTTACGTCGCCGCTGGAGGAGTGCTCGGGGCGCTTGGGGCGACGGACTGGGTTGATGGACAACTGGCACGCCGCATGGGGCAGGTATCGAACCTTGGCAAGGTGCTTGACCCGGTGGTTGACCGCCTGCTGATGCTGACCGCCGTCATCACCGTGGCATGGGTCCACGCAGTCCCCTTGTGGTTCGCCGGCCTGACGCTCCTGCGTGAGCTGCTCGTCTCGGGAGCGACCCTTCTCGTGGCGAGCCTCGGGGGTCGCAGGATCGACGTGCTCTGGGTGGGCAAGGCAGGAACCTTCGCCATGATGACTGCGTATCCGGGATTCCTGTTGGCGCATGGTTCAGCCCAGTGGCAGCAGGTGCTGGGCGCAGCTGCCTGGATCTTCGGAATCGTGGGTCTCGCCCTGTCGTGGACGGCGCTCTTTAGTTACATCGATCCAGCGATGGCGGCGCTGCGCGAGGGGCGAGACGGACGTCGTGGTTCGGGGTCGACTGGTCTAGGGTGACGCCATGAACATCCCCGAGAACCTTCGCTACTCCACTGATCATGAGTGGGCCTCCCTCGAGGGGACCCGCGTGCGTGTCGGGATCACCGACTTCGCCCAGGACGCCCTGGGCGATGTGGTGTTCGTCGACCTTCCCGAAATCGGCGCTGTCGTCGAGGCCGGTGGGGCCATGGGCGAGGTGGAATCCACCAAGTCGGTGTCCGAGCTCTTCGCCCCGGTGTCAGGCACTGTGGTCGCAGTCAACGCTGTGTGTGTCGATTCCCCGGAGCACATCAACGCAGATCCGTACGGCGAAGGCTGGCTCTGCGAGATTGAGGTCACCGACGCCGATCAGATTGCGGGTCTGCTCGATGCGACGGCATATACCGACCTGACCGCTCACTGATCTGGAAGCGACGGTCACCCCTGCCGGCGAGGCCGGGGCGCGGCTACGTTAAGGATCGTGCTTTGTCATCGGTGTGGCGCTCGGAACGCTTCTTCAGTCAACTTCTGCCCATCGTGTGGGGCCTCGCAGTTGAGAGACGCGTCCGAGGACACAATGACGCTCACGATGGTTGACCCAGGAGCTGCCTCCCTTGACACCGAGACGAGTGACACGGAGGGCATTGCCCCGGCTGGCGATCTCCTGCTGGTCAACTCGGGGCCAAGTGCCGGAGCCCGGTTCGCCGTCGAAGCAGAGCCCTTGCGTGCGGGCCGGAGCGAAGACAGCGACATCTTCCTCGATGATGTGACCGTTTCTCGTGAACATGTGGTGTTCACGAGATTGGACTCAGGGAGACTGGTGGTCCGAGACCTCGGTTCGCTGAATGGAACCTATGTGAACAACGTCCGAGTCGATGAGAAGGCTCTGGATTCGGGCGATGAGATCCAGATCGGGAAGTTCAAGCTCATCTACATCGCGGCGAGGGATCGATGAACCAGCGCAGTTACCTCTCCATCGGTGACGTCCTGACACTGCTGCGGAGTGAATTCCCCGATGTGACGATCTCGAAGATCCGGTTCCTCGAGAGCCAGGGGCTGGTGAGTCCACAGCGATCACCGTCGGGGTATCGAAAGTTCTATGAAGAGGACGTCGAGCGACTCCGCTATGTGCTGCTGCAGCAACGAGAGAATTTCCTTCCGCTCAAGGTGATCCGGGATCGACTGAACGACGAGGTGACGATGACTGATGATCACGGAGACGAAGGAGAGGAGCCGGTGGCCGTAGCAGCAGTGCCGGCGGCGGCCCACCGCTCAGAGCCCAAGCGGGAGACCTCGGTGGCCGATGTCCTCGCAGCACTTCAAGAAGCGCCCGTGGTCACCGCTTCGGCAGCACCGCGACCACGGCGCGATCGACCGGCCCCGAAGATCGCAGTCGAACAGCCGGCGCCGCCCTCTGACGCCCTCACCGCCGAGGAGCTGGCCGAGCAGACGGGCCTCGACCTTGCGGAGATTGCATCGCTTGAGGAATACGGGATCCTGCGATCGACCAAGATCGCCGGTCTCACCTGCTTCAGCCGCGACGAGGTCGAGATCGCCACGGCAGCTCAGGCCTTCTGTGCGCATGGTGTCGAGCCTCGGCATCTCAGGGGGTTCCGCACTTCAGTTGATCGAGAGATGGATCTCTATGAGCAGTTGATGGCCCCGCTGTTGCACCAGCGCAACCCTGATGCCCGGTTGCGGGCGGCATCCTCTGTCGAAGCCATGGCTGAGTCTGGCCGTGAGTTGCGGATCGCCATGATGACGGCCGCCATCGATCGACTGCTCGGACGTTGACCGACGGGCGGATCTGATCGCTCGACCTGTACCATCGGATCATGGTGAGGGTGCAGCTGAGATCGGTGAGGGTGGACCTTCAGTCCAACACCCCTGTGCTCCTACTCGAAGAGCAGGCGGGAATTGGTCGGACCTTGCCGATCTTCATCGGCACACCCGAGGCCACTTCGATTGCCTATGCCGTTCAAGGGGTCGAAGTGAAGCGTCCGCTGACGCACGACTTGTTGGTGGAGGTCATCGAGGAGCTTGGTGCGGTTCTCGAGCATGTCGAGATCTCGGACCTCGACGGATCGACCTACTACGCCGAGCTCGTTCTGACTCGAGACGGCGAGGCCCACACCGTCTCGGCCCGACCCTCAGATGCGGTAGCGCTTGCCATCCGGACCGGCAGCCCATTATTCGTGGCAGATCACCTGATGGAGCTCGACACGGTATTCATCGCGTCTGACCTTGACGATGACGATGACGATGATGAGCCCGACGAGGTCGTCGAGGAGTTTCGCGAGTTCCTCGACTCGATCTCGCCCGAAGACTTCGGGGACTGAGCCTCAGCGCCCAGGGTCGACGATTATCCGGCCGCGCACCTGGCCGCTGGCGATGGATCGCAGGACGTCAGGCACCTCGTCGAGTCCGACTTCGCGCTCGAGGATCTCCTCGATGTTCGCCAGCGGGAACCGTCGACCCAGCTGCCGCCAGATCTCAGAGCGCTGTGGCGTGGGCATCTCAACCGAGTCGATGCCGAGAAGCTTGACGCCTCGGACGATGAAGGGGAAGACCGAGGTGGTGAGTTCGGTGCCTCCCGTCAAGCCTGAGGCAGCGACCGCCGCGCCATGGTGCAGGGTGCGCAAGATGCCGGCGAGAGTGCTGCCGCCCACGCAATCGATGGCTCCGGCCCACCGCTCGATGCTGAGGCCTCGAGTTGGCGTGGGATCGATGTCGTCGCGACCAATCACGCTGCTGCAGCCAATCCGATGGAGGTAGTCCGCCTCAGACGGCCGACCCGACGAGCCCACCACATCAAAGCCCGATGCGGCAGCGAGTGCCACTGCCGTCGAACCCACGCCGCCGGCTGCTCCCGTGACCAGGAGTTCGCCGTCGCTGGGTCGGAGGCCTGCTGCTTCGAGGGCCGCCAGTGACGCCATGGCCGTGAATCCGGCGGTGCCGAGCACCATCGCAGCTCGGGCATCGAGTTCGGCGGGCAATGGGGTGACCCATTCCGAAGGCACCCGGGCCAGCTCGGCGAATCCTCCGTGGTGAGATGTTCCGACCCCGTGACCGTGGGCGATCACCGCGCTGCCAACGGCGAGACCTGGATCGCTCGACTCGATCACGGTCCCGGCAAGGTCGACCCCTCCGATCAAGGGAGACAGTCGCGCTACCCGGTTTCCTCGAGCGAGGGTCATCGAATCCTTGAAGTTCACCCCTGCGTACTCGACGGCGATGAGCACCTCGCCCTCGAGCAGCGATGGGTCGACCTCCTCGACGCCGAGGGTGGGCTGCTCTGGATGCTGGGTGATGACAACGGCTCGCATGGAGGTTGAGTGTAGGGAGTGGGAGCGTGCCGATGACGAGCGAGCGACGACCTAGCCTTTCGAGATGGTCGACCCCGGCGGCAGTCATCACCCTCTGGCGCTCGACCGGGCTGCCTCGCTCAAGTTCTCGGCGGCGTGTCTTCGCTCGTGGGGCGACGAGCTCTACTGGATCGAGGGTCGCCCCGAGCTCAACGGAGCCCGGGTGGTCGTCCGGGCACGCCGAGGGGGCAGGCCAGAGGTCGTCTCTCCGGTCGGCCTCTCCATCGCTGGTCGGGTCCATGAGTACGGGGGCGGAGCGCTCTGCGTGCTCGATCGCCCGGCCGGTCCTGTGCTGGTGGCTGTGCGAGCCCATGATCAGGCGATCGTCTCGTTCCTGCCTGGCGCACCGGAGGAATCGGTCATCGTGGCTGGCACTGACGCAACGTTCGGCGACCTGGCGGCCGGACCGCCGGGGTGCATCGTGGCGGTGCGCGAACGTCATGGTCAAGAGGGGGTTGACCGCGACATTGTGGTGATCGATCTCGAGCGAGGCCAGGTTGAGTCGGTGGTTGCCGGAAGACACTTCTTCTCTGATCCGCGGTTCGATGCCAGGGGCCAGTTGGCCTGGTGCGCATGGGATCACCCATCGATGCCCTGGGATGGATCTGAGGTGTGGATCGGAGCGCTGGCGGCTGCCGAGGGTGGCCATGTCATCGACGATGTCCGTCATGTGGCCGGTGGACCCGAGAGGGCGGCTTCTGCTCCGGTGCACCTCGGAGACCGATCCCTGGCGATGATCCTTGATGCCGATGACGGGGCAGGGCTGTGGCGATGGTCGCCAGATGGCGGGCTGGTGGCATTGAGCGACGGGCCCGGAGAAGTCGGCCAACCACTGTGGATCCTTGGGACGACGTCGGTGGCCCTGATAGCGGGAGGCGATGATCTGGGGTGCATCATCCGCTACGACGGTCGATCGGAGGTGGCCCGCGTTATTGGCGGTCGATGTGTGGCGATCCCCGGCATCGACGGTTCAGTCAACGAGATCGTGTCGACGACGACTGGGGTAGGTGTGCTCGGCACGGCTGATACGGCACTTGGGTTCGTGGCGTGGGCAGAGGCTTCAGGCCGGGTGGACGTCGTGACCCTGGGCCCGAGCATCGAGGGACCGGTCTCTGTGGCCGAGCCAGTGTCGGTCGAGTGCGACGACGGGCGGCTCGTCCATGGGCTGGTGTACCGCCCCCACCCGCCAGTCGAACGGCCAGCGGCAATCGTGTTCTGCCATGGGGGACCAACCGGGCAGGCGCTGCCGGGCCTGAACCCCCTGATCGAGGCACTCACCACAAGAGGATTTTGTGTGGTGGAGGCCAACTACGCCGGATCCACTGGGTTCGGTGCGGCCTACCGCCATCGGATCGACGGGCAGTGGGGGGTGGCGGATGTGGCGGACTGCGTCAGTCTTGTCGCCGGGCTTGGAGCCCGAGGGATCGTCGACGCCTCCCGGTTGGCGATCAGAGGGACGAGCGCTGGAGGGTTCACCGCACTGCTGGGTCTGACCACCGGTGCGTTCAAGGCGGCGGTGTCGTGGTACGGCGTGGCTGATCTGCTCACCCTCGCCGAGAGCACTCATGACTTCGAGGCTCGCTACCTTGATCGCCTTGTCGGTCCGCTGCCCGAAGCACGGGAGCGCTACGAGGAGCGCTCTCCGGTCAACCGAGTCGGCGAGATGGTGGGAGCGGCGCTGCTTCTTCAGGGCCTCGACGACTCGGTGGTCCCTCCAGCGCAGGCCTCTTCCATGGCGGCGGCGCTCACGGCCAAGGGCCACGAGGTGGAGCTGGTGGAGTTCGAGGGTGAGGGCCACGGCTTTCGACGCCTTGACACGCTAGTGACGGCTTTCGCATCAGAGGTGGCCTTCTACGAGCGCCATCTCGGTTCCGGTGCGCCCACCGGTAGCATCGACCCTCAGTGAGCATCACGTCGCCGCAACATCGAGCGCACCGAACGGGGAGCGTGTGGCCCCTTGGGCCATGGCGTCACCGACTTGACCCGATCGAGTTCGACGTTGCGCTCTATGCAGCTTCGGCGTTGTTCGCGCTGGCCTCTGGGCTCCGCTCCACCATCCCGCTCTATCGAGAGTGGGGACAGATGGCGTGTGGCCCCTATCTGCTGGCCACGGCGGCAGCGATCATCCTGGTCGTACGGAGCCGACGGCGCGACGTCACTGTGCTTCGGTGGTGCCTTGTTGTCGTGGTCCTCACCGGCACCGTCCTGGTTCCATTGGCTGTCGAGGTGTCGTGGCGAGCATCGAGCCCGGGCGCAGGAAGCCATGTGCAGCCTGAGGTGGTGGTTGTCGAGCGAGCGGCATCAGCGATCAGCGGTGGTCATGACCCCTATCAAGCCATGGTGGTGGACGGCCACCTCACGGGGGCGGCCCTTGGCCTTCCGGCATATGAGAGCTTCTTCCCTTACCTGCCGGCAATGACGGTGTTCGGTCTGCCCTCCACGCTCTCGGTCGACCACCGGGCCACCGACGCGAGGATCTACTTCCTCCTCGCCACGTTGCTCGCAGTAGCGCTGGCACTTCGTTTGGCCGATGCCACCTCGGAGCGCAAGCTTCGGGCATTCCAAGTGGTTGCGGTACTGCCATGGGCGGCGCTGACGCTGGTGACTGGCGGTGATGACCTTCCGATCATCGGCCTCTTGATGCTGGCGTTAGTTCTGGCCAAACGCGCTCGACCGGGTTGGGCGGGTGTTGTGCTCGGTATCGCCATGGCGATGAAGTTCACGGCGTGGCCCTTGGCGGCGCTGGCCCTGTTCGCTGCGGTCGACCATGACGCGAGACGACGACCCCTTCGGATGTTGGCGGGCATCGTGGGGGCGGCGGCACCGCTGACCCTGTGGGCCATTGTGGTCGGGCCCCGGCGCTTTCTCGCCAACGTTGTCCTGTTCCCCCTTGGCATCTCTGGTGTCGAGTCGCCAGCCGGTTCGGCGCTGCCTGGACACATCTTCGTATCGATTGTGCCGTCAATGCACCGGATCTTCCCGGTCGTCGCTGCGGTCATCGGCCTGATGGTGCTGGTGGTCTACTTGCGTCGTCGTCCTCCACTGGGGGCAGTGGCGGTGGCTCGACTCGCCGGCTGGGTGCTCTTCATCGCCATCCTGCTGGCTCCGGCGACCAGGGTCGGCTACCTGATGTACCCGCTCAACCTGCTCGTCTGGTCGTGGATGCTGAGCGAGGCGGCAGACGATGCGCACGAGTCAGCGGCGCTCAACGGAGTCGATCACGCACCTTCGGAGGCCTGATAGAGCCGAACGGTGACGACGGTCGACTGCGCACCGTCAGCAGCGAACGTGGTGGGACTGATGGTGACGCCCTGGATCCAGAACCAACTGTCGGAGCCGCCCTTTTGACTCAATATCTCAAGACCGGGTCGTCTATACGGGGCGCCGGTTGAGAAGATCTTCCAGCCCCGCGCTGCCATCTGTCGATGGAAGAACGTGTAGAGCTGCGCCTGCGAGGCGGCCGATGAGAAGCGGAGCGATCGGTCGAACGAGGTGGGACCGCCGCTGTTGTGGAGGGCGCGTGGTGCTGAGCCCCCCGCCGGAAGGACGATGGCGGCGAGGATGTCACCTGGTGGCTCACCACTCGTCACATAGGGAGCGAAGGCGAGGCCGGCGCTGACGGGGAGACCAGAGCCCTTGACGATGGAGGGCACAGTGGTCTTGGACTGCGTCGCTCCTGTGCCGAGGTTGGTCACGATGTAGCCGATGACCACGATGACGGCCACGAGCGGAACGATCATGGCGTACTTGAGGCTGGTCGGACCGATACCGGGCGGAGGGAGGGGGCGACCGTGAGCGTCGCGTTCGATGAGAGGGGCGGGAGTGGTCATCGCTTCCTCAGCCTAGGCCCCTCTGTGAGATCAGCCACCCCAGCCCATGTGGTCAATGGGTCCGTGCCCTCGACCGAGCTCCCACGTGCTGGCCCCCACCAATCCCGCGTGGACAAAGGTCTTTGCATGCTCGATGGCTGAGAGGGTCTCGAGGCCCAGTGCCAGGTTGGCGGCAATAGCTGACGACATCGAGCATCCGGTGCCGTGATCGTTGCGGGTGATCACTCGCTCCGCAGGGAGCTCGACGATGCCATTGGGGCCGACGACGACGTCGGGGGCCAAGGTGGCCGTGACGCCGCCTTCGAGCAGGTGGCCGCCTTTGATCACCACCCAAGTGGCACCGAGTTGGCGCAAGGCTGCGCCAGCCTCCGCCATGGCCGCAGCCGAGTCAATCTCTTCGACGGTGATTCCGAGGAGGACTGCGGTCTCGCGGAGATTGGGGGTGAGAACATGGGCATGGGGGAGCAGGGCAAAGCGATACGCCTCCGTGCCACCCTCCTCCATAAGCGAGTGCCCGGTCGAGGAGACTAAGACGGGGTCGACCACCAGATTGCCGAGGGCTCCGGTGGCTGCCAGTTCGCCCACTGCGACAATGGTGGCCGGGCGGGCCAGCATGCCGGTCTTGACGGCATCAACCGCGATGTCCTCGGTGACCGTGGCGATCTGGGCGAGGACCATCTCCGCCTCAAGAGCGGCTACCGCGGTGACACCGACGGTGTTCTGGGCGGTCACGGCGGTGATGGCAACCGTGCCGTGGACCCTGTGGGCGGTGAAGGTCCGCAGATCGGCTTCGATCCCCGCCCCTCCCCCCGAGTCGGATCCAGCAATTGTCATGGCCACTCTCGGTGTCATGGACACCGACCCTAGCGATCGAGTCATGCGACGGCCCAGACGAAAGTCACCCGTCGCTGGTGACCCTAGGCTTGGTGCTGTGGATGGGGACCTAATCATCGCTGGCGAATCCCTGAGCTCACGGCTGATCATGGGCACCGGTGGCATGGTCTCGGTAGATCACCTCCGGCGGGCACTCGTAGCTTCGGAGACCGCCATGGCGACCGTGGCGGTGCGCCGCGTCGACCCGACTACCCAGGGGGGGCTGCTCGAGTTGTTCGATGAGCTCAACCTCAGAATCCTGCCCAACACCGCCGGCTGCTTCACCGCACCAGAGGCCGTGACCACGGCACATCTCGCCCGAGAGGCCTTCGGGACCAACTGGCTCAAGCTCGAGGTGATTGGCGACGACGTCACGTTGCTCCCTGATCCCATTGAGTTGCTCCGGGCCGCTGAGCAGCTCGTCAACGAGGGCTTCGTCGTCCTGGCCTACGCGCCTGATGATCTGGTGGTGGCTCGACACCTCGAGGCAGTGGGCTGTGCGGCGGTGATGCCGCTCGGCTCACCGATCGGAAGTGGCCTTGGCATCTTGAACCGACACGCCATCGCCATGATCACCGAGGCCATCAGCGTGCCCGTCATCCTCGATGCGGGCATCGGGACGGCCTCGGACGCCGCTTTGGCCATGGAGCTCGGTTGCGATGGAGTGCTCGTCGCCTCAGCAGTGAACCGGGCGGCGGACCCGAGTGCCATGGCTGCAGCTATGTCTGCGGGCGTCACCGCGGGGCGATTGGCGCATCGTGCGGGAAGGATCCCGCCGAGGAGATGGGCCGAGGCGTCGAGCTCATTCCTCGGGCTCGCCGACCTTTGAGACATGGCAATCGAGTGACCCGCTATTCTTAGGTCACCCTAAAGTTAGGGTGACCTAAGAGAGGTGGTGAAGTGAATCAGGCGAACCCACTCCTGCTCGGACTCATCGCGGGTGGAGCGATCTTCCTTGGACTGCCCATCGCCCGGCTGCGGGCACCGCTCCCTCGGCTGCGCGTGGTGCTCAACGCGTTCGCCACCGGGGTTCTCGTGTTCCTCCTATGGGACGTCCTCGCCCACGCATTTGCTCCGGTCGATGTGGCGTTGACTCGGCTTCATGCGGGATCAGGGTCATTGCTGGCCTGCGCTGGTTGGGCGGCTCTGCTGCTTGGCATGCTGGCCCTGGGGCTGATGAGCCTGACCTATTACAACCGATTCCTCGCCAGCCGGAGTGCTGCCGCTGCCACGGCGGAAGCTGAGGGCGGCTGGTTTTCGATGCTCTCGTCCTCGCATCAGACCGCCTTCTTGATCGCAGTGGGGATCGGCCTCCACAACTTCGCCGAGGGTCTGGCCATTGGCCAGAGCGCAGCCGTCGGTGCCGTAGGGCTCTCAACGGTGTTGGTGGTGGGTTTCGCTCTGCATAACGCCACCGAAGGGTTCGGGATCTCGGCACCGATGGCCGCAGCGTCTGAGCCTCCAGCCTGGCGCTACTTGGCTGGCCTCGGCATCCTCGGAGGTGGTCCGACGGTCCTCGGGGCCGTGATCGGGGCTCAGTTCACCTCCGAGGTGATGAGCGTGGCCTTCTTGGCGCTCGCTGCAGGGTCGATCCTCTACGTCGTGCTGCAGCTGCTGGCGGTGGCATTCCGGCAGCGACAGCCAGTGATCCTTGCCTGGGGGGTCATGGCCGGCCTCTCGGCGGGATTCCTTACCGACATGGTGGTCACGGCTTCGGGTGGTTGAGCGGCTTTGTGTCCGGTGATAGCGGGTTGACAAAGATCACCACCGAGTAACTACCACATTGTGCTTTGGGCGCAGTACTGTTTATACAAGCGCAGTGTCGGATTGCAGTGTCGGAACGAGGTTTCAAGATGCAAGAGTCAATGACGATCACCGAGGGGTTCAGCGGACCACAGGTCTGCGAGCTGGTGGGTATCACCTATCGGCAGCTGGACTACTGGGCGCGCACGGGGCTCTTGGTGCCTACCATCGCTGTGGCCAAGGGCTCAGGGTCGAAGCGCCGCTACTCGTACCATGACGTGCTCGAGATCAAGGTGATCAAGAATCTGCTCGATGCCGGAGTCTCTCTGCAGAGGGCGCGCCAGGCGGTGGAGTGCCTGCGAGCCAATCTCGGGGCCGACTTGGCTGCGGCGAGCTTGATCTTGTCGGGGAGCGACTCGGTTCTCGCGACGAGCAACGGCGAGATCGTGGACCTGCTGGCTGGAGGTCAGGGTGTCTTCAATGTGATCGCCATGGCGGGCGTGGTCAGCGAGCTCGACCAGGGGATCGTGGCCATCCGAGCGGACGTCGCCACGGCGGCCGCGGGTCATCGCATCGCGCGGAGCGCATGAACTTGGCGTCGCCCTTCCCGCTGGACGGGCGACGTCGCCACCCCTCGGCGCTCATGGCGGCGAGGACCCGGTTTGCCCATCGTTCTGAGCAGATGGTGGCTGCCCTCCTCGATCTCTATGGCATCGCCTGGACCTACGAGCCAACCGAGTTCCCCCTGCAATGGGGACCTGGTGGCGTCGTGACCCAAGGGTTCCGTCCGGACTTCTGGCTCCCCGAGCCGGGGACCTTCATCGAGATCACCACGGCCGACCAACGGCTGGTCACGCGCAAGAACGCCAAGGTGCGAAGGTTTCGTGCGCTGTATCCCGAGATCCCGATCGCTGTGCTGTACCAGCGCGATGTTCTCGGCCTGCTGTCGCGGCACGGGCTTGACCTTGATTCCTCGAGTGCGGCCTAGGGTGCCGAAGATGGACAGGATGGCCCGATGACACAGCCAGCACTCAAGCGCACCGCTCTCTATGAGCTCCACGCCGACCTCGGCGCCAAACTCGTCGAGTTCGGCGGGTGGGAGATGCCGCTCAGCTACGCAGACGGTACGGTGGCCGAGCACCGAGCCTGCCGGACCGATGCAGTGGCGTTCGATGTCAGCCACCTCGGCACGGTGGCAGTGACGGGACCCGGTTCGACTGATCGACTCCAGACCGCACTCACCAACGATCTCGCCAAGGTCGCCCCTGGTCGAGCCCAGTACACGCACCTGCTCGATGCCGAGGCTTCGGTGGTCGACGACATCATCGTCTGGTGGCGGGGTGAAGAGACCTTTGATGTGATGCCCAACGCGTCGAACACTGACCGGGTGCTCGAAGCGATCGGCGGCGTGGACACGACAGATGATCGCTGTGTGATCGCCATCCAGGGCCCCCTGGCCCGAGCCAAGGTCTCGCTGATAAGTCCCAAGGCGGCAAGCGTCAAGCGGTTCCACGTCCTCGAAACAACCATCGGTGGGGCATCGGTCGTGGTTGCCGGCACTGGCTACACCGGTGAAGACGGCCTCGAGATCGCCGTGCCGTCAGATGCAGCGAGCGACCTCTTCGAACGCCTCGTTGACGTCGGGATTCAGCCGGCGGGCCTCGGAGCGCGCGACACGCTGCGCCTCGAGGCGGGACTTCCACTGCACGGCCATGAGCTTGGGGCGGGCATCACTCCGCTCGACGCTGGCCTGGGATGGGTCGTCGGGTGGGACAAGCCGGTGTTCAGAGGTCGCGACGCGTTGCTTGCCCAACGGGCAGTCGGACCGGCACGACGTTTGGTCGGGATCACTGGCACCACCCGCCAGCCCCTGCGTGATGGTGCTTCGGTTCGCCTCGCCGACACCCAGATCGGCACGACGTCGAGTGGAAACTTCTCGCCGATGCTCGGTGTCGGTATCGCCCTGGCGTTCATCGACGCCGCCGCCCCAGTGGCGGTCGGTGACCCGATCGCCGTCGAAGTCCGCGGACGCTCGATCGACGCCACAATCTCTGACTATCCCTTCTGGCCGCCGAGGAGCTGACGTGCCCGACTACATGCCCCATACCGAAGCCGAGATCGAGTCCATGCTCGCCTTCTTGGATCTCGGATCGATTGACGAGCTATTCGATGCCATCCCGAAGGCCCTTCAAGTGGTGGGTGGCCTCGCAATGGCCGACGGCATGTCAGAGCCTGACGTGACCGCTGAGATGGAACGGCTGGCAGCAGCCAACCGAGGGGCGGCCAGTCGACTGGTGTGCTTCGCAGGTGCCGGTGCCTATGACCACGAGGTCCCACCTGTGGTACGGGCGCTGGCTGGGCGTGGCGAGTTCGTGACGGCCTATACGCCCTATCAGCCCGAAGTGGCCCAAGGCATCCTGCAGGCCATCTTCGAGTTCCAGACGATGATCTCGCGGCTCTACGGACTTCCGATCTCGAATGCCTCGCTCTACGACGGGGCAGCATCGGTGACTGAGGCCATCAATCTCGCCGTCACTGCCTCGAAGCGCCAGCGGGTGCTCTTGTCGACCGGCGTGCACCCGACCTGGCGTTCGGTGGTCAAGACCTTCGCCGCCGGGACCGGTCATGACATCGTCGAGGTGGGTCTCGTCGATGGTCGCACGGACTTGGCCTCGGTGGCAGGACTCGACGATGTCGGCACTGTGGTGGTTTCTCAGACGACCTATCTCGGCACACTCGATGATCTCTCTGCCGCTCGGGCCCTGTGCGACGAGATCGGAGCAGTCATGGTGGTGGTGGCCGACCCCGTGCTCGCCAGTGTCCTCAAAAGTCCTGGCGCCATGGGTGCTGACGTCGCCGTGGGAGAGGGCCAGGCACTCGGAACGGCGCTCAGCTTCGGCGGTCCCTATCTGGGGCTCTTCGCCTGCGCAGCCGACCAAGTGCGCCGGCTGCCGGGTCGCCTCGTCGGAGAGACCGTCGACGAAGAGGGCCGGAGGGCCTATGTTTCGACGCTCAGAGCACGCGAGCAGGACATCCGGCGAGAGAAGGCCACCTCGAATGTCTGTTCCAACCAGACCTTGATGGCGGTCACCACGGCGATCCAGCTCGGATGGCTTGGTACCCACGGCCTCGCCGAGGTTGCGGCGCGTTCGATCAGCTCGACGAGGTACCTCGCCGATGCCGTCACTGGGATCGATGGGGTAGAGCTACTGCTGCCGGGCGTACCGGTGGCGAGGGACGTGGCCATCACGACCCCGTTGTCGGGACAACTGCTGCTCGAGCGGTTGGCCGAAGAGGGATTCCTCGGCGGCATCGCGTTGAGCGCCCTCACGCAGGAGGGGGATGGCTCAGTCGACCCAGCACTCAGGAGTCGAGCTGTCGTGATGTCCGCCACCGAGCGGCGCACTGCTGTTGAAGTTGAGCGCTTCGCCGCGGCCATGGCGAAGGTGATCCGATGACCGCCGAGGAGGTAGCGATGAACACCCGAGCAGCACCAGGTGGACGGGCCTCATCGGCTCCGCTGATCGGGCGCGACCGAGAGCCAACCTTGTTCGAGATGTCGGTCCCCGGCCGGAGGGCGTTTCAGCTTCGGACGACTGGCATCCCAGTGAGGCCCTTGGCTGAGTTGCTGCCGGCCGAGCTGCTGTCAGAATCTCCTACCGACCTTGCCGAAGTGTCCGAGCGCGATCTCGTGGCGCACTTCACCCGCCTCAGCCATCGGCAGTTCTCTGTGGATCTGGGGGCCTATCCCCTCGGGTCATGCACCATGAAGTACAACCCC
>Ga0114958_10001027_pt1 | contig 22616 bp, 6 predicted proteins | sample C_130208_EF_Meta_FD_89577 | JGI IMG/M metagenome (GOLD analysis project Ga0114958, IMG submission 89577) | Freshwater microbial communities from Lake Croche, Canada to study carbon cycling - C_130208_EF_MetaG | ecosystem: Environmental > Aquatic > Freshwater > Lake | place: Lake Croche, Canada... | reverse complement strand
CGTGTGCGGGCATCCGTTCCGGCACCCTTCCAGACTCCTTCTGAACGGGGGCGAAATCAGCGCAGCGCGCTGTCGCTGCGATGAGGGCGAGACCCTGTTTCAGAATTCGGTTTAAGACCAAACCGGAAATCTAATTTATAGCAGCCATAGATGTCTGGTTGCTAATCACGTCTATTTTACCCGAACCGCTTACTCTATTTTAGGATGTAAAACTCAATCGGGTTGGTGGCACTGTTCGGCAGGTTCATGGACAGAATGCCTGCGCTATCGCATGTACCGATGCAGTTAGTTTGCCATTGGCTGAATGGCAGCGCCACGTTAGTGCTCTGCAACAACGTCCACACGCCGTCCGGCCCTCCGTTGGTTGCCTGCAAGGTCAACGTCGTGCCGTTCACGCTGATGCCGTTAAAAACCGCTTTATAGATGCCGGTGACATTCAATTGGAGCGTTTTCCCTACGACACTCAAATTGCCCGTGATATGCGGCGGCAGCGTGGCGGTCGAGGGAGGCGTGCCGGAGAGGGTGCCCGTCCAGGTCATCAGCGGATAGGTGCCGGTGCCGGCCGGAAAATTGCCGCCTTCGATGGTCACCGTCGGGGTGCCATTGAAGTTCACATCGCCAGCGACTACTCCATTACTGCTGACTTGGAGTGGCGCCGCAGTGGTGCTGGGCGCAACGGATCCAAAGTTAAAATCCAGCGTCGCATTCGTTCCAGAAAAAGTCATGCCGGCACTGATCCAGCCCAGGGTGCTGTCTGTAATCAATACCCCGAAGACACAGCCGGCGGTGTTGGCGACCGTCACCACACTGTTGGAGCAACTCGCGCCCGTCACCCCCACCAGCTTGCCGGCCGCGACCGCAGTCGGGCCCGTGTAGGTGCTGTCGCCGGTCAGCTGGGTCGTGCCGCTGCCCAATTGGTTCACCGCGCCGTTGCCGGTGATTTCAGCCGACAGCGTTATGGCATTGCTCTGGTTAAAATTGATCGCGCCCGTGCCTAAGCCGAAGGTGATGGTCGGGCTGATAATCGTTCCCGCCGTGTCGCTGCCACCGAGTGAACCGATGTTCAGTGTGCCCGCAGAGGTGTTGGTGAGATTGGCGATCTTGATTTCGGTCACCGCGAGGGTTCCGCCATTGGCCACCGTGACCACACCGTTCCCTCCGTCCCTAGCGCCAATAGCCAGCACGCCGTTGTTGGTCCAGAGGGAGCCAGCTCCCGTGATCAAGGCCTCAGTATCCCCGGACTGTTCGACGCATCCGATACCACTCTCCCCAGTGGAGTAGACCCTGCCCCCGTCCGAAACCACCATACAGTTGTTGGAGCTCCCGTCGCTGTCGCCGATCCAGATTCCATAGAGACTCAGGGCACCTGCATTGACCGTGAGTGTCGAATCGCTGGTCACGGTGAGCGTGTTGGAGGACCCACTATTCTCTCCTAGGGAAAGATAGTCGCCGTTGCCCATGCAGGTAACCGTGACGCTCGCGCCGTTGGAGATGGTGAGGGTGTTGCCGCCCCCACCGTATCCCACAAAGAGGGCTTTGGTGATCTTCAGAGAGGTATTGGATCCCGTCACCAGCACCAAGTTGTTCGAGGAGTCGGCGCTGAAGCCGACCACTGTGCCATTGGTGCCACCCCCCACCGCCACAGTCGCTCCGTTGGCAACAGCAAGACTGTTGCCGCTCCCGTCCATGCCGACATACAAAGCGCCTGAATTCGTCCAGAAGGATCCGGCTCCCGCAACGGTCACACTATTACCAAAGGAGTTTGTCGTGGCTCCGATCATTACCGAGTCACTGAAAAGACCTGACCCATTGGTCACAAGCAGCCTATTGGCGGTGGCGGCATAACTTTGGCTGTAGGTTCCCACGGTAAGGGATCCAGCATTATTAAACAGGCACCCGGCACCGGTGACTGTCACGCTGTTGCTGGACCCGGAGATACCAATGCTCGAGGAAAGTGCCGAGGAGACCATCGCCCCGTTGCTGATGACGAGACGGTTGCCACTGCTGACGTTGCCGATCTGGAGTTCCCCCGCTATGAGTTTACTTCCGGGCCCGGTGATGAGCGCCCAGTTATTCGAGGAAGTGGTCAGAACATCTGAGTTCTTTTTCAAATCCGTTCCTATGATCGTGACGAAGGAGTGTAACTCTCCCTTATTTGTCACTATCAAGGAGTTGCCGCTATTCTTATTTCCGACGGTGACAGTTCTGGGGCCGCCCAACTCGTCGGGCGCGAGACCGTCGATCAGGTAAATATCAAAGATTCCACCATTTACCATCAGCTGCCCCCCATCGACACGATAACCCAAACCGGTATGGCTGATTCCGGTCAAAATCGTGGTGCCGCTTCCATACTGCTGGATCATGGCATAGGAATTCGTGGCCATCGCCCCTTGGATCGTGCCCGAAATCGTCAGCGTGTCGGACTGGTTCAAGCCTAGGCTGCCCGTTCCCTCGCCGAAGGTGATCAGCGGAATATTAAGGGTCATGTTAGAGTCGGAGCCGCCCTTGAGTCCGACTTCCACCGTGCCAACAGAGTCGGTTGATCCTGAAATGATAAGGTTGGAGGCGGCGATCATACCGCCTGAAGTCATCGTCAATGTTCCCGATCCCGCGACCCCGGCAATCGGGGAAGCTCCAACCCAAATCGAATCGCTGTCGGATAAGGCAGATCCTGCGCCTGAAACCTGCACTGAGTTAGTGGCTCCGCCAAATGAACTGATATACGTTTTGGATGCAAATATTTTAGCGCCGTTCGTAATGAGGAGTCTGTTATTGCTTCCGCTGTAACCCACATAGAGATTCGCGCTGTTACTCCAGACTGAGTTGCTTCCCGTAACCTGAACCAAGTTATTTGAGGAGTATGTATCGTATCCGATGAACCCGGAACTGCCGGCCACCATGGCACCATTTGCAATGACGAGGGTGTTGTCCGATCCAAAATTTCCCAAATATAAATTCTGTGAGTTTGTCAGCAGGGTATTTGTATTCGTGATTGTGAGGAAATTATTGGAATCATTGGTTGCGTTTCCGACATAGGTATAGGCGTAACTGTTAATGCCGTTAGTCAGGGAGAGCGTGGCTCCGTTGGTGACATTGAGATTGGCGATCGATCCGGGGATCATCGCGGCGGTGGCAGCCGGAGATCCTGAAGCAACGCCATTCGTCGTGTAAGTGCTCAAGGACATTAAGGAGTTGCTGGCATTACCGGTGATATCACCGAAGAGACTCGTCTCCACTCCTGTCTGGGTGTTGAGAAGTCCCAGGATCAGATTTCCCTCCGGTGTCACGGAACCGATGAGGGTGAACGCCCCATTTGTCGTACCGCTCCCAGCACCCCAAAAATAACCATTATTATAGATGCTGATCGAGAAAGTGCCGCTTCCATTCGCGCCAAAAAGACTGGCATCTAAAAGATTCCATGTTGTCCCCTGAATCCATTCCCAGTTGGTTGATAGGAGTGACGCATTCGTTGGAGTGTTCGTAGGGTAGGCGGCATTCGTATAGGAGGCCATATAGGCCCAATGAGTGATATTCTGTGCCGAGGCGGTTTTGGAGATCATTTGCATCTCGATGAAATCAGTCCCGCCGACATTGCGGTAGTTGCCCAGTGCGATCGTGATATCCCCATTTGTCTGGTAAAAATTTATGAGAACCTCTCCGGCCGTATTAATCATTCCATTCATCGCTGTGTTGGAGGCCATTAAAGGAGGATTCATCCCGGAGATTGGAATTGTGAGTGATTGCGAAGAAGTCCCTGTAAAAATCCCGTTTACACAATTAGTGATATTCCAGAGTGTTTGATCCCCTACCTGAACGTTTTCTGTCAAATTCGAGGTGGAGGTGGTGTACGCCAGCATATTCTGAGTGGGAACAAACCATTGGGAACCGGTGAGCAGGCCGTCCCAATTCGTGGATTGGGAAAACCCCCTGCTGTCCAGCAGCATCAGGAAAATAATAAGAATTGGAGGAAATGATCTGTGTTTCATAATTTTTTGGGTTGCCTTGAGGGAATTTATTACAGCACGTAGGGATCTTAAAAGATCAGTCTTCTGTAACCACGCGCCGCCCTATAGCAGTTCTTGGCAACTTTGGGAGAGGTAGGGCGCGTTGCTCGGTGCACGCCGTCGCGGTAAACTCGTGCGCGTGGATTGGCAACGGCGGCGGGCAGGGGACTGCCCGCCCTACCCGCCATATCCCAAGGTTCAGTTGAGCTGCCATAGTGCCGGTTCCAGAACATCCGGTTCAGTGGATGAGTCAACGGTTTGTTTCAATAGAGAAGGTTTCAGGCTACTTCCGCTTGCCTGCCGGATTAATTTGAAACGTGTTACGGAAGTAGTCATTGACGATTTGAGTGGATCCGTTCGCCGTCAGCACGAGATCCCGGGTCAGCCGGCGCACCGCATAAGTCCAGCCCGACGGCAGGTTATCCCATGGGCCAAGGAACTCCAAGTTGAGAAGCGTGATCGAGGGTTCAATCTGCTGCGAATAGGACTGCATCACGTAAACATTGCCGTCCGGGTCGGTCAGCTCGTAAACCAGCAGGCCCTTGTGGAACGTGTACTGAGTATTCCGCTGCACCGTGTTGACCACGTAGGGATCACTGCCGATGGTTGGGTTCCCCACCGCGGTCTGCAACTGGCCCGCGAGCCCAAATTGAATGTCGCCCACTGTCAATTCGTCACCCGACGCCGTCAGACCCCCGAGCGTGGTGAGGTTGTCTAGCACCCAGTGGCGCGGCCCGTTGACCGTGGCGCCGACGCAGTTGCTTCCGTAGGCCAAGTTGTAGGCGTCAATGACTTGCTGTTGCGTGATTTGGGCGAAATCCTTGGGGACAATGGGTCCGTAAGTCAGGGAGTTGAAGATATGCTCGGTCAAGATGCCATCGGAAACGGTGTCAGGAATGACCTCGCCATAGGGATAATCACGGAGCTCCTGCTGGGGAGGGGTCACTTGGGTTATATAGCTATTTTCAAGCGAGAGATTTCCAGTGATGCAAAAAATGCCGAGCGCATAGTCCTGGTAAACCGTGTTGCCGGTCGTGATAAAGCTGCCGGGATAATTCAGCGGCGTCCAGGTGGCCGGGCCGAATCCATTGCTGGTCCGGTCAACCGAGACAAATGCAGCCCCGTTTGCGGTTGTGGCAATCAAATTATAGCCGCCGTCCCGACCCGTAATGCCCTCAAAATGGGTAAAGCCCGATGCGTTGGTGTCAGTAAAAAAGGTGAGGTTCGTAAACTGGCCGCTGTCGCTGTAATAATCGACCAGAAACGCGGTGTTGGTTCCGTATGCGGTGGCCCCGCCCGCAATGGTGTATGAGGGGCTGTTGCTGCCGTTTTGCCAGATGCCATAGGCGGTGGTGCCGGCGGGCGCGGTTCCCGAATTAGTGGGGCCAAAAATTGTCCAGGCAGCGGTCGCCATATTATAAAGAAAGGCGTTCCCGGTATCAGCTAAGGGGATGGGTGAAACGGCATTGGTGGTGAGGTCGAAATTGCCCACGACCAGATCGCCCATGGTGCTGTGGGGAATGGTTTTGGCCACGGTCGCGCCGATCTCCGTCAGGTTGGTGGCGGGAACGTCTATCTGCGTCCAGGCTCCATTTTTGCCGTTTAGCGGACCCGTGTAGATCAACCCATGGTTCAGGATGTTGGCCTGACTCTGGGCATATTGATAACTGCCCACGATCCGGATTTTCCCGGCACCCAAACTGCTATCGAACAAGGCGGTGTTGGGGCCGTAATAGAGCGAGCTGGTCACCGTCTGCCCGCTGAATTTGGGTTCGACCCTAAAATATTTCCCCTTGCCACTGTCTAGGGAACCGAGCCACCACATGCCCTGGACCGCAGCGTTCCTGAGATAACTTCCTGTGAGCACTACCTGCTTGTCGTTATACCCGCGAACACCCGTGACCGATTCGTTTTTTTTCAAAATCGTGCTGTAGATATTTTGGGTGACGGGATTGGTCTGGATGAGCGTGGCGTAGCTGAAATCCGCAAGACCATTGCTGCCTCGGGGATAGGCGGCATAGACCATGCGCCATGCGCCCCCCGGTTGGGCTTTCGCAATGGATCCGCAACGGTTATAGATTGTCCCATCCATGCCAGTAAATACGATATAAAGGCTGCCATCGGCTGCAATCGTGCCACTCACCCAGAAATCGTTTGTACCGGTGCTCGATCCGAAGAAATAGCCCGCCACCACATCGTGGATTTGAAAAGTTTGCGCCGGGTCATCCTGGACGGACCATTCGGTATTTAACACCCAGGACCATTTCCCCGACCGCAGATCAAAGCCGGCGACGGCCGGATCAAAGGCCGGAAGCTGTTTCCCGGGTGCCAGCTTGGTCATGTTAGCCCATTGCAGCAGGTAGGGGGCTTTTGAAAGGTTTTCCGGCAGGATGGTTTGCATCGTCATGCGCCATTCGCCGGCGAGAAAAATCATATGGCCCCTCGCATAATTGGTCATTGCTGCGATGGCTTTGGTGATCCCCCCCACCAAAAAATTCTGGGCCGGGGTATTGATGGTCATGTCAATAACGCCTTCAGGACTGATGGTGCCGCTCATGGTCGAGCCGACGGGCTCGGGGAGCGGTGCCCAGCCATCGGGGGTGAGCTTGGCCACGTTCACCACCGTCGGGCCCTGAAAAGCCCCATTCACACAGGTGAATTGATAATAATTCCGGAAAGCAACCCGGGAATGATCCGCACTATCCCGGCCCGTAATATAGGCGGTCATCTGCGCTGGCGGGACATACCAGGTGGCCGACTGTCCGCCCGGTCCGCCCACGATGGAATCCCAGAAACTAGCCTCCCCCGTAACCGGCTGCGCTAACAGCGTCATGGCCATCGGAGAGCCTATGTTTAGAACCAGCAGTAGTATTTCGAGGATGAGGCGGGGGGATTTGGTTTTCATAAATTTTGTGTCTTTCGTTATTCCGATAAGTTGCAGGTAATTATTTTACTGGATGAGTCGATAAAACTGGCTGCCATCGCTCCCCATCGGCAGGATCAGGACATGCTGGGAGCCGGATACGGAGGGAGCTGTCGCCGTATCCGACCACGGCCCGTTGACGGCCGGAGATTCCTGCACATGAAACCCGGCCTGATCCACCGGCCAGGACAGACGCATACTGCCGCCTGGTGCCAGTGCCAGATTCAACTCGGGCACATTGTAGGAGACCGTCCGCGCCCCGATGATCACACCCGCCGTATTCCGCAGCGGGCTGGTGGTGACATCAATATGACCCACGGTCCCCCCCGGCTGCGACACCGTTACAACCGAATGATCAGCCACTCCGGTAGCCATTACCGCACGATAGCGGGCTAGGGATTTGGCGGCCACGTCGGGCGCATAGAAATAAGTATCATCCCGGCCAATCAGATTGATGAAGGACAGGATCTCGGGGAAGTCGTTTTGTAGGGAGCCGATGTAATGCGCGTTAGCATTCAGGATGGCGCAGTTAGTGTCCACGTCCACGACAGAGAACTGGGCGGCCTGCCACTCATTCGCGGGAGTCGGGAGGGTGGTCTGGCCGGGGGCGGGAATGGCGTAAAACTGCCGGCGGAGCGCGTAGATCCGGCCCCCATTATCCCGCAGAGGACTCAAGTTCATATGTTGCCAGGTAGCCCCACTGCCGAACACGTTGTACTGAATCAGCTCATCCCGGGTCTGGCCGGTGGCAAGGCATTGCTGCTCCTCGGCGAGCAGCACATCCGCCTGAGCCTCAGGATAGAAGTAATAAACAGTCCTGCCGAGAATGCTCTCGACGTTAGTGGCTGCGACATAACCGGAAGACTGTAAAAAAAGTAAATACAATGAATTGGCATTAACCATGATGCTGTTGGTGTCTTTGTCCAGAACGCGGACATGAGTGAGATCCCAGGTTTTCGTAAAAACCGGCAGGGTGGTTTGCACGAAACCCGAGAAGGCGGACAGCCCCACTAACACCACGCGGAAGGAGCGCGCAGGCAAAGTGGTAACGGAATCGGGATCCGTAAAAAGATAGGTGCCGTTACCGCCAAGATAAACACTCAGCAGCGCATCATAATTAGTGGCGTCGGTGGACATTTCGAGGGTCACTTGGGCGCCCGGAGTGCCAGTGACCAGAAATTGCTGGTGATCGTCCGGGGACAGGGAGGGCGAGCTCAGTTGGGGCAACCGGGGCGGCTGCTGCACCGTCAGGACCACGCTGCCGGTGTTAAAATAATTCGTCTTCTGAGAACCCACGGTAATCTCATATTCCTGGCCCGCCACCGCTTCAAACACACATCGACCGCTGTAGACGACGGTCCCGGGCTGCAGACCGGGCGGCACCGCATCGTCGCTGAAATCGATGCGTTCCAGTTGAGCCAAGGAATTACCCACCGCCACACTTAGGATTGTATCCGCACTGCTGCCCGCAGTGATCATTTCCACAGGGCCATTGGAGGGAGCCGTCCAGCGCCACCAGAGGGTGTTGCCCCCGACTTCAAAATTAAGATTCGTTTCCCCAGACTCATTATTGGCACCTGTATTATCGCCGTACACGGTGTTGGAAACGCCAGAAATGGGGATGCGGTTGGCAAAATTATCATTAAAGGCAAGCGCCACGTAGCGCACTTGCGCGGAGGGACTGATCACGCTGCCGTAGGCATTGCTGACCGCCACCTGATAGGCTCCGGCGTTCCCTGCTGAAACATTGGTGATGATTAGGGAGGTGTTGGTGGCTCCGGCGATGAACTGGCTATTATAAAGCCATTGATACCTCAAAGGCGCCGTGCCGACGGCTTGCACCCGCAAAATGAGATTGGTTCCCAGGCCGCCCCCGCCGGTATAGGCGGTGTGATCTAGCGGATTCTGCTCAATTTCAGGTGCGGTAGCGGCATCCGCGCCCAAGGTCAGATTCAACTGGGCCCAACCCTGCTGCGACTGGTAGCCATCCACAGCGATTCGATAGGTGGTGCCAGGGATAGCCTGAAAGGTGACCCGACTGCGGAGGTTGCCTGAATCGATGTCATCATTTTCCGTCACAAGGGTCAATGCCGTCACATTGGTTCCGGTATAGACCGCCAGCAGCGTGTCGAAGTCGCTGCCCAGAGTGTCCAACGTCACGCGATTGCTAAATGATGTCGCCGACCATTTCCACCAAAGGGAGGCGCCAGTGCCTTGCCCGGCGTGAGACGGTTCGCCCGGCTCACGCGTGGCATCCACGTTATAACCCGAAAAAGTGGGTTGATTCTTTGACAAAGTCTGGGCGCTCGCAAAATTATTATTACCCACAAGCGGTTCCGAGGCGAACTGCTGCAGATGAACCGTCACCGACCCGGTGGGCGGGGCATAATTGCCCGAGCGAAAGCTATCCACGGCAATCTGATACTCCACCCCCTCCACCGCCATAAAGGTCAGGTGGGAACTGCCATTCACTCCGCTGCCGGTATCCGCCGCCACCGGGGTCAGCGCGGTGACATTCGTGCCGGTATAAACCGCGAGGAGGGCGTTGATACTGCTGCCCAAACTATCCATGGACACCGTGCCATTGGTGGGGGCGAGCCAGGACCACCAAAGCGAGGCGCCCCCGTCGTTGCCGTCATGCGCCGGCTCGCCTAATTCCTTGGTGGCCTTTGCATTATTTCCGGTGACCGTGTTGGAGGCGCCCACGAGGGGGTAACGATCGATGAAATCATCATTGCCTCCGGGCACAATCACCAGCTGTTTTAGACTCAGTCTTCCCGGCCCTGTGGCGGGTGAACTGTTACGCCCTTTATAACCATCCACGGTAATTTGATAGGTCACTCCCGCCACAGCGGTGAAGACCACCTCGCTGGTATGGTTGGTGAGGCTCAAATCATCATTCGCCGCCGCCCAGATAAGGTTGGTGACAGCCGATCCGATATAGACCGCCAGCAATGTATCAAAGGAACTCCCCTTGGTGGACATCGTCACCGGGCCGGTGGCCGGGGCCATCCAGGACCACCAGAGCGACGCGCCGCCAGCGTCGCTGGCATGGTTCGGTTCGCCTAATTCCTTGGTGGCGCCCCCATTGGTGAACGAGGCGACCACCGCCGCATCGGCCAGCGTGAGGCGATCGGCAAAGTTGTCGTTGCCCGCCAGCGCCGGCCGCAGGTTGAGTTGGAGATCGCCGGTGGCCGCCGTGCCATTGGTGTTGTATCCGTCCAGGGAAAAATAATACCAGGCGCCGCCGGCGGCGGTGAACTTGACCCTATCGCTGTTGTTGGTCCCACCCGGACTGGCCACTTCCCCCACCCGGGTAAGACTGCCGCCGAAGGGCAGTTGGAAGACATCAAGGATGACAGGGATGGCACTGCCGGCGGCATCCGCGGTGTAGGTGCCGTTGGAGGGAGCAGTCCAGAACCACCAGACCGAAGCGCCACCGGGGTTTGCCAGGTGAACCGGCTCGCCGGACTCCAGCGTGGCGCCGGTATTGTTATCCCGCACCGTCGCGCCATTGGTAGGGAACACGAGGGCATCGATGTGAAAATCATTATTGGGCGATTGCTGAAGGTGGAGAAGGATGGCGCCTTGCGTGGGCTGGCTGTTTGTGCCAACTGCTCCGGCCACGGCGATCTGATAAGGGACGCCTGCCTGGGCGCGGAAACGGATCAGGCTGGGGCCGGGCACACCGGGCACGGTATCCCCATTGGCAGTGATCGGAATCAGCTGATTCAAGCTGCTGCCAGTGTACACCGCCAGCACGGTGTCCAGCGGAGCGCCGCCGGCGATCGTGCTGCCAAAGGTATCCAGCGTGACTAGGCCGCTGGCCGGAGCCGTCCAAGTCCACCACAGGGAAGCGGCGTCTGCCACGCCGCCGTGCAGGGGCTCGCCCGGTTCCAGGGAGGCGAAATCATTGGCGGCGATGTTGGTGAGAGACGGGCCAGTGAGAGTGAATCGATTTGTGAAAAAGTCGTTGGCCGGGGCGGACCCCACCGCCAATATAGCCGGGCTGCTGGTCACCGATCCATACAGATTCGTCACCACGACCCCGTAATTACCGGAGTTGGTCGCCCCCACGTTGGCGAGGGTGAAAGTGGCGTTGGTGGCGCCCGCTAGGGGCGCCCCATTCTTGTGCCATTGAAACCAGCGCGGGTAACTGCCGGTGAGAGTGACACTGAACACGGCATTGCTGCCCACATTGGCCGGATAACTCTGGCTGACAGGCGGGGTGGTTACGCGGGGCGCCGCCACCGGCACGGGCAGACGCACATTCAACTGGATGCTGCCGTTGGCGCCTCCGTAGCCGTCCACCATAATGGGATAACTCACACCGGCCACCGCTGTGAAATTCACCAAACTCGTGCTCAGATTGGCGGTCGCGTCGTCATTCGCCGCCACCGAGATCAGATTGGTCAGCCCCGCTCCCGTATAAACTTCCAAAACCGTGTCAAACGAACTGCCGGCCGTGTCGAGAGTCACCGAACCGCTTTCCGGAGCCACCCACGACCACCACACAGAGCGCTGAGGGATCAAGCCGCTATGGTGGGGTTCATTGGTTTCGCCACCGGCTCCAACGTTGGAGCCGGTCACTGTGTTGGTGGCGCCATAAAAGACGATGCGATTGGTAAAGTTATCATTGGCCGGCGCCTGTGCCTGGAGCATGCCGGCGCCCAGCACCACCAGGGACAACACCGCAAGAAACCGGGTGGCAATTCGAGCCAGACCGCCCGGACCAGATAGTTTGAACAAGGTCATAAAATTGAATGCAAATGCAATAGATGCAATAAATCAAGGATTCGGACCCACCCCACCCGCCAGCAGGGCGGCCTCACGCCGTTCGCCGTCAGAATAAAAATGTCGTTCCTGAACCGCGCCCGCTTTCATGAGGGCCTCGGCCTGAAGATAGCCGCTCGCATACCAGGCTCGCGAAAGCCCGTCGGGCTGGCCATCCCTGAACTGCGCCTCGGCCACCAGCACGCCCTGTTCGTTCCACTGGCGATACTCCCCCTGCTGCTTTCCGGCCGCGAGCTGGCCCTCGGATTTTTTCCGGCCATTATCATGCCAGGTCACGCGGGGCCCGTTGGGAAGCCCGCGCTGAAAAGACTCCCGCAGCACCAGCGCCCCGTTGGGGGTCCAGCCCTCGGACACGCCATCCCAGTGGCCGGCAATGACCGCCGTGCGGAGTTTCAAAACGCCATTGGTATGGGATTCCGTCACCCAGCCCGTGTATGACGTGGCCGCTCCCGGCCGATAGAGCAGCTCATTTCGCAATTCGAGCTGGGTCCGGGCCATGACGGGAAGAGCCACCACCGGTTTGACGGTTTCGAGTGTCACCGAATGAGAATGACGCCAGACCGCCGCCGCGAGCACCAGCAGCAGCGCCGCCAGAGCGCCGAGCCAGCGGTAAACCGGGCGTCGGGACGCTGACATGGGATGGAGGGGCTCTGAATTCACTGCAATTTCAAACGGTAAAACATCCCTGCGGGCGGCTGGGCCGGGTTGGCAGGTTCCACCTCGACATGGCCGGTGGCGGCAGCCGCATAATTCTGATGCACCGGGCCGGAACCGCCCTCCGCTGGAACCCGGAATGCGACCGGCGTCCAGGTGATCATATCCGTTGAAGAGACGATCTGGTAGCTGTGGCCGGTGATGCCCAGGAACCGCAATTGATTGGTCCCATTCCCGTGCCGCACCATCTCCAGATTGAACCCGTTGGTGGGGTCCACCGCATAGATGCCGGTAAGATACAGCTGCCGATAGGTCAGGCCGTGCCCGGCATTCCCACCAGGGGTGATGAGGTTAATGTTGGTTCCAAACTGCCGCTGCCAGGCGTCCGGTAATCCGTCGCCGTTGGCGTCCACGCCCAAGGTTAAATCCAGCCGGGTGCGCTGTCCGGGTTGTCCCAGCAACGCGTTGCCAGTCATCTCCAGGGGCAGATACGTCACCGCGCCGATGAGGACCTTCATCTGGAACGGCGCCAGCGGCAGCATGGCCGAGGGCTGATACAGGGCGCCGACGCGTCCGGCATCCATGGCCACTTCCAGCCGGTAATTGCAGCCGGGCTCGGCTCCGGGGAACACATAAGTGCTGGCCTGATGCCCGTTAGCGGCTTCAAACAGCACCTGAGCCGTGGTGTTCATCAGCGGCCGGCCCAACTCGTCGCGAATCATCCCATAAATAACATGCGGCGGCGCGGGCGGTAAAGCGGCCAGCGGACCGGCGGCCAGCAGCGCCGCCGCCAGCAGCAGCGGCAGCTGGCCCAGGGCCGAACGAGGGGCGGTGGAAGGAGTGTATTTCATGACTTAATTGCCCGAGTAAGAATAGGTGGTGAAGTGCAGCCCGATGTCCGTGACCGTCTGGATAAAGCGGGACAAACCCTGATTGCCATCCGCCATCAGGGTGTTGCCGGGGATCACCAGTTTCCACTGAGTGTTCCAGACCGACCGCCCGATCAGCCGGGTGCTGGAGTATTGGGAGAACTGCAAGCCGGAGCCTGCCGACCAGACATTGGCGGGAAACACGTTCACCGAATCCACCGGACGGAACGCCGGATGCTTGCGCTCGGTGAAGAGCGGTTCCGTGAGCGAATTGGCCGCCTGCCAGAAGTTCAGGCCCGACGACTGGGAATTGCCGAGGTTAAACGGCAACGGGATGGCCACATCTTCCACGCTCCACTGGCGCAGGACGCTGGCATCGCCCAGAGGTGGGCTGCGCATGATATCCTGGCCCACGGGGATGAGATAGACATAGGGCGTGCCCGACAACGCCAGCGGATCTAGATAAGCCAGGCTGGGATCCGAGGAGCCGGTGGAACCCGGCAGGCTCATGCCGTGATAACCTTGAAACACGACGCCGGCCCCGAACAGTTTGGTGGCGAAATAGCTCGGGCTAAATGCGCTGTCCCCCGCCCCCAGAGGCTGGCCAAACAAATTCTGACCTGCCGTGATGGTGGTGCTGAAAGTAAGGACCAGGCCGGGCACCGGCTGATGATTGCCTGTATCCACCTGCAGGCAGTAGCGTTTCACATCCGGATCATCCAGGATATTAGCCGTCTTCTTGCTATTCAAATAATCCTGCCAGGCGGCCGTACCGTTCGTGCCAGGCAGGATGCGCAGGTTGCCCATGCGCAGCGAGGCGTCGGTGGCCAGAGCATAGGGGTTATTAAAGCCCAGCCGGCCCTTTTGCACATCGAAATCCGCCTTCATCTGGGCCAGAGCGCTGGAGAGGCCAGGATCGCCGGTGGTGCTGCCGGCATACTGGGGCTGGCCGTACTGAACCACGCCCAGCGCGCGGCTGTTGAGGATGCTGGCCAGGTACGATTGGCCGGCGGGAGTGCCCAGCTGGCCGGTCTCATAATCATAAGCTTGGGCCGCCAGGTAGGCGTATTGGGCGGCGAGATCAAACAGGGTCTTGTAGCGTTCCAGCTTCTCGTTGCGGAACATCCGGAGTGCCACGTCCTTGGTGGTGGCCGAACTGAGGATGGCGGAAATCTGCTGACGAGCCAGAGTCCGCTCCGACATGATGCGCTGCCCCTGCGCACTTACCGTCGCCACATGGCGCTGGGCGGCGTCCAATTTCTGCAGGGCCCCGTTGATGCCCGTCAGGGACTCCTTCACATCCATGATGGCCTGCTCAATCGCATCGGCTCGATCCAGGGCAGGCGCGATGTTTTGAAGTTGGTATAATGTTTGGCTTCCGGTAACAAGAATTGTTCTTAGGTCGCTTAATACATTAAGAGTAACAGTAACCCTAGCTATAAGTTCAGTATTGTATATAGACAGTTCCGCGTTATATGTCTGATGAGATATTGTATGGACAGTTGTCGCCGGGAGTTCTCCTAAGGGTATAAATGCACCTTGTGGACCCAGAATCGGAAAACCCGCTAACAAAGTTTCGAGCTGACCTCTGAACACTTCTAGCTGAATTGGGATTTCGAGTTCACTATAAAGCATAGAATTATCCACTTGATCTATTCGAATTTTCAAAAGGTCATTAAAACTTTGAATGGCAATGACAGATTCTTGAGCCGCCCACCAACTCCCGAACGTCCGAATCAGCTGGTCGGCCACCTCTTTCTTGTTCATATGGCTGTTGATGGCAGCGCGGAGGGAGTTCTGGGCGTCCATCTGCTCGGAGATGGCCTGCTGCAGTTGGCCCGGGCTAACCCGGGTGCTGGTCCAGCCCGAGGGCTTGCCGTAACCCAGCGGCAGTAACGGATATGGTACGTACATCGACGAAGTCCGTGAACTCTCAGGATCATTGGGCTTATAAAAATTATACGTGATGCTGGCGGTGTTGACGCCCAACGTGAAGTCTTTCGGAAAATCCTGAATATCCAGATTGAAGTTTTGAGCTGTGTAAGGATCCAAGATACTGCCAAACGTCAACTGGGGGGTCTCCACATACATCCAGTGGTAGAGGTCCGGTCCGGTGTAGCCCTGCACATAGGTCCCGCCGGGACCGGTGTCATCCGGATAGGGCGAGCCATAGAGGTCCACCAGCTTGTTATTAAAGGTCAGCTCCATCTGCTGCATCTGGAGGTTGAGAGCCTGCACGGAATCATCCGAGCTGCGCATTTCCACGGTCACGTTCTTGGCGTCATTGAAGGACAGCACGGCGTTGTTGAGCGCGCCCACAGCCCGCTCATAGATCTGCTCAAAATGGGTTTGCGGGTTGAGCCCGGTAACCTTGGCAGGGTTGAGGTCAAAAGCGATGCCGCCCGGGGGGACGCCCACCGGGGTCATGTGGCCTTCCATGTTGTCCATGGCGGCCTGCTGATCCCGGAGGGTGGCCACCAATTCGTTGAGTTCCGGCACGGTGGTGCGGTCCACCTTCTGAATGCCCTCATGCGTGGGGTCCGGGTCCACGGCGGGAAGAATGGAGTTGCCCACCACCCAATTCAGGAGGGCCCCCTGACCCGTGCGCGACGCCCACTGGTCGGGTCCCCAGTTGCGGATGATGGGGACAGAGTTGCTGCCGTCCAGCGCGGTGCGGGCGGAGACGCGGGTGTTGGCAAAGGGTTCCCAGCCGCTGGCGGGGTCGGTGACATAATACTTGCGCCAGGCCAGATCAAAAATCTGGCGGCCGGTGCGGGCCACGGCCGCGGCCGCGCCGGCAAACTTCCGCTCATGCATGTAATTCACCGATACTGGCAGGCCCAGCACATCCACCGCCTCGCTCACCGGCACCCAGTCAAAATACGGGTTCATGAGCAGGGAATGATAGCCCATGAGCGCCGTAAGATAATGGCCATACGCATCGCCATGGCCCTGCGGGAACAGGATGGCGGCGTCATTGGCATCCACCCGGCCGTCGCCGTTCTTATCCTGAATGTTGTAATTCAGGGCGTAGATGGGCTGACCGCTCACGATGCCGCCGGTATAATTCCACACCATGCGATTATAAACGGGCGCGGTGGTCACGCCGGGCAGCGACACGTCATCCCGACCCTGCAATAGGTCCAGTTCCTCCTCCAGCAGACTGGAGACCTCGCCTTGGAATGAAAACAGGGAGGTGGCAATGCTGCCGTAGGTCGGATCGCTGGTGCCAATGCCGATGGTGGGGTTGTCGGCGTCGGCATAGGCCTCGTCGCCCACCAGAGTGTAGAGGTCGCTGATATTGCCCACGGCGAGCAGGAGGGAATCATTGGCAGGACCGTAGTTGATGCCGGCGTTGATGCTCAGGTTGCGGGCGCGGTTGAGGATGGTTTCGTAAATGCTGATCAGGCCGTAGCTGTTCAACTGGTCTGCATTGAGGGCGATATCGCCCTCATAGCGGGTGCCGGCCTGGCTGAGGATGCTGGAATTGGTGGCAACGGTGTTTTGGGAGAGATCGGCAACGCGCTGGTTGAAAGGGCTCACGCCGTTCATGGCGCGCTTGACATAGCCCTCGGAGAGGGCCGGCGCGGTCCAGGCCGACCACTGGTTATAGAGCGGGTGGCTGGGGTTCATGGCCTTGTAGCGCAGCACCAGCCAGTTGTCGCTCAGGGCGGCCACGCCGGACGCGGTAATGTTGTAGGTGCGCAGGTCGCTGCCGGAGACCAGCGCCTGATAGCGGCTCATGCTAGTATCCACCTGCGGCGGAAAGCCATCCACCGGCGGGGCCATCTTCCACTCGTACTGATAATCCCCGGTGCGACCGGCCAAATCGGCCGTGTGTTCAAAGGTAACCTGTTCGCTCAGCGGATTGGCATCGGCCACCACCTTGATGACGCCGGGAAAGAGCTGGCCGGTCACCCGCATCACATACATCGAGACCGGATCGGATTGCGGCGTGAAGGCGGTGCCGTTGTTCATGATCAGGGTCACAAACCCCTGGCCCGGCCCGGCTGCGCTCAGGGCGTAGCTGTCCACGGGGGTGTTGTTGTCGCTGATGGCAACCAGATTACTGACCCCCACCGAGACTGTCAGGTTGGTGTTCGCGATATACTGCCCGGGCACCTGGGGATTTTCATAATAGGTCTTCACGCTCACTGCCAGGCCCTGCACGGCCGTGTCCCACTTGCTTTTGCGCTGATCCTGAGAGGGGCAGAGATTCTTGACCGTCTGCAGATCCGCTCCGGCCAGGACATTGAGCTGGAGATAGGGGGTGCTGATGTCGGAGACAAACCCGCCCTTGAAAATCAGGCTGCCATAGCTGCTGGCATTGGGGTCGAAATAGAACCGGTCGGCCAGATGCGGCGGCAGATTGGGGAAATAGGTCAGGGTGCCATCCACCTTGGCATAGACGCCATCCGGCAGTGCATCGAGGGTTTGAGGGGTCATGGAATAAGATTTCTGCCGGGTGGGATCGTTGAGCGTCACCGACGGCTGGGTGCCGCGGTTGCCGTTGGTGGCCAGGGCGATGGACTCTTGATAAAGGACATTGGCGCTGGACTGGCCGCGGATAGCGGGCCGGCCGGAGCTGGCCACGGTGAGGGTTTCGCCATAGGCGATGGTCGGGGCGTTCGCCGGCCAGCAGGGCCGATACACGATCTGCTGGGCGGGGTCGGTGGCCTTTGACCCCGTGCCGACATACCCTGAGCCTGAATTGGTGAGCGGCCGGAGATAGGGGACAACCTGGCCGTTGGTGGGAATGGCCGTATAATTCGGCCAGGCAAAGCCGTCCTGGTTCGGGTAATAGTAAACCATGGTGAAGGCGTTGTTGGTGACAGGGGCGGTGGCCAGAGACGGCGGACGGCCGATGAGGGTATTGATATTCAACGGCGCCAGTTCTAATCCGTGTGTGTTGTAACTAAACTGGACCGTCGCCACCGAGCCGTCCCCGTCGGCAATGCTCAGCGTGTAGGGGCCGGCGTTGGCCTGATTCCAAACGCCATAGACGGCGAGGCCGTTGGACAGGGCCCCAAAATGAATGTCCCCGTCATCCGGGAAAGGGCTGGACAGGGTGAACGTGCTGATAGGCCGGGACGTGTGGATGTAATTGGTGGTGAGCACGAACTCCGGCCCGCCGCCCACCACGACATTGCTGAACGTACCCGAAACCGCATAGACGGGGTTGGTCGTGAAGGATTCCGTCACCAGGGATTGGTTGGTGACGATGAAGGTGCCCGCCTGCAGGGCAGGCAGACCGGCATTGACCCCGCGCATCATCCAAAACCCGTTCTTGCGGTCGCGATAAGTGAAATTTTTGTAGCTGGTATAGTTGGTGTCCGATCCGGTGCCGGTCCAGTTGACCGGCCAATCTCCGGAAACTGTCGGAATGATTTCACGGTTGTAGTTGGTGGTGTAGAACGTGACGACATTTTTACCGGTGGCATCCTTGTTGGTGACGCTCAGGCTGACCAGCGGCTGGGCCATGACCGGGAGGGGCATGGGAGGTTGAAGGAGCTGACCGGCCGGGGTGACGTAATCAAAGACCATGCCCGCCGCCGGGTTCTCGCGCTGCACGCGGAAGACGCGCATGGCCGGGCGCCCGTCGGATTCCGTGTAGCTCAAGAGCAGATACGGGAGAGACGAAAAATTGGTGCCGCTGGTGATGTTGAGATCATCGCGCAAGGCATAGCCCTGGCCGCCGATCATCAGGCAATGCTCCTCGTTGGGATTGTAGCCGGGCTGGGCGGGATTGTTCTGGGTATAGACCGTGCCTTTGGCCTGCAGACTCTCCAGCGGGCCGGTGCCGGCATTGTTGGCCATGACAATCTGACCGGCGGGAGCGTTGGGCCAGAGCAAGGTGTAGAAGCCAATCACCTCAGGCCAGTAGCTGGCGGCAAAGCCATTGGCCGGATTACGGGTGGCATTGGTGGGCCCGATGCGATACCACCAAACCTCGAGATGATTGGTACCGGGAATGGCGTTGATAGGGATGATGGCTCCGGCATTGGCCGCAGTAAACCCGGCAGTGGCCGGATTCTGATAGGCATTCACTGCATAGGAAGTGCCAACGGCAGGCCGGATCCAGCCAGCCAGATAGGAGGAGCCACCCCCATTGCCCAGTTCCCCGCCCGGCGCATTGATGCGGTCGCCCACATTCACCGACTGGGTGATCTGGCGCAGGGTGCCGTTAGTGGGACCGTAGGTGCTGACCGCGCCGCCGATTAACTGCAGATTGTAGCCGTGCCCGCTGCTGTCATAAGCGTAGCTGCCGGTCTCGTCAAAGGTGTATTGCACCATCAACCCGGCTGTACCGGCCGGATAAGCGCCGGTGGCCATAGCCGCCGTCAGCTGATTGGTGGTGAGCGCATTGGTCCAGATCCGGAAACTGTCAAAGGAGGCCTGGGCCAGCGGGTCGCCGTATTCGGAATTGCCAATATAATTGATGATCGTGCTGACCCGGTTGGCCGGTGGATTGGTATACAGGGTGCTGCCCACATTGATTCCATTTAAATACAGGGTCATGGTATGCCCCGTGTCATCATAAACCGCCGCCAGATGCGCCCATTGGTTCAATGGCAATAGCTGGGAACTCGCTACGAGAGTGCCCTCGGCGGGTGGAAATATATCAAAACCAGGTTGCCCAGAGGCTCCTATAGTTAGCCCTATCAAGACATTGTTCACTCCGGGACCATTTCCAAAATCCATCAAGCGTGACCAGAAGGCATAGCTCTGGGCATTGACCCAGCTTTCGATGGTGAAGCTGCCGGTGCCGAAATAGTTCCCGGGCGGGAGCTGGCCGTAGCCGGTGCCGTCCAGTTTCAGGGCGGAGCTGTGACCCGGCAGGGGCAGCAGCCCAGAGGTGTCGCTAAAAGCGCCGGAGGCGGTGCTGCTGGGCCAGCGATACACGGTGGAGCTGAGTGTGGAAAGAATACGCTCAAAGGCAATGTTATTGCCGGACTTGTAGAAGAGTAGCGTGCGGGTCTGGGGCTGAACGCTGTCCACATAGGTGTAGAAGAGGTAGGTGGAGCCATCCAGAAAACTGCGCTGATAATCCAACTCCTGCTCATACTGGATGACGGGGCTGTTCTGCGATGGCAGCTGCACGGCCGAATTGGTGCCGTCGCCGGTCGACGACATGGGCGGGCGTAAGTATTGGGTGTAGAGCGAGGGATCGGCGGGCCAGATCTCATTGTAGCGAGTGAAGAGGCGCGGCCACTGCAGCCCGGCCACGCCGGTCTCCGTCCAGTACACCTGCACATCGCTAGGGTTGGGGTTCACCCGCACGGCGTAATACTCCGTCCGCGCGGCCGGCTGCTTGGAGCTGTCCGCATAGAGATACGTCTGCTGGGAGCTATTCGCCAGCGGCATGGGAACCAGGGCCGCATCGGAGGTGCCATCCGCGTACCCGGCAATCCGGTCGCCGATATTGACCGACAAGATTGCGACGCCCGGCTGCTGGTGGACATCCACAATCTCGAACCCCAGAAAGGCGCGGTTGCCGCCCGAGGTCGGGTCGCCTAGCAGCTCCAGAAATACCCGGCCCTCCCGGTTGTAGGCGTGGATGGATTTGGTGGTGCTGTCGTACCAGGTCGTGCGGGTTTCGCTATTATAAGTGACGCTGCCGTCATTATAAACGCTGTTGGTCGGAACCGTCTGGGGGAAGGCATCCGTGTAGATGAAATTCAGCTGACCCACTGAGCCAGAGGGCACGGAGAGGAAGTAGCTCAGGGGCTGAAAGGAATTTTCCGTCCAGTAGAGAAGCCGGGAAGGTTGGGCCGTCCCCGACGCCGTGGTATAGGTCTGCGGATAAAGCAGGTAATAAGCGCCATTCAGGGAAATGTAGTCAACACCGCTGATGCCGGCGGGCTGGGTGTAGAGCGGGGCGGACTTCTGCCAGCACACCTTGAACGTGCCCGGGTCCAGCGCAAAGACCTGGTTGGCATTGGGACTATAGTGGTAACCGCGGGTGGTATAAGTGGCGTTGGTATAGGGCTGCGCATTCCAGTATTGACCTACCGCAGAGGCCGGCAGCGGCTGGCCTTTTTCGTCACTGGTCGGGGTGGGAACCACCGAGCCGAAGTTCAGGGTGGCCATCTGGGAGAAAGTAGCCGCGCCGAGTTGGGCTGTGCGCAACACCGTGGTGACCGGGCCCGATGAATTACGGGGCAGATTGAGAAGGACATAATTGGCCTCGTACTTGGGATTTAAGACGACAGAGGCACTGGAAACCGTGGAGACTACCCCGCCGCCAAACCCGAGCACGCTCTGAAATTGATAGGCTGTGGGGACAAGAGGTTTACTGGGACAACGCCCATCGTAGGCGTTGGCTGCCAGAGCAGGGGCGACCAATGAGGAAATGGGCGAGCCGCGCTGGGAGAGGTAGTTGATGCCGTGCTGGTTGTTGCCGGCCGGCAGGTAATTGGTGGCCGCCGAGTAGAGCACGGCGGGTTGGTCCAGCTGCTGGGCGCCGGCGGTCAGGGCGGATGCCAGCAGCAGCCCCAGCAGTACAATTGAAAAGCGATTCATAAAATTCATAACCGAACGGACGGAGACCCATTAAATCCGAACGCCAAAGTGGGTAGGGACATCGCGCTGCGATGCCCTCGCGCCGTATCCGGCGCGAAAGAGACTTTTGCGGGTGTCCGTTCCAGCACACTTCCTGACGCCCGCTCAACGCGGGCGAGGTCAGCGCAGCGCGCTGACCCTACCCGCCTGCCGTAAACTCCTATTTTGAAGTTTGGATAGAAATATCCACCTCTGGCAGGGTGGCGGATTCCACCGGACGGGATTGAAACACTCAGGCGCGCGCGCCGACGGTGGCAACCGGCAAGCCGGACGCCATGTCGGACCAGCACGAAGCCCCGGGTAATACTGAAACTCTGACTCCAAGACTGTGGCAGATCACTCATTTCCAAAGCGCGATGCCAAACGGGAGTGGGGTACATGAAATGGATTTTTCATCGTTCGAGAGCCACTGATGACGTTGCCGGGCTACCTCTCATTGCACGCGCATGATGTAGGCGAGGGCATAATAGGGAGGCAATGTGCCAACCGCGGTCTGAGTGTTGTTTGTATACGTGGCCACCCGGTTAACATTATAAGGATAGTTGTCCGAGTCACTACCAGCTCCTCCTGTCGTTTTACCATTAAACAAACTAGTCCCCAACGTTGAATCACCCCAAGCTTCCATCCAATAAATATCTCCATAATTGAGTTTGAAAGTGGGCAACATATTAGTAGTCAACGTAACAGTCGCATAGCCGCCCATATTACCCACTGAGTAGCTATTACCAGAGCCGACGACAAACTTGTCCGTGAGGTTTGGCGTCGTCTGACCATATAACGTCTGACCATTGCACAGGGCCCAGCCCGCGG
>Ga0114958_10001026_pt1 | contig 22623 bp, 20 predicted proteins | sample C_130208_EF_Meta_FD_89577 | JGI IMG/M metagenome (GOLD analysis project Ga0114958, IMG submission 89577) | Freshwater microbial communities from Lake Croche, Canada to study carbon cycling - C_130208_EF_MetaG | ecosystem: Environmental > Aquatic > Freshwater > Lake | place: Lake Croche, Canada... | reverse complement strand
TGTCTTTAATCCAACAGAGCAGGGAAAGAGGTTTGACCCAGAGGGTAATTACATCCGTGCCTATGTGCCAGAACTGCGTCACCTGTCGGGTCTCGATAGCCACGAACCGTGGGCGCTTCTTGACGGTTACTCCCATGGTTATCCGGAGAAAATTGTGGAGCATGCCGCAGAGCGCATTGAATCTCTCGCGCGCCTAGAAGCAATCAAGGTTCCCAAAGCGTAATTCCGCCACCCGCCCGCTTTGATTGGTACATGGCGAAATCGGCTCGTCTCAATAGATCAGGATTGCCATCGTTGATTACGCGACCAATACTCACTCCCATGCCTATCTCTGAACCTTCCACCAGGAACGGGTAGCCCAATGTTGATTGAAGTGCAAGCGCGACTTCGAGTCCAATCCTTGGCGGCCCATGAATCACTACGCCAAATTCATCTCCTCCTAGCCGCGCGAGGAGCGCATCGTGAGGGATAACTCGAGAAAATCTGATGGCGATCTGGCGCAACAGCTCGTCTCCACCTAGATGCCCCAGCTTGTCATTCACGGATTTAAATCCATCTAGATCCATGAGGAGGACCGTGCCTTCGTTCGGTACCAGCTCCTCTAGCTCGGCAATAAAACTACGTCTATTTGCCAGGCCGGTCAGTTCGTCGTGTCGCGCGAGAACGCGCTCGCTCTGTGCCTCTCGAGCGCTTGTCAGCGCAATGCTCATACGGATAAAGGCAAGCGCTATAGTGATGATTGCTGGCAGAAGAGCAAAGGCCGGAAGATAGTTTCGGTTGAGTGCAGCCATAGTCAAAATACTGCCACCGCCAACGAGTGCAATAGTCGCGGCTATCGATGTGATTCGATCACTTAATTCGGTTTCACTTCCAGGGTGCCATAACGCCTCTGCCATGATCACCAGGCCAATCAACCATCCATCATCAGTCAAGGCGGCGAAAGAATAGCCAGTAGTGGCTGATTTCCAGATAAAAAATAAATCAGTTCCAGTAAAGATTCCAATACCAAGGAGAAATAATAGTGATCGCATAGCTCTCGCTTGTAAAATCACAATCACGAGAGCGATTCCAAGTAAAACCATATCTCCAACGGGATAGATAATAGATAAAAAAACTGTAGCCCTACCGCCAACAAAATATTTCATAGCAGTTTTGAGAAGCAGCGAGGCTAGAAGGCTAGACATCCCAAACGTAATGATAATGACGTCTAATAGTTCTAGCGCTGAGAGTCTTCGTTTGGAAGTCAATGCTCGAATGAGTGCAAATAAAACTAATGGGTAGAAAGTTGCGTAGGCAAGATCAGGAAAATTATTTGTAAGAAATAGCAGATGGTGCTCTGGGTAGAAAGAAGACCAAGTCGACACTGTCGATCCAGCTCCCCAGAGTGCAAGCGCCCATCCGAGAGAGAGCGTTGCAAGGCGATCATTGAAGAGCGGAGCAGCAAAGGCGACGGTAGCCGCAATAAAGGCAACGGCATTAAAAACCAAAATATCCATAATTGGATTGGGGGTTGGAAAGATTAAGCGAATTCCCAGATGCAAAACTAGAATTCCGATCGCCGACAATCGTAATCTCAGGTAAGTTCTTCCCGTGCCGATCGTCATCAAACGAGGCTAACCGCTTTCCGTTCGCAAAGATAATATGCTCGCACTTTTTCTTGCAACAGCCGCGTTGACCCCAACCATTGAAAGGAATTTTTACCATGAAACCAGAAGAGTCAGTTGGCCAAGAATCAAGGGTTAGCCGTCGTTCGCTTCTTTGTGGGGTCGCGGCTTTGGGGCTAGGGCTGGCATCAGACCTGATTCCAAGCTCTGCGGATGCCGCCACTGGAGTTACGGTCTTGAAAAACGGAAAGCTTTAAGTCGCCCTCGCTGCTAACAAAGTCCTTTCAAAAGTCGGTGGTGCCATCACGCTACAGCTCAAAGATGGAACAGAGCTTGCGGTAGTTCGAGCTACGGCCGCGAAGGATGGTTACGTTGCCTTGAGCCTAAGTTGTCCGCATCAAGGAGTCCCCGTTCAAGAACAGGGAAATCAATGGGTCTGCCCAGCCCATGGATCTGCATTTACTTTGGCAGGAGCGCTACAGCGCGGACCTGCCAGGCAGGCACTTTCTAAATTCCCTCTCGCTGTCAGTGCTAAATATCTAACGATTGGCTAATTCAACGTACGGAAGTACTAACGACCTGCCTTGCAAGCAAGTGCGCGAGTGGTCTTTGCATTGTTGACCGTTCGCTTTAATTGCGCCAAAAGCTGAGTTTGGGAGTTTTGGGAACTAGCGAGTTGAGCCGTGAAAGTCGCAATCTGACTCTGATCCTGAGTGATGTGATTGGCAATGCTGGTCACCTGTCGATTCATGATGTTGAGGGCAGATGTTCGTGATCGAATAGCGCTATTCCATTCGCGTTGTGAAGCTGCGTCTTTAGCGGCTGAAAGCGCAGCCTGATCCGCAATAATTTTGGCCTGTACTGCAGCAATTGCCGCTGTAATGCCTACAACGGTCACTGGTAATTTGGTCTTCGGGTCAGTGCCGATGGTGTAGACCTTAGTAGCAGATGCTGCTTGTGCATCCTGAGCGACGGTTAAAGCATTTTGGTAAGAAGCCAGCGTAGCTTGAAGTTGAGCCAAAACCGCAGTCGAAGAGGTTAAATATTTATCGTAATCGCCAGTGGCAGATAGATACGATTTATCAGCGGTAAGGCACTGAGCTAGGACCCAGACTAAATTAGTACTAGTTGTTGTTGGATTAGTTCCACAGGTATAGGTGATCTTGTTTGTGGTCACTTTGGCTCCGGCCTTGGGGCATGCAGTTCCTTGCTTGCCGGTAACCGTAGTCGCTTGTGCAGGAGTTGCGATCGAGCCCGACAAAAGTAAGATCACAACCAGGAAAGTGGAAGAAATTGACCTAAAACCCATTTTGCTATTCATCTGTTCCCCCTGGCAAAGATCATGACGGTCATCAAGATTCCCCTATTCTAGAGCCCAGTGTCCTCAATTCGGGCTCAACGCGCATTTTTGAGCTCCGAAAATGCTGAGAATTTGAACCGTTAGACTTGGCTAGAAAGACGATCTCAACACCGGCAGACTCGCGTGGCTAACCCAGCTTTGGTTGGATTGCACGGATATGTCCCAGTAGCTCAGTGGATAGAGCAACCGCCTCCTAAGCGGTAGGTCGCCGGTTCAACTCCGGCCTGGGACACCAGTATTTTGTAATGCTTTCACGCAATTTTTAGTTTTTTTCGACCTTTCGCTTCGCGGTTGCCCCATGGACTTTTCCATTCTCTAGCTTTGTCTTCCTTTGCCCTTCTTGTCATAAAGGCGGTGTTGTATTGGAGTTTTAGCCGTTATTTACATATTTTTAAGTCAAAAAGTGCTTATCGGTCCATTTCATCTCGAGTGGGAAAAAGACCAGCCGTGAATGGCGATGAGCTCACCCAAGCAAGAATGCGATGTGTAAGTCAGGGGTCTGACGGGGTCAGTGAGGATGGGTGCGCAAACACTATTTAATGATTTTTCCGACGAGTCTATAAAAGTTCTTAAATGTTGGAGTGACGACCGCCTTCATTTATTGAAGTAGAACTCGATTTGCATGGGGACTGAGCGATGTTCACGCTCGGATATAGTCACAGCCCGTTCAACGAGTGAGTCTGAAAGCTTTACATTTTTGCCCATGGTTTTCCTCCTGTCCGTACCTAAGCCTCAAAAGTAACCTTTTACAACCTTAGGTTACGTGCTCTGGGGGCTGAGTTAGGCGAGGTATCACGTATGGAAGGGCAGTGTTCGAATTACTTAGACCAGGGTTTGATCTCTTTCAGCGCTTTCTCTATTAGCGACTCTGTTACGCGCAGATCGTGGGCGGCTTGAGCTCGAAGCCAATATCCGGCCGAAAGTCCGAAGAAGCGACTTAGTCGAAGATCGGTATCGGCTGTAATGCCACGCTTACCTTTGATGATCTCCCCTATGCGCTGGGCGGGGACGTTAATCTCCTTTGCAAGGCGATAGGCCGAGAGTTCCATCGGCACCATGAATTCCTCAGAGAGCAATTCTCCAGGAGTGATTGGTGCTAACCGTGTGGAGGATGACTTCTTACTCGCCGAGGTGACCTTCATAGGTTTTGATTTAGTCTTTGTTGCCATATTTTCTCTCCATGCCTAGTGGTAATCGACTATCTCGACATTTGCCGGTCCCGGAGGTGTCCAGATAAAACAAATTCGCCATCGGTCGTTGATCCGGATACTCATCTGTCCAGCTCTATCACCTTTGAGTCGCTCGAGACGATTTCCAGGTGGGATCCGTAAGTCGTTTAAGCGGCCTGCGATTTCAAGTTGGAGCAGCTTTCGCCGCGCAATCCTTTCAAATGAACTAAAGCGCCTCACGGGTCTTCCTTCAGAAAGCGTGCGGGTCTCTTCGTCAGCAAAAGAAACGATCACGGGTCAGATAGTAACGAATATCGTTAATGACGCAAAGCGTTACTATATGAAGCGTCGGCTTTACGGGTGAGGCGAGGTGCCTCAAACTGGTCAGACCCTGAGTGAGATCGCACGGCCTAAGCCACTGATCTTTGCAGCAAGGGTGCGTAGTGCTGCGCTGCCCGTAGAAGTGAGCTGATATGAACCAAGGTCAAAGTAGATCTCAAATTCTTCTGGCTCCTTGGCTGCCGTTGTAGGGCTTGTTGAAGGAGTTGGTGTGGCCGATGGTGCTGGCGTCGTAGTTGCACGAGGTTTTGGTGTGGCAAGCGGTTTAGGAGTGGCATGAGGGATTGGTGTGGGAGATGAAGGAGTCATGCCAGTAATCACACTCTGCTGAAGAGGATCAAGGATAGGTACAGGTTTGCTTGCAACGGGAGTAATGAGCGCAGTTCCTGCAACTATCGCACTGTTAGTGACATAACCAGATTTACTGACAGTCACCGCGACAGTCCCACTTTGACCAGAGAGCAGTCCAGTGACTATGAGCGTCCAGGTACCGCCTGAAGGAATTGCTGCTCGGGACGCTCTCATAAAATACGTAATATATGCAGATGAGATTTAAGGTTGCCTCCGCTCTTGTAACCGTGGCAATCACCTTGGTCCTGGTGCCAATCCCAGCCCTCGCTGAAACTACGAATGCGAGCAGGACAATTGTCATTAACTTTGTGGGTGATGTTCATGGCGAGTCGGCCATAAAGCGAGAATCGTTGGCCTCCCTCAAGAAATATTTTAGCCATGCCGATCTCAATATATTTAATCTTGAAACGGCTATCACCGATGCAAAGGTAAAGGAAAAAAAGCAGTACAACTTCAAGAGCGATATTTCATTCCTTGCATTACTGAAGAGCGTCGGCTTCAACGTCGCCAATGTTGCGAATAATCACTCGTATGATTTTGGGCTAAAGGGGTTTGAAGAGACTCTGAAAAATTTGGATGAAGTGGGTATTAACTATGTAGGCGGAGGAAAAGATAGCAACGCCGCATATGGTGGCAAAATCTTTAAGATCAAAGGTCTTCGTATTGGAGTCTTGGGAATCGCCAAGGTAAACGGTGGGCCGAACTCCATAGCGACAAAGATTAAAGCTGGAATAACGAATGGCTATGACTCCATTACTACCGAGCAATCAATCAGAAAAATTAAATCCCAAAGCGATCTCGTCATCGTGGTTACCCACTGGGGGGAAGAAGGTTCTTTCTATCCGCGCACCTTTGAAATTTCGAGTGCCAAAAAGTGGGGCGAGTGTGGCGCGGATATAATCCTAGGAAGTCACACCCACACACTCCAACCGATAACCTTGAAGAATAATCGGTTAGTGGCATATTCGATGGGCAACTTCATCTTTTACTCATCAAAGATTGAGAATAGAAGGACTGGCATTTTGAAGATTACGATTAATCCGAAGAAGCAAATTTCTTACATAATGTTGCCGCTTACTATAAATAATCTAACAAAAGTTCCAGAAGAATCCTTTGCCTCCCGCTAATAATCAAGAACTTTTTTATACAGCTCTACGGTTTCATTTGCGATCGAACTCCAGCTGAAGTTTTCTATTGCTATGTGACGTCCCTTTTTACCATAGCTCGCTAGTAAATCAGGTTGCTTCATCAAAACTGTAATCCGCTCTGCGAGCTTCTTTTCCAGATCTGCACCATCGCCCGTGTAGTGAATCAACTCTCCGGACTGGCCATCTGAGACAACCTCAGGGATCCCGCCAACATCGGTCGCTAGAACCGCCGTCTCGCAAGCCATAGCTTCTAAGTTGACTATGCCAAGTGGTTCATAAATCGATGGACAGATAAAAAGTTCGGCGCTGCTCAATAAAGAAACAATTTCCTCTTGAGGCAACATTTTTTCTGGCCACCAAACGTTCTCACGTTCTGCTTGTAGTTCGGCAATGGCAGCGGCGACCTCTGCGCCTATTTTTGGTTCGTCCGGACTACCAGCAGCTAAAACAATTCCATATTCTTTTGGCACCTTCTTCCACGCATTGAGCAGGTGACCCAAACCTTTCTGTCGAGTTATTCTTCCGACGAACATTGCGTAAGGGCCTGTGATTCCATATTTCGCTAACAAGGTTGGATTCGGCGATGGGCGATACTGTTCGGTATCGATTCCATTCAAAATGGCATGAACTTTGTTGGGATCTAATTGCGGATAGGCTTTCAGGACATCTTTGCGCATTCCCTGACTAACGGCGATGATCGCATCTGCGCTCTCGTACGCCGTTTTCTCTGCCCAGGAGGAGATGCGGTAGCCACCGCCAATTTGATCAGCCTTCCAGGGGCGGTCAGGTTCTAACGAATGGGCGCTAATCACATGCTTTGTGCCGTTCAATAATTTTGAGAAATGACCAGCCATGTTGGCATACCAGGTATGGGAATGGATCAACTCTGCTTGACCCAGGTTTTGTGCGATGATCAAATCAGTTATTAACGCCTGAACCGCAGGATTAAGCTCCTTTTCGGCATCGGAAAGCTGGTAACCGATTGCATCCGCTCGTGGCTCTCCAAAACAATGAACAGTCAGGTCAATCTCTTCAGTCATTCCTTGGAGAGCTTTCGATAAGTACTTGACGTGGACACCAGCACCGCCATAAATGTGAGGGGCCCACTCTTTTGTCACCAATCCAACTCTGATGGCCATTTGCAAACTCCTCGCATTTAGTGGTGCCGAATTACCTTCACTCTTCACTTATCTTAATTCTAATTATCCGATAGCGTTTTCACCATGGGTAAAAGAGATGATTTGATTTCGATCGTTCTCGCAGGGGGAGAGGGAAAGCGATTGATGCCCCTGACGGCAGATAGAGCGAAACCCGCTGTCCCATTCGGTGGCGCATATCGATTGATCGACTTCGTCCTATCAAACCTCGTCAATGCTGATATGCGAAAGATCGCGGTTCTCACTCAATACAAATCACATTCTCTTGACCGCCACATTACGACGACATGGCGCATGTCTCCGCTGTTAAATAACTTCATTGCGCCGGTTCCCGCGCAACAACGATTGGGGCCGCGGTGGTACACCGGGAGCGCAGATGCAATTTTGCAGAACTTTAATTTGATTCACGATGAAAATCCCGATCATGTTTTGGTCTTTGGCGCTGACCACGTATATCGCATGGATCCGGAACAGATGTATGCGTTCCATAAAGAGCAGAACGCCGGAGTAACCGTAGCCGCTATCAAAGTAAAGCGATCTGAAGCGAGTGATTTCGGTGTTATCGAACTTGCACAAGATGGGGTGACGATAAAAGCTTTCCATGAAAAGCCATCGGATCCACCTGGCATTCCTGGCAACCCAGATTATTCGCTGGTTTCGATGGGTAATTATATTTTCAAGCGAAGCGTGATGGAGGAGACGCTTGTCCTAGATTCACAAGATGAAGCGAGTAAGCATGATCTGGGGACAAACATCATTCCATTCTTGGCGAGTAATGGTTTAGCCGTCGCTTATGACTTTGATGATAATCACGTCCCCGGAGAGACAGAGCGCGACCATGGATATTGGCGAGATGTAGGAAGTATCGATTCATATTATGAAGCGCATATGGATTTGGTTTCGGTCCATCCTATTTTTAATCTGTATAACCGTGATTGGCCGGTACTAACCAATTTACCTTCATTACCTCCAGCAAAATTCTCTGAAAATGGAACCGCTGTCGATTCAATTGTTGGAGCGGGAACAATTATTTCGGGTGGGCGTGTTGAAATATCTGTCATCTCGTTTGATGTCCACATTGCATCGGGATCTTTAATCCAAGGTTCAGTATTGATGCCTTCGGTCAAAATAGGAAAAAACGCAATAATTCGTAACGCGATCCTCGATAAGAACGTTGTTGTCGAACCCGGTGCTCAAATAGGTATTGATCTTGAAAAAGACCGATCTCTGTACACCATATCTGACGGGGGAGTCGTTGTCGTCGGAAAGGGTCTCACCGTTAGAGCTAATGGTTAATGGTGAAACGCTTCATCCAGTGAGGTGCCCACCAATTATTTTCTCCAAACAAGCGCATCAGAGCGGGTACTAGCAAACCTCTTACGACCGTCGCATCGAGAAGCACTGCAAATGCGACACCGAAACCCAGAATCTTGATATTGGTAACACCGCTGGTAATAAAGGCGGCAAAGGCAATCGCCAGTAAGAGTGCTGCTGCAGTGATTATGCGAGCAGATCGTTGCAATCCGGTGGCTACCGCATCGACGTTTTTCATTCCAGAATCATGTTCCTCTTTGATTCGAGAGAGGAGAAAGACTTCGTAATCCATTGACAATCCAAATGTTACGACCGAGATCAAGATAATCATGGAGGTATCGAGGGTATGAGTGTTGGTAAATGGACCTACGAGCCAACCAAGATGTCCTGATTTAAATATCCAGGTCAGGGCACCCATCATCGCAGTAAGCGAGATGACATTGAGAATGACCGCTTTGATTGGCAAAATAATGGATCCAGTAAAGAGGAAGAGAAGGATCAAGACTCCGATGGCGATCCAACCGAGTGCCCACGGCAGAGTCTTTGTGATTGCACCTTGGGTATCTGCATAATCAGCGGCCACACCTCCAATCAACGTTCCTGCGGGAGCTGGGATGGTGCGAATCTCCTTGATCATTGATTCGGCTTCATTGGTCCGCGGTGCCATCGAGTGAATGGCGCTGAAGTGAACCGTCGTTCCTACGACTTGCTCTGGTCCCACGCGCACGATTCCCGAAACTTGAGCGACTTTCGCCTTAAAAGCGGCAAGCTCCGCCTCGCTTGATGAGGCGTGAGGAATGATGAATTGGACCGGATTTCCCTCCTGGCCAGGAAAATCTTTGATCGCCATTTCATTTGCTATTGCGATCGGTGATGTTGCGGGCATAGCGCGCGCATCCGCTTGAGAGAAGGCAATGTCGCGTACGGGTGAGGCGATAATTGCTAGAACTGTCAGCGATAACGCAACAACGGCTACCGGACGTCGCATAACGAATCTGGCAGTTTGCGCCCATCGGCCATCAGATTTAGGAGTTATAGCGCTCTTTCGCACAATAAATTTATCGATTTTCGGTCCGATCATCGCGAGGATCGCGCTAAACGGAATGAGGGCAACAAGCACAGCAACTGCGACCACGCTCATTCCGGCGTAGCCAAACGATTTGAGAAACATGAGTGGAAAGAATGTCAGCGAAGCGAGCGTCAAGAAAACTGTTAATCCCGAATAGAAAACCGTCTTTCCCGCGGTTTTCACTGTGTTGACGATGGCGGTCTGCTTATCCTCGCCACGATGCAACTCTTCTCGAAAGCGATTGACGATTAAGAGTGCGTAATCAATTCCCAGACCTAGCCCCATGCCAGTGATGAGGTTGAGGGCAAAAATACTTACGCCAGTGAAAAGCGAGACGAGATAAATGATTCCAAGTGAGCCGATAATCGCACCGACCCCAACAATGAGAGGTGTAGCGCTGGCGATTAATCCACCAAAAACGAAGAGAAGAAGGAGAAAGATCAGTGGGACAGAGATTCCTTCGGCGATGGCTAAATCTTGGGATATTTTCTCTGAAAGTGCCGAATTGGTGGCGGCTATTCCGTTGACATAAACCTGTAAATCGCGGAAGTTCCCTCCGTATTTAGCCGCCATGAGCTTACCGAGCGGCGTTGATTTGTAGAGGTCACTTTCCGTTGAATAGACGAATAAATAGGCGGCATGCTGATCCTTGCTCGCTAAGGTAGGGGAGTTTGCCGCGCTCCAGAATGAGAGCGTCTTCTGGACGCCTTTTTCTTGGGAGATTGATCTCTCCAAGATCGCGGCGGTGGCAACGACACGTGGATCCGTTATCAGCGAAGCTGACTTGATCTCCAGGATCACTGCTGGGTCTTGCATATGGAAGGTATCTGTCAGGAAATGAGCCGCCTTCGCAGAATCACTTGATGGGTCAGAGTAGCCACCACCCGATAGACGAGGGATAGCAAGCCCGGCCAGGACTCCGAAGGCAATCAAGGCTAGTAGAAAAATTGCGAGAATTGCTTTACGACGACGGAAAACGAGAGCACCTAATTTTTCAAACATTCACTTGTCCAATCTGATCTATCTTAATAATGTTTAGATTATCTCGGTTTGATTTGAACACTGTCAAGTTTAAGAGCATAATCTCTTTATGACGCCGCCAAAGTCCATTATGAAGCGAGAGCTCTCTACACGAGTCCTCGCTAGGAATGAAAAGGCCCCTTATCATCATGGTGATTTAGAGGTTGCGTTGCTTGAGGAGTCGAAGAAGCTTGTTTCGCTGCTTGGTGTTGAGCATGTTTCGTTGCGACAGGTAGCAGTCAATGTAGGAGTTAGCCCCTCCGCGGCGTACCATCATTTTCCGGATAAAGAAGCTCTGTTGAAAGCAGCCGCCCGATCCACTTTTGAAGATTTAGCGGAGTTCCAAGAACGGGCCATCGCTGATTTCCTCGGGATTTCACCGCTTGCAGCTCGTAGACGTTTTCGCGCGCTAGGGATGGCATATGTCGCCTTTGCTCGAGAGAATCCGAATCTATTTCGGTTGTGCTTTGGCCCGTATTGCGCAGGAGACGAAATGACTCGTGAAGAGTCGAGGCCTTGGCGACTCCTCGTTTCTGGCTTAAATGAGTTGGAGCGAAATGGAGAGGTGCATCCGAAGGTGAGGCCCTATGCAGAAATTTTGGTCTGGTCAGCTATCCATGGTGTTGCAAATTTGATCCTCGATGAGCTACTTCCAGATGACGCCGTCGACAACGTTATTGATTCCTTGGTTATCGCTCTCAAGGGTTCTACAACAGTCAAAAAAGTCGTGAAATAAATGGATCGATTGATTCCTAATAAGGCAGGTGAGGATGAGGATACTGACCCATTCGAGACTACCTCTGAAATGGCGAGAGATGCTCAAATTGCCGCAGATAAGCCGCCCCACCATGACTAGCTATCGGCGGATTACTCTCCCGATGTAGTCGGGGCGGGCCTGGAATCGTTTTTATAGAATCCGGATCCTTTGAAGACGACGCCAACGTTGGTATAAACCTTTCGAACTTCGCCTTGGCATTCTGGGCATTGAGTAAGAGCAGCGTCGGAGAAGGATTGAACAGCCTCGAAAGCGTGCCCACAGGAAGTACAGGAATATTGGTAGGTCGGCATGGGGATAAGTCTAAAGAAGTGAGAGGATAGTATCTAATCGAATGGGAAAGAACGCTTGGGTTCTCTGATTTCTCTGGGTTCTCTGGTCTGCCCAGGATAGAAAAGGTGACGTTGAGTGAATAGAGTGATCAAACTCGGATATGCCGCAGGTTTGGCGGCCGCGATCTCGCTCGGATTTGGAAGCAATTCCTGGGCAAATAATATCGTTGCCACATCACCGGTTATCGGGACGAAACTTGCCACCGCCCCTAATGCAGTATCGGTCACGGCCCAAACGTCACTGCTGGATCAAGGAAATAGCCTGGCGGTAACTGATCCCAATGGCTCCCAAGTAGACGATGGATCCTTGACAATTAGTGACACCACGGCTGTTGTTGGCTTAAAGCCATTGACCGTTAGTGGGGTTTACACCGTTTCATACACTTTGCTCAGCGCTACAGATGTTCCGCTCGTTGGAACATTTACCTTTATGTATTCCGCCCCGGCCACAATAACAACGCCTATCGCTTCGCCGATTCCCCAGCCAGCTTCGTCGAGTACTGCCTCAACTCCTAGCGTCCACCCCGCTACCAATTCTTCCGCCACGGTAGTTGTATTGATTTTGGTTGGTTTGGCGTTTCTGATCATACTTTTCTTGCTCTGGTATGCCCGGATGATTTGGGTTCAATCCAGAAAATCACGTAAATCTGAATCTAGAAAACGGAGCGCCAAATAAATCACCTCACCCTGTTTTCTGGTTTATTTATGGCAGTCAGAGCCGATCCACTCACTTCTGAAAATCATTTGATTTCAGTATCTGCTCTGGCCAACAAAGAGCTCAATCTCCTCGCGACAGTATCTGCGATCGGATTCCTCTACGCAATTGGTTTTCTCCTCACTGAATCGCGTGGCATGCTCTCAGCCGAGGCTCATCGAGTTAGACGATTAGCTCTTTACTCAACCTTCGTCTGGGTACTCACCGTGATTGTTGGAATTTTTACCGAGGTCGCACATCTGATTGGTGCTGGTTTTTCGCAGGCTTTTCATCTCAATATTGTTCATGATTACTTACTGAGCACGACTCCTGGTCACATGGTTCTCTTTCAATTGTCGATGGGGTTCGCAGCGGCTGCTCTCATTTTTCGAGCAAAAAAGGTCGGAAGCGCTTACTTTGCACTAGCGGCCACGATGTTAGGGATTGTGATCCCGCTTTTTTCGAGCCATGCCACCAACGCCGGTAGCCATGGCTTGGTAATAGGCTCTTTACTTTTCCACGTGGGCGCGGTTTCGCTCTGGCTTGGTGGAGTGATCGCTCTGATTGTTATATCGCCCGAAGAACGTGCACGGTCAATCACTAGATTTAGTCGGTTAGCACTTTGGTGCGCAATCACCGTGGGAGTCTCTGGCTTCATTAATGCCTGGACGCGCCTGGATTCACTCTCAGGTTGGCGATCGGAATATGGTTTTTTTGTTGCAGTAAAAATAATTTTCTTTGCGGCGCTTCTGGTTGTCGGCTTGATTCACCGTCGCTTTATAGCTCGTGGAATGCATGGAATACATGGAATACATGGAAATCGTCAGGTCTTTCGATTGCTTGTCAACGAGTCATTTCTCCTCATAGCAACCGTTGGAATTGGTGGTTGGCTATCATCGATCCAACCGCCAGAGTCAGCGGCTTCGATCAGAATGGCCGCTGACCCAGTGGTTGCGATAACAGGAATGGCAGCGCCTGCCCCTCCCAATATCTGGAGAATTCTGTTGGCCTATCAACCCGATGGAACCATTCTCGGAATTTTGTTGCTCGCGCTTGCCCTCTATGTAGTGGGCGTAGCAACGATGAAGCGACGGGGAGATTCCTGGCCAGTGGGTCGAACCATCTCGTTCGCGCTAGCACTCTCTGCTGTTGATTTTGCAACCAGCGGTGGGTTAGGCGTCTATGCCCATTTTGCATTCTCTTATCACATGATTGCCCATATGGTTTTGGGAATGATCGCTCCAATCGGCTTTGTCCTGAGCGCCCCTATCACGTTGGCGCTACGAACATTGCCACAAGGTAGAGTCGAGAATGAACGCGGTATTAGAGGAACGTTAATCACGATTATTCATTCTAAGTACTCGGTGATCATGACTAACCCCGTGGTAGCGTTAGCGCTTTTTGATGGTTCACTCTTTGTGCTGTACATGACACCACTCTTTGGGTACCTGATGCGTTCTCACAGTGGGCATTTAGTGATGGACATTCACTTTTTGCTCGCCGGTTACTTATTTTTCTATGTAATTGTCGGAGTTGATCCCAATCCGAGGAAAATTCCACATATTGTGCGGATTATTGTTCTCTTTGCAGCCATGAGTATTCATGCATTCTTCTCTGTTGCGCTTTTGTCCACCACTACTTTGCTAGATGGTGGCTATTTTGACGCACTCCATCGCCCCTGGAATACCGACTTGTTGATGGATCAACATACAGGTGGTGCGATTGGTTGGGCCATGGGGGAGATTCCTATTCTCATCGCACTCGTTGCCACATTTATTCAATGGATGCGCGACGATTCACGTGAAGCACGGCGCATTGATCGTGCTGCAGATCGTGCGGCCGCGATGGGAGAAGAAGACGATTTGGCTAGATATAACAAGTATTTGGCAGAGTTATCACAACGCGATCAGATTACTCAAGCGCGCGAAGATTCCTAAACCTGACAATCAATTCAGGCGTAGCTGCAGCGTCTACTTTCTCATCGTGGGGCTCTACTGGAATTTTTTCGCTGGTCAATTCACCACTTCCTACCAATCCAATTTTCCAGCTTCTCTCGGCGGGTAATCTATGCAAAGCTCGATCGTAAGAGCCGCCACCTTGACCGAGGCGATTGCCCTTTTGATCTATATGCAAGGCAGGCACAATCACGACATCAATCTGCGCTTCGTTAGTGAATGCAGGACCTTTGGGTTCCTTGATTTTTCCATTCTCTTTAAGCTGGCCACTATCACCGCCCCAGCTAACCCATTCCAGGTCGTTGTCGGGCAATAGTCTGGGAAGGAGCAGCTCCTTGCCGGAAGCTATTAACGCACGATTCAGGTCCTCAGTCTCCGGCTCATATTGATATGAGAGATAGGAAGCGACAATCTGCGCTCTCTGAATCTCAGGGCACTCCATAATATGAATCCAGCTCTGGGGCCTAAAAGCCAATTGTCGGTTCGCGCGATATTGACGTCGCAATGTGCGCTTCATCTCCGTGCTTGAATCCATAGGATTACCTTACGAAAGAAGTAGGGTTTAACCATGGATTCCCACATTGCTGTTAAGGATATGTTGGAGCGCGTACTGTCAATCTCTCATCCGCTTACTCCCTTTGATATGCCACTGCTCGATGCTCATGGCGCAACCTTGGCCGAGGATATTTTTGCTGGAGAACGGTTGGTATTGCGCAAGGGTTCACGGATCAGATCTACTCAGATTGGTTTGGCGGCATCCATCGGGTTGGCCAGGCTTCCAACTCAACCCCACCCAAGAGTTGTGGTTATTTCTGCGGGGGATGATCTGGTTGAACCCGGTCATCTGTTGAACTCTGACGAGGAAGAGTTTGAAACTAATTCGTGGATGTTGACGACTGCTATGAAGGAAGCTGGCGCGATTGCTTATCGCGTCCATGCGATACCGGAGAATCAAGACCAACTTCGGCGGGTAATCGAAGATCAATTAGTGCGAGCAGATTTGATTGTTGTGAGCGGCGAGAGTCACGATGGCTCCTTTGAGCTTATTCAGGCTGTCTTAAGCGAAATCGGTGAAATTTCCTCTGTTATTCCGAATCTGGAAGGTACCGCCAGGCATTGCTTTGGAACAATTGGCGAGGATAAGGTACCCGTCATCGCGCTCCCTGGAGATCCGATTGCAGCCTACCTTTCATCGGAACTTTTCATTCGTCCGATGATCCGAACCATGCTTGGAGTCACCAATATTTTTCGTTCGACGGTCACAGCAGCGGTAACTGTCGATCTTGAATCCCCTGTCGGTGTCACCTCTCTCCTGCTATCTACCTTAGATAGAACCGAATCAGGAATGCGAACTATCACTCCATTTGTAGATCAGACAGAAATGTATTCTTTGTCTGACACTCAAGCTTTACTTGCGATTCCGGCGGATGAATCTGGAGTGTTGGCTGGGGAGATTGTTGATGCCATCCTGGTGGAGCGAATTAGCTAACTATGCGGGCACGTTGGCCAGTGATTATTGGCGATCACGAAATCACCCTTCGTCCCTTACGAAGGCGGGATCGATTTACCTGGGAGAAGGTTCGGCGAGCAAATCATGAATGGTTAGGGCCATGGGAAGCCACTCGACCAACGTTGATAGAAGAAAATCGTTGGAATCAGAATGAAAAATTGCCCACGTATTATCAAATGGTTCGTCATTACCATCGTGAAGGTAGATCAGGCAGGCAAATGGCTTTTGCGATTTGGCTCAATCAGAGTGGTCGAGAGATATTTATCGGTCAAATCACGCTTGGTGGGATCGTTTTGGGGGCTTATCGCGGAGCACACATTGGTTATTGGATCGATCAGCGCTATGCAAATCTGGGTTACACGACGAGAGCTGTTCAGGCCGTTACGAATTTTGCCTTCACCGAACTTCATCTGCATCGAATTGAAATTAATTTGCGCCCAGAAAATCACGCATCTAAGAAAGTTGCAGAGAAGGCAGGCTATTACTTTGAAGGAATTCGCCCGCGCTATCTCCATATTGATGGCGATTGGCGTGATCACCTAACTTTTGTCGCTGAAAATCCGAAAAATTTCAACTAGGACATAAGACTCAAATGCCAACATTTTGCCTGTACTGCAATTAGGGTTTCATTCCATGGTCACCGCTTTTATTTACGGCATCATTTTAATGATGTGGGGAGCATATTTTTTGCCCCGATGGATTAGCGAGCACGATACACAATCCGGCCGAGCTATCAGGCGTTATAAGAGCGCCATGAAAGTTGTTGCTTCTACTCCCAACACTCCGGATAAAGTCGACCCAGAGAAGAAAATCAAAATTTTGCGCCAACGTCGCGCACTTCTTGGTGGTTTAGCGCTCTTCTTACTCATCACCACGGCGATTGTTGCTTTTGGATATCTGCCATTGTCGACCTTATTAATTCCGCTTACCTCATTTTTCATTGGAATAGTCCATGTGCGTCGTCAAGTTGTGGCGGCACATGTCAAGAAGCGTCGTCTGCGGGCCCTGGCAATAATTAGCACGGCAGAACTTAAACTCGATCCGACTGTCCGGATCGATTTATCGGGTCGTGAGAATCGAGTCGCACAAGCAAGGGCGCAGCACGATCATTGGATTCCATTGCATGATCGTGAGGAAAATTCAACGGTCACAGTTATTCCGCAAGAAGACCGTGCCTGGTTCCCTGTGGCGATTCCAAAGCCAACGTACGTAACTGCGCCAAAGGCGGTTCGATCAAAGCGCGTCATCGATCTGACTGCATCGGGTCAGTGGAGTGCAGAGCAGGAGCAAGCAGAGGCTTTGGCGTTAACTACGCGCGATGATCTCTTTGATCAAGAACTCATGCAGGAAGCGGCCGTCGAACATACGCGAGTGGTGAACGAGTAGTCATATCCAACTTTCGAGCCACATCAATTGCGACCAATGTCCGTATGTGATCGTGCTTCCAATAAAGAGTGGGAAAAAATAGATAAAGTTTGCGACGATCAAGAAGATATAGCCGTAGCTGAACCACCTCTGTATTTTTGGGATGCGCCATTGTGCTTCTGATTCAACGTATCTGGGCTCCAAAAACAACTTGAGCACATAAACAATAATGAGAACAATAAACGGCTCAAAGGCGATCACATAGAAGCTAAAGATTGTTCGCTTCTGCCACATAAACCAGGGAAGATAGCCCGCGGCTAAACTCAGAAGTAGTAAACCGCTCTGCCATTCACGTCTAGCTATCCAATATCCAAAAGTTATAGCGATGGCAATGACGCCAGACCACCATAACAACGGTGTTCCGAGCGCCAAAACTTCTTGGGCACAGCTTGCACCACCGCATGCATGTACACCTTTAGGAGCGGCATAGAAAAATGATGTGGGCCGGCCCATGATGAGCCAACTCCATGGATTAGCTGCGTATGGATGCGAATCGGTGAGGTGAGTATGAAAATTTAAAATCTCTGCGTGGTAGTGCCACCAAGAGCGGAGAACTCCTGGGATGAAATTGAATGAACTATGGGTCTCTCCTTTTGCCCAGTTACGGTCGTAACCAGTGGAACTCGTGAACCAGCCAATCCATGAAACAAAATAGATCAGCACGGGAATTACCAGGTACTGCGCTACTCGTTTCAGTAATTTCTCGAGCAGAGTGCGACGAATCGGATGTTCAATTTCTAATGAGCGATTCTGTCGATAATCTGAGTAGAGGATAAATATCAAGTAAGCAATTAAGAAATAGAGACCACTCCATTTCGTAGCAGTGGCTAACCCTAATGCGATGCCAGCAAGATAATGATGCGATGTAAGTAAAAAATAGAATCCAAGCAAGATAAAAAACATGAGGAATATATCCAGGAGTGCGGTTCGCGACATGACTAGATGTACACCATCTGCGCTCATCAGCACTCCGGCGGCGATACTCAAGAAATACGAATTAAATAACGCTTTCGCGACAAAATAAATTAATACGATGGAGATCGCACCAACTATCGCAGCGCTAACTCGCCAACCAAATTCGTGAAATCCAAAAAATTTAATTCCGAGAGCGATCATCCATTTGCCAACTGGTGGATGGACAATGAATTCGGCCGTTTTTTTTATCGGATCGAGTTCTACGCCGTGTTGCAAAAGCGAATGAGCATTTTGGGCGTAGTAAACCTCGTCGAAGACAAACCCTTTAGGAAGCTGAAGGTGCCATAACCGAGTGATTAAAGCGATAGATCCTAGGAAAGCAGCTGTTAGGTAATCGCGAGCTCGATCGCTGATGGCTCTGCTCTTATACGAAGACGGCTCGCTGAGGGTCGTGGTCACGGAGAAAGCCTAAAGCCTGTCAGAATAAGGGAATGCTGATCCTTGCCTGTGGGCCTCTAGGTAATGCAGGAGATGCTACTGATCGCCTGAAGCGGGCCCTGGAATCTGCAGCTTTCATTGCGGCCGAGGACTCCAGGAGGCTTTCTCGGCTTGTCCACGATCTAGGGGTGGTCTATCAGGGGAAAGTAATCTCCTATTTTGAGGGTAACGAAATAGAGAGATTAGATCAATTGACTCAAATTTTGATCTCCGGTCAGGAATTGTTGGTCATTACCGATGCCGGAGCCCCCGGGATCAGTGATCCAGGATTTAGGCTGATCCGAGCCGCAATCGATAACCAGGTCCCGATAAGCGTCCTGCCTGGTCCGAGTGCCGTCACTACCGCGCTCTTGCTCTCCGGGCTACCAACAGATCGTTTCTGTTTCGAAGGGTTCGCGCCCCGAACGGCGGGTGCCCGGGCGAGCTGGTACCAAGATTTGGTTGAAGAACCCCGGACAATCATTTATTTTGAGGCGCCGCACCGGTTACAAGAGTCATTGGAAGATGCGGTCCGCGTCCTCGGTCCGGATCGTCAAGCGGCAATCTGTCGAGAGATGACCAAAACCTACGAGGAGACTGTGCGGGGAACGCTAAATGAGCTACTCACCTGGAGTACTGGTCGTGAAATACTCGGTGAAGTGACGATGGTTCTTGATGGATTTGACGCGAGTAGCCGGCTCTATAGTGAAGAAGAGTTAGTGCGGTTAGTGACGGCTCAAGTACTCGCGGGGGAAGGTAGAAAAGAGGCGATTGCTTCGGTCGCCAAGACTCTTAAGTTGCCAAAACGTACCGTCTTTGACGCAATGGTCGCAGAGAAATCATCGTAAAATCGCAAGAAGATCGGATATAGATAAGATCGGCTCATGAGTTTGAGTGAAAAATCTTTCTACTTAACGACGCCCATTTACTACGTTAATGATGCACCGCACATCGGTCATGCCTACACGACCGTTGCTGGGGATGTCCTGACACGCTGGCACCGACAAAAAGGGGAATCGGTCTGGTTTTTGACAGGGACGGATGAGCACGGTCAAAAAGTCCTTAACACCGCCAACTCCAACAACGTCTCACCGCAAGATTGGTGTGACCAACTTGTTGATGCCGCGTGGAAGCCCAATTGGAAGCATTTAAATATTGCTTATGATGACTTCATTCGCACAACAGAGCCACGGCACATGGAGAGAGTTCAACGCTTTTTGACCGGGCTAAAAGAGGCCGGGCATATTTACTCTGGCAAATACGAAGGCCTATATTGCATCGGTTGTGAGGAATTTAAGTTGCCCGGGGACCTCGACGAAGGAAATTGCCGAATTCATGGCCGCGCCGTAGAAACGGTCAGCGAAGAAAACTGGTTTTTCCGGTTGAGTGCTTTTGTACCTGAATTGTTGAAGCGTTACAAAGAACATCCCGAGGCCTGTGAACCGGCCTCAGCTCGTAACGAAGTAATTTCTTTTCTAGAAAGCGGCGTCCAGGATCTCTCGATCTCTCGATCAACTTTTGACTGGGGAATTCCGGTCCCATGGGATACCGAGCAAGTTATCTATGTCTGGTTTGATGCTTTGCTCAATTATGCAACGGCTGTGGGACTCGGTGATGAACCGGGAACAGCGGGTGCGGAGAAATTTGCCCAAACGTGGCCCGCAGATGTCCATCTGGTGGGTAAAGATATTCTCCGATTTCATGCAGTAATTTGGCCAGCGATGCTCATGGCGGCCGGATTGCCAGTTCCACGAAAAGTCTTTGCTCACGGATGGCTACTGGTCGGTGGCGAAAAAATGAGCAAATCAAAATTGACCGGTATTTCGCCCTCTGAGATCACCGACCACTTTGGTGTCGACGCTTTCCGCTATTACTTTCTTAGAGCTATTCCCTTTGGAACCGATGGTTCATTTTCTTGGGAAGATATGTCGGCTCGATACACCTCTGAGTTAGCAAATGATTTTGGAAATTTGGCATCACGAGTAATTGCCATGATCGAAAAATATTGTGACTCGCGCGTTCCGTCGATTGCCGAGGACGAGAAACTAGCAGAGGCACTGAAAAGCGCTGTTTCGATTGCAGATACATCGATCTGTGCGCTTGATTTTCAAAGTGGCATTAACGCCATTATGGATTTCTGTAAACGCGTCAATGGCTATGTAACGGAAGAGCAACCGTGGGTCTTGGGAAAGGATCCATCGAAAAAAGCTGAGCTTGATCATGTTTTATACAACACGATTGAATCCGTTCGTGCGCTAGCAGTTCTGTTGCATCCGATAATGCCCGCTACTACCGAAACTCTATGGCGAAGCATTGGAGCCGAGGAGAGCTTGGGTGCCATTGGTGGACAACGAGTGGACGCGATTGCTCGCTGGGGACAGCTACCGCCCGGCTCTGTGATGACAAAGGGAGCCGTACTGTTTCCTCGGTTGGAAGATAAAGCTCAGTAGATGTCTGATCGTCATTCTTTGCGGGAGCCGCGCCCTGACGCACCCAGCCCAGAGAGACTCAACCGGCCCTGTGTGGATTCTCATGCCCATCTCGAGCTGGTATCCGAAAGCGAACCCGATTCACCAGAAGTTCGCAAGATACTCGAAGACGCTCTTGCTGTAGGTGTTGACCGAGTTGTTCAGGTCGGGTATTCGGCCGAACAGTCAGCCTGGGGAGTTGCATGTGCGCAAGCGTTTCCCGGTCGAGTGTTGGCCGCGGTTGCACTACATCCGAACGAAGCGCCCGTGGTTGAAGATTTAGAGGCAGAGTTGGAGATTATTGAAACTCTCGCGACCCATCCACGAGTACGAGCGATAGGTGAAACTGGTTTAGATTTTTTTAGAACGGAGCCAGAGCTGCGCGACCGCCAGCTCTATTCGTTTAAACGTCATATTGCTTTGGCAAAACGAGTGGAAAAAGCTCTGGTGATTCATGATCGAGATGCACATCGTGCGGTTTTGGATACGTTAAGTGAAGTAGGGGCACCTAAAACAACTGTTTTTCATTGTTTTTCTGGTGATGCATTGATGGCACGTGAATGTGTTGAAGCTGGCTACTACCTATCTTTCGCTGGAACGGTAACTTTTAAAAATGCTCCTGCGCTACGAGAAGCCGCCAAGCTGGTCCCCTCTGATCAAATTTTGATAGAGACGGATTCACCATTCCTTGCGCCTTCTCCTCATCGCGGTACTCTGAACACCCCGGCCCAAATTGCCAACATTGTTCGCTTCGTTGCAGATGTCAGAGATGAGAGCGTCGATTATTTGTGTGATCGAGTTACAGAAAATGCATTGCGTGTATTTGGAAGTTTTGATTAGGTGCGATCTCTCTTAGGTGCGGCTGAAATCCGCGAAATCGCTGCTCGAATTGGCGTTAATCCAACTAAAAAACTTGGTCAGAATTTTGTGGTTGATGCGAATACTTGTCGCCGAATAGTAAAGATTGCGGATCTGCATGGTGATGATGTGGCATTAGAGATCGGACCAGGTTTGGGATCGTTAACGTTGGCGATGCTTGAAGTTGCAGAGAGTGTTATTGCCATAGAAATTGATGATCGTTTAGCAAACGAGTTACCAGTCACTGCAACAGAACATGGTTTTGACCCCAAAAAATTATTTGTGCTTAATGAGGATGCCATGGTCACAGAATCACTTCCTATAGAACCTACGGTTCTCGTCGCAAATTTGCCATATAACATCTCTGTGCCGGTACTTCTGCGGTTCTTAGAGAAGTTTCCGTCGATAAGAAGTGGCGTAGTTATGGTGCAGAGCGAGGTCGCTGATCGATTGGTCGCAAAACCAGGGAGTAAAAATTATGGCTCGCCTTCCGTTAAAGCGACGTGGTGGGCAGAGATGAGTAGTGCAGGAACTGTTGGAAGGTCAATTTTTTGGCCAGTGCCTAACGTTGATTCATCGCTTGTGAAGTTTGTTCGTCATGCGCCCGCCGGCGATGAAGCGCAACGGCTTCGGACATTTTCGGTGATTGACGCCGCATTTGCTCAACGACGCAAAATGCTTCG